>Ga0265338_10005281_pt1 | contig 16905 bp, 10 predicted proteins | sample 42126metaG_FD_193579 | JGI IMG/M metagenome (GOLD analysis project Ga0265338, IMG submission 193579) | Rhizosphere microbial communities from Carex aquatilis grown in University of Washington, Seatle, WA, United States - 4-21-26 metaG | ecosystem: Host-associated > Plants > Roots > Rhizosphere... | reverse complement strand
TCAGCGAGGTGTTGCTCGGCGAACGATTGCCTCGCCCGCCGAAAGACGTGCCGCGACTGCCCGACGACGAAGCCGCCACCGACGGCCTGACCGTGAGGCAGCTCGTCGAGCGCCACACGACCGACCACAAGTGCTCGGTCTGCCACCAGCGTATCGACGCACTTGGCTTCGCTCTCGAAGGTTACGACGCCATCGGCCGACGTCGCGAAAAAGACCTGGGCGACCGGCCGATCGACACCCTCGTGACGACGATGGATCAGGCGAAGTTTGACGGGCTCGCCGGGCTGCGCGACTACCTGCTCACCGCGCGCCGGGAGGCTTTCTTACGGCAGTTTTGCCGCAAGCTCTTGGGCTATGCGCTGGGCCGCGGGGTGCAGCTCTCCGACGAGCCGCTTCTGGCCGAAATGCAAGAACGATTGAAATCGAGCGATGATCGCATCGTCGCCGCCGTCGAGACCATCGTCCTCAGCCGGCAATTCCGTGAGATTCGCTCACGCGAAACGGCGTACGACGATTGACCGTAGGTTAGGCTTTCCAGCCTGGCGGCGCAAATCGTGATCCCGTCAGGCTCGAAAGCCTGACCTCCGACGCGCGCCGACGCGCGCACTTGTCCTGTTCCACTACAACGACGGGTGCTATAATCAATGCCAAGATCCTCGTTAATCCCACGCGCCGCGTCCAACTCCTCACCACTCACCACTCACCCCTCACCAACATGAACCAGCACCTGCTCTCCCGCCGCACGATGCTTCGCGGGCTTGGCGTCACGATGGCCTTGCCCTGGCTCGAATCGCTCATGGTCTGGGGTGACGAACCCAGCGGCAACCAGCGCGCGAGCGAGGCCCCCGTGCGGCTGGCGGTGCTCTTCGCCGGCAATGGGTTTCATGGCAAAGAGTGGTGGGCCAAGGGGGAAGGCAAGAGCATGGAGCTCGGCCAGGTGCTGGCGCCGCTCGCCGAATTCCGCGAGAAGTTGCTCTTCATCCGCGGGCTCTATAACGAGCAGGCCCTCAAGGGGAACATTCACAGTTCACAGACCGGAAACCTGCTCTCCGGTGCGCCCTTGGCGGCGGGCGGCGAAATTCGCTCCGGCACGAGCGTCGACCAATGGCTGGCGCAGACCTACGGCCGTTCGACCAAGGTGCCCAGCCTGGTGCTGGGTTGCGAAAAGTCGAACCCCTCCGTACACAAGAACTACTCGATGCTTTACAGCTCCCACATCTCGTGGACGTCGCCGACGACGCCGACGCCGCTGGAGGTGTATCCCGCCTTGGCTTTCGACCGGCTCTTCAAGGACGAGGTTCAACGGGGCGACAAGAGCGTGCTCGACGCCGTACTGGCCGACGCGACCGACCTCCGCCGTCAGATCAGCGCAACCGACCAGCGCAAGCTCGACGAGTACCTCGACAGTGTTCGCGACGTCGAAGTCCGCATCGAAAACGCGGGCAAGCAGGGAGAGCTGCAAGGCTGGCGGCCCACGCTCGAGCGGCCCGACATGCCACGCCCGCCCGACGGCATTCCGCAGAACGTCGCCGATCACATGCGGCTGATGTGCGACATTCTGGTGCTCGGCTTCCAGACCGACACGACCCGCGTTTCGACGCTCAAGCTGAACAACGACCATTCGTCGTTGCGGTTCCCGCACCTGGGTGTCGACTACATGATCCACCACCTGCTGTCGCACTCCGACACGGCCGATTGGCTGAAGGTGAACCAGTTCTTCGTCGAGCAACTGGCCTACATCGCGCGCCGGCTGGAGGCGATTCAGGAGGGCCCGCGCACGGCGCTCGACAATACGATGCTGATGTTCTGTTCGAGCATGATGACCGGCAGCCACGACGCCACGCAATTGCCCGTCGTGATGTTGGGCCGCGGCGGCGGCCGCATTGAAACCGGCCGCGTTCTTGACTATCGCGACAAGCCCAACCGCCAGATGTGCCGCTTGTACTTGTCGATGATGGACAAGATGAACGTGCGGCCCGAAACCTTTGGCGACGCCACCGAGCCGCTGGCCGAAGTTTGAAGCAAGCTGAATTGGTCAGGCCACGGCCTTCGGTTACAATGCGAATGCGGGCATCTTCGACACGAACCCGCAGGGCAAGCAAGGTACGGCGGCACAAGCGAGAGTGGCGGAATTGGCAGACGCGCTGGACTTAGGATCCAGTGGGGTAACCCGTCCGGGTTCAAGTCCCGGCTCTCGCACTTCTCAACTGCAATACGTGGCCAAGAAGGGTCACAAGTGCCCACGACCCCGTCGAAAAGGCATTCGGAGGGCAGTTGCGGCTCGCGCTGAATGGGCGTTGTGCATTGCATCATCGTGGCCGGGAGAGGCCACGCGGACCCACCGAAAGACGCCCAGCGTTACAACCGGCGTTCCCCCCTGCTCCGCCCGTGCCGGCCGTTTTTCGCGCCGGACGGCGCACCTTCCTTGTTCGTTTTTGTGCCGGCCGGTGTCCGAGCCGTGGCCTGCCGTGTCCTAGCAGGTCCTGGGCGCTTCTCATTTTTGCCTGGGGTTACGGTCGGTGTCGTCGGTATCCTCGGTGTCCTCGGTTTTTCGTTTTCCAGTTTACCGCCGCCACGACTTCGCGCTCCGGTCCAACCAAAACCCAGTAGTGGTGGCCACTTGTGGCCACTACGAGGTTGCGGAGGGTGTCCTTCTCTGTGCCGCCGAACTCGGGGGCGTGTCGCGATTTCCGGTAAGAGCATGCTCCTGGCCAACCAGCCAAGGAGCAACACGTTCAGGCTCGCCCGAACAGTTCTTCTCGGACGCAGCTCGCCGGGCCGAGCGGGCGCTGGAAACCAATGTTGACCGCCGTGGCTGTGGAAACGCCGCCGCGTTTTCGACCTCGATATTGAAGTGCCCCCTTCATTTTTCGATTCCGCTATCCAGTAGCCTAGCGATTGTCTCGGCGAGCGTCTTCTTAGTGACCGGTCCGACCACCTTGCCTTGCTGATCAACAACGATGAGGGTCGGCCACTCCGCGACGCCGTAGCGCTGGCTGGTGTCGCCGGAGTATTCATTGTCGGTCACCGGGCTATCCAGCGCTGTCGTGAATGGGAGCGCCCGTTTGTTCCAGATCGTCTCTTGGCACGTCGTGATTCCGCGGTCGAGCTCGTCGAAAGTCTTTACGTTCGGCGTGTGAACCGATAGCCACTCAACTGGCTTGTCATGGAATTGATCGGCAATATCCATCAAGAGCGGCATGTCATTGACACAAGGGCCGCACCACATTCCCCAGAAATCGAGCACGACCACCTTGCCGCGCAGTTTCTCCCAATTTGTGTCTTGTCCTGGTCGCCATTGGACGTCCAACTCGGGTGCCGGCTTCCCGCGGAGAGCTACTGCCCCTGCGGCCGGCACCGTGCTGGTCCCCAGATCCAGCTCGCGTTTTTCCGTTGAGATCGAGAAGGGAATGGTGAACCCGGCATGATACGACGTCTGTCGGGCCCGCAGCATGTACTCTCCCGGAGGCAGCCGCAATTCGAAATCGACCCGCAATCCCGCCGGTGTCAGCGCGCGCCGTGTCGAGAGGAAGCCAATGTATTGGCCGCCCGCCGATTCCAGCCCGATACTAACCTCCACGGATTCCGTCATCCCTTGCAGTAGGCAATGTCCGCTTACGTGGCAAACGGGTTGCAGGGCCAGCTCCTGCCGTTGGCCGAGTTCCTGAGCCGGGACAAACCGGATCGCCATCTTCTCCCGATCCGGATGGACGGCGACGAATGGAATCGAGACATCGGGCCTTCGCAGCGTCAAATTGGTTTTGAGTTCGAAGCGGCCGTCGCCGTTGCTCCAGTCCTTGTCTCTGCCATCCCAATCGCGCTGGGGGACGTAGGTAAACCCGTCGGCGCGAATTTGCAGTGATTCGTTCGTGATCCACACATCCGCCGCGGGCTTCCCTTCATAGACAACGACGCCGGGCGAAAGTGGGACCATTATCGCCCGCAATTCGCTGACGTTTCCCATGCCCCACGTCACCGGACGGTAGCCGTCGGCGGTGATATGCACCGATACGTCGCCCGCCGAAGCCTTTGCGGATCGAGCCACTCCTTGTTCGTCGGTCGTAATGACATCCAGATCGCGCAACAGACTGGCCGGCAGTCGAATGGACGCGTTGGGAATCGGTTTGCCTGTGAGGTCGACCACGGTGACCGCGATCTCGCGTGTCTTCGCAGGAAGTGGTGGTTCGGCTTCCGGTTTATTTTCATCGCGAATATTAGCGCCGGCTGGAATTTCGTATTTGAATTGCTTCTCGTCGACGGCGTTACCGTACTTCTCTTCGAGGACCTTGAAATCCATCGAATACTTGATTCTCGGGTCGACGACCGTCCTACCTTTGAGTTCCCGATAGCGATGAGTACCTTCGGCGACGCGCCAGATTTTCCCGTGCTGGACGAATTGGGTAACTTCCCATTCGTCGAAGAACAACTCGTCCTTGGCATCCCAAAACCTTTGCAGCCGGATCGGATGCCAGTCATGGGCGCGGCTCAGCCATAGAACAAACCGCGTATTCCAGTGCGGTTTGCCGTAACCAAACGTCAGCTTCGCGTCCCCCTTGTCCCAGGCCATATCCACTCCCTCTGCGTCCTTAAATGCCTCAGAGAACAGCTCCCCCGCGCTCGAGGAAGAGAGGCAAAAGATGCCGCAGAGCGGCGTGGCGGGCGCATAGTTGGAGATGTGACGTTTCTTGTCCTGGATATAAACGTCCAATGTTGTTTTGCCATCGATGATTCCCGGGCCTGGCGAAGCCTGGACAATCCCTTCTCCGTCACTGAACGATTGCCATGGCCCACCGTGCTGGACCTCGTCGTCAATCAAGTGCGTTTCCTTCGTCCTCCAGATGCGACGCCCAAGCTGGGCGTATTCCATCAGCCGTTGGTGCTTCCGTCCGTCGGCCATTAGGTTTTTCGCTCGCTCCTGGGGCGTCAAATCCTCGGGGTACCGAAACGTCTCCATCGACTTGATGTCATACGGGAGGTACATCCGCTCCCAGGCGGCCATCTGTTGGATCAGGTCGGCGAGAGTCGGTTCCTGCTCAACGGCCGCTTTAGAGGGCGCGACGATGGGAACCGCCTCGGGTTTTCCGGTGGGTAGTCTGGGCTGGGCTGGCTCGGTTTGATCGTCGGGCTTCCTTTGGGCGGACGATTTGACCTGAACCTGTGCCAGCAGAATCGACGCTGTCATCAGGACGGCAGCCGCCGACACGCCGACGATGGCCCGCCGCGTCAATCGAAAGCAACGCTCTTGGCGTGACGACACGATGCGGCGGATTCGGCGCTCCAATTGGCCCGCTGGCGACGCGCCGATGCCGAGCGTCGCTGGGAACGGCTTTTTCATGCTGCAGCGCTCGGCGAGGCTGATGAGCGTGGACGCGTACGCGTCCGGTTCCGGCAGCCCGCGAATGGCGATGTCGTCGCAGATTTGCTCGCGCAAGTCAGCGAGTTGACGATTGACCAGCAAGACCAGTGGATTCCACCAATAAACGATCGCAACGGATTGCTGTAGCAGCCCAATCCACAGATCTCGTCGGGCAATATGCGCCATCTCGTGCTGAATAACCGCCCGCAATTGATCGGGCGACAGACTTGTCACGAGGCCGGCCGGCACGACAATACGGGCGCGAAGTAGCCCGAACGTAACGGGCGCTGGTAGCAGGTTCGAATGATAGATGGGTATCGCGCCTCCCAGTCCCAAACTGTCTGCCGCACGCCGTGCGGCCGCGGCAAGCAGTTCGTTATCGGACACCGCCACGCTTTGCAGCAAGCGTTGCAGTTTGACGAGGTCAACAATCGCCCTTGCCATGCCGACAGTGATACCGATGATCCAGACACCACAAAACAGCGTGCCAATAACACGCGCCCATTCGCCCGTCGTCAACGATGGTCGCTCACGAACGGGAGCGAGCGGGGGCCGTTCAGGGACCGTGGAAACCGGTACAACGGTAGCGGGCACGACGCTGGTCGGATGTGGTGCGATAACTTCAGTAACTGGATCAGCCGTCATAACTGGAAGTACTGGCTCTTCTTCGCGTTGGCTGGTCTCCATTGGTTTGCTGACGGCCAATGGCGGCAACTGCTCGACATTGATTGCCCAAAGCGACGGCAGGTTAAACAGAGGGACAAAAAGGGGCGCCGTCAGGCAAGCAGTGAACGCGGCCACAAGCATGGCGTGGCGCATAGGTAGCGACCAAGCCGCGCGCCGGCTCAGGACGACCGCGATGGCACAGGCGACGAGCGACGCCACGGCCGCATTCAGACAGTACATGAGGAAGCCCGCCGGCAATGATAATTGCAAGAGCGAGTTCATGACGATTCTCCCTTGTTGTGAATGGATCCCGTCGCTTTCTCGCCCATCAAGCGTTTCAAACGCTGAATGTCAGCCTTGGAAATCCTTTGCGAGCCAAGCAGGCTCATCACCATATTCGCAGCCGATCCGGCGAAGAAGTCCTCAACAAAATCGGCCGCCAGCTGGGCTTCGACCGACTGCCGCTGCACCGCGGTCGCGTAACGAAAGACCCCTTGATCTTTGCGGCGCCTCAGCCAGCCCCGCTTCTCCAGACGGTCGACCAGGTTGAGCACGGTGGTTCGGCTGACATTACGATCGGAGCGAATTGCCTCCCAGATTTCCGCGATCGTCAGTCCCTGCGTCGAGCTCCAGACCAGTTGCATTATCTCGAACTGAACGGGAGTCAGTTTTCCTTCCGGCGTTGCCACAGCGTTCCTCCATTTGCGTCGATTACCGAGCGACGACAAGTGTCGTTGCGAACCATGATACAGATAACGACGCGCGTCGTCAATGGTCGCAGCGGGAGCTTTTCTACGGCAAGGCCTGTGCACGCGACGGCAGGTGATGCTAAGATGAGAAGCGATTCAGACCTAGAGCGGTTTCGGGCCCTTCCAATCAGAAAATGCCGGACAAAACAGTATTTTCGTGCCGCAATCGACCTGAGCAGTCCCTCCGTTTGAACACGCGGTTTGGGATCGTCCGAACCGCCTCAGAACTCGCTCGGCAAGCCAACCCAATGCGTACTCTGATTGTCACAATTCTCCTGGTGTGCACAAATGCTTGCCGGGCGCTGGCTGCGGAGCCAGTCGGCGCACCGATGACGCTGCACGAAGTCCGAGCCGCGGGTCGAGCGAAATCTCTCTTCTTGAAAGAGGCCGAAACCAGGATTGAACCAAAGCCAGCCATTCCCACCGCCAATCTTGATCACTTCCGCAAATCCATTGCGCCAATCCTCGCCCGGAAATGCGTCGCTTGTCATGGTCCTGACTCGATCATGGCGAATCTTCGGGTCGACCGTTTGAATCCTGATTTGCTGGCCGGCCCCGATGTCGACCGCTGGCGTGGAATTTACAAGGTTGTCAGCAATTCCGAAATGCCGCCGGACGACGAGGAAGAAAATCGGTTGGCCGATACCGATCGCCGGAATATTGTCGACTGGCTCAGCCAGGAAATGAGCAAGGCCTCCATTGTTCGCCGCAACCGTTCGGAGCACTCGTCGTTTCGTCGGATGACGAAATACGAATACAACTATGCCGTGCAGGATCTCCTTGGTTTGCCATACCCGATAGCGAACAGCTTGCCACCGGAGACGGCATCGGAGGACGGGTTCAAGAATCGTTCTGACTTGCTGCAGATGTCGGCCATGCAGTTCGAGGCCTATCGCGAGCTAGGACTGAAAGCGCTCCAGCGAGTGACCATAAGCGGCGAACGTCCAGCACCTGTCACGTACATCATTTCGATGCGGGAAGTGATGAGCAACTTGAAGGTCGACGACAATAAACGGTTCAACGAGGCTGACGAAAACTATCGCCATCATCGGAACACGTCGCATCTGTTTAATCGATCAACGGGGGAAGGAATCCAGTTCGGCGAAGGTCAGGCGGTTCCCAAGCCTGGCGAGTTTGCCGGCCACAACCCGGACGTTTCGCCGGTGGTCTTCGTCCTGCCGCCATCTCACGAGCTGAAACTGAATCTGGATCGCTTTCTGCCTGACGAAGGCACGATGCGAGTGCGGATTCGCGCTGGGCGCACGACAAAGGAGCCAGATGAGTATGTCAGTCTGCGACTGATTTTTAGTGCCCATACCAGCAACAACGCAAACTTCTCACAAGTTGTCAGCCCGCGGGATCTGCCCGTGACGGCTCTGGCGGAAAAACCAGAATTCATCGAGTTCGACATTCCGCTCAGCGAAATCCAGCGCAACCCTTTTCGGAAACTGGAAACCACCTTCCCCAGGCGGGATGAATTTCTTCACATTCGTAATGAGTCGAGCTCCCGTGGTGGAAAAGAGCCGTTGCAGGTGGTGATTGATTACGTCGAAGTCAGCGCACCCCACTTCGATCACTGGCCGCCGCAAAGCCATCTCAATGTCTTCATCGAGAGCAAGAATAGAAGCGATGAGCAGCTTTACGGTCGGGAAGTGCTCACGCGTTTTCTGCAGCGCGCCTGGCGACGACCTATCGCTGCCGACGACGTTGGTCCTTTCATGGACCTGTTTGCCAAATATCGTCCAGAATTTGACACGTTTGAAGACGCGATGCTGGAAGTGTTGGCCACCGCCCTGGCTGCGCCGGAATTCCTCTACCTGGCTCAGAGGTCGTCTGCCGAGAGACCGGCAACGATCAGCGCCCTGGAACTGGCGAGTCGGCTTTCGTTTTTTCTCTGGTCTAGCGTGCCAGACCAGGAACTGCTGGAACTCGCCCAAACAGGCACACTACAAGATCCTGACGTCCTGAACTCGCAAGTTGATCGAATGCTGGCCGACCCGCGTGCGGAGCGGTTTTCGCGACATTTTGCGGAGCAATGGCTCGGCCTGGACGGCCTGGATAGCCTAACGCATGTCAAAGATGACGCGTTGCGGGAAGCGATGCGACAAGAGCCCATCGCTTTTTTTCGGGAAACGCTGCGTAACAATAGCAGCATCATGGACTTCCTGCATTCCGATTACATCGTGATCAACGAACGGTTGGCGCAGCACTATGGTATCCCAGGCGTTTTCGGTCCCCATTTTCGGAAGGTGCCCATCGCCGCAGAAATGCACCGCGGCGGTATATTGACATCCGCCGGAATGTTGGCGATGAATTCCGACGGCGCCGATTCTCACCCTTTGAAACGTGGCATCTGGCTGCTGGAGCGGATTCTTGACGACCCGCCACCGCCACCGCCGGCCAATGTTCCGAAAGTCGATCTCACGGATCCGCGAATTCTGGAGATGACGCTCAAGGAGCGTATTGCCGACCATCGCAACAAGCCGGCCTGTATTTCATGCCATTCGCGAATTGATCCCTGGGGAATCGCGTTCGAGAACTATGATGCCCTGGGGATCTGGCGCACAAACATTAAGAACAAGCCGGCGGACGCAACTTCGGTCCTGTTCAATAAGCAGGAACTGGCTGGAGTGGATGGTCTCAAGCGGCACCTGTTGGCGGACCGGCAGGATCAGTTTGCCAAAGCCATGGTTCACAAAATGTCGGCCTATGCTCTTGGTCGGCCGCTGACTTTTGCTGATCATACGGATGTTGACGCCTTGACTACCCAGTTCAGAAAACAAGGAGATCAGTTGGCGGATCTGGTACACTTGGTCGTGAACAGCAAACTATTCCATGCGAAATATGGGTCGGAATCCAGTGATGAGTAACAAACCCGTGACCTTTGATCGTCGAAGTTTCCTGCGTGGTGCCGGCGTCGCATTGGCGTTGCCGTGGCTCGAATCGCTGGCCCGTGCCAATTCAGCTCCGAGTGTCACGCCGAAACGATTCCTGAGCGTATATCACCCGGATGGTGTTGGCATGCCGCTCAAGGCAGATCCGGCGTGGAATGACTGGAGTTGGTTCCCGCGCGGAGGCGAGAAGGATTTCCAACTGACGAAGGTCCTCGACGTGCTGGAGCCGTTGCGCAGTGAAATCACGATTTACTCCGGGCTATCTCACCCGGCTGCCAGAAAGGTTCATGGGCATTCCAACGCCGATCAATACTTGACAGGTGCCGACATCGGAGGTGAGGGCCCCTACAAGAACTCCATTTCCGTGGACCAGGTCATTGCCGAGCACGCTGGCGAATTCACTCGGCACGCTTCGCTGGTGATGTCGACCAACGGAGGCATCGGCGGTCCGCGCGGCGCGCAGACGCAGTCGTACAATCGCGAAGGCCGACCGATTCCGGCCATGAACAAGCCGAAGCGGATTTTTGACACGCTGTTTGTGATCAGCGGGAAAGACGCCCACGCCCGACTGGCCAGAAGCAAGAGTGCCTTGGATTTGCTCATCGCGAATACAAGGTCGCTCGAAAAGTTGCTTTCCAATCAGGATCAACGAACGCTCAAACAGTATCTCGATGCCGTGCGCGATACCGAGGTCAAGCTGGCAAAAGCGCAGAAGTGGATTGATACGCCGGTTCCTGCGGTCGATACCAGCAACCTCCATTTGGAAGCCACTCCGGAGGAAGCTCGGCTCTACTTCCAAACCATGTACGAGCTGATTTATCTTGCTTTCCTCAGTGATTCCACTCGCGTCGCAACGTTCCAGCTAGGACGGGAAAACGGCGAAGGGCCACACGATTTGTTATCCAAAGCGGTGGGGCTGAACGGTGCTCATGGGCTGACGCACGCCGTCAAACAGCCCGACGGCTGGAAGAATCTCGGCACCTACAATCGCTACCAGGCAGAAGAGTTTGGTCGCTTCGCACAGAGGTTGAAGGACACGCCCGAACCGACCGGTAACGGGAATATGCTGGACAACACCTTCGCGATGCATGGTTCTGCCTCTAGCAGCTTTCACCTGTCGCGCAATTACCCGATAATCTCCGCCGGTGGAAAAAATCTGGGCTTCACCAATGGCCGGTATCTAAAGTTCGGCAAAGGCAACGACGACAATCAGGCAGGCGCCGGAATCGATACTGATGCTGGCTGGCAAGATGAAGTCCGAGTTGAGGAAGAACCTCTCGCCCTGCTTTTCATCACCCTCTTGCAACGCTTTGGCGTCGAGACCGATTCCTTCGCTGGAATTGCAGGCACGTTGAATCGGATTTAAGAGTTCCCGTTTCGCCAGGTGCATCACCTGCTCGGTGCTGGTGATCTTCACGACGAGGCCCAAGTCGCCGTTGAAGACGTCGCGGTCGTAGTTGTTCTCGTTCTGGAGCACGCGCTCCCCGAAGCGTGACTCGGCGATCCGGTTCTCGCACTTCTTAGCGGGCAGGCTGAGTCACGGTGTTCGGCCCGTCACCGTTTCCAGGATTCTCCGCTCGCGAGCTTGAAACAAGCCGCCCTGCCAATTCAAGGTGGCGCGGTAGATGAATACGACCGCCGCGCATTGCGCGAGCGCCAGAGCCAGAAAAATCGGCGCCCCTGTGCACCAATTCAGTTGCTCCAACGCCGCCTCGATGCCCAGCGGCAAGAGCGTCGGCGCCTGGGTCAACGGAAAGAGAAAACTGAACATCGCCAACTGGATTAGAATCGGAACGAGTTTCGGGTTCGCCGGCTTCAGCGACCCCGCCGCAATGTGCATCGGCGCGTAGATCGAAAGCAAATTCGACAATCCGCAGAACAAGAGAAACATCGAGAAGAATTGCGGGAACATGGCCAGAAAGTGGTCCAGCCGCATCGGACAAACCACCTGAACGACGGCCAGCATGATCCCGGCCATTCCGAGCGCCAGCGGGGCGAACGCCAGGTTCTTGCCCAACAAAATATCGCGGCGCGACGCAGCGCAGAGCACGAATACGCGAAAGCCGTCGCGGTCGAAGCCGAACTGATTGGCCATTAATTGCAGCATCCCAAACAGTACCAGCGCCATCGCCCCGATAGCGACCAGTGGCCGAGCGGCGCTCGGAATCTCGCCGGGCTTTTGCAAAACCATCGCGCCGAACACCGCGCCGATGAGCACCGGCGTCAACAACATCATCTTCGCTTCGGGCGACCGCACGAGCGAGCGAAAGCCCGCCAAGGCGATGGCCGAAACAGGCTCCGACAAGCGCCATAGCCGACGTTCGACGAGATTGACGCGCGCTTTGCCCAGGCGTGCCGGTGAGGCCGCCGACGGCGCTGCAACGGCCGGCGCCCTTCGGCCTTTGCGGGCTGTGAACTGCCCCTGGTACAATCCGATGGTCGTACGATACGCGCGCCAAAGGCTGCCCGTCCCGATCAGCGTCATTCCCACAAACCCCAGAAACGCCGGCCCGACGTTACCTTCCGCGGCGGCCATGACACCCAGCGGCAGCCATCCGATCGGCAAAGCCAGGTTGATGATCCTGGCCGTCCGTTGCCACTGTTCGGCGCTTTCACGCCCGGCCTGCTCACTGGCAAGTTTGCTCTCACGCATGACTTCTTCCTGCCGGCGCAGGTGCTCGACGGCATCGAATTCGTGAGCTTGAAAAGCGCGGTCCAACGCGGCCAACCGCTCCACCAGTTCCGCCGACTCGGTCCGCTGCCGCGCCCCCCAGGGACGGTACAGGTTCAGCAGGTTCGGCAACTGAAAGGCCAGCACGAAGACCGCCGTCGCGGCGACCACCACGGTTCGGCGGCGGCGAGGGTTGCTCATCAACGACGCAAGCCAGCCCTGAAACTGATAGGTCAGGGCTGTGACCATCAGAAAGAACGACGCCGCCAGCGGCCAGACGACGGCCAACCGGATTCCCTTGGCCAAAACCAGGCCCGTACCGAACCCAAAAAAGGCGGGCACGAACACGATCAGGCTCAGTCGCAAAAGCGAGCTGACGTAATTGATCGCGAATGCCCCGTTGATCGAGACGGGCAGGTGCAGGAATTTCGACAGCGTCAACGCCTCGGTCCGCTGCAACTCGGTCATCAGGCCGATGCCCCAAAAAAACGTGAAGCCGACGATCGCGACGTCCCACGCATACAGCAGGTGCAGGGGCGCGGCCTCGGGAAAAGCGTAGAGCCCGAGCAAAAGGCAGGCAATGAACAAGGGGAGGACGATGGTGAGCGCGGCGACGGCCAAGATCATCGTCAGCACGGCATTGAGGGCGCCTCCGCGTCGCGCCTGGTTGGCCATCAGGCGCCAACGCAGCCAAAGAAAGGCCTGCAAGTGCCGCCAATTCACGAGGCCGCCTCCTCGAGCCAGTTGAGCTTGCGCGTGGCTTCGGGATCGGCCCCCGCTTGTTGCAGAAAACGATCTTCGAGCGTGCCACCCCGCCGAATGGTTTCCAGCGAGGCTTGTTCGACTAGTTGTCCCTTGACAATGATACCCACGTGCGTGCAGAGCCGCTCGACGATTTCCAGCACGTGCGATGTCAGAAACACCGTCGACCCGCGGGCCACAAACCCGGAGAGCAGATCGCGGATCACTCGAGAAGTGACCGCGTCGACCCCCTCGAAAGGCTCGTCGAGGAACAACAGGTCGGGATTGGGCAAGAGCGCCGCGGCCATGGCCAGCTTCTTCTTCATCCCGTGCGAGTATTCCAAGGTGAGCTTTTTTTCTTCGTCGTGCAGGCCCAAGAGTGAGAGCAACTCGTCGCTGCGATTGCGGATCGTGTCGCGCGGCATCAGGTGGATGCGGCCCACGAAGGTCAGGTACTCGCGTGCCGTGAGGTTGTCGAACAGCGCCAGGTCTTCCGGAATGACGCCCACGTGGCGTTTGGTCTCCAGAGCCTGGCGCGGGTCGCGCAGGTCCCTACCCAGGACGATCATCTGTCCGCCGGAAGGCGCCAGCAGGCCCGTGAGCATCTTGATCGTCGTCGACTTGCCCGCCCCGTTGGGACCCAAGAAACCGTAAAACGTACCGCGCTCGACGGCCAATTCGATGCCGTTGACGGCGCAAAAGTCGTTGAAGAACCGTGTCAGCTTGTGCGTTTCGATCGCCAGGCTCATGGGCACCATTTGCCGGGGCTGTCTCGACTTGCCCCATTCTTGAACGACAAAGGGCCGATCACCGGCGCAGCGGCCGTCCCCCTTGCCGAGGATCAAGGTGAGCTTAGCACCGCGGCACAGCCGGAACAAGCGACGGGCCGCCTGTTGGCTTGGATCCTTGGATCTGGTTTTCCTGAGATAAAGCCCTTGCGTCGCTTGACAATTAGCTACAGATGTGGTCACATCCAACTACAGTTGTGGCCAGTGGAGAATTCGCAATGCCGCGCCGCTTGCAGATTTCGGATTCGGAATGGGACGTAATGGAACCGATCTGGGCGGTCGGCGCCTGCACCGCGGCCGACGTCATCAGGCACCTTCGCGCGACCCACGATTGGAATCACAGCACGATCCGCACGCTTTTGGCGCGGCTCGTCGAAAAAGGGGCGCTGGCGTACAACGTCGACGGATCGCGATATATCTACCGGGCCGCCGTCTCCCGCCGACGATGCGTGCGTCAGGAAGGCCGCTCGTTCCTGGAAAAGGCGTTCGGTGGCGACGTCACGGCGCTCGTCGCACACTTTGTCGCGGAAGCGTCGCTGGATCGGGACCAGATTGAGCAACTCCGTCAATTGCTCGCTCAAAAGAAACATCCCAGGGAGAAACGGACATGATCACGCTCGTCGATTCCCTCGGACCGACGATCTGGCGGGCCTCCTGGCAGGCGGCGGCCCTGGCGATTCTGGTCGTGCTGCTCGTGCGGTGCCTCGGAGAACGCCTGCCGCCAAGGTGGCGCTTTCTGCTCTGGGGTGTCGTCCTGGCGCGGCTGCTGTTCATTGCGACTCCAGCCAGTCCCTGGAGCGTGTTCAATCTGGCCCGCTGGAATCCGGTGCCGAGCGCCCGGCCGCTTGCCGAGCGCCCGGCCAATGCAAGTTTCACGCCGGTTCCGTACACTGCCGATTCGCCAACCGGCCAGCACGATACGAATGTGGAATTGCCGCGGTCTGCCGATGCGGCGCCCGATTCTACTCTGGCGCCGATGAGCGCGCCGGCGGATCTGCCGGCAGTTTCCTCAGGGACCGCGCAGGAATCGATTCCGTCGATCAAGGTTCTGTTCGATGCCGTCTGGAACACGCGGATTCTGTCGTCGATCTGGCTGGCAGGTTGTTCGCTGTTGGGGTTGCGGCTTCTGGCAACCGCGCTCGTTTTGCGACGGCGCTTATCGGGCTGCCGCGCGGTGACGGATACCGCCATCTTGAACCTCTTGGAAACAGCCCGCCGTCAGATCGGACTCAAACGGACGCCCGCTTTGCTCGTCACGCCCGAGTGCGTCAGCCCCTGCATCGTGGGGACTTGGACTCCCAAAATTGTGCTGCCGGAATCGGTCGTGACGCAACTTTCGCACACGAGGCTACGGCATGTGCTGGCGCACGAACTGGCGCATCTGGTGCGCGGCGATCTCTGGACGAACTGGCTGCTGCTGACCGCGCGGATTCTGCACTGGTTCAACCCCTTGGCCTGGTGGACCGTCCGCGAGATGCAGGCCGAGCGCGAGGCCGCCTGCGACGATTTGGCGAACGCCGCGCTGGGTGAGGCCGATCGATCGGCGTATGCCGCCACGATTGTCGAACTGGCGGCGAGCCTGGTCCCGTCCGCCATCGCGCCGGGGCTGATTGGACTGTTCGCATCGACTGGCCGCCTTCAGGCCCGCGTCGAACGTCTCGTGCGGGTCCCTTCGGTCACCGCGCTGCGGGCGCCGATTGCAGCCAGCCTGTTGCTTGGGGTGGCCTTGATGGGCCTGACCGACGTCATGCCGGGCGCCCAGGCGCAAGCACCGAAAGACGCCGCGCCCCCTTCCACTGCAAAAGAGGAGCCCAAGGCGAATAGCCACACCGTCAGCGGACACTGCTTCGATCAATCGGATCGCAAGGCACTGGGCGGGATCACGGTGCGGTTGTACCGGGTTGAAGGACGAACCTCGCCGCCGGTGGAGATTGACAAAACAGTCACGGACGTGAACGGTCGCTATACATTCGCGGGTCTCGAACCGCCGCGACCTGAAGGCCACCTCGATCGTTTGAACTATGGGGTCTTCGGTTTCGCCGACGACCTCCCGATTGGAATCAGCTTCTTCCATTTCCACGAGGACAAGGAGGTCGTCGAGATTTGGATGGCTCGCGAGAAGTCGACACTCTCCGGCAAAGTGATCGATGACGAAGGACAACCGGTCGCCGGCGCGACCGTGCTGCCGTACTACGTCTCCGATCGGCCGATCCCGAGCCTCCTTTCGACGACGACCGACGCCGAAGGCCGGTTCGAACTTGACAATCTGGGTGTCAACAAGTGGCCTGATGGCTCGGCGGTGTCCACCAACTTTACAGTGCTCCACCCGGACCACCCCGAGACGTCCGGCAAGGCAGACTCGCTCCCGGCAGATGTCGTCGTTACGCTGCCAAGGGGCTGCCATGTGACGGGGACCGTCGCTGACATCGTCACCGGGCAGCGCGCCGCGGGGGCCGTGGTCGCGGCTCGGCGGCTTGACGAATGGGGCGAGTCGTTTGTCGCCACGGACGCAACCGGGCGTTTTCGCTTTGTGTTGCCGGAAGGGCGCTACGATTTCCTGGCCGACGCGATGGAGCGGGTCTGCATTGCGGTAACCGACCGTGAATGCCAGGCTGGCGAGAAGGTCGAATTGCCGGCGTTCAAGCTTATCGGCGGCGGATTCATCTCCGGCCAGGTCATCAATACGGTCACGGGCGAGCCGGTCACCGTCTCCGAATTTGGAGGGCCGATCATGCTCGGGTTGCTCGGGCCGTCTCAACCGTCCGGACGTGCCATCGCTCCGATGCGGCTGGCCGCGGTGGACAAGACAGGCCGGTTCATTTTGCGCGCGGCCCCGGGAGAGAATTTTCCCTACTTCGTGAATATTCGCGGCGTGCGCATGGCCTGGGACACCCAAAAGCAACCTCCGGTCGTCGTGAAGGAAGGAGAGACGACGGCCTACGACATGCTCATCACACCTGAAGTCCCGCCAGAACAAAAACTGACGGAGGCCAGAAAGCTCGTCGAGGCCTTGTCGAAGAAGCCATTCGATCGGACGGCG
>Ga0265338_10005279_pt1 | contig 16913 bp, 13 predicted proteins | sample 42126metaG_FD_193579 | JGI IMG/M metagenome (GOLD analysis project Ga0265338, IMG submission 193579) | Rhizosphere microbial communities from Carex aquatilis grown in University of Washington, Seatle, WA, United States - 4-21-26 metaG | ecosystem: Host-associated > Plants > Roots > Rhizosphere... | reverse complement strand
GTGTGGTTGAATCCAGCCGTGGTGTTCGCGGTATTTGCCTTTGTTTTCGATTCTTTTTGATACATATATCGTTAAAGAAAACCGTGTCCGGCTGAATTTTCGAGTCAGTTAGTTAGCTTATATCAGATATGAGCCGCCCGTAAACATTGAGTTCTGTAGAAATTCTTTATAAATCTGTTAGAAATATTCAGTTACAACATTACGAAAGCGGGTCTACCATCGTGCTATTTTGCCATTAAAACGAGGGGGAGGGTATTGCTCGGAAGTAATGAAAGTTCTATGACTTAAGTTATAGAACCCATCGGGGAAATATTCGGATTTATTAGGAAATTTGTGGGTTGTCAGTGCGCGGCTCCCGGCTGATGACGCCCGCCGCCAGCAACCCGATCGTCGCGCACGCGATCCAGTAAACCGTGGGCGCGGACTCAAATAGCTTCATTCCACTCACCGGACCGGTAATGAGCGCCGTTGCCCAGGTCAGACCAGACACGCCCATGTATCGCCCGCGCATTTCCGGCGGCGCGAGATTCGCAAGATAAGCAGCCGCCGTCGGCATCATGATCATTTCGCCGATCGTAAAAATAATCATGCAAAGCACCAGCGTCGTAATCGAATGCGCGAAGGCGTTGAGCGCGAATCCGGCGGCGCAAAGCACGTGGCCAGTGGCCATGACTCGTCGCGCTGGAAATCTTCGCGTCAGCCGCGTTAGCGGTAATTCGCAGAACACAATCAGCGCGCCGTTCATTGAGACTACCATCCCGTAAACGGCCGGCGAAAATCCCAGGTGCGTGATGTGCAGCCCGTAGGTTGAACCCAATTGAAAGAACAACAGCCCAATCGCGAAATTCGCGAACAGCAATTGATGCAGCTTGCGATCCCGGCGCAACACTCGCAACGCCTCGCTCCAACTGGCATTGCCGGTCACGCCGCGTGATCCCCGTGGTAACGCAAGTAATGCCACCAGTCCGAACAACACCGACGTTGCCGCATCGCCCGCGAACAGCCAGAAATAGCCGTAGGCGGCCAGCAATCCCGCCGTCGCCGGCCCGAACGCAAATCCTGCATTAAACGACACGCGCAACGCCGCAAAGGCCGTCACTCGCTGCCCGGCCGCCGGCACAATATCCGCCAGCAGCGCCTGGCTGGCCGGGCGGTAAAACTCATTCGTCAACCCGGTCAGCGCGGTTAGCGCAATGATCATGGCGAGACCGTGCGCTTGCGATAGGAGCATCATCGCCGCCGCGCCCGAGAACATGGAAAACAAGATTGTTTTACGCCGACCCAACTTGTCCGCCAGATGCCCGCCCAGCAGCGATGCGCCCAAATTCCCAAGCCCATACGCGCTCACTGCCAGACCTGCCTGACCGATCGTGTAACCCTGGGCGGTCAGGTATAAGGTGAGAAATGGCACCACAAAGCCGCCGAACTTGTTCAGGAACGTGCCGAAGAACAGCACCCACGCGGCGCGCGGCAAAGCCCGCACGCTCGCGAGCAATGTCTCGCGTTCGATGGGTGCTTTCTGGATTGGCGTTTGAGTGTTCACAAAACGAAAAACCCTGCTGACCTTTCGGCGAGCAGGGTTGAAAAATCTTTTTTAGCTGAACTAGATCGATCCCTCCTGCGCGCCGCGCACGGCCATCGGTTTATAGGAATTTTTCCCAATGCGCGATACAACAACTCGACCCCAAGTGGGGCGCAGATAATAAGTTGTCGTGATTAGATTCATTAACCGTGTTGACAATGCAGTATCTGGACCCCGGCCGTCAAGCCAAACGTGAAAAGGCCCATTCGCGTCTCACGTCTCACGTCTCACGCTTCCGCATCCCTTTCACATTGACGTAACCTTTCCCTCCCTCTATCAGTCTGGCATCCCAATCCTATGAAATCGATTCTCGCGTCCACTTTGTTTGCGTTGACCATTGCTGCCGCCCAAGCGGATTCCTCGGTCAAACTCACCGATGTTCATCTTTGTTGCGAAAGTTGCGTTAAAGGCGTGAATAAGGCCGTGGCCAAAGTCTCCGGCGTGACCGCCCAGTCCGATATGGACGATAAGACGGTCAGCCTGACCGGCCCCGACACCGCCGCAGTGCAAAAGGCCGTCGATGCCCTCGTGGCCGCCGGTTACTACGGCAAAAGCAGCGATGCCGCCATCAAGGTGAGCAACGAAACCGGTGCGAAAGACGAAAAAGTGAAATCGCTCAAAGTCGAAAACGTTCATCTTTGCTGCGGTTCCTGCGTCAAAGCCGTGAATAAGGCCCTCGGCAGCGTTTCCGGCGTGACCGGCAACGACGCAAAAAAGGGCGATACTTCCTTCACCATCAATGGCGATTTCAATGAGAAGGACGCCATGGACGCCTTGCAAAAAGCCGGCCTTACCGGCCACGTGGCGAAGTAATCTTTCGTTGGCAGGGATGTCGCGCCTGCGACGTCCCCGCCCGCGTAATAGCGGGGAATATATACCCCGGTGTGAATGCGATTTCTTTTCGGCGTCCCGCCGAAACACCTGATTACACACCTGCAAGATGATTTTCCCAGGCTCCTTCTCGAGTTGACTCGGGGAAAAAACCAACGACGTTGTTTCGCATGACAGTCTCCATCAAAAAACGTCTGGAAGAGGTGCGGCACGCGTTGCTCGACCTGCACAAGACGCTGGTCGATTCCGAGCGCGTCACTTACGAGAAAACCGTGGGCACCATCGCCTCGCCCAATCACTTTCTCCAATTGCTCACGACGGATCCCTGGTTCGCCTGGCTGCACCCGCTCTCGCAACTCATCGTCTCCATAGATGAAGCCCTGGACGCGAAGGAACCGCTCACGGAAGCCGCGGTGGACGCCGCCGTCAAGGAAGCGAATATCCTGTTATCCCCCTCGGAAATCGGCGACGGCTTCTCGCACCATTATTTCGACGCGTTGCAACGCGACCCCGATGTCGTCATTGCCCACGCGGAGGTCATGAAGTTGCTGGCCAAGCCGAAGTGAACAGGAGCGCTGGCGCGCCGTCGGCTTTGGGTGGTGATCCAGTAATTCAGCAATATTTACAAAGTAGTTTGCAATAGAGGGTAAGCTTTTTCCTGCTGTCGTGACACACTGGGCACATGGCAACTGTCCGACCAATCTTGCAGGATGAAGGCCAAGGTGAATGGCCTTCTTCATCGAATAGTGAGACCAACACCACGTCGACAGGGCAGGGGAGCGGTTTTTCCCGAGTCATCGCTCCCTCCTGGCGCGCGTTGCGCGAACTCTTCGCTCCACCGATGGGTTACGAGGATGAGACCGGGTTTCATTACGGCGATCCGCCGAAGCCCGCCTAAGCCTGGGAGCGCCGGCGTTTCGCCGGCCCGGCACTGCGATCTGCTTCAACAATCTCATTGCAGAAGGTCATTCGATTGCTACGATGCCTCGCATGAGGTCCAGACTATTTCTTTCCTTCTCGGTAGCGCTGTTATTCACCTCCATCCTTTTTGCGCAGACCGAAAATCCGCCCGGTCCTTCGCCGGAAGACACCGCCTTCCGCGCCCTCATCGAATTAATGCCCAGGACCAAGCAAGGCGGCAATAAACCATCCGAAGACGATTATAAAATCCGCCGCGAAGCCGGCCGGGAAATCGTCGCCAAGGCCAAACAGTTTCTGAAAGATTATCCGGCTTCAAAAAAAGATGAGGATGTTCAAGGTCTCTTGGATGTCTGCCTTATGGAAACCGCCGTCGCGGGCGATGACGGTGCGCTGGCGCAATTGGAAACGCGCGCGACAGAAATCATGAAGGACCCCAAGGCCTCTGATGATTTGAAACTTCAGGCGTTTTCCGTGAATCACATGGCGCAATGGGCCCGGAAAAATGGAAAGCGCGATCTCGACCCCAGTTCCGCCGACTCCCAGAAAGCTTACGTGGAAGCGTTCTTCGCCGCTGCGGATGTCCTGTCCAACCGGGACGAGATTTTCAAAATGTTGCTGCTCCAGGCGAAATCAGGTCCCGAGCTCTCGGACGAAGAAAAACGAGGCATCGCCCAGCGCGTCCTCGACAATACAAACGCATCCACAGCCATCAAGACTGCCGAAAAGGAAATTCTTTCCGGCGAAAAATCGTATGCTGTCGGCAAGCCGCTGGAACTCAGCTTCACTGCTCTCGACGGCACGAAAATCAATCTGGCGGACATGAAAGGCAAAGTTGTCTTAATCGATTTTTGGGCCACGTGGTGCGGCCCGTGCGTCGGTGAAATGCCAAACGTGAAAGCTGCCTATGACAAATACCATGCTCAGGGCTTTGAAATTCTCGGCATCAGTCTGGACACGGATAAGGACGCCCTCCAAAAATTCCTGAAAAAGAACGACATCACCTGGCCGCAATACTTCGATGGCAAACAATGGAACAATGATCTCAGCTTCCGTTTCGGCATCAACGGCGTGCCCACCGAATGGCTCGTCGATAAAAAAGGCATCCTGCGCGAGATCAATGCCCGTGGCGAGATGCTTGGAATTAGAGTCGACGAGTTGTTGCGAGAGAAATAAAGAACAACGCGGAGAGGCAAAGATCGCAGAGTCCGCAGAGGAAATATCCGGCAATACAAACACGGAATTGTGTAAAAAGAGACTTTCTCTGCCCTCCTCCGCGCCCTTTGCGCCTCTGCGTTTGTTTGAGATCCCCAGGATTTGTTCAAAGGATTTTAAAGCGAACATCCGCGTCGGTCACTGCGTCGCCTTCACCGCACGATAATACCGCCGCGGAAAAACTCCCGAATCTCCGATCTGCATCAGCCCATTCGTCGGCGCGGTGTTTGTGCAGATTGGTTCCCAATCAAACAGATTCGTCGAGGCCTGGATGATATACGTGCCCAGTGGCGCGCCAGCGAGCGTGAAGGAAACTCCGGCTCCGGATGAACTCAACGAACTCAAGAGTGGCTGGGCGTTCGTGCTCACCATTACCGAGTTCGTGGCGAACGCCCGCCGTCCATCCGGCCATTGCACTTCCGCTTCCACCCACGCAGGGCCTTCCTGCATTGCGGGTGTAAATGTGTGAGTCAGGCCGCCAAACGCCGGATCCTGCCCCAGCCCTTCCCAGACAATTTTCGCGCCCGTCAAATTTGTGTCCGCCACCTGCAACTGGATTGTCAGCGGTTGCCCCGGCAATTTCAGTGAAGCAGGCGCAACAATCGTCGCGTTGGTGAATCGCCAATGTTGTGTCGCCAGTGAAGTCTGCGCCGCCAGCCACGCCGTTACTGCAAAGCTGCGCGCGGTGTCCGTCGTGGATGCCTCCGTGGTCACATTGAAAAAATCGGCCCAGCGATCGTAAATCGGGTAAGGAGCCGTCTGCGCGCCGTCGCTCGGGAAATTGAGCGGCGAGAGATCCCAGCCATACGTCCACGTCCAAACAAAACCCTCCTGCATGTTGCTGATGGGCACGCCGGATTTTGGCAGCGCGTGCCGGTCGTTTTCCGAATATTGGTCCACCACCTCGCGCTGGCGTTTCCAGCCCAGTCCCGTGATGTAAGTCGTGTTGATCGGGTTACAACCGCCTTCGTAATTCAAATTCATCAGGATGGCATCGACGTAGGCCGGGTTCGGATTGAATTGCTGCGCCACCACCAAATCAAACGCCTGCACCGGCGAAAAATACCAGCCCGCACTGCGTCCGTGCTTCGTGTTTTCCGGCAGGCTGCTCCCGTAAGCGCTCTCCTGCGACCAATACAAATTGTCATTGCCGCAATTCGTGATGGTCGTGATGCATTTCGTGAGGTAGCTCGAATCAATTTGGTTCGCCTGCAATCGTCCGCTGCTCACCGCCGTCGCGTAATCGCGAATCGCATTCCCGTAACAGGCATACATCCGCCACCAGCCCCATTCCATCGTGGCGGGATCCGTGGGGTCAGGAAATAATTGAAAAAGTTTTTGCTGATACTGCGGGTCGCCCGTCGCGAGATACAATTCACACGCCGCCCACGCGAGTTCATCCTGGTCGGTGAAGTCATCGCCGAAATGTTGAATATCCTGATACGCGCCGCCCGCCCCATGAACTGCGATGGCGTTCGTGAGGAATTGCCAGCCCAGTTTCGCCTTCGCCAGATAATTCGTTGCCGCCTGCGGATAGGATTGTTTGAAATGCGGTGAGGACGCGCATTGTGCCAGAGCCGCGACTGCTGCCGCGGTGGACACGGTGTTCTTCGGCCACACGACTTGCGGGTCGCCGTTCTCCGGCAACACATCGGATTCGTATTCGCGATTAATCGGATAAACGGAATAATAAAATCCGCCGTCCGCGTCCTGCATTTTCGCCAGAAAATCCGCTTCCCATTTTACCTCCTGCAACACGTCACTGACGCCATCGCCGCTCTCGGGAATGCCCAGATTATCCAGCGCCGCCACGCCCGGCAACGAATCCATTGCGAACGCGAGCACATGGATCAACTGCGCGGAATTGTAAGTCACGCGATTATAATCGCCCGCTTCGAAATGGCCGCCCGAAACATCCACCGGCCCGGGATTCACGAACGGAAAAAGTTGCGCCGCTGCATTCGTCAACAGCGGCGCGATTTGTGGTGGGTTCGCAGAATTGATGTTGATCGCGTAATTCGAAATCGTCTGCCACGTGAACACATACGGCGCCGCCGAGTTCGTCGGCACCAACGCGGGCGTGATGTGATCGATTGCGTGCGTGAACCGCGTGAAGGGCATCGACACCGCGTAACCGCTGCGTTGCTCAAAAATCCCGAGCGCATACGTGCGCGCAAAATCCATTCCGATCCCTTCGTCGATGCGGAACGGCAGCGACCCGCCCATGCCCGGCACCACCACGCGATACGCGCCCGCGTTCGTGAAGCCGCTGAAGTCCGCCTGGTAAACCGTTTGATATGGGGTCGGAGTGTACGTGTAGCCGACATCGCTGCGTTGCGTGAGCGAGCCTTGATACGCCGTCGCGCCGCTCTGCGCATCCACGAGCAAAAAGGTGTTGGTCAAAATCGGCAACTCGCCGCTGCTGCCGAGGTAATAGCCGACGATTGCTTTTTTCGGATACGCCGGCAGATAACCTTCCTGGTTCACGTGAATCGCCGGATTGTTGCGCAAGGGATCCGCCATCGCGCTGAACACCATTCCCGTCGGCCACAGCGAGCCGTCGTTGACGACCTGCACCGATTGCCCGTCGGAAATGGGCGCGCTCAATTGCAGGTAGAGTGAATTCGCGATGCGCAAATCATAGGTCGCCTGCGGTGCATAGAGCGGCCTCCGCTTGAAACCGATGACCGTCGCGGAATTCGTCTGGCCATCCACGACGACCTTGAGGCTCGTCATATCGGGCAGGGCGAGATTCCCGTTGGTATCCACCCAATTCCAGCTATCCACTTGCGAGCCATATTGCGGCTTGGTGTTAATGCGCACGAGTTCGAGCGTGTTTGGCGAAAGAATGTGCAGCGCGTTTTCTCCCGGCTTGGGAATCTGTAAGGTTGGATCAATCGAATCTGTGGCCAGGGCGCAATGAGCACAGAGCAGGGCGATCAGGCCCGAAAAAATCCAGGGTTTTTTCATCCCGTCTTTTGTGCCCTCAATTCGCCAGATCAACAATCAGCAGTCTGCCCCGGAACCGTGAGAAAAACACCTCAGACTGCGGTTTGACTGATATTATCCGGGGGGCGGAAGTCCCGTTTCTGGCACATAAATCGCTGCCCTTTGCTGGGTTCGTCTATATGCGAGGTATCTACCAACTCATTTTTGCGCGGAAACGCTCTGTTTTATTTGGCGTTTTGCTTTCTGCATTGCTACTTCCGGCACAATTGCTAGCCACGAATGCGACGCCACTGTCCTACTTTTTCGCCTTCTATGATCGGAACCTCATGGAGTTCAGCACCGCCGCTACGATGACTATCAATGGACTCGTTCATGGCAACACCAACATTTATGTGGGCACGGATGCGCACCTGACTTTTAACTATCCGGTGAGCACGGCGGGTACGGTGTCAGCGCCAGCGAATAACGGTCTGTCTTGGGGTAATCCAACGAATTATAGCTCGAGTTGGAACACGAGTTTCAGTGGCAACCCCGGTGTCGTCAATAACGCTTCGATAATTCAAACGTCCCTGGGCGTTTATGACCCGCGCGCGCTCCTCGAGTCACCTACGAATGGCGAGGACCCGAACAGCTTTCTCGGCGCTGTCCGGCTTTACAATCAGGCGCAAGTGATTTTAACCGTGACCAACGCGGGCATCAACGGCACCAACGTTGGTGTCACCGTGACCGTGCAAAGATCTCTCGGCGACGGGCAGGTGCCAGGGGCCGATCCTTCGCCGGTGGTGGTGACTTATACCAACTTCACGGGTGCTTTTATCACGACCAATCTCCCATTCCTGCGGGTGACGAATCGATTTTATGATCGGCGTGAAGGCACAACGAATTTGACGACGCAAATTGATATCGGTCTCTATAAAACGTGGCTGACTAACGCCTCCGGGCCGGTGTATCAGAAATATTTCAATACTTTTGGCGACACCAATTTTCCCACGATTCTTTACGTCGCGGATAATCGCGTGGTTGGTTCGCGGCAACTTGCCGTGGTCCGGTTGACGAATGGAATCTCCTTGCCGTCCAATGGGGGACGCGGTTTTTCCGTCGTCACACCGAATCCGCTGTATGTCTGGGGCAACTACAATTGCACCAATGCCACTCACCTCAGCACTACTAATGTGTCGAGCAGCGCATTTTCCGCGCTCTTCTCCGACGCGCTGACTATTCTCTCGCCGCACTGGTCCGATTCCAACAGTCTGCAAAGTACATTTAGCACCGGCAGCGCTTCCTGGGATGCGAACAACACGACGGTCAATGCCGTGATCCTCACGGGCATCGTGCCTTCCACTGGGACCGATAGCGCGCATTTCAGCGGTGGTGTCCACAATTTCCCGCGCCTATTGGAAGATTGGAGTGGCGCCACATTGACGATGAACACTGCGTTCATAAATCTCTACAACAGCACGCACGCAACGAATGTTTTTAGAAATCCGGGAACTTACTATAGTCCTCCGACTCGCAAATTCAGTCACGATCCTAGATATAACAATCCAACAATTGCGCCGCCGGGAATGCCCATGGCCCAGGTTGGAGCACCTCTGATTTATACCCGGTCGCAATCTGTCCTCGAACCGTATGGCAGCAATGACCTGGTGTTGACTGTCACGGCCGCGGGCTATGGTCCGCTTGCGTATCAATGGGCCGTCGATGGCACCAACATCGACGACGCCACGAATAGTTCCCTGTCTCTCTCCAATCTCCGGGCGAGTGAATCCAACGCGGACTATACCGTCGCCGTTACCGATGGCATCGCTACCAACACCACGACCATGCTGCATCTGGTCGTGATGGACGTGCCGCCGTGGATCCCGCAACAACCGGCCGACCAGTCCGTTTTGGTCGGCTCCAATGCGGCGTTCTCCGTAAACGCTTTCGGTCAATTGCCCATGACCTGGCAATGGCAATTCAACCAAACGAACATCGACGACGCGACTAACTCCACGTTGCTCCTGACCAACGTCACCCCGGATCAGGCCGGCACCTATTCCGTGCTCGTCACGAACGCATACGGCAGCACCGCCAGCAGTAACGCCACGTTGTATGTTTATTTATCGCCCATGCCCGCGCTGGCTTCGCCGGTATTGTCCGTGGATAATCAAATGCAATTCACCATCACCGGAGTGCCCGGACTGAACTACGCCGTGCAGGTTTCGACCGACATGATGAATTGGGATTTTGTTGCGACCAACGCTGCCCCCTTCGACTTCACGGACACGAACACCGCGAATTTTCCCGCGCGTTACTACCGCGTCGTCTACCTGCCGTGACGCTGCCCGTGGCCGCCGAGGTAACGAGGCGGACCGGAGCGTTGTAGTGAACAAAATTTGCGTGCGCTTCCACCTCACCGCGCTACGATGATCGCGATGTCAAATGTCTACGATGAACTCCTTGATGCCGCGATCCAGCAATTGCAGGATTTGAAAGCGCAGGGCGTTCGTTTCGTCCCGGTTTCCGCCGAAGGGTTGGCCGCACTTAACGGAGCCCCGCGCGCCGTCGCGAAAGCTGCGTCCGCGCCCGTAGCCGCCGAGGTAACGAGGCGGACCGCGCCAATACCGGCGGCGGCTCCGAAACCTCCCGAGCCCAAACCTGTACCGGTGGTTACTCCCTCACTTATCGAGCCACCGGCGCCCGTGATTTCGTCATTGAGCCCCGAAGCGAAATCCGCCGCGTTCGCTGAATTGCGCCAGCGCGCCATGGTTTGCGTCAAATGCCCCAACCTCGCCTCCTCGCGCAAAAACGTCGTCTTTGGCGTCGGCAGCATCGAGGCTCAACTCATGTTCGTCGGCGAAGCTCCGGGTGCGGATGAAGACGCGCAAGGCGAACCGTTCGTTGGCAAAGCCGGCCAGTTGCTCACGAAAATTATTCAGACGATGAGCCTGCAGCGCGGCGACGTTTACATCGCCAACATTTTGAAATGCCGCCCCGACACACCGGGCCAATCCGCCGGCAATCGCAAACCCACGCCCGAAGAAATGCAAACGTGCATTCCCTATTTGCACGAGCAGATTGATTTGATCCGTCCGAAAGTCCTCGTTGCCCTCGGCGCAACGGCTGTGGAAGGTTTGCTCGGCAAAACGATGGGCATCACGCGGCTGCGCGGCAATTGGCAAACCTACCGCGGTATCCCACTCATGCCCACGTATCACCCCGCGTATCTGCTGCGCAACCAGGCGCTCAGCGAGAAGCGCCGCGTTTGGGAAGACATGCTGCAAGTCATGGAAAAACTCGCCATGCCCATCAGCGACAAGCAGCGTAATTTTTTCCTCAAAGCCTAAGTAGGAGACGAGGTGAGGAGTCTCTGATTCGTAAACTCCGAAGGATATTTACTCGTCACCTCGTCTCCTACTGAGGGGCGCGTCGAATCGGCCCACGATTTATTGTTTCCATTTCTCCAAAACCAATCGGGGTTTGTGCTGTCTTATTCTTTCAAGCCAATGATACTTTCGCCGCGATGAAAAAATGGTGGGTCAAACTACTCCTGGCTTTTGCCGTGATTCTGTTGGCCCTTTCCACCTTCTTTTTCAAGTCCGGCCTCGATTCCAAAACAAGGCTGGAGCAATACCGCCACCAACTTCTCGCCGCCGGAGAAAAACTGAGTATCGAAGATCACATCCCGCCCCGCGCGGATCCGGAGAGAAACGGCGCGGACTTATTCGACCAGGCCTGCAGGTTCATTACGCCGTATGGTTATAGCCTGGTTACCAGCAATCCCCCTACTGCCATGTGCATCGTTGCGCCCGGCAAAGCGAGGATCGCCTGGTTGCAAAATGAGATTCTCTTCCTCAAAGGACATTTTTTTAACACGAACACATGGGTTGATCTTGAGGCAGACCTGACGGCGCAGGATCCTGCCTTCGATCTTCTGCAACAGGCCGCTGCCCGCCCGGAATTTGATTTCGGATTGGACTATCACCAGCTCTTCACTCCGGTGCCGCAGCTTCCCAAGTTGAGGCAGGCCACCGCGTTGCTTGCAGGCAAGGTGATTTTTGACCTGCACCGTGGTGACACAGTCTCGGCAGTGACCAATTTCCAAACCCTTTTAGCCGTGGCCAATGCCGGCAAAGACGAGCCGCTCTTAGCAGCGCAAAGTATGCGTATGCATTTGATGCAGAACGTGGACGCTATTCAATGGGAGTTGCTGCAGGCCACCAATATCACCGACGAACAACTCGCGGCGCTTCAAAGGCGTTGGACAAATATCGATTTTATCAAACCCATGGAAAAAGCGGAGGTTATGAGCCGCTCCCTTGTTAGCCTGATGATGAAGGAGGCGCGCGCCGGCAATCCTCTTGGCGGACCGGGCGGGCCCGGATTGAGAATGGGCAGCCTGTTTGACATCGGAGGCCTCGTCCAAGCCTGGCGACGCGGAACCGGAGACACTCTTTGGCGCCAGTCATGGACCTATGACGACGAGGTGACTGTGTTGCAAGGCTACCAAGTGATGGTGGAAACGATGCGGCAGGTTGAGACTAACGGCTATTTCAAAGATGCTTTTGCGGAGCGTGAACACAAAATTGTCGCACTCGGCCTGAACCGCACCAACGCAAATTGGCTGCGAAAACAACTTAATGGCCATTACGCGGAAGTTGGCGGGGACTTTGTTTACTCGATTGCTTCCCTGTTGGATCGCACGTTGGCTATTGAAGCCTGGCGACAATGCGCGATCACGGCAATTGCTCTCAAACGCTATCAATTGCGCCACGGCACGCTGCCAAAAGAGTTGACTGCGCTTGTGCCGGAGTTTCTTCCTGGTGTCCCGCGCGATCCGGTTGACGGCAAACCATTGCGCTATCGCCTTAATGCGGACGGCACATTCCTGCTGTATTCCATCGGCGCGGACGGAACCGACGACGGCGGGGACGCGACATCGGTTCCATCGACAACCTCCTTCGAGAGGCAAACCACCCGCGATTGGGTCTGGCCTCAACCCGCCACGCCGCAGGAAGTGCAGAATTACTACGACCATCCCCCGAGATGATTTCTTACGTATGAAAAAATGGTGGGTCAAATTATTGTTAGCCATCGCCGCGGTAGTGATATTGCTTGCGGTGTGGCTTTCTCTCTCCAGTGTTCATTCCAAAAACGGCGTCGAACGTTACAAGGACCAGTTGCGCGCCGCCGGAGAAAAACTGGAATTAAACGACGTGCTTCCGCCGCCCGTTGACCCGGACAAGAATGGCCTGGAGTTCTTCACGCGGGCCTTCAACTCGATGAGTCCGGTGATGAATGGAATGCTGTCCACCAATTCGCCCTCTGCCATGAGAATCGTGGCGCCGGGCAAGGCGATGATTGGCTGGCAACAACCCGAAATCATATCAGACTACGGTTCTTCCGCATACAGGAACACGTGGGCTGACCTGGACCAGCAACTCCAACTGGGAAGCGGCGTCATCAATTTTCTTCGCCAGGGTGCGGAACGCCCGCAACTCGATTTTCAATTGGATTATGGCCAGGGGGCCGTGCTGCTGCTGCCCCATCTAAACAAGCTGAAACAGACCGCTTTGTTGCTCTCACCTGCTGCGTTGGCGGATTTGCATCGCGGCGATTCGGCGTCGGCGGCGACCAATCTTCACACGCTGTTGCGCACTGTGAACGCGTGGAAGGACGAGCCAGTGATCATTTCGCAACTCGTGCGCATCGCGATGGCGCAGATCGCCGTCGCCGCCCAATGGGAATTCCTGCAAGGCACCAATATCACCGACTCCCAACTCGCCATGCTCCAGCGCGATTGGACCAATATGCAATTTGTTCTACCCATGGAGCAGGCGCTGCTCATGGAGCGTGCCTGGGGGGCGCGCAACATCGAACAACTGCGCTCGTCCAATAGTCCATCCAGAACTTACTCCAGCGGGTGGGGATCCGGTTCGAGCGGTGGCAGCGGTGGTTCGGGCGATTGGCTCGACATGCTGAAAGACATGAGCGATTCCATGAAACGCAAAACTTCCGACACCCTCTGGCGTGTGGCCTGGTCCTATGACGATGAATTGAACCTATTGCAAGGCGACCAGGTCTTGGTCGAGACTATGCGGCAGATTCACACCAACGGTTATTTCAAAAATGCTCTCGCCGATCGCGATCGCAGGCTCGCCGCGCTCGGACTCGACCGCCCCGGCACCAATTGGCTGCGCAACCATCTGCACGACGAACTTGCCGCGCTCGGCACGGAAACCGTTCAGAGCCTTCAGCATTCCATTGAGCGAGTGCTGGCCTGCGAAGCCGCGCGCACCATGGCAAGCACCGCCGTCGCGTTGAAACGGTATCAACTTCGGCACCAATCTTATCCCAAGGATTTGAGCGCCCTCGTCCCGGAATTTCTCCCGGAGGTTCCGCGTGACCCGGTCGACGGCCATTCCTTGCGCTATCAAGTGCTTTCCGACGGTAATTTCCTGCTTTATTCCGTCGGCACCGACGGTGTCGACAATGGTGGAGATCCCACCGCGCCTTCCGGAACGAGATCGATCAATTGGCTGCGGGGACGGGATTGGGTGTGGCCCCAGCCGGCAACTGCGCGGGAAGTTGATAATTTCCGCGCCAATCCGCCAAAGTAATTGCGCTCTCCGGCAATTCGGCTATAACCCACGCGTGTTCAAGCAAATCATCGATTGGTACATGAACGCTTTGTCGACGGGCGGCTACCCCCTCGTTGTATTGCTCATGACGGCGGAAAGCTCCGTGGTCCCGTTGCCGAGCGAAGTCATCATCCCGCCCGCCGCGCATCTCGCGCATACCGGCCAGATTCCGCTCAGCGTCACGGGTATCGTCATCGCCGGCACCCTCGGCTCCTGGCTCGGCGCGACGATTATGTATTGGGCCGCGCGATGGGCCGGACGCCCGTTGTTCATGCGCTACGGCAAACTTGTTCTCGTCACGCCGGAGAAAATCGAAGGCGCCGAAAACTGGGCCAAACATTACGGCTCGATGGGAATTTTTATTTCGCGCCTCCTGCCCGTCGTACGGCACCTCATCGGCATCCCCGCCGGCATCGTGCGCATGGACTATAAATTATTTTCGCTTTTCACAATTCTCGGCTCGGGAATCTGGTGCACCGTGCTCTGCTATGTGGGCATCAAAATGGGCCAGGACGAACAACTGATGAAAGGCGAGTTGCGCCGCATCACGATCTGGCTCGGCGGCGCCATGCTGGTCCTCGGCGGTCTCTACTATTTCTTCGTCCATCGTCACATGAAGAAAAAGGCGTAGGACAGACGTCCCGTCTGTCTCTAAATTCAAAACTGCAGAATGGAGACAGGCAGGACGCCTGTCCTACGATTCGCAATTCCATTTCCAACATTTGATGTCGATCTGCGGCATTCCTTGGATGTTGGATGTTCGATGTTGGATGTTCGATGTTTCACCTTCGACGTTCGGTGTTCGGTGTTCAATGTTCAGCGTTTCCCATTCAACCGCTACCGCTCCCGTAAACCCCTTCGCCGGCCATAACTCTCTCAGACACCACCGCTCCCCGGCTTTCGCATCTCCAGAAATTGCCACCACCCGCGCCATATCACCCGGCAAAAACGAAACCTCCACCAAATTCAACGATCGCGTAATGCCTTCGCCCGTCGCCTTGAGCATCGCTTCCTTGCGCGTCCAGAGATTAAAAAATGCCGCCGGCTTTTGATCTTCTGACAGCTTTTGAAACAACTTGCTTTCACGCGGCGAAAAGAAGCGCGCCACCAACTCGTCCACGTTTTTGATGGGCCGCACGCTCTCCACATCCACACCGATCATGCCGACACGGGTGATTGCCGCCAAAGCCAGATCACCCGTATGCGCCAGGTTGAAATGAATGCCCGCGTTCGCAAATTCTCCGGTCAGAGCCGGCTTCCCGTTTTCCAAATACTCAAAACGCAATCCCGCCGCATGCGTGCCGAAATAGGGAGCAAGCATTGCCCGCAATGCCCCGCGCCCGGCGAGGTAACGATTTCGATGCTTCTCAAATTTGAACCGGTTCACGCGCTCCCTTTCGTCCGGTGAAAGTGTCGCGGCGAATTTTTCCAAAATGGCTGGGGCGACCGACAGTGTTGTGGCCCAGACATGGATTTCATTTTCCGCGAGCGGCGGATGACTCAAAGGCGGCTGCCAATCAATTGTCGGAGCGGACGGATTCAAGAATGCGCGGCGATTGTGACCCTCAGCTAAATTTCGGCCAAACGGCTCGGTAAGCCGCGACGAAACCTTGCCAATCCGATGCCGCTGTCCGCAACTCCTTTTGCAAAAAGTATTTCACCCGCAAATCATTCAGCGGCTCCTCCCATAGCAGGAGCGGCAATGAATTCAGCAGCCGCTCACGCGGATAACGTGTCGCTTGGTTGAGCATTCCGCCAACCCCGAAAGTTCTCATATTCAACAACACATTTCGCGCCCGACTCGGGGAGTGCCGGCGTCCCACCGGCGAGTCCGCGCATTTTGGAACCTCACTGAGCGCATACTCGCGCACCGATGAAAACTGTTGTCCGAGGCGCATGCTTTCCAGCCACAACCATACCTGATTCGCCAGCCGCGAAAGGGCTTCGTGCTCCGCCTGGAATTCTTCCAGCGATTTTGCAATCCGCCGTGGATGCAATTTGAACTCAACTCCGACCGCATGATGCCGCCGGACTTCCGCCAGCCAGGACGGCCCGTCCGCAAGTGTGTCCAACGCTTCTTTGCGCGCCAAACAATTCCAATGATATTGGCCCGCCTGCACGAGGACCACATCGCCGAGCGCCAGTTGCGCCTTGGCTAGATTGCGGCCCACAAAATCCGCATCGTCCGCCGACAATTCGCGCTTCTTCAACAATTCCTTCGCGAGTAAAAGGCCGGTGCAGCGATTGAACAAAAGCCGTGTCGCCTCTGCCAGCGGAATGTCGACCGCATTCAAATGATGCTCGCACCCGCGAAAAATATTTTCACCCCCCGCCAAAACGCGATGCCCGGAAACCAAATCATAACTGAACATCGTCACCGGACTCCGGCGCAACCGCTCCAGCGAATCCACTTTGAACTCCACATGAAAGCCGGCCAAACCCGAAAGACGTTCTCCCAACTCTTCAAGCTCGCAATGATACGTTCGTTCATTTAGCAACCGATTGCCGCGCAGAAAAACATAAAACTCCAAGTCATTATAAGGCGCATCACCCGAAGGAGTTTTCAAAACCCCGCCTTGCCCGCGCCCGTAACCACCACCGAGCACCAGCGCTTCGAGTTTATTTTCCGGAAGCAACGCCCGCACTCCCCCGAGAACTTTTTCACAAATTCGCGTCAGACGCTTCTCCAACGCGTCACTCCCATCCATGGTAAACCGGGCTCGCGGGCGCTGGATTGAGCTGGCTGTTGAGAGCGCTTGCGAGAGCGTGACAAAGTTTCCCGCTTCTCCCGTGGG
>Ga0265338_10005278_pt1 | contig 16915 bp, 15 predicted proteins | sample 42126metaG_FD_193579 | JGI IMG/M metagenome (GOLD analysis project Ga0265338, IMG submission 193579) | Rhizosphere microbial communities from Carex aquatilis grown in University of Washington, Seatle, WA, United States - 4-21-26 metaG | ecosystem: Host-associated > Plants > Roots > Rhizosphere... | reverse complement strand
ATTGACTTGACTGACTGGTAAAGCTAATTTGCATTGGCGCCTGACTATCGGGTAGCCGAGCACATGTCGTGAAAAACGGAGGAGCTCATGCACCCGGTAGACGTCGCGGCGCTGCTGCTGAGGCTGATTCTCGGCATCATCATGCTGGCCCACGGCTGGAATCACGCCTTTGGCGGCGGCAAGATTCCCGGTACCACCCGCTGGTTCGCCTCGATCGGCATGCGGCCCGCGTGGGTGCACGCCTACGTGGCCACCCTGACCGAGATCGGCTCAGGCGTGCTGCTGCTGCTCGGGCTGCTCACCCCGGTCGCCGCGGCCGGCGTCCTCGGCACGATGCTGGTCGCGCTGGTCACCGCCCACCTGAAGAACGGTTTCTTCATCTTCCGGCCGGGCCAGGGGTACGAGTACGTGCTGATGATCTGCGTGGTCGCGGTAGCGCTAGGCGGAATCGGAGCGGGCTGGCTCTCGCTGGACCACGTGCTCGGCTACCCCATCAGCGGCTGGGTCTCCTACGCGGTCGCGGCCGGGGCCGGCGGCCTCGGCGCCGCCCTCACCCTGCTGACCTCCTGGCGCCCGGAGCCGCCGGCCGCCGCGCCGGCCGAGTCGGTCGATACCGCGCCCGCCGCCACCGAGCAAGGCACCGAGTCCGCTACCACGGCCTGACGGCGCGACCGGGTGCGGCCGCAGCAGGCCGCACCCGTTCTGCGCACCGCCGGTTCTGCCTACCGCCGGGCACGGCGTTACCGGGCGGCGAGGGCGGCGGCGTAGCGGTCGAGGACGGCGATGATGTCGCCGTCGACCTCTTGCAGGTCGAGCACCGCCTGGTCGATGCCGAGGGCCTGGAATCGGTCGAAGCTGCGGCGCAGCGTGTCGTCGTCGACGACGGGGAGCATCGGCCGGATGAGCGGGCCCGGGGCGGGCCGCCCGGCCTCCGCCCACTGCCCGCGCAGCGCCGCGACCTGAGCGGCGAACTGGTCGAGGTCGCCGCCGAAGCCGATCCAGCCGTCTGCCCAGCCGGTGATCTCGGCCAGGCCGGCCGGTGACAGCCGGCAGCCGAGCAGCACCGGTACCGACGGCTGGCTGGCCGGCTTCGGCCACGCCCAGCTGGGGGAGAGGTCCGCGTGCTGGCCGTGAAACTCGGCCTCGGTGTCCTGCCACAGCGACCGCATCAGGCCCACGTACTCGCGGACGGTCGCGCGCCGGCTGGCGGCCTTGCGCCCGTGGTTCTCCAGTTCCGGCACGTTCCAGCCGTAGCCCACGCCGAGCGTGAACCGGCCGCCGGACAGGAAGTCGAGCGTGGCGATCGTCTTGGCCAGCGCGATCGGATCGTGCTGGGCCACCAGCGACACGCAGGTGCCGATCTCCAGGTCGGTCTGCGCGGCGACCTGCGACAGCGCCACGTACGGGTCGAGCGTGTGCCGGTAGCGCTCCGGCAGCGGGCTGCCGTCGGGGTAGGGCGACCCGGTGCGGACCGGGATGTGGGTGTGCTCTGGCAGCAGCACGGCGGCGAAGCCGCGCTCGGCGGCGGCCCGGGCGAAGTCGCCCACCGGCAGGGTCTGGTCGGTCGCGAAGTAGTGCAGTGCGGCCCGGGGAGGGGCGGGCTGCGCGGTCGTCTCGGTCATGATGCCTTCCCGTCGTCAGCGAACCGCAGTGTCCGTTCGTGGAAGCGCCACGAGCCGTCTCGGCGGTGCAGCAGGTCGAAGTACCGGCCGACCGAGCGGAAGTCCCAGGGGGCGTCGCCCCGGCCGACCACTACCAGGTCGCTGATCGCCACCGCGTGGTCCGCGCTCCACCGGGTCACGTGCGTGCCGGTCACGATGTGCCGGGACCGCGACGACGGCGGCCCGGCCCGGAACATGGCGGTCAGCGCCTCCCGCCCGGTCACCAGCCCGGCCGCGGGCAGGTCGATCGAGCCCTCCGGGCAGAACAGGCCGGCGACCTCCGCGTGCCGCCCGTCGTCGATGGCCTGGGCGTAGGCGGCGATGACGGCGCGGACCCCGGCGGCGGCCGTCGCGTAGCTAGCGGTCGCCACCTGCATGTTGCCCCCGCTTCCCTGTACGGACCGGTCAGAACGAATGTAGTGGAGTCGGCCGGGCCAGGGAAGTCCCCGGGGCCAGGGCGGCCGCCATCGATGGTTGACATAATGCAGCAGTCGTGCTGAATTTATCTCTAGAGATCCTGAGAAATGCGGTTTCGCAGCGAGATCTGAAGTGAGCGAACGTTCGGATTTACCGGAAGGGGACGCGCCGCGATGAAAGCCGAAGACATGGTCCTGGTCAGCGTGGACGACCACGTCATCGAGCCGGCCCACCTGTTCAACGATCGCCTGCCGGCCAAGTACGTGGACGCCGCCCCCCGGTTCATCTCCCGCCCGGACGGCACCATGGCCTGGGTGTACGAGGGGATGGAGATCCCCAACCCGGCGGTGCAGGCGGTGGTGGGCCGGCCCAAGTCGGAGTGGGGCATGGACCCGGTCTGCCTGGAGGAGATGCGGCCCGGGTGCTACGACATCCACGCCAGGATCAAGGACATGGACGCCAACGGGATGCTCGGCTCCATGTGCTTCCCGTCGTTCGTGCGGTTCTCCGGCGCCCTGTTCCTCGGCCACGCCGACCTCGAGCAGTCGGCGGCGATGGTGCGCGCGTACAACGACTGGCACATCGACGAGTGGGCCGGGACCTACCCGGGCCGCTTCATCCCGCTCGCGATCCCGGTCCTGGCCGACCCCGAGCTGGCGGCGGCGGAGGTGCGGCGGGTGGCCAGGAAGGGCTGCCACGCGGTCACCTTCACCTCCAACCCCTACGACCTGGGGCTGCCCAGCATCTACCAGGATCACTGGAACCCGTTCTGGCAGGCCTGCGAGGACGAGGGCACCGTGGTCTGCATGCACATCGGCTCGAACTCCAAGGCGCCGAGCACGTCACCCGACTCCCCGGTCGAGCTGATCTACTCGCTGTCGCCCATCGGCTCGATCGAGGCGGCCAGCGACCTGGTTTGGAGCGGCCTGTTCCTCAGGTACCCGCGGCTGAAGGTGGCCCTGTCCGAGGGCGGCATCGGCTGGATCCCCTACTTCCAGGAGCGGATCGACTACCTGTACCAGCACACCCAGCACTGGTCGGGCAAGAAGCTGGGCGAGTGGCTGCCGTCGGAGCTGTTCTCCGAGCACGTGATCGTGTGCTTCATCGACGACGTGGCCGGGGTCGAGCTGCGCCACCACATGAACCCGGACAACATCACCTGGGAATGCGACTACCCGCATTCGGACACCACCTGGCCGCGGGCGCCGGAGATGGCGATGCGCTACATGGGCGGCCTGCCGGACGCGGAGATCGACAAGATCACCCATCTGAACGCGATGCGGCACTTCAAGTACGACCCGTTTGCGCGCATCCCGCGGGAGCAGGCCACCGCGGGGGCGCTGCGGCAGCGGGTCCCCGGCTGGGACACCAGCGTCAAGCCGACCGCCCACCTGCGCCCGCAGGCCCCGGTCGGGGCGGCGGGCACAGCCTGAGGGCACAAGCCTAATTAAGCCGAGGTAGCGGACAAACGGACCGCCCCGGCACGCTAACCTTTACCAGTGCACGCAGTAGCGGACCGAAACGCCGGGTGAGCCTTGAACCGTAGGCTGGCCAGCCGGGAGCGAGCCAACTCCCGCGGCGACGCGACGCGGCAGGACCTGCTGATGACGGCGGAACAGCTTTTCGCCGAGCACGGGATCGCGGCCGTGCCGCTGCGCGACATCGGCATCGGCGCCGGGCAGAAGAACCACGCCGTGGTGCAGTACCACTTCGGCGACCGGGAGAGCCTGGTCCAGGAGATCATCGCCTTTCGCGCCACGCTCAGCGAGCGGCTGCGGGTGGAGATGTTCGCCGACCTCGTCTCCCGCGGCCAGCCCGAGGTGGCCGACCTGGTCCGCGTCTTCGTGCTGCCGCTGGCTGCCCACCTGGAGGAGCGCAGCCACTACCTGGCCTTCATGTCGCGCTACATCACCGAGCACGGCGGGTACCGCGGGCTCAGCGCCGAGATGGGCATCCCCTCGGCCACCGTGGTCACGCTGCGCAGCCTGCTCGGCCGGCTGCTGCCGGACCACCCGACCGCGCTGCTCGACGAGCGCTGGATGGTGATGATGACGAGCACCATCCACACCCTGGCGCGGTACCAGGCCGTCCAGGTGTCCGGCGGCGACCTCGGGTCGCCGATCGAGGTGCTGCTCGACGACCTGGTGCGGTTCCTCACCGCGGGCCTCGAGGCCCCGGCCGCGCCCGCCGCCCGGGGCGGCCGCACCCCAGGCCGGGCGAAGACCGGCTGACCCGGCCGGGGCCCGCAGCGGACCAGGCGTCGGCCGAATCGTTACCTCTTTGAGCGAGAGCGCTTAGCCGCGCTCAATCACGCCATGCGGCTCGCTGTTGCTTGCTGGGCCCAGGTGGACGCTGCTGCACTGGTTGACACGATTAGGCGGCTGTGCTTAAGTCCGATTAAACCCCATTAATAAGCTCTTTGTAATAAAACCGCGACGACGCGGTGGGGCAGGGAGGGTGATCGGCAGTGGTAAGAAGTCGTTCCCGAGGGGCAGGCGGCGCGGCCAGGGGCCGTCCGTTCTGGGTCACCGGGACAGTAATCGCGATAGTGCTGGCCGCGGCGGCCGGCTGCTCGTCTTCCAGTAGCAGTAGCGCAACCGCCAGCGGGTCGCCGGCGGCGGCGTCGTCCGCGCCGGCCAGCGCGGGCGCGGCGTCCGGGGCGGCGTCGGCCGCCCCCGGTTCGGACCTCGGGCTCACCAGCACGACGATCCGGGTGGCGGTGATCGCCGACGTGAACGCGCCGGCCAACCCGGGCCTGTTCCAGAAGTCGCTCAACGTGGTCAAGGCGTGGGCGGAAATCGTCAACGCGAACGGCGGCCTGGCGGGCCGTCAGGTCGTGGTCGACGCGATCGACGCCCAGGAGAACCCCAACACCTCGCTCAACGACGTCATCCAGGCCTGCCAGCAGGACTTCGCCCTGGTCGGGACCGAGGCGCTGGCGCTCAGCAGCATGTCGGCGATCGACGGGTGCAAGAACGCGCAAGGGCAGGCGATCGGGATTCCGAACCTGGCCGGGATCGCGTTCGGCAGCCTCCAGCAGTGCGACACCGCGACGTACGCGGTGCAGGGCAACGACCCGGCCTACTGCGCGTCCCAGAAGTCGGCCTCGCCGACGCACACTGAGCAGGTCGGCGACTACCGCTGGCTGATCTCGCAGAACCCCGGGCTGCACGGGATGTGGATCTACAACACCGACCTGCCCAACGCGCGGGTTACCCAGATACCGAGCTACACCGCCGGCAGCCAGCAGGGGATCAAGAAGGACGGCGCGGGCTTCTACGGGGCTTCGGGCACCGACCCGCAGAGCGCCATGATCCCGGTGGTGCAGGCGGCCAAGCGCAGCGGCTCGACGTTCGTCGCCGACGGGGTGACCCCGCCCAACATGGTGCTGCTGCGCCGCGAGGCGCAGTTGCAGGGGGCCAGCTCGGTCAAGGCGTGGCTGTGCGTGGCCGGCTGCTACGCCAGCTACTTCCTCACCACCGGCGGCTCGGCTGTGAACGGCACCTACCAGACGATGACCACGATCCCGTTCTTCACCGAGTACGCGAAGAACCCCACCCTGGCCGCCGTGGTCAGCAAGCTGGGCGGGATCAACAACCTGGACTCCAACTCCCTCGCCTCCTACGTCGAGGCGCTGCTGTTCCAGGACGCGGTGACCAAGGCCGTCGCCAACGGCGGCCAGCTCACCCGCGAGTCGCTGTTCAAGGTGCTGCGCACCGAGGAGACCTCGTTCAATGCCGACGGCATCATCGGGGCGACCAACGTGTCCGGTCACCAGTTCAGCCCCTGCTTCGTGCTCACCCAGGTACAGAACGGCCAGTTCCAGCGGGTCTACCCGTCCGCGGCCGGCACCTTCGACTGCAAGGCGAGCAACCTCGTCACCGTGCAGCAGGGTGCATAAAATATACCGACCAACCGGTCAAATTTAACTGACGGCCGGCGCCGCCTGTACTGCCCGTGGCAGCTTCAGTCGGCGCCGGCCTGCCCTCCGTCTTCTTCGCCCAGTGCCCCCGTCCTGGGTGCGGCGGCTGGCTCTTGACACCTGACTGGCTGGTGGGTCACTGTCGATTGATCGACCGACCGGTCAAAATCAGCGGAATCCTTGTCGTCGAACTAGGTGTGAGGGCGCAGCATGGTGATCTGGAACCTGAACCAGTGATCGATCCGGGTCGCCGCGCATGAGGATCAGCCAGAAAGCCGCGGTCAGCGTGGTCTACGCGGGGGCCATGTTCATCGCGGTGATGGACCTCACGATCGTCAACGTGGCCCTGGCCACGATCGGCCGTGACTTCCACGCGTCGGCGGCCGGGGTGGCCGAGACCGTCATCAGCTACCAGGTCGCCTTGGCGCTGGCCATCCCGGCCGCCGCCTGGCTGGGCGACAAGCTCGGGCCGCGCAAGGTGCTACTCGGCTCCATCGCCATCTTCACCATCGGGTCCGCCCTGTGCGGGCTGGCCGGCAGCCTGGGCGAGCTGGTCGTGTTCCGGGTGATCCAGGGCATCGGCGGCGGCCTGATGACGCCGGTTGGCCTGACCATGCTGTTCCGCGCGTTCCCGCAGGCGGAGCGGGTACGCGCGTCGTCCATCCTCATCATCCCGACCGCCCTGGCGCCCGCGATCGGGCCGATCATCGGCGGCCTCTTCGTCACCGACGTGACCTGGCGCTGGGTGTTCTACGTGAACGTGCCCATCGGGGTGCTCGCCCTCGTCTTCGGCCTGCTGTTCCTGGCCGAGCAGGACCACCCGGTCCCGGGGCGGTTCGACGTGCCCGGCTTCCTGACCTCCAGCCTCGGGCTCGGCCTGCTGATGTACGGCGTGTCCGAGGGGCCGAACACCAGCTGGACGCAGCCGACGATCGTGGCCAGCATCGTGGCGGGAGCGCTGCTGCTTGTCGCCATGGTGGTCATCGAGCTGCGGGTGCGGGCGCCGCTGCTCGACCTGCGGGTCTACGCCAACCGGCTGTTCCGCTCGGCCAGCATCGTGCTCACCCTGACCTCAGTCGCCTTCTACGGGCTGCTCTACCTGCTGTCGCTGTTCTTCCAGAACGGGCTGCACCTGAGCGCCCTGGTGGCCGGGTCGACCATCTGCCCGGAGGCGGTCGGCGTGATCCTCAGCTCGCAGGTGATCAGCCGGCGGATCTACCCGGCCGTCGGCCCGCGCCGGGTCATGATGGGCGGCCTGCTGCTGATCGCGGCCGTCGCGGTGATCCTGTCGTTCGCCGGCACCGGCAGCAACGTGTGGCTGCTGCGGCTCATCCTCTTCATCATGGGGTTCGGCGTCGCCGCCGTGTTCATGCCCAGCCAGGCCGCTGGCTTCGCTACCATCGGGGCCGACCGGACCGGCGTCGCGTCCACCATCTTCAACGCCCAGCGCCAGGTCGGCGGCGCCATCGGGGTCGCCCTGCTGACCGCCGTGCTGTCCGCCCTGCACCCGGTGCGCATCGTCGCGGGCCAGGCCGAGGCCAACATCCCCGCGTTCCACACCGGGTTGCTGGTCGTCGCCGGGGTCGCCGTGGCGGCGGCGCTGGCCGCGCTGACCATCCACGACGCCGACGCGGCGGCGACGATGGTCCGCCTGCGCCGCCCGGCCCCGGCCGTGGCGGCGGGCGAGGGCGAGGGCATGCTCCCGGCCGAGCGCGGTGTGGCGGACGCCTCATAGCCTAGCTGTGCGCTCGATGTCAACCGACCGTCGGAACAACGTACGCTAGGAATCGGTGGCGAACGGCCAGGCTAACCGCGGCCACGGCCACCGGCGGATCACCGGCGCCCCGCCTGCTGCATGAGCAAAAGGTCGGCTGCGAGCCGGAGAACCCCGGCCAGGCTGGCGACGGACTATCCGATCGGACGGGGCTGGGCTATGCCGCACACGCGGATCACCGACAAGAACGGAAAGAGCGCCAGGTGGCAGCGGCGCCGCCAGGAGATCGTGGACGCCTCGGCGAAGGTGTTCGCCGCTCGCGGGTACCACGCCACCAGCACCGCCGAGCTGTGCGAGGCGAACGGCATCGGCAAGGGCGCGCTCTATTACTACATCGACTCCAAAGAGGAGCTGCTCGCCGCCATCCACGACCGGGTGATGGACGAGGTGGTGCTGGGCGCGGGCCGGGCGGACCTGGCGGGCGGCACCCCGCCCCAGCGACTGGCGACGCTGGGCGAGGAGCTGCTCGACGTCATCTTCCGCTTCCCGGACCACGTCTGGGTCTTCCTGCATGACTTCCCCGCGCTGACCGGCAAGAACGCGGAGCTGTTCCGGCAGCGGCGGCGCGCCTACGAGCGGCGGGTGGAGGCCGTGTTCCGCGCCGGGGTGGAGTCCGGGGACTTCCGTCCGCTGGACACCCGGCTCGCCGTCACCGCCTGGCTCGGCATGCACAACTACACCTACCTCGGGCTGCGGGCAGGCGAGCACTTCTCGGTCAAGGACGCGGCCAAGTCGTTCGCCGACATCTTCACCTGGGGGATCGCCACCCGCGGGTTCAGCCTGCCCGGCGACCCACGGGCCGCGGCCGGGTTCCGCTACCCCGTCACAGCTTGAACCGGCGCACCTTCCCCACGCTGGTGCGCGGCAGCTCGTCGATGAGGTGCCAGTCGCGCGGGCGGGCGGCCGACGCCAGGTTACGCTCCGCCCACGCCGCCAGCTGGCTGACGTCCGGCGGGTTCTCCCGGTCGCGGGGGACCACGTAGGCGACCGGCACCGTGTCGCGGACCGGGTCGGGGCGCCCGAGCACGGCGCACTCGAGGACACCGGGTGCCTGCGCGAGGGTGGCCTCGACCTCGGTCAGGCTGACGTTCTCGCCCGACACCTTAATCACGTCATCGCGCCGCCCGACGAAGTGCAGGGCCCCGTCGCCGCCGCGGGCGACCACGTCACCGGTGTGGAACCAGGTGGTCCCGTCTCCGGGGACGAGCGACCGCCCGGTCGCCTCCGGGTTGTCGAGGTACTCGAGGAAGATGTCCTCGCCGGGAACCCCGGCCAGCACCAGCTCGCCCGGCTCGCCGGGGGCGGCCTCCGTCCCCGTCTCCGGGCTGAGCAGCACGACCGTGCGGCCCTCGATCGGCGGGCCGATCGTGTCGTTGCGGTACGGCTGCGAGACGTCGGCGCACACGATCGCGACCGTCTCGGTCATCCCGTAGAGCTGCCGCGGGCGGCAGCCGGCCAGCGCGGCGAACTCCTCGAAGTGCTGCGCGCCCAGGTTCTGCGCGAACCAGACGTGCTCGAGCGCCGCGGCCGGCGCGTCGGCCGGGCGGCGCGCCAGGATCATCCGGATCGGCGCGGCGAACAGGCTGGCGTGCGTGGCGGACAGGTCACGGGCTTGCCGGAGCCACTGGGAGGCGGAGAACGCCGAGGTCAGGGCGACGCTGGCGCCGACCGCGATCGCCGGGGCGATGCAGTAGTACTGCGCGTTGGCGTGGAACAAGGGCAAGGTGACCAGCCACCGGTGCTCCGGCCGCAGCCCGACGATGGCGGACATCGTGTCGGCCACGTGCGCGTAGTTGTGCTGGGTGAGCACCACGCCCTTCGGCTCGGAGGTGGTGCCCGAGGTGAACATCACCGCCAGCCGGTCGGACGGTGCCACGCCGGCCGGCGAGGCACCGTCAGCCGAGCCCGCCGGTCCGGCCGGGATCACGTCGGCCAGCGGAGCCACGTCCGCCGCCGTCTCCGCCAGCTCGATGACGTTCAGCTTGCCTTCGGCCGACTCCTTCACCCCGGCCGCGTACACGTCCGCGCGGCTGGCCGCGCAGACGCCCGCCGCCGGGCGGACCCGGTCCAGCTGCCGGCTGATGTCGCGGGCGGTGGACGTCGGGTCGACCGGCACCAGCCAGGCGCCCGACCGCGCGCAGGCCAGCCAGATCGCGATGAACGCGGGACAGTTGCGCAGCACCACGTGGACCGACGACCCCGGGGTCACCCCGGCCGCCGCCAGGGACGCGCCCAGCTGGGCGACCACCCGGTCGAACTCGCGGTAGGTCCACTGCGAGACCGAGCCGTCAGGCCCCTCGAAGACCAGGAACACCCGGTCACCGCTGGTGCGTACCGCCGTGTCCCAGCGCTGCGCGAACGTCTGGGCAGTGCTTGTCGGGGCAGCGCTTGTCGGGGCGGGGGTCACTGGGCAAAGGCCGGGCCGGCCGCCGCCCGCTCCAGCTTGCGCAGCTGGGCCGGCCACTCGAGACCCTCGTCGAGCATCTTCTCCCACTGCCGCGCGGTCAGCTCGATGGTCTCCTGCGGCGGGATGATGAGCGGCTGCCCGGTCGCCTGGGCGAGCAGCTGGCTGCGGGCCGCCTTCTCCAGGTAGAACATCTCGACGAAGGCCTGCGCGACGCTCCGGCCGACGGTCAGGCTGCCGTGGTTGTGCAGGATCAGCGCGGCGCTCGTCCCGAGGTCGGCCACCAGCCGCTCCCGTTCCCCCTCGGACAGCGCGATGCCCTCGTAGTCGTGGTAGCTGATCCGGCCGTGAAAACGCATCGCGTGCTGGGTGAGCGGGAGCAGGCCGCCGGGCAGCGTCGACAGGGCCATCTGCGCCTCGGTGTGCAGGTGCATCACGCAGCCGGCGTTCTCCCGGGTGGCGTGGATCGCGCCGTGGATGACGAAGCCGGCCGCGTTCGGCTCGTAGCCGCCGCTGTCGCCGATGACGTTCCCGTCCAGGTCGATCTTGATGAGGCTGGACGCGGTGATCTCGTCGAACCCCAGGCCGAGCGGGTTGACCAGGAAGTGATGCTCTGGCCCGGGGACCCGGGCCGAGATGTGCGTGTACACCAGGTCGTCCCAGCCGTGCAGTGCGCACAGCTGGTAGGCGGCGGCGAGGTCACGGCGGACCGCGGTCTCGGCCGGGCTGCGCTGGGCGGTCTCGGCCAGGTGGTTGGCGTGCAGCCGGAAGTCGGTGTAGACGGTGGTCTCGCTCATGCGGCGCTCCTGCGTTGATACGGTCGCCCGGTGGCCGGGACTGCGGGCCTTGGTACAGAGCCGTAATTTCAGGTTTTCACAGACTAACTACCCAGTCCAGGTGAGGTACCGCTCATCGGGCTCACACCAGGGACACTCCGCCCTCCACCTGGAGGGTCTGCCCGGTGACGAACGCGGCGGCGTCGGAGGCGAGGTAGACCGCGGCGGCGCCGATCTCGGGCGGGCGCGCGTAGTCGCGCGGCAGGGCGGCCTTGCGGCCGATGGCGCCCATCATCGCCGGGTCCTGCGCCCGGGCGCGGGCGAACACCCCGGTCTCCGGGTGGGTTCGGCTGCCGCTGCTCATCTCGCTGTACGGGTCGTCCGCGCGGGTGCCGTAGGGGGCGATAGCGTTGACCGTGATCCCGCTCGCACCCAGCTCGAGCGCGAGTACCCGGGTGAAGGCGTGCACCCCGCCCTTGGCGGCCGAGTAGGCCGCCAGGTAGCGGTCGCCGATGATCCCGGCGGTAGAGCCGATGTTGATGATCCGCCCGCTGCCGCGCTCGATCATTGACGGCAGTACCAGGTGGGTACAGCGGAAGGTAGTCATCAGGTTGAGGTCGAGGTCGTGCTGCCACTGCTCGGGGGTCGAGTTCACGAACGGGGTGACCGCCAGGTTGCCGCCGACGTTGTTGACCAGCACGTCGATCTGGCCGAAGGCGTCCAGGGTGTCGGTCACCATCCCGGCCACCTGGTCCGCGACGGTCAGGTCGGCCGGCCGCCACAGCGCCTCGGCGGCGCCCTGCTCGCGGGCGAGCTTGGCCACCAGTTCGCCCGCGACCGGGTCGCGGCCGACGATCACCACCCGGGCGCCCTCGGCCGCGAACGACAGGGCGATACCCCGGCCGATGTTGGCCGTCGCGGCGGTGACAATGACGACCTTGCCCGCCAGTCCGGTCTGCACGGCCCCTCCCGGAGTGAGCTTCGGCACGCTGCCTCAGTCTCGACCGTATCAGTATGATGAAACAACTGAAACTACCCAATGGATCGGAAGGCTGGGCGATGTCAGCGCTCCTCAACGAGGATGAACGCGCACTGCGCGACGCGGTACGGTCCTTTCTCGACAAGAAGGTCGCCCCCCTGGTGGCGGCGCACGAGCAGGCGCGGACGTTCCCCTGGGAGATGCTGCCGCAGCTCTACGACTTCGGCTACGTCCGGGGCGGGGTGCCCGAGTCGGCCGGCGGCGACGAGCTGCCGATGATGATGCAGGCCATCCTCATGGAGGAGGCGGGCCGCTGCTGGGGGTCGCTCCGCACCACCGTCAACGTGCAGGGCATGGTGGCCCGGGTGCTCGGCGCCACCGCCAACGCCGACCAGGCCGAGCGGTTCCTGCGGCCGCTGCTCGAGGGCCGCCGGTTCGGCTGGTTCGGGCTGACCGAGCCGGACGCGGGCTCGGACGCGGGCGCGCTGCGCACCACCGCCCGCCGCACCAAGGACGGCTTCGTCGTCAACGGCAGCAAGCTCTACATCACCAACGCCCTCGGCTGCGACTTCGGCATCCTGTTCGTCCGGGTGGTGGACGAGGACGGCACCGACCAGGGGGTGACCGGCCTGCTGGTCGACTCGTCCGAGTCGAAGTTCGGCGTGCACGACATCCCGCACATGCCGCTGCGCTCCACCACCAGCTGCGAGCTGACCTTCGACGACACCCTGGTGCCGGCCGGCAACGTGCTCGGCAAGGTGGGCGGCGGCCTGTCACTCGGCATGTCGGCCGTCAACGCCGGCCGCCTCAACATGGCGATGGGCGCGGTCGGGCTGTCCCAGGCCTGCCTGGAGGAGTCGATCAAGTTCTGCCGCCAGCGGGAGCAGTTCGGCAAGCCGATCGCCGCCTTCCAGCTCGTGCAGCAGATGGTGGTGGACATCGCCACCCTGACCGAGACCAGCAGGCTGCTCGGCTACCACGCCGCCCGGTCGATCGACGCGGGCGGCCAGGGGCGCTACGAGTGCTCGATGGCGAAGTACTACTGCGGTGAGTCGGCCGGCCGCGCGGCCACCCTGGCCCTGCAGCTTCACGGGGGAGCCGGGCTGATGGAGGAGTCGCCGGTCGAGCGGTACTTCCGCGACGCCCGCGAGGCCACCATCCCCGAGGGAACCAGCCAGATTCAGATCCTGCACCTCGGCAAGGCGCTGCTCGGCCACTCGGCCCTGCGTTAAGGCAAGCGCTGCGCTGAGCCCCTTGGGGAACGGTCCGGGTGCGGTACGGGTCACCTTGCCGCCGCCTCCCTATGTCGCTAGTTTAGTTAAACAAATCAACGTCATAATCCAGCCGAACGGGTGCGTTGGCCAGCCCGCCAGCGCACCCCGCGCCCACCAGGAGCCCAGCCGCCCATGTCATCAGCCGCCGAACCAACGGCTGCGTCCGAGGACATCCTGCTCCGCCGTGAGAACGGCGTGCTGATCGTCACCATCAACCGGCCGCAGCAGCGCAACGCGGTGAACGGCGCGGTGTCGGCCGGCATCGCCCGCGCGCTCGACCTGCTCGACCGCGAGACCGAGCTGCGGGTCGGGGTGCTGCACGGCGCGGGCACCGCCTTCTGCGCCGGGATGGACCTGAAGGCGTTCGCGGCCGGCGAGGTGGTCAGGGACGCCTCCCGCGGCTTCGCGGGTATCGTCGAGCGGCCGTCGGCCAAGCCGCTGATCGCCGCGGTCGAGGGGTGGGCGCTCGGCGGCGGGTTCGAGATCGTGCTCTCGTGCGACATGGTCACCGCGGGCAAGGGCGCGCGGTTCGGCCTGCCGGAGGTGCGCCGCGGCCTGGCCGCCCGCGGCGGCGGCGTGTTCCGGCTGCCGCGGCGGCTGCCGCGCGCGGTCGCGATGGAGCTGATCACCACCGGGGCGCCGCTCGACGCGGCCCGCGCCGAGCACTTCGGCCTGGTCAACCGGCTGGTTGACGACGGCCAGGCGCTGAACGCGGCGCTCGAGCTGGCCGCGCTGATCGCGGCCAACGCACCGATGTCGGTCCGCGCCTCCAAGGCGGTCGCGGACGAGTCGGCCGACTGGCCGCTGGCCGAGGGCTTCGAGCGCCAGCGGGCCTACCTGGAGCCGGTGTTCGCGTCGCAGGACGCGGCCGAGGGCGTGGCCGCGTTCAAAGAGCGGCGCGACCCGGTCTGGCAGGACAAGTGACCGCCCCCGGTCCCCAGGCGCTCAGCGACGTGAGCGTCGTCTGCCTGAGTGCCGTCGGCCCGGTGCCCTTCGCCACCATGCTGCTCGGTGACTTCGGCGCCCGGGTCACCCGGGTGGACCGTCCCGGGAAGTCAGGCTCGGTGACCGGGCTGGCACTGGAGGACGACCCGCGCAGCCGGGGGCACCGGGGCATCGGCATCGACCTGCGCCGCCCGGCCGGCCGCGACGTGCTGCTGCGGCTGGTGGCCAGCGCCGACGTCTTCCTCGAGGGCATGCGCCCGGGCGCGGCCGAGAAGCTCGGCCTCGGGCCGGACGACCTGCTCGACGTCAACCCGCGGCTGGTCTACGGCCGGGCCACCGGCTGGGGGCAGGACGGCCCGCGGGCTAGCCAGGCGGGCCATGACATCAACTACGCGGGGCTAGTCGGCGGCGTGTTCCCGCTCGGCCCGGCCGACGCGCCGCCGCTGCCGCCGCTGAACCTGCTGGCCGACTTCGGCGGCGGCGGCGCCTACCTCGCCCTGGGCGTGCTCGCCGCCCTGCACCAGCGCCAGCTCACCGGACGGGGCCAGGTGGTCGACGCCGCGATGGTGGACGGGGTGGCATCGCTGACCACCATGCTGCACGGGATGCTGGCGGCCGGCCTGTGGTCCGACCGCCGGGGTGACAACCTGCTGGACGGCGCGGCCCACTTCTACCGCACCTACACCACCGCCGACGGCGGTTACCTGGCCGTCGGCCCGATCGAGCCGCAGTTCTACCGCGACCTGCTTGACGCGCTCGGGCTCGACCCGGCGCAGTGGCCGCAGCATGACCGGTCCCGCTGGCCGGAGCTGTCGGAGCGGCTGGCGGCGATCTTCGCGTCGCGCACCCGGGCGGACTGGGAGCGGGTCTTCGCCGGCCGCGACGCCTGCGTCACCCCGGTGCTGTCGCTGGCCGAAGCGGGCAACTCGGCCGAGCTGCGCGAGCGGGGCACCTTCGTCGACTGGGACGGGATGCCGCAGCCGGCCCCGGCCCCGCGGCTGTCGGCCTCGCCGCCGGTCGAGCGCCCGCGCTCGCGCGCCTGCGGCCACACCGACGAGGTACTGGCCGAGCTTGGCTACCAGGCCGACGAGGTCGCGGGGCTGCGCGCGGCCAACGCGGTCGCCTAGCGGGACTGGCGAGAGGGAGACGCGATGAGTGACGGACAGCAGGGCGACGTCCACCAGGGCCAGGTGGCGGTGATCACCGGCGGCGGCCGCGGCTTCGGCAAGGCCTTCGGCGCCGCCCTGGCCGCCCGCGGTGCGCACGTGGTGCTGGCCGACATCGATGCCGCCGCCGCCGAGTCGGCCGCGGCCGAGATCGCGGGCAAGGGCGGCAGTGACTTCGGGTCCGCGTCCGGCGCCGCCTGCGACGTGGCCGACGAGGCCAGCGTCGGGGCGGTGATCGACCAGGTGACGGAGCGGCACGGCGGCATCGACATCCTCGTCAACAACGCGGGCCTGCACTCGGCCGCCTACAACAAGCCGTCGGCCGAGCTCGGCATCGCCAGCCTGCGGCGCCTGTTCGACGTCAACGTGATGGGCACCTACATCTGCTCGCTGGCCGCCCGGCCGGCCATGAGCGGCCGGCCCGGGGCGGCGGTGGTCAACCTCTCATCGTCCGCCGCCTACGGCAACCGCTCCGCCTACGGCGTCTCCAAGCTGGCTGTCCGCGGCGTGACCGCGCAGCTGGCGCGGGAGTTCGCGGGCGACGGCATCCGGGTGAACGCGATCGCGCCCGGGCTGATCTTCACCGACACGATCCGCGCGGAACTGCCCCGCGACGAAGTGGCCCGGGTCATGGGCCAGCAGGTCCTGCCGCGCGAAGGTGAGGAACAGGACATCGTTGACGCGCTGTTGTTCCTGGTGTCGCCCGCGGCGTCGTTCATCACCGGGGAGACGCTCCGGGTCACCGGCGGCTTCGCCCTGTCAGTCTGATGGGGTACGGCCGGCCTGACTGTAAACGCTTGACGGAAGGAACAGCTCGTGCGTGACGCGGTAATCGTAGACGCGGTGCGGGCGCCCATCGGGCGCCGCAAGGGAACACTGCAGCAGGTACACCCGGTCGACCTGGCGGCCGACGTGCTGACCGCGCTGGCGGCCAGGAACAACCTCGACCCGGCGCTGGTCGAGGACGTCATCTTCGGCTGCGTCACCCAGATCGCCGAGCAGTCCAACAACGTCGGCCGGCTGGCGTCGCTGGCCGCGGGCTGGCCCGAGGAGATCCCCGGGGTCACCATCGACCGCGCCTGCGGGTCGAGCCAGCAGGCGGTGAGCTTCGCCGCCGCCAGCGTGATCGCCGGACACTACGACATCGTGGTGGCGGGCGGCGTCGAGTCGATGGACCGGGTGCCGCTCGGCTCCGCCCGGGCGGTCGGCGAGCCGTTCGGCCCCCGGGTGAAGGCGCGCTACCAGCGAGACAGCTTCAGCCAGGGGCTGGGGGCGGAGGACATCGCCCGGCGCTGGGGTTTCTCCCGCACCCAGCTCGACGAGTTCGCGCTTGAGTCGCACGCCAAGGCGGCCGCCGCCACCGACAGCGGCGCCTTCGCCCGCCAGCTCATCCCGATTACCGGCCCCGACGGCGAGCTCACGGTCGACGAGGGCATCCGCCGGGGCGGCACGCTGGAGAAGCTGGCCACGCTCAAGCCCGCCTTCCTCGAGGGCGGCGTCATCCACGCCGGCAACAGCTCGCAGATCTCCGACGGCTCAGCCGCCCTGCTGATCACCACCAGCGAGCGGGCGGCCGAGCTCGGCTGGACGCCGATCG
>Ga0265338_10005277_pt1 | contig 16917 bp, 15 predicted proteins | sample 42126metaG_FD_193579 | JGI IMG/M metagenome (GOLD analysis project Ga0265338, IMG submission 193579) | Rhizosphere microbial communities from Carex aquatilis grown in University of Washington, Seatle, WA, United States - 4-21-26 metaG | ecosystem: Host-associated > Plants > Roots > Rhizosphere... | reverse complement strand
ATCTGGTGCTGACTTCGGGCGGCGTATCGGTTGGCGAGGAGGATCACGTCAGGCCTGCAGTGCTGGCGCAAGGGCGGCTCAGCCTCTGGCAAATCGCGATGAAACCCGGTAAGCCGCTGGCCTTTGGCGAACTCGACCGGCCGGGTGCCCCGCCGGCATTTTTCATCGGACTGCCCGGTAATCCGGTTTCCAGTTTCGTGACTTTTTTGGTGTTTGTGCGCCCATTTTTGCTACGTTTGGCGGGCGTGCATGACGTCACGCCGCGCGTGTTGCAGTTGCGGGCCGACTTTACTCAAGCCAAGGCTGACCGCCGCAACGAGTTCCTGAGGGCGCGCCTCAATGCCGATGGCGGCTTGTCGCTGTTTCCCAACCAGTCTTCGTCGGTGCTCACCTCAACGGTTTGGGCTGACGGTCTGATCGACAACCCGCCAGGGCACGCGATCCAGGCGGGTGAGATGGTCCGTTTCATCCCGTTTTCCGAGCTGTTGAATTAAACCATGAAGATCCAACTTAAATTTTTTGCGAGCGTGCGCGAAGCGCTGGGCGTCGCTGACGAAACGGCCGACGTTCCAACTGGTGTCGTGACCGTGGGCGATGTCCGTACGTGGCTACAGGCGCGCGGCGGCGTATGGGCCGACACGCTCGCAGCGGGACGCACCCTGCGTATGGCGTGCAACCACGAGATGACGAACCCCGAAACACGGCTCACCGAAGGCTGCGAGGTCGCGTTCTTCCCCCCGGTCACCGGCGGTTGAGATCGGCCCGTGATTTGCGTGCCGAGCTGCGGAAACGGGCGGCTGAAGCAGACTGCTGAAGCGGACTGCCTGAGCGGACTGCCTGAGCGGACTGCCTGAGCGGACTGTGAAGACAGGCTATGAAGCTGGCTATGAAGCGCGAAAGGAACCCTCATGACAGTCAAGGTACAGCTCGAAGATTTCGATCTTTCCGCTGAAGTCGCGGTGCTACGCCGCGCCAATCCGAAGGTTGGCGCGGTGGCCTGTTTTATCGGTGCGGTGCGCGATTTGAACGACGGCGAGAACGTCACCGCGATGGTGCTGGAACATTATCCGGGCATGACGGAAAAAGCGCTGGAGGCCATCGTCGAGCAGGCGCGCGCCCGTTGGCCGATCGCCGACGCGGTGGTCATTCACCGTTACGGACCGCTCGCGCCCACCGATCAGATTGTGCTGGTGGCCGTCGCGACCGCGCACCGTGGCGATGCTTTTGCGGCCTGCGAATTCATCATGGATTACCTCAAAACGGCGGCACCGTTCTGGAAAAAGGAAACACTCGAGAACGGCGAACGCTGGGTGGACGCGCGGGAGCACGATCATGCCGCGCTGGACAAATGGGCTGAGCCAGGAACGCCGCAGGCAGACTGAAACGCGCCGGTCGCTAACCGAGCGCAACGGGCGTTGCGGCGATGCGCTCTACAGGGCCAACAGCAAGCCACAGACCGATAGCCTACAGGTCGGTAGCAAGCCCGGCGGTCGTGGCGGCAGCCACCAGCGCGGCATCCGCATCCTCCGTACGATTGACGGCGGTCGCAATGCCAACGCCCACGGTGGCCACCTCCCGACCTTCGGCTTCACCTGTTTTGCGTGGATTGATCTGTTCAAGCAATTCGAGTTGCACTGCCGGTATTTTGAAGTCCCAACCAAATCGACTTAACTGCAGGCTGTGCGCGATGCGCAGCGCGGGCTCGATGAAGCCGATTGCGGCCGCAGGCTCATAGTGCGATTCGACCGTGTCGATGAACAGCTTCAGCCAACGATTAAAATGGGCGGGGGTCAGATCAGGCAAAACCTGATGCACCGCTTTCAGATTGCCTTGATAACCTTTCTCGCGCAGTGCCAGCCCGGCCCAGAAGTCGATCATCTTGGGCAGATGCTGGTCCCAATGCCCGTCCAGGCGATTAGTGAAAATAGGCCCGAGCAGGTCGTCGGCACGCACGTTCAGATAAAAGGCATCGACCAAGGCGGCGATATTTTCGCGATCGGCCAGCGCGTGGGGTGGCACGGATTGAACACCGGCATCTTGATCTGGATTAAGCATAAGCCTCATTTTACCCGCGCCATGCGGCTTGAAAAATATAACCCTATCCTCATCTAGACTGTTGTGAGTACATTGACAGTCCAACTTGGCGGAGGCTTTTATGCGTATTGATAAATTTACGACCAAATTGCAGGAAGCGCTCGCGGACGCCCAAAGTTTGGCGGTAGGCCGCGATAATCAGTATATCGATCCGATACATCTGCTGTTGGCGTTGCTAGCGCAGCACGACGGGTCATCGCGTTCGCTGCTGCAGCGCGCGGCCGTGCAGGTACCGGGGTTGCAAAAGGCCTTGAGCGAAGCGGCCGACCGCTTGCCCAAGGTCAGCGGGCACGACGGCAACGTTCAGCTTAGCCGGGAACTGACGGGTTTGCTCAATCATGCCGATAAAGAGGCTCAGAAGCAGGGCGATAGCTTTATCGCCAGCGAGATGTTTCTGTTGGCGGTGGCTGAAGATAAGAACGAGATCGGCAGACTCGCTCGCCAGCACGGCTTGACGCGCAAAGCCTTGGAGGCCGCGATCGAAGCGGTGCGGGGTGGCCAGAACGTCATGAGCGAAGATAGCGAAAGTCAGCGTGAATCCTTGAAGAAATATACCGTCGATCTGACCGAGCGTGCGCGTGCCGGTAAGCTCGATCCGGTGATCGGTCGCGACGACGAAATTCGCCGCTCGATCCAGATCCTGCAGCGTCGCACCAAGAATAATCCGGTGCTGATCGGCGAACCCGGCGTGGGCAAGACCGCGATTGTGGAAGGCCTGGCGCAGCGCATTGTCAACGGCGAAGTGCCGGAAACCCTGAAGAACAAGCGTGTGCTTTCGCTCGACATGGCTGCCTTGCTGGCCGGCGCGAAATATCGCGGTGAATTCGAAGAACGCTTGAAATCGGTGTTGAACGATGTCGCCAAGGATGAAGGTCAGACCATCGTCTTCATCGACGAGCTTCACACGATGGTCGGCGCAGGCAAGGCCGAGGGCGCGATGGACGCCGGCAACATGCTCAAGCCGGCGCTCTCACGCGGCGAGTTGCATTGCATTGGTGCGACGACACTGGACGAATACCGCAAATACATCGAGAAGGATGCCGCGCTAGAGCGCCGCTTCCAGAAGGTGCTGGTCGGCGAACCCTCGGTCGAAGCGACGATCGCCATTCTGCGCGGCTTGCAGGAGCGATACGAACTGCACCACGGCGTCGAGATTACCGATCCGGCGATCGTTGCCGCAGCCGAGCTCAGTAATCGATATATCACCGATCGCTTTTTGCCGGACAAAGCGATCGATTTGATCGATGAAGCGGCGGCGAAAGTCAAAATGGAGATCGATTCCAAGCCTGAGGAAATGGACCGGCTTGACCGGCGCCTGATACAACTGAAGATCGAGCGCGAAGCCGTCAAGAAAGAAAAAGACGAGGCCTCGCAACGGCGCTTGCAACTGATCGAAGATGAGATCGATCGGCTGGGTCGCGAATATGCCGATCTCGAGGAAATCTGGACTGCCGAGAAAGCGGCCGTGCAGGGCAGCGCACATCTGAAAGAGGAAATCGAACAGGTGCGTGCCGAGATGACGCGTCTGCAGCGCGAAGGCAAGCTCGACAAAGTGGCCGAGTTGCAATATGGGCAACTGCCGCAACTCGAGGCACGGCTTAAGGAGGTCACCCAGGCGGAAGTCAAGGGGGAAGCCAGCGGCATAGCGGCGGGGCGTCCGCGCTTGCTGCGCACCCAGGTCGGGGCCGAAGAGATTGCCGAAGTGGTATCGCGCGCGACCGGAATTCCGGTATCGCGCATGATGCAGGGCGAGCGTGACAAGCTGATGCATATCGAAGCCAAGCTGCACGAGCGCGTAGTCGGGCAGGAAGAGGCGCTGGTGGCGGTGGCCGACGCAATCCGGCGTTCGCGCGCGGGTTTGTCCGATCCCAACCGTCCCTACGGCTCATTCTTGTTCCTCGGGCCGACCGGGGTGGGCAAGACCGAGCTATGCAAGGCGCTGGCCGGCTTCTTGTTCGATTCGGAAGATCACCTGATACGCATCGACATGAGCGAATTCATGGAGAAACATAGCGTCGCGCGCTTGATCGGCGCGCCGCCCGGTTATGTCGGATACGAGGAGGGCGGTTACCTGACAGAGGCGGTGCGGCGCAAACCGTATAGCGTCATTTTGCTCGACGAAATTGAAAAGGCGCATCCGGACGTGTTCAATGTCTTGCTGCAGGTGCTCGACGACGGGCGGATGACCGACGGCCAGGGGCGCACGGTCGATTTCAAGAACACGGTGATCGTAATGACCTCCAACTTGGGCTCGCAGACCATCCAGGCGATGGTGGGCGAACCGCACGAGGCAATCAGCGATGCAGTCTGGACCGAGGTGAAGTTGCATTTCCGGCCCGAATTTCTGAACCGGATCGACGAGGTCGTGGTATTCCACGGGCTGGATCGCAGCAACATCGAGGCGATCGCGCAAATTCAATTGCGGCGTCTTACCGAGCGCCTGGCCAAGCTCGAGATGCAGCTCGATGTCTCGCCAGCGGCACTCGCGCAGATTGCGCTGGAAGGCTACGATCCTCTGTTTGGCGCGCGGCCGTTGAAGCGCGCGATCCAGCAGGAGATCGAGAACCCCGTCGCCAAGTTGATTCTGTCCGGCAAATTCGGGCCGAAGGATGTAATTCCGGTCGATTACACCGACGATCATTTCGTGTTCGATCGCGTCGTGCATTAACGTCGGTTTACGCCACAACGGTTGGCGGTATCAGGCGCCTCGGACCTCGCTTTTAAGCGGGGTCTTTTTTTGGCTGGCGTTGGGCGTGACGTGCGGGGGCGCCGCGCGCAACGAGGCATGGGACGGCCTGAGCGCATTGACATGCGTGAGGCGTGCTTAGGCGTGCGCGGTCGATATTGCAGTCGTCCGGTTGCCAAGTCGCCACCGGGCAGGTTACTGTTAGCCATGACACGCGTAATTCGGACGTTTTTATGTTCAACCCCGCGATCGATGCCTCGGATTTCAACTTACGTGCTGCGCGTCGCGACGAGTTTGGCTTTGGTGAGGCGCTGACCCGCAGCAATATGCTGGGCTACTATCGCCGCCACGGGCTGACTTGGCGCAGCGATCTGTTTCTTGCGAGTTGGAACGAGTCGGAAAACTATATTCTTGAGTGGGCCGAAATTGCGATCGGCGTGCTGCGCCTGGATGTCGAGGGTGATGCTTTGCATGTGCGCGATATCCACATCATTTCCACACATCGCAATCTGGGCGCGGGCTCTTTCATGCTCAAGCGCGCGCACCAATTTGCCCAGATCCGGGGCCTCAAGAAGCTGCGCTTGCGCGTCTTCGTTGATAATCCGGCGGCAGCGCTTTATCGACGGCACGGGTATCAGGTGGTAGGCGAGGAGCGTCACTTCGGCCCGATACTCAGGATGGAATGCGACGTGACATGAAACCTCGCATAAACCGAAATAACGCGGCGCCTGGCCTTATTGCTATTTGATCGCGCTGACGTTAATTTCATCAACCTTGACCTCACCGACTTCAATCACGCTTGTCTGCGTTCTTTCAGATTGCAAACATGATTACCGTTTTTGTGTATGGCACGCTGCGCCGCGGTGAGGCCAACGATATCGTATCGGCGGCAACACGCCACGGTATAGCCGAGCCGGAATTACTCGGCAGCGCGACCGTGAAAGGCGTCCTGTATGACTTCGGTGGTTATCCCGGGCTGATCCCCGATCCCAGCGGTACGGACGTGCTCGGCGACGTCTACCGGATCGACCCGGCGCTGGTGCCGGTGCTCGATGAAATCGAAGATGTGTACCCTGACCAGCAAGGTCTGTTTCTCCACCAGCAGATTCGCGTCGAGCCGGTCCGCGATGGGCTGCCAACGCCCTGCGATTGCCTGTTTTACCCGATCACGCCAGCGGCTGCGGCGCAGCGTCTCGTCATTGAAGGCGGCGACTGGGTGGTGCATCGCAAAAACCGCGATGCGTCACCTGTTCGGGTACTGCTGGATTAGAGCGCTCGCTTGTACATTCCGATTCCTTTCCCGACTTTCCCCTGATGAAACAGGGTAATAGCCGAGTGGCAAGCGAAAATGCTCCGCCTAAAATAAGGCAAGTCCCGACGCTGCGGCGCGATCAGCGCCACGCGGCCATGCCGGTCGGCGTCGCATAGGCGTGTCGGGCGCGTCCACATTGAGGGAGTCGCGTTATGTTCAAGCATATTTTGATTCCAACCGATGGCTCAGACTTGTCGCATAAGGCGATTGCGGGGGGAATTGAGTTGGCCAGATCGCTGGGCGCACGCGTCACGGCGTACGCGTGCCTGCCTCAGTATCCCTATTCGCCATTCTCGGATTTCGCGACCGAACCGCCTAAAGAGTACATGCAGCGCTGCGAGCGCGAAGCTCAGGATCATTTGACCGAGGTGGAGCAAGCTGCCGCACGCGACGGCGTGCCGTGCAGCACCTGCCGCAGCGTGCATCCTTCGCCGTACCTGGGGATCATTGAGGCAGCGCAAAACCATGCTTGCGACGTCATCCTGATGTCTTCTCATGGCCGGCGTGGATTGGGGAGCCTACTGATAGGCAGCGAAACACAGCGCGTGTTGACCCACACGGATATTCCGGTCATCGTTTATCGGTAGGTGTCGTTCTTCTGGAATAAAAAAACGCCCAACGAGTGGTGGGCGGGCGATGGCATCAGGTCGCCTGCATTAGGCGACCTGTTAAACTATCTCTATCAAGCCACTTTCATGGCCACTTTCTTCTCGAAGAACTGTTCGTCTTCGGTCGAGCCGTGCAGGGCGGTTGTCGACGCTTCGCGCTCCACTGTCTGGGTTACGGCGTCGAAATAACCGGTACCCACTTCGCGCTGATGTTTGACCGCGGTGAAACCGCGCTCTGCAGCATCGAATTCCGCCTGTTGCAACTCAACGAAGGCGCTCATCTGGTTGCGAGCGTAACCGTAGGCCAGATTGAACATCGAGTAATTCAGACTATGGAAGCCGGCCAGCGTAATGAACTGGAACTTGTAACCCATAGCGCCCAGTTCCTTCTGGAACTTGGCAATCGTCGCGTCATCGAGATTCTTTTTCCAATTGAACGACGGCGAGCAGTTATACGCGAGCATTTTGTCCGGAAATTGCTTGTGGATGCCTTCGGCAAATTTTTTCGCGAATTCCAGATCCGGTTTGCCTGTTTCGCACCAGATCAAATCGGCGAACGGCGAGTAGGCGAGGCCGCGCGACAGTGCTTGCTCCAGACCTGGACGGGTGCGATAAAAACCTTCGACAGTGCGCTCTCCGGTCAGGAAGGGCTTGTCGTTGTCGTCAACGTCGGACGTGATCAGATCGGCGGCTTCCGCGTCGGTGCGCGCCAAAACGATAGTCGGCGTGCCGGAAACGTCGGCTGCGAGGCGCGCCGCCGTCAGTTTGGCAACTTGCTCGCGCGTCGGCACCAGCACCTTGCCGCCCATGTGACCGCATTTTTTGACTGAGGCCAATTGATCTTCGAAATGCACGCCGGCTGCGCCCGCTTCGATCATCGATTTCATCAGCTCGAACGCATTCAGCACGCCCCCGAAACCCGCTTCGGCATCTGCGACGATAGGGGCGAAGTAGTCGATATAGCCCTCGTCACCGGGGTTTTTTCCTTCTGACCATTGGATCTGGTCTGCACGCGTCAAAGTATTGTTGATTTTCTTGACGACAGTGGGCACCGAGTTCGCGGGGTACAGCGACTGGTCGGGATACATTTCGCCCGCGTTATTGGCATCGCCAGCAACTTGCCATCCGGACAGGTAAATGGCTTTCAAGCCAGCCTTGACCTGCTGCATGGCTTGGTTGCCGGTGAGCGCGCCCAATGAGTTGACGAAGGGCTCGCTGTTGAGCTGCTCCCAAAGCCGCTGGGCGCCACGATACGCCAACGTATGCTCGACGTGGAAGGAGCCGCGCAGACGAATCACGTCCTCGGCGGTATAGGTGCGCTTGACACCTTTCCAGCGTGGATCCTCGTTCCATTGTTGTTGCAACTGAGCGGCTTCTTGTTGGCGAGTCATGGCAATCTCCTGGGGACTAAAAAGCAAGGGTAGAAAAATCGGTCGATGGAGCCGGTAGTTCGTCGGAGCGGGTAATGTCGTTGACACCGCGAACTCTTATATAAGAGTCTAGGGAAATAAGATGCGTCAAGACAGGCGGAAATCCAGTTTTTTATAAATAAATAATCGTTTTGAAACAATAGTTTATATTAATATTTTGCAATGTGGAAAGCCTTCTCTTGATCCGCAACACGTTTCGTTGTGCCATGCAGCAGGATTTTTTACGCCATGCAATATTTTTTCACATTATGAAATTTATCTCTATGTGAAAAAATGGGCCATTCGTTGCCGCGTACGTAGAAAAATAAAAAAAACCCTCGCTTACGGCGAGGGCTAAGGAGACGCTTGCTACAAGAGAGGCAAAGCAAGAGAGGCAATGCATCAGGCGCCACTAAGCGGGCGATTGCGCGCACCCAATCGGCGCGCGATCGGTTGGAGATTAGAACTTGTGGCGGATGCCCACTCGCGCCACCGCCTGGTGATTGTTCGCGGAGGGGCTCAACCCAGCGATTGCGGCGACTGCCTTGCCGCCGGTAGAGTCGTTGCCGATCGCGGACTGGTAAACGCCCTGAACATAAACGTCCGTGCGCTTGGACATCGAATAGTCTGCGCCGAGCGCGAACTGGTTATATTTCGCGCTGCCGGTGCCTACACCACCCGCGGTGTGTGCGCCGTCGCCCTTCGTGTAGTTATAGGCGACGCCGGCCACCAACGACGGACTCAGCTGATAGCTGAAATTGGCTTCGACGCTGTTGAATTTGGCCGAACCCGTGTACGCGCCCGGATTGGGACCGGAGGTAGTCTCTCCCAGATTACCGAAACGCGTATTGGAATAGGTCAGACCGATGATGGCCGGGCCAAATGCATAAGACGCGCCTGCGCCGATAACCTGATACGAACCGGCCGACGCATAGCCGGAATCCACCGGCGAGGAGAGGTTGGATCCGTCCGTCGCATTGCCGTTCGGGTTGTCGCCGAAGAAGCCTTGGTTCGGATTCTTCGAATTCAGGTAAGCCAGCGCGAGGTTCAGCGGACCCTGCGAATAACCCATGCCGAACGAATACACCTGATTTTGCGAGAAGCTGCCCGCTTTGCCACCGAGGCTATACAGACCATCGAACGTCAAGCCGCCGTAGTTGGCACTCGTGTATTTAATCGCATTGTTCACGCGAACTGAATTGTTGAAGTTATCCAGATCGCCGGGGTGTGCTGCATAACCGCCTTCCCACTGGTCGCCCGCGTTCAGCGGCCCCACAAAATCGACCACGCTGTCGTATTGCCGCCCAAGCGTGAGCGAGCCGTATTGAGCGGTGCTCAGACCGACGTAAGCTTGCCGGCCGAATTCTGCGCCGCCCTGACCGAATGCGCCGGTGTTCACGTCAAACCCATTCTCCAACGTGTAAACTGCCTGCAAGCCGCCGCCCAGATCTTCTGCACCCTTCAGGCCCCAACGGCTGCCTTGCATGACGCCCGATGCGAGGCCATATTGCCGACCGCCCTGACCAGGCGCCGTTTGCACGTTGCTGACGGCGTTCAATCCCTCGTCAACAATGCCATAGAGCGTGACGGAGCTTTGTGCTTGAGCAACGCTGGTGAAGGTCCCCAAGGCGGCTAGGGCGAGAAGTGTTTTTTTCATATTGCAATCCATTTAGTTATGCTATCAAATAAAACAACTCCATCGAAACAGACTTCGTTGCTTTACGTGCCGTGCTCCACTAGCGGCTGAAAGGCACTCTAGCAAGACTTCTGAACTGCAAACGCATCCCCTGTCAGAATAGGACTAGCCTTATATTGCGACTTCGTAAAAGTCGGTTCGACACAATCATTTGCGCAAGCAGCAGTAGAGCAAAAAAAACGCCGACGGTCAGGTCGGCGTTAGCTTGCTGCGGTTGCGCCGAAGCGCAACGTTCAATGCTTGTTAGTCAGTACGACGGGTCGGGCCACGACCCGCATCGGCCGAGCGGCGCGCTGCATATCCGTCGCGCGACGCGCCCGAGCCCGGCTTGCCCCAGCTACCGCGGGTACCGCCGGCCGGTTTATTGGCGCCGTAGCCTTTGCCACCGCCCGCACCCGAACGTGGGCGCCCGGTGCTCGGACGTACCGAACCCGGAGCCGGCGTGCGACGCGGTTCGAATCCTACCACCACGTTGACCGGCAACGGCTGGTGCGTGAAGCGCTCGATCCGTTTGACGGCTTGCATCTCAGCATGATGGACCAAGCTCACCGCCGAACCCGAACGACCGGCGCGGCCGGTACGACCGATGCGGTGGACGTAATCTTCGGCGAACTTCGGCAGGTCATAGTTGAACACGTGCGTGATGCCCGGAATATCAATTCCGCGCGCCGCCACGTCGGTCGCCACCAGAATGCGTACCTTGCGCTCGCGCAGGTCGCGAATCGTACGGTTGCGTGCGCCCTGGGGCAGGTCGCCATGCAGTGCCGCCGAGGCAAATCCGGCGTCGCTCAGACGGCCAGCGAGCTGGTCGGCATCGCTTTTGGTGGCCGTAAAGACGATCGCTTGATCCAGGCCCTGATCGGCCAGCAAATGCGTCAGCAACCGGTCCTTATGAGCACGGTCGTCGACCCAGTGCATCGATTGCGCGATGTTGGCACGTTGTTCCGGGCGCTGCATGATTTCAATGCGCTCGGGATTGCGCAACAGGCGCTGCGTCAGCGAGCTGATCTTGCCGTCGATGGTGGCCGAGAACAACAAGGTCTGACGGCTTTGCGGCGTTGCGGCCACGATCGTTTCGATGTCGTCGATGAAACCCATGTCCAACATGCGGTCGGCTTCGTCGAGCACCAGCATCGACAACTGCGACAGGTCGATCTTGCCGCGTTCGAGGTGGTCCAGCAGACGGCCCGGGGTGGCTACCAGGATTTCCGGGTTCTTCGCCAGCAGCGTCAATTGTTGACGATACGGGACACCGCCGAGAATGCTGACGGTACGCAGACGGCGCAAGTGCTTGCCGTAGGTTTCCGAAGCGGTCGTGACTTGCAGTGCCAGTTCGCGAGTCGGCGTCAGTACCAGCAACGCGGGGCGCGCAACCTGGAACGACGACGGACGGCGGCCATTGCCACCGTCACGCGGTGCGCGGCTGTCGCCGCCGGCCGCATTTTGCTTTTGCAACTGTGCGAAGCGTTCGATGGCCGGCAGCATGAAGGCTGCGGTCTTGCCCGAACCGGTCGGGCTAGAAACCAACAGGTCACGGCCTGCCAACGCTGCCGGGATGGCGCGTACCTGCACGGGCGTCGGGGTGGTGTAGCCGGTGGCGACCAGTGCGGAGACGATATCGCTCGAAAGGCCAAGCTCAGCAAACGTCGGGCCGCTCGGCGCTACCGCAGGTTCACCTGCGAGTGCGCTTGATAGCGATTGGACTGCGGGGGCGTCAGCCAGCTCGCCCGGAAGAATTTTTTGTGCCAATGCTGCAAGCGGATTGCTCGAATTCATGAAGCGTCCTTGGATAGGAGAAATAAGGCGTCGGCGCCAATCGGCATACCCAAGTCATCGGATTCGGCAAAACAAATCGAAAAACGGGGCGCAACCCGCGCTGCAAGGCAAGCGGATCTTCGTTAGATACTGTATCGGATGCAAGCAGGCCGGGTGAGGGCGCTGTCGCCAGCCTTAACGAAGTCGTTGTCGTGCACAGTGCGCGAACAGGGCTGGAGCAGAAGGGGACAGTTTCTAAACTGGATTGGAGCAAAACGCAATCGTGCTGCCGGGAAATGCTTCCCAACAGCCGACAGAGTATAGCGTGCTTTGCTGCGCTGCGGCAAGTCTAATCTGGCTTGGGACAGTCGTGAGACTCGGATTCGTCCTGATCCGTGGCGTAATGGTGCAAAGAGCGGGCAGCTGGCGCGGTGGGTCGTTTAAAACAATGTGTTCCCATATCGACCGATTGCCGCGGCGCATTACAATAGCGCAATGAATCCTCCCTCAAACCCTGTGACTATCGCCTCCATGCATGTGCGCAGTGAGCGCACCATCATCCTCGCATTCGATACCTCGACCGAATATTGTTCGGTTGCCTTGCTGGTGGCGCAGGCCGGCGCAGATCCGTTCCAGGCTTCGCCGCAGCCGCACGATGCCGCGAGCGGTGCCGGCGGGTGTCGCGTCTATTCGCGTCACGAACATACGGGCGCAGTGTCCAGCGCGCGCTTATTGCCGCTGATCCAGAGCGTGATCGGCGAAGCGGCGGTTTCCCTGGCGGACTGTCGCGTGATCGCATTCGGCGCGGGACCGGGCTCGTTCACGGGGCTGCGCACGGCTACCGGCGTAGCGCAGGGCCTGGCCTTCGGACTGGGTCTGCAGGTTGTGCCGGTCGGCACGCTGATGGTCTGCGCCGAAGCGGCACGTGCGGCGCACATGCGGACAAACTGTGTGGTGAGCGCGCTCGATGCGCGCATGGACCAAGCGTACTGGGGCGTGTTCGACTGGCAGGGCGCGGGGCACGAGTTGGCCCCGATGGGCTGGCTGTGCGCGCCAGCCGCTGCACTCGATGCCCCGCAAGCGTTGCCGGTGCCGTCGCGCCCGTACACGCTGGCCGGCAACGCAGCGGCCGCGTTTGGCGACCGGCTGTCGGTATGGGCGGGCGCCACCGACGTTGCGGCGCAGGCATTGCCCAATGCCGTGGCGATCGCCATACTGGGCTGGCGCGGCTGGAGCAATGGCATGGCGCTTGATGCGGCGCTGGCCGCACCGCTTTATGTGCGCGACAATGTCGCGCAAACCACGCTGGAGCGCGAAGCAGCGCGAGCTAGTAAAGAAGCCGAGAAAGATGCCGCAGATGCGGCGCGCGCGGCCCAAGCCGTCCCGCGCGGAGTGACACGCGCATGAGCGCATCGCCCGACTCGCTGCCGGATGCAAACTCGCCTGCGCCGCACGGGCATGGCGGGCTCACCGTGCATTTGAGCACCATGAGCCTGGCCGACCTCGACGAAGTTGCCGCGATCGAGCGGCGTGCTTATGCCTATCCCTGGACCCGCGGCAATTTCGAAGATTCGCTGGGCAGCGGCTATACAGGACTGTGCATGCGTGACGAGGGCCGCCATCTGCTGGGCTACAGCGTATTGATGCCGGTCGTGGACGAAGCCCATCTGCTTAATTTTTGTGTGGCGCCGAGCTGGCAACGCCAGGGCCTGGGCGCACGCCTGCTGCACTGGTCGATAGAAACGGCGCGCGGCAGCGGTTTTCGTGCCTTGCTGCTCGAAGTGCGTCCCAGCAACGAAAACGCGCTGAGGTTGTACGAGCGGTTTGGCTTCGAGCTGATCGGCCGCCGTAAAAATTATTATCCTGCGCCGCACCGCAGCCGCGAAGACGCCCTGGTCATGCGGCTCAAGTGGCCGCCCCATTTTTCTTCGGAGACATCGCATGGCGCGATCTGACCGTATTCTCGACGAGCTTGGGCTTGGGCCTGTCTGGGTCAGCCGCGTTGCCGGCACACGCGCCAATGTCCTTGCCGACTCGTCAGTGGCGCGGGGTACTCCTATGCAGATAGAGCCGGCACACGTCAAACAAAAGCCTGCGCTCATGCCCGCTGGCTCACCCGACGGTGAGTCTGCGGTCGGCTCTATTAACGCCGATGCCCTGGTTACGACTATGCCGGCGGGTACGCGCGTCGTGTCTATCGAGGCGCCGGGCCACACGCCGATGGCGTTGTCCGCGGTGGAACAACTCGACTGGCCGGCGCTTGCCGAGCGGGTGTCGCATTGCACCTCGTGCAAGCTATGCGAGAAACGGACCCAAACAGTTTTCGGCGTGGGCGACCCCAATGCCGATTGGATGTTGATCGGCGAAGCGCCAGGCGAAACCGAAGACAAGCAGGGCGAACCTTTTGTCGGCCAGGCGGGAAAATTGCTCGACAACATGTTGCGCTCGCTGGGCATGCAGCGGGGACACGACGTGTATATCGCCAATGTCATCAAATGCCGTCCGCCCAACAATCGTAATCCCGAGCCCGAAGAAGTGGCACGCTGCGAGCCCTACCTGCAGCGTCAGGTGGCGCTGGTGCAGCCGAAGCTGATTGTGGCCATGGGTCGATTTGCCGCGCAGAGCCTGCTCAAAACCACTGCCAGCATAGCGTCGCTGCGGGGACGCCTGCACGAATACCAGAACGTGCCGGTCATCGTCACCTACCATCCCGCGTATTTGCTGCGCAGCCTGCCCGACAAGGCCAAAGCCTGGAGCGACCTGTGCATGGCAAAGGCCACTTACGAGAAGCTACGCGGTTGAGCACGAGCCGCGTCTACGATGAACTGCTCGCTACGCTGACCGACCCGGCGGTACGAGATCTGGCGTGGCTGTTGACCTCGCCCGGTTTGTTGCGCGCGCAGCAGTCTTCGATCAGACAGGCTGGGTGGGATGCACAGCAGATGGTCCAGATTCGGCAATGGTTATACGACCTCGACCAGGAGCCCGCCGCGCTGCATGCCGAATTGCTGCGTTTGCCACAAAAGCGGCTTGGCCACTACGCCGAACAATTGCTCGCCTATTTCCTGGTCCACGGCAACGTCGGTCGCTTGATTGCGGCCAACCTCGCTGTGCGCCAGGGCAATCGGACGCTGGGCGAATGCGACTTTCTGCTCAGCGCCCCCGACGGTGCCCTCGTGCACTGGGAACTGGCAGTCAAATGCTATCTCTACGCCGGAGCGCGTTTGGCGGATGGATCTGCCGATGAATCAGGCGACGCCGCGCCCTACGCGGAGCTGGCCCAATATGTCGGTCCCGATTTGACAGATCGCTTCGATCGCAAGCTCAGCCATATGGTGGACCACCAGTTGCCGCTTTCCGGGCGCCCTGAATTTGCCGCACAGATCGATGCCGGTCCGTGGCGACCCGAGCTGTTTTTAAAGGGTTGGTTATTCTACCCGTTGGCGCAACCGGCCAGCGAGCCGCACCAATGGGTTGAACCGCGGCATTTGCGCGGCTGGTGGGTGAGCCACCAAGCGTGGCGCGAGCAGCGCTCGATGCTCGCGGCACAAGGCTGGTTGGTGCTGTCGAGGCGTTCGTGGCTGGCGCCGCGGCAGATCCATACGGACGCCCCGATACTGGACGACGCGGCGCTGGACGCATTTCTTGCCGCGCAATTTGCGCCGATACCCGTGCAGATAGACGATGAGGATGACGACGACGCGACGGTCTTGCGCAACCTGACCAGCCCGGTGCTGATCGCCGCGATGGTCAGAAACCGCGCTGGCTGGAACGAGCGCTCGCGCGGTTTCGTGGTCGAGCCGCAGTGGGTGGCGCGGGCGGTCAGTTTTGCAGCGAGCGAGCCCGGCAGCCAGCCACGCGGGTAGACGAACCAGCCGGACGCGCCCACACGCAGGCGCGGCCGGCAATACCCCTCATCGCTGCAAATAGTCCGCCCTTACCACCAACGATGGAAGTGATGGACCGGACCGATACCATGGCCCACCGAAAGCCGTGCGCTTTGAACCAGGGCCGCTGTCAAATAAATCTTCGCGTCGCTGACCGCCTCCGAAAGGCGGCTGCGCTGAGGTGCCAATGCAGCGATCGCGGCCGACAAGGTACAACCGGTGCCATGCGTATTGAGCACCTGCACGCGTGCCACACTCAAACGTTGTGCGCCATCGGCCTGGACTAGCCAGTCGGGGCTTTGCGTTCCGCCCAAATGGCCACCTTTCATCAGGACCGCACGAGCGCCCAATGCCCGTAGCGCCTCGCCTTGACGCAGCATGCCGTCCTCGTCATCGGCCAGCGGCATGTCCAGCAGTGCGGCGGCTTCCGGCAGATTCGGCGTCACCAGATCGGCCAGCGGCAACAGCTCATCGCGCAAAGCGGCCACAGCATCGGGCGACAATAGCGCGTGACCGCTTTTGGCGATCATTACCGTGTCGAGGATTACCCGCCTGGCCTTGTAGCGGCGCAGGCTTTCGGCCACCACTCGAACCGTTTCCGCGTTGGCGAGCATGCCGATTTTGACGGCGTCGATCTGGATATCTTCGAACACGGCAGCGAGTTGCGCGGCGACGAACTCGGGCGGCGTGACATGTATGGCCTGCACGCCGCGGGTGTTTTGCGCGGTCAGTGCGGTGATCACGCTGGCGCCGTAAACGCCCAGCGCCGAGAACGTCTTGAGGTCGGCCTGGATGCCAGCGCCGCCGCCCGAATCCGAACCGGCGATGGTCAATACGTTTGCGATGCGATCAGCCATTTGAGTGCGAGCGTAGGGCGTAAGGTGCTTAATGGGTTGAGCTTGCGACAGGTATCGCGACGCTCAGGTCACGGCAGCAACGACAGCGGCAGTGACGGTAGCCACGGCAGTCACATCAGCGCTGAGCGCTATGGCGCTCAATGTTTTTGTTCGCCGATCAGCGCGATCGAATCGAATTCGCGCTGGTTGGCTTGATGGCGCCGCATCACCAGCCACATCATCAGGCAAACAAACGTGCCGAACAGCACGATCACGAATTCGACGCGAACGTTGAGCCAGATCAGTACGGCGTAGAGACACAACATCACCAGCACCGAAAGATTCTCATTGAAATTCTGCACCGCGATCGAATGCCCGGCTGACAGCAGCACGTGGCCGCGATGCTGCAGCAACGCGTTCATCGGCACGACAAAATAACCGGACAAGGCGCCGACGAACATCAAGAACAAGTAGGCGACGATCAGATAAGCCGGTAGGTACATGTGGCCCATGTGCACACCGAAACCATCGGGAAACAGCGAGCGAGCATAGAATGCCATCGCCATCACGCTTACACCCATCACGATGCCCACCGGAAGCACGGACAGCGAGCGCTTCAAGGGCACGCGCGCCG
>Ga0265338_10005275_pt1 | contig 16925 bp, 19 predicted proteins | sample 42126metaG_FD_193579 | JGI IMG/M metagenome (GOLD analysis project Ga0265338, IMG submission 193579) | Rhizosphere microbial communities from Carex aquatilis grown in University of Washington, Seatle, WA, United States - 4-21-26 metaG | ecosystem: Host-associated > Plants > Roots > Rhizosphere... | reverse complement strand
CCGGCGAGAAGCGGGACAGCGCCGCCGAGGTGTGCACCGCCGCTTTTTCGAACAACCGCCCCCCCACCAGGAAGCCGCCGATGCCGCCGCCCTCGCCGGTTTCGCGCTTCCAGGGCCGCAGATCGAATCGTCCAGCCTCGCCGGGGTAGAGCTCCGGCGGCGCGGCGTCCTCCAGCCGCTCCAGCTCGGCGCAGATGCGCAGCTGCAGGGCCTCGAACCAGGCCTTGGCGCGTGTGCGGCGCTCCAGGATTTCCGCGGGCAGGGAGGTCATGTTTCGCGCTGGCTTCCGGATTTTCCGATTGGCCGTTGAAAAAGCCCAAGACGCGCTCTAGGGGAACCCCACAAGAGCTTGCTGGGGTCGGGGGACAGCGGAGCCGGGCGCGCATTTGCGGCGCTCTGCCGCAGGGTCGCCACCGAACAACCGCTAGCGAGTTGTTGCGATAAGCGTCGATCCGGGAGACTGGATGGCGTGATCCATAAGTGGGCCGAATCCCGGTGCTTTCTCGGGACCAGGCCGAAGCGCGAGGTGAGACGAATTGGCCGAGAGCGTAGCGGGCGCCAGTCCCGACACCCATGAGGCCCCGGATCCCAGCCGGCGCGACTTCATCAACATCGCCGCCATCGCCCTCGCCGCCGGCGGCGTCGCGGCGGTGGCGTGGCCGCTGGTCGACCAGATGAACCCGTCGGCCGACACGCTGGCGCTCTCCTCGATCGAATACGACGTGTCCAAGGTGCCGCTGGGCCAGGAAGTGACCCTGCTCTGGCGCAAGCAGCCGCTGTTCGTGCGCCACCGCACGCCGGCCGAGATTCAGGCCGCCGTGTCGGCCGAGCATGATCCCAGCGCGGTGTTCAAGGACCCGCAGCCTGACGAGGCGCGGGTGAAGCCCGGCAAGGCTGAGTGGCTGATCATCGTCGGCGTGTGCACCCACCTGGGCTGCACCCCGGCGTTCGGCGGCGGCCCGTTCGGCGGCTACCTCTGCCACTGCCACGGCTCGGTCTACGACACCTCCGGGCGGATCCGCTCGGGTCCGGCGCCGAAGAACCTGGCGGTGCCCGACTACACCTTCCTCACTGACACCCACATCAAGGTGGGCTGAAGCACATGAGCGGACCCTCGACCTACGAGCCGAAGACGGCCATCGAGCGCTGGCTCGACGTACGCCTGCCGATCGTGCGCTTCGGCGCCGACCTGATGGATTTCCCGACCCCGAAGAACCTGAACTACTGGTGGACCTTCGGCGGCATCCTGGCCTTCTGCCTGGTGACCCAGATCGTCACCGGCATCGTGCTGGCGATGCACTTCGACCCCTCCGGCGCCGGCGCCTTCCTGTCGGTGCAGCACATCCAGCGCGACGTGAACTATGGCTGGCTGATCCAGGGCATCCACGCCAACGGCGCGTCGATGTTCTTCGTGGCGGTCTACATCCACATGCTGCGCGGCATGTACTACGGCTCGGCCAAGGCGCCGCGCGAGGTGCTGTGGCTGATCGGGGCGCTGATCTACCTGACCATGATGGCCACCGCCTTCATGGGCTACGTGCTGCCCTGGGGCCAGATGAGCTTCTGGGGCGCCAAGGTGATCACCAACATCTTCGGCGCGATCCCGGTGATCGGCCCACCGCTGACCCAGATCCTGTGGGGCGGCTTCACGGTCGACAGCCCGACGCTGAACCGCTTCTTCTCGCTGCACTACCTGCTGCCGTTCGTGATCGCCGCGCTGGTGGCGCTGCACATCTGGGCGCTGCACGTGCCGGGCAACTCCAACCCCACCGGCGTCAACGTGAAGAGCAAGTCGGACACAGTGCCCTTCCACCCGTACTACACGGTGAAAGACAGCTTCGCGATTTCGGTGTTCCTGATCATGTTCGCCGCCTTCGTGTTCTTCATGCCCGAAGCGCTGGGGCACGTGGACAATTACACGCCGGCCAACCCCATCGTGACCCCGCCGCACATCGTGCCGGAGTGGTACTTCCTGCCCTACTACGCGATGCTCCGCGCCGTGCCGGACAAGCTGGGCGGCGTGCTGGTGATGGGCCTGGCCATCCTCAGCATCTTCGCCCTGCCGTGGCTCGATCGCTCGAAGACGCGCTCGATGCGCTACCGGCCGCAGGCCAAGATCTACTTCGCCATCTTCGTGCTCTCGATCCTGGTCCTGGGCTTCGCAGGCGCCAAAGAGGTGGACGATCCGGTGATCCCGGGCCTCGTGAGCGGCTTCAACACCTGGGTGTGGCCGTCGCGAATCTTTGGCGCGTACTTCCTGGCCTACTTCTGGATCATTCTGCCTTGGATCCTCCCGATGACCGAGACGCCGCTGCCGGTGCCGGAATCGATCTCCACGCCGGTGCTTGCGCACCCGGCCGCAGCGCCCGCCGGCGCCGCCGCCGCGCCTGAAAAGAAGGGTTGATCGGCCGATGTTGCGCAAGCTCACCGCCCTGGCCATCGCCGCCGGACTGCTCGCCGCCGCTCCGGCGTTGGCCGAGACCACCCAGGCGCCGCTGAAGCCGGTCGCCTGGTCGTTCGACGGCCCGTTTGGCCACTACGACCAGGAACAGCTGCAACGCGGCTTCAAGGTGTACCGGGAGGTCTGCTCCCAGTGCCACTCGCTGAAGCTGATCGCCTTCCACGACCTGGGCGAGCCCGGCGGGCCGTTCTGGGATCCGAAGTACAAGACCGCCAATGACAACGCCTACGTCAAGGCGATCGCCGCCCAGTTCAAGGTGCCGGACATCGACACGGACACTGGCGATCCCATCCAGCGCCAGGCCACCACCGCCGACGCCATGCCGCCGCCCTATCCCAACGACATCGCCGCCAAGGCGACCCTGGGCGGCGCGCCGCCGGACATGTCGCTGCTGGCCAAGGCCCGCGAGGGCGGCCCGACCTACATCTACTCGCTGATCACCGCCGACATCCCGGCCGGCTCCAAGGGCTCAGTCACCGCCTATGCGCCGACCCCGCCCGGGCTCGTGATCCCTGCAGGCAAGTACTACAACCCCTACCTCGCCGGGGACCTCTCGGCGTCGATGACGCCGGGCTGGAAGGGTCCGATCCCGGTGGGCGGCATCATCGCCATGCCGCCGCCCCTGGCCGATGGCAAAGTGACCTTCGATGACGGCAAGGCCTCCACCATCGACCAGGAAGCCCAGGACGTGGCGGCCTTCCTGCAGTGGGCGTCCGACCCGAAGATGGAAGAGCGCAAGCAGATGGGCCTGGGGGTGATGATCTATCTCCTTCTGTTTTCCGGCGTGCTCTACCTCAGCTACCGCCACATCTGGCGCAACGTCGACCACCACTAGGCGCCATCTCCTCCGTCACCCCCGGGCGAAGCGCGCAGCGCGTAGACCCGGGGCCGGACGCGCCGCCACCTAGCTGTCCGACGTACGAGGAGCCGGCCCGTCCGGCCCCGGCTCTGCGCCGCTGTTAGCGGCTTGGCCGGGGTGACGGGGGTGGGGATTGGCGCGGCCCCAGTTCCAGCGTGTCGGCTCTGAGATCGACGCGGATCCAGGCGTAGCGCGACCAGACGGTGTTTCCGAGAGAGCCGATGAGGCCGGGCGGCGTGTCGGCCTGCAGGCTGGCGGGGGCGTTCGGGATCAGCTCGCCCCCCAGTTCCAAACCGGCGATGCGCGCCGGCGGGTTGGTGCGCAGGGTGGGATCAAGGCCCTTGGGCAGGCGGCTGAGCGCCGCTTCGCTGTCGGCGATGCGCACCCCGGCCGAGCCCGTATCGAGGGCGAAGAGGCCGTGCTTGGCGGTTCGGCCATCGGAAACCGTGGCGGAGACGGCGGGCGCGCCGGCGACCATCTGGATGGAGAGCGTCTGGGGGGCGACCAGCTTCGGCGCCGCGCCGCGCCAGAGCGTCAGCCGGCACGGCGCGAGTTGCAGCTCGACGACGTAGCCGGCCAGGGCGTCGGCGCCGATTACCCCGGCGATGTTGGTGGGGAAGCCCCAGCCGCGGGCGTCGAGGTGGGCGACGGCGAAGCTGAGCGGCGGGATGCGCTCGCCGGCGAGCTGCAGGGGCGCATCGTCGCTGGGCTGGGTGATGCCGTTGCTGCCGGCCACGTCGAAGTGCAGCTGGCTCTGCGGCGCGGAGAGATCGAGGATGAAGTCGCCGGCGATGTCGCCCAGGGCCGCCGGCACCACCACCACGCCGTTGTCCACCCAGCACTCAGTTCCGCCGGCGCGCGCCGTTCCGGCGATCAAGGCGCCGAGGGCGAGGGCAACGAAGGCGGCGGCGCGGCGCATGGCCGGGCGACCATAGCCAGGCCCACCCGCGTCGGCGATAAGCGGCCGTCTTCCGGAGGGCGACGCGGGCATGGACGAGTGGGTGCTGGGGGTGATCGGCGGCTCGGGGCTCTACGCCCTGGAGGGGCTGGCCGACGCCCGCTGGACCCGAGTCGACAGCCCCTTCGGCGAGCCTTCCGACGAGCTGCTCAGCGGCCGCATCGGCGGCGTGCAGCTGGTGTTCCTGCCCCGGCACGGCCGCGGCCATCCGCTGCCGCCCGGCGCGATCAACGCCCGCGCCAACATCGACGCCCTGAAGCGCGCCGGCTGCACCGACATCCTCTCGATCTCGGCGGCGGGGTCGCTGCGCGAGGCGCTGGCGCCGGGGACTTTCGTGGTGGTGGACCAATTCATCGACCACACCACGCGGCGCGAGGCCAGTTTCTTCGGGCCGGGCCTCACCGCCCACGTCTCCATGGCCGATCCAGTCTGCCCGCGGTTGTCGCACCAGGCGGCCGATGCGGCGCGGTCGGTCGGCGCGCCAGTCGTCGAGGGCGGGACCTACCTCGCCATGGAGGGACCGCAGTTCTCCACCCGCGCCGAGAGCAACCTCTACCGGTCGTGGGGCTGCGACGTGATCGGGATGACCGGCATGCCGGAGGCCAAGCTCGCCCGCGAGGCAGAGCTGCCCTATGCGTCGCTGGCGATGATCACCGACTATGACTGCTGGCGCGACAGCGACGTCGAGGTGAGCCAGATCCTGGAGGTGCTGGCCGCCAATGCCGAGGCGGCGCGCGCGCTGGTCCGGCGCCTCGCCGAGACCCTGCCGCCGAGCCGCGAACCCTCGCCGATCGACACCTGCCTCGACGGCGCGATCATCACCGCGCCCGCCGCCCGCGATCCGGCGATGATCGCGCGGCTTTCCGCCATCGCCGGCCGCGCCCTCGGCCAGACTGTCTTCGCGACCTGAAGGACCCCGCATGGATCTGGCCGCTATCATCCGCACCATCCCGGACTATCCGAAGCCGGGGATCATGTTCCGCGACATCACCACCCTGCTGGGCGACGCGCGCGCGTTTCGCCGCGCGGTGGATGAGCTGGTTCAGCCCTTCGCCGGCATGAAGATCGACAAGGTGGCGGGGATCGAGGCGCGGGGCTTCATCCTCGGCGGCGCGGTGGCCCACCAGCTCTCCACCGGCTTCGTGCCGCTGCGCAAGAAGGGCAAACTGCCCCACCAGACGCGGGCGGTGGAGTACGCGCTGGAGTACGGCTCGGACTCCATGGAGATGCACCTTGACGCCGTCAGCGCCGGCGAAAGGGTGATGCTGGTGGACGATCTGATCGCCACCGGCGGCACCGCGCTGGCGGCGGTGCAGCTGCTGACCGAAGCTGGGGCGGAGATCATCGCCGCGGCCTTCGTGGTGGACCTGCCGGAGCTGGGCGGCGCCGCCAAGCTGCGCGCGGCCGGCGTGCCTGTCTCGACGCTGGTGGCGTTCGAGGGACACTAGAAACGCCAACTTTGCCCTTTCCTCGCCCCGGGAAGACGCCATATCGGAGGCGATGGGTGTCAGTCCGGCCTGGCGGATGTTCCGCCGTATGAACTACTCGGCCTTCCTGGCCGCGGCCCTGATCTATGCGGCGGCGGCGGTGCATGCCTGGCGGGTGCTGCCCGGGGCCGACGCCTACAAGAGCGTCTGGATCCTGGCCTATCCCGGCATCTTCTTTGTGGCCGCCCTGGTGACGCCCCTGGCCGTGCCGCCGATCCGCCGACGTCTGCAGACCCACGTTTGGATCAGCTTCCGCACCGGCTTCGGCCAGAGCGTGATCTCGGTGCTGGCGGTGGTGCTGGTGTTGGCGGTCGCGGCGGCGTTCATTTACTTCGACACCGCCGGGGCCATGCACGGCGGCCGCTTCCCCACCTCGGCCTTCGCCGCCTACGCCACCGGCGTCGGCGTGCTGCTGGCCCAGGCGCTGATGGTCCGTCACATCGAGCGCGACCCGACGCTGCGGCAGGCGATCGAAAGCGCGGCGTAACCCGCTCCTCCCCGTCACCCCGGCCGCAGCGTAGCGGAGAGCCAGGGCCGGACCCTCCGGTTCCCAGACGAAATCCAGCTCGGTGGTGGCGCTTCCGGCCCCGGATCGGCGCCGCCTATCGGCAGCTTGTCCGGGGTGACGGTTGGAAGCGGCGCTACATGTCCCCGCGCCCGCCGCCGTTCATCGCGAAGAGCTGAAGCGTGCGCAGGCGGGCGAGGCGGGCGGCGTCGGGGTTGTAGTCGGCGCGGCGGTCGGAGACGAAGCCGTGGCCGGCGTCGTAGAGGTGGATGGGGATGTCGGGGTGCTTCTCGCCGATCGCCTCGACCACCTCTGGTGGGATGGTGGGATCGCGGCGGCCGAAGTGCAGGAGGATCGGGCAGCGCGGGGTCTCGTCGATGAGCTCTGGGATGCGGCGGCCGTAGAAGCTGGAGGCGGCCGCGACGCCCTCGCAGCGGCAGGCCGCCAGCCAAGTCGCCGCGCCGCCCCAGCAGTAACCGGCGACGAACACCGGCGGGGCCAGGGCCGCGACGCAGGCGGCGAGGTCGGCGGCCACCTCATCCCACGGGGCCGCTTCAGAATAGCGGCGGCCGAGGCTGACGCCCTCGGCGTCGTAGCCAGCCTCGAAGCCGCGCTGCTGGCGGTCATAGAGCGAAGGGGCCAGGGTCTCGTAGCCGTCGGCGGCGAAGCCGTCGGCCAGCTCGCGGATGTGGTCGGTGACGCCGAAGATCTCCTGGATCAGCACCAGGCCGCCGCGCCGTGCGTCGTCGTGGCGGGCGTGGTAGGCGCCGAAGCTGAAGCCGTCGGCGTTGCTGGTGAGCTGGCGCTGCTCGCCCACGCTCAGACGCTCTCGAACAGCTCCCGGGTTCGCTGGCGGGCCAGCACGGCGGCGGGGGCGGAGTGGCGCGCCGGGTCCTCGTTGTTGAAGCCGTGGCCGGCCTCTTCGTAGATGTAGACCGGCACGTTCGGATTCGCGGCCTCGACCGCCGCCTTGACGGCGTCGGCCGGGATGCCGGCATCGAGCCGTCCGAGGTGGACGATGGTCGGGCATTTCGGCGTCAACGCGGCGTTCGCCTGCACCATGGAGCCATAGTAGCTGGAGGCGGCGGCCAGGCCGTCGAGCTCGCCGGCGGCCAGCCACGTGTAGGAGCCGCCGTAGCAGTAGCCCACCACCATCACCTTGCCGCGCGGGGCCAGGAAGTCGCGGCAGGCGGCGAGGTCGCCCAGCACCTGGTCGCGCGGGCTGCCCATGGCGTGGGCGATGCCGGCCTTGAGGCCCGCCTCGTCGTGGCCGGCGGTGAAGCCGGGCTCGCGGCGCTCGTAGAGCGAGGGCGCCACCGCCTCGAAGCCCAACCCGGCCCAGCGGTCGACATCGCGGCGCACGTGGTCGTCGATGCCGAAGATCTCCTGGATGACGATCACCCCACCCTTGCGCGCGCTCTCCGGCGCGGCGTGGTAGGCGGGAAAGGTGAAGCCGTCCTCGGCCGCCGACTTGATCTCGATCATCTCGCCCATGGCGCGCGCTCCCTGCGTGTCTGCGCACACGCTCTAAGGCATCGAGGCGCGGCGGCGCTACCCTAGACGTTGAAGCGGAAGTGCATCACGTCGCCGTCGCGGACCACGTAGTCCTTGCCTTCGGAGCGCATCTTGCCGGCCTCGCGGGCGCCGGCTTCGCCGTTCAGGCGGACGTAGTCGTCGTAGGCGATGGTCTCGGCGCGGATGAAGCCCTTTTCGAAGTCGGTGTGGATCACCCCGGCGGCCTGGGGCGCGGTGGCGCCCACCGGGATGGTCCAGGCGCGGGACTCCTTGGGGCCGGCGGTGAAGTAGGTCTGCAGGCCGAGAAGGGCGTAGGCCTCGCGGATCAGCCGGTTGAGGCCAGGCTCGGCCAGGCCCAGCGTCTCCAGGAACTCCGCCCGTTCCTCCGGCGCCAGCTGGGCGATCTCGCTTTCGATCTGCGCCGAGATCACCACCGACTTGGCGTGGTCGCGGGCGGCGCGCGCCTCGACGAGCAGGGAAAAGGCATTGCCACGGTCGGCGGAAGCCTCATCGACGTTGCAGACGTAGAGCGCCGGCTTGGCGGTGAGCAGCTGCAGCATGCGCCAGGCCTTCTCGTCGTCGGCGGACACCTTGGCGGCGGAAGCCGGCCGGCCCTCGTTGAGCTCTGCCAGGGCCAGGTTGGCCAGGCGCAGGGTGGCGATGCTCTCCTTGTCGCCGCCCTTGGCGCGTTTCTCCAGGTTCGACACCCGCTTCTCCAGGCTCTCGAGGTCGGCCAGCATCAGCTCGGTCTCGACGGTGTCGAGGTCGGCGATCGGGTCGACCTTGCCCTCCACGTGGGTGATGTCCGGGTCCTCGAAGCAGCGGGCGACGAAGGCGACAGCGTCGCAGTCGCGGATGTGGCTGAGGAACTGGTTGCCCAGACCCTCGCCCTTCGATGCGCCCTTCACCAGCCCCGCCACGTCAACGAAGTTGATCCGAGCCGGGATGATCTCCTTGGATTTGGCGATGGTCGCCAGGGCGTCCAGGCGCGGCTCCGGCACCGCCACGTCGCCCACGTTGGGCTCGATGGTGCAGAACGGATAGTTCGCGGCCTGGGCGGCCGCGGTCTGGGTGAGGGCGTTGAACAGGGTCGACTTGCCCACGTTGGGCAGGCCGACGATGGCGACTTTGAGGGCCATGGGGTCCTAAGGTTGGTGCGCGCGCTGGCTTTCGCCAGTCACGCCTTGGCTAAAGCTTGGGCGGCGAGGTCGCGCCAGGCGCGGCCTTCGCGGCGGAACTGGGGGTTGGCGCGGGCTAGGCGGCGATCGATCTCCGCGAGATTGTCGGTGGCTTCGTCGCGGCGGCCGGTGTGGGCCAGGAAGGCGGCGTATCGCGCCAGGGCTTCCAGGCCCGGCAAGCGGCCGGCGGCGAACTCGTAGGCCTTGTTGGCCTCGGCGAAGCGGCCGACGGCCTCCAGGGCGCGGCCTTGGGCGAGCGCGGTGACCGGGCTGCGGGCGCTGGCCTGCTCTTCGACCAGCTTATCCAGCAGCGGCAACGCCTCGGCGCCGCGGCCCAGTTCGATCAGGGCGTTGGCGCGGCCGAGCAGCAGGGCGGGATCGTCGGCGTGGATGCCTTGCGCGGCCTGGGCGTACAGCGCCTCGGCCTCGGCGTGGCGGCCAAGCCCCGCGGCGGCGGCGGCCAGTCGCATCTGGTTGTGCACCGTCGGCGCTTCGTCGGTGGCGGCCTTGGCGCGGCGGTATTCACCGGTGGGGTCGAGGGCGTCGCGGGCGGCGACCCCCAACCGCCTGGCTCTGGCGCCGCCGGTGAACTCCGGCAGCAGGATGGCGAAGAAGTAGACCAGGCCGCCCAGTGGCTGGAACACCAGGATGATCCACAGCCAGTACATGTTCTGGCCAGAGCGGACGACGTGGATGCACAGCAGGATCGCGACGACCACGGAGAGGCCGAGCGCCGGCAGGCCCAAGCTCGAGAGCAGTCCTAGAGCAGAGAACATGGAGGCCCCGTCCGCCTGCGGCCTATCTCACGCCCGCTCGCGGCGGGTCAATCATCGTCCTCGCCTCTCGGTTTAGCGCGCGGGTCGAGTTTCGGGGCGGGCGCCAGGCGCAGCACCTCGGCCTGGTAGCGCTCGTCCTCGCCGGCGGCGAGCAGCGGCAGGGCGTCGGCGCAGGCGTCCAGCAGCGGCTTCATCCAGGCGAGCTCGGCCTTGCTGAAGTCGGACAGCACATAGCCCATCACCAGGTCCTTGTGGCCCGGATGTCCCGTGCCGACCCGGGCGCGGCGGAAGTCGGCGCCGATGTGGGCGGCGATGGAGCGAACCCCGTTGTTGCCGGCTGCGCCGCCGCCGGTCTTCATCCGGAACCGGCCGGGCGCCAGGTCAATCTCGTCGTAGAACACCACCACGTCGGCGGGGGTCGCCTTGTAGAAGCGCATGGCCGCCGCCACGGCCACGCCGCTGTCGTTGTAGTAGGTCTGCGGGCGCAGGGTCAGCGCCTTCACCGGGCCAGCCGGCGTGGCGATCTGGCCCTCGGCGGCCAGGCCGGAGAAACGCGAGCGCTCGGGGCCGAAGCCCCAGCGCAGGCCGATGGTCTGGATGGCGCCAAAGCCGGTGTTGTGCCGGTTCTTGGCGTACTTCGGCTCCGGATTGCCCAGACCGGCCAGGATCAGCATGGCGGTTGGGCGATGCGGGACCTAGGCGTCGGCTTCCGGCTCCGCGGCGGCTTCCCCGCCCTCGGCTTCGGCGCCTTCGGCTTCTTCCGATTGCAGGGCCGACGAGGTGGCGATGGAAGCGACGGTGGCCTCATGCAGCTGCGCGATCAGTTCGACGCCGGCCGGCAGGGGGATGTCGATGGCGCGGATGGCGTCACCGATGTCGAGGCCGGTGAGGTCGATCACCAGTTCCTCGGGGATCCGGTTGGCGGGCGCCATCACTTCCAGCTCGTGGAGGTTGATGTTGAGCGTGCCGCCACGCTTGATGCCCGGCGAGGCTTCCTGATTGCGGAAGTGCACCGCCACGGCGATGCGGATCTGCTGGTTGGCTTCGACGCGGTAGAGGTCGAAGTGGGTCGGCTCGTCGGTGACCGGGTGGAACTGTACGTCCTTGGCAATGACCGGCTGGGTTTCCTTGCCGTACTTCAGGGTCACCAGGTGGCCCAGCAGCTTGCCGGTGTAGAGCGCCTTGCGGAAGTCGGCCTGCTTGACCGAGATCGCCACCGGGTCCTGCTTGCCGCCGTAGAGCACGCCGGGCACGTTGCCGGCGCGCCGCGCGGCGCGCGCGCCGCCGCTGCCCGGGCGTTCACGCAACTCAACGTTCAGTACGATCTCGGCCATGGCCTTGCCTCAAAATGCGAACCGCCGCGCGAGGTCCCCGCACGGCGAAGTCAGCCCGTCAAATCAGGGCCGGAAAAAGGGTGCGGCTAGATACACGCACCAGGCCCGCGATGCAAATCCCTCAGCGTCGTGTCTCTAGTTCGAAGTTTCAGAGCCAGACGGGTTTTCGGGCGCCTGGGAAACACGACTGACGGCCATGCCCTCGACAATGCGGCGCGCCAGGCCCGTCGCCCCATCCTGCGCACGGAATTCCAGGGAGCCTAGCGCCCGCTCGAATATCCCCTGAATCGCACCGTCCTTGAGGACAGCCTCTTGCTCCAGAGTGTCAATCACAGCCCTAACCAGGGAGAGCGCGGCCATGGCCAGAGCTCTCTCCTCATCTTCCTTGCGGCTAGGTTCCATCTCTTGCCTCCAGGCGTGGCGCTCCAAGCCCGAACCGCGCGCTTCTGACCCGCGTCGCAATCAGCGCCGCCGGCGCGCCGCGTGGCGCACCGGGGGAATGGCGATCTGGCGGGTGAGAATTTCGACCGGCACGGTGGAGTAGGCGCCCTTCACCACGCAGGCGCCTGTGTACATCATCGCCGGCTCGCCCAGGCAGAAGATGTCCTCGTAGTTGGGCTTGGCGACGGCCAGGCACTCGTTGAGCTCGTTCTTTGCGTGGGCGAGGCAGTGTTGGGTGAAGTAGTCCTGCGAGAGCCAGCTCAGCCGGTCGTACATGTCGTCGCCGGCCTGACCGATGGCCGCCAGCGCCGCCAGGGCGGTGGCGCGCAGCACCAGCGGCGAGTAGGGCGGCGCCGCCGGCTGCTGGGCCACGCCGGTCGGCGCGGCCGCGCCAGCGATGGCGCCGCGTAGCGCGGCGGCGTCCTCGTCGATGACCATGCGCGGCGAGGTGGAGAGCAGCTTGGCGTTGGCCAGACGGGCGTCGCGTCCATCGACGTCGTCGTGCGACCAGGGTTGGTGCTGGACGTCGTAGGCCTCTTTGCGCACCGCCACGCCGTTGGTGAAGACGCGCATGCCGTCGGCCGACAGCGCCTGCTTGGCCAGGCCCGCGGCGGTGGGCCCGTCGGTGAACACCAGGGCGTTGGCCGGATTGGCGAAGATCTGGCCGACCACGGTGTAACGGCCTTCGGGCGTCGCGCCGGCTTTGCGCACCGCGTCCACGAAGGCGCGATCCTGCAGGGCGGCGATGGCGGCGTAGGCGACTTCGCCGCGCTGGAACTGGCCAGGCTCGTAGGCGACGCCAAGTTTCAGCGACTGGGCGACGCCGCCGGCGTCGGCGAAGTCGGGCGAGATCGCCGCGGCCTGGCGCATGTAGGCCTCGTAGGCGGCCGCGTCGTGGATGAAGCGATCGGCCATGCCCACGTCCGGCATCGGCGGCGGCATGGGCGGCGGCGGCGGCAGCTCCACAGGCGGCGGCGGCTTCGGCCGCGCGGCGACATCGCCACTCCCCAGACCCGCGCCGAGGCTGGCCAACAGGAAACACGCGGCGATGGTGACGGAACGCACCGACTTCATCCGAGACCAGCCCTTCGCAAGCGACTCAAAGCGCTGCCGGCTTTCTACCATGCCGCGGTCGAGATTGTGACGAAGGCAGCGCGAGCCGCGGACGGGTGGCGCCGGCGGCTATCGATAGGCAAGAGCGCCATTCCGGGCTCATCGGCGGTCCCCGCCTCTGTTGGCTTCCTTACAGACAGCAGGCGGAGCCATCGCCGATAGCTTCGGTTGCGAGGACGTTTCCGCGTTTTGCTGACACGCGCCGGCGCGGGGCGCATGATGGCCGCATCGTCAGTGAAGACCCCTTGGGCTCTGACGGCTGAGAGCTGCGGCGCTGCTCGCCGAATTCTCCCGCTCTAGACGCGCGGGAGATCACTTTGAGAAAGCCGGCGATCGGACCGCCCCAGACGGGCAACGCCCTGCTGCGCGCTCTGTCGGCGGAGGACATGGACGCCATCCGGCCGGCGCTGGAGGAGGTCGAGCTGGTCAAGGACCATCCGATCTTCAGCCCGGGCGAGCCGGCCTCCCACGTCTGGTTTCCCAACAACGGCATGATTTCCATCGTCGCCCTCGACGACAAGGGTTCGGCCATCGAGGTGGTCACCGTCGGACACGAGGGCATGACCGGCCTTGCGGTGGTGCTGGGCAGCGAGACGATGATCTACGCCTCGATGGTACAGCTGCCGGGCGACGGCTGGCGGATCGAGACGCCCGCGTTCCGGCGTTTGCTGGATCGTCGCCCAGCGATCCGCGCGATCATGCTGCGCTACGTGTTGGCCGCGATGACCCAGATGGGCCAGAACGCCGCCTGCGGGCAGTTGCACAATGTGGAAGCCCGCTGCGCCCGCTGGCTGCTGCTGGCCCACGACGACGTGGAAGGCGACACCTTCCCGCTCACCCAGGACTATCTGGCCATGATGCTGGGGGTCACTCGCCCCAGTGTGTCCCAGGCGGCCTCCGCGCTGCAGCGCGCGGGCTTGATCAACTACGTGCGCGGCCAGATGACCGTGCTCGACCGGCCCGGCCTGGAGGCGACGTCGTGCGAGTGCTACCGCATCGTCCGCGACGAATTCGACCGCCTGCTCGCCGTCGGCTGAGGCGGCCCGTTCCTAGTCGAAAAGCTTGGAAACCGACTCTTCGTTGGCGATGCGGCGGATGGCTTCGCCGATCAGGCTGGCGCAGCTGACCTGGCGAATCTTGTCGCAGGCGGCGACGGGTTCGGTGGCCTGGATGGAATCGGTGGTCACCAGCTCGGTAAGGCTGGAAGCGGTGACCCGCTCCACCGCCTGGCCGGAGAGCACGCCGTGGGTGACATACGCCGAGACGCTAGCCGCGCCCTCCTTGGCCAGCGCGTCGGCGGCGTTGCAGAGCGTGCCGGCGGAATCGACGATGTCATCGAACAGCACGCAGCGGCGATCCTTCACGTCGCCGATGATATTCATCACCTCGGAGACGCCCGGCCCGGAGCGGCGCTTGTCGACGATGGCGAGATCGGCGTTCAGCCGCTCGGCCAAGGAGCGAGCGCGGGCGACGCCGCCCACGTCCGGCGAGACGATCATCAGATCGCCCGGCTTGCGCTCGCGGGCCCGGATGTCGGCGGCCATCAGCGGGGTGGGCAGCAAGTTGTCAGTGGGGATGTCGAAGAAGCCCTGAATCTGGCCGGAGTGCATGTCCATGGTCAGCACCCGGTCGGCGCCGGCGCGGGTGATCAGGTTGGCGACCAGCTTCGCGGAGATCGGGGTGCGGCCGCCGGTCTTCCGATCCTGCCGCGCGTAGCCGAAATAGGGCATCACCGCCGTGATCCGCCGCGCCGAGGCCCGGGTCAGGGCGTCGATGCAGATCAGCAGCTCCATCAGGTTGTCGTTGGCTGGGTAGCTGGTGGATTGGACCACGAACACGTCCTCGCCGCGCACGTTCTCCTCGATGACGACGAACACCTCGTTGTCGGCGAACCGGCGGATGTTGGCCTTGGTGAGGGGCAGGTCCAGCACCTTGGCGATCGCGGTGGAGAGGTGGCTGTTGGAGTTGCCGGCCAGCAGCTTCATCGATCCACCGTCCTCGGATGTGTGGGGCGCGCTCGGAGTGCGCTCGGCTTCTAGCAGCGCCGGCGGGTGGAACAAGCCCGGCCGTTGGCGCCGGGACTGCGCCATGACGCCGCCGCCGGTTGTCCTCCGCTTCCGAACATCGGTCATCGCCGGGCGTCAGTCCCGGCGACCCAAGAACACCACCGGTCGGGCGGCGACGCGGCGGCGTGGCCACGGCACGGGTCGGTGTCCATGGGTGGCCGACACTGACGGTCGGCCATGACCGCTAAATGGAGGTCGCGCCTCCCAAGGACTACGCCAGCGTGATCGCCGAGAGCAGGCGGCCGTAGTCGGGCTCGCCGCGGTGGACGGCGCGGCGGTTGGAGTAGAAGAGGTCCGGCTCGGCGTAGGTGTCGCGGCCGATCCATTCGGTGCGGGTGACGCCGGCCTCGGCGAGGCGGCCGAGCACGAAGGCGGGCAGGTCGAACATACGCTTCTCGGCGGTGGCGCCGGACGCGAAGAAGCGGGCGTTGTCGGGATCGACGTCCGTGAAAGCGGCCACGAACTCCAGCCCCACCTCGTAGGACGCCGGGCCGATACAGGGGCCGACGGCGGCGACCATGCGGGTGAGATCGGCGCCGTGCTTGGTCATGGTCCGCACCGCCTCGCCCACCACGCCGCCCAACGCCCCGCGCCAGCCGGCGTGGACGGCGGCGACGACGCGCGCCTCGGGGTCGGCGATCAGCACCGGGGCGCAGTCGGCGGCCAGGGCGCCGCACACCAGGCCGAGGGTGCGGGTGACCACGCCGTCCACCTGTGGCGAGACAATGGGCCAGGGCCGCTCCGCGAAGGCGACCCGCGCGGAGTGAACTTGGTAGCCGGTGACCAGCGCGCCGCCCCCCAGCGCGGCGGCAGCGCGGCGGCGGTTCTCGGCGACGTGGGCGCGGTCGTCGCTTGAGCCGGCGCCGACGTTGAGGGTGGCGTAGAGGCCCTCGGAGACGCCGCCCCGGCGGGTGAAGAAGGCGTGTCGCACGCCGGGCAGGGCCGAGAGCAACGGCGAGATCAGCACGGGAACCTCGGTCATCGAGCGTCCCCGAACGCCGGCGGCGGCGCATCGCGCCAGATCGCGGCGACTTTGAACAGCTCGCCCATCTGATCGGGCGCTGTGAGCCGTTCGAGCTGGCGGGCGATGGCGTCGGCGCGCGCCGGCCGCGCCTCGGCGAGCCGCGACGCCCGCGCTTCGATGCCGAGCCTGGCCAGGAACTCGCCCTGGGTCATCAGTGCGGTCTCGGCGCCGGCGGCCCGCGCGGCGCTGACCACCGCTGGGAAGTCGGCGTGGACCGTGAGGTCGGCTTCGCCGGGTGACGCCAGCGGACCCACCTTCTGGTGGCGCTGCAGCGCCTGCAAGGTGTCGCCGGGGCCGGGTTCGGCGGCCCCGTAGTCGATCAGCAGCGCCGCGCCGCCCTGTCGGACGATCCGCGCCGCCAGTTCGCTCGCGAAAGCCTCCTGAGCCGGGGAGCGCTCCATCACCGCACCGATTGGCGCGTCCGGGAAGCAGGCGGTGGTGGGCGTAAGGCCGAAGGCGAGCGCGCCATCCGGTCCGAGGCCGACGACCCGCTCGGCCCAGCCGCGATCGGTCCGCAGGAACTGTCGGGCCGGGAGACAGTCCAGCAGTTCGTTAGCCACCAGGAAGATCGGGCCGTCGTCCGGCAGATCGGCGAGCGACGCGGCCCAGCGCGGCGCGGCGTCGGCGAGGCGCTCGGCTTGCCGCCGGCGCAGGGGCGGTGAGGTCTCGACCAGCCAGAGTCGGCAGGCGGCGCGGAAGTCCGGCGTGAGGCGGGCGGCGCGCAGGATGTCGGCCATCAGCGTCCCGTCGCCGGGCCCGGCTTCTACCAGCAGCGCCCGTTCCGGCCGGCCCGCGCCAGCCCAGGCCTCGGCGAGCCAGAGCCCGATCAGCTCGCCGAACATCTGCGAGACCGTGGGCGCGGTGAGGAAGTCGCCGCCTTCGCCGATGGCGGGACGGGTGGCGTAGTAGCCGTCCCGCGGGTCGTGGAGGCAGCGGGTCATGAACTGCGCGACGTCGACCGGTCCGCTAACGGCGATCTCCGCCTCGAGGCGCGCCTTCAGGCTCAACCGGCGGCCGCCGGCTCAGGCAAGGTCGGCTGACGGCGAAAGGCTAGCCAGAGCAGGAAAGCCCCACCGAGGATAATCGGGATCGAGAGCATCATGCCCATGGTCAGGCCGAGCGGGAAGTTGGGCATGCCGATATCGGGGTTGCGGACGTTTTCCAGGGCGATGCGGATGGCGCCGTATCCGATCAGCCAGAGCCCCGTG
>Ga0265338_10005274_pt1 | contig 16927 bp, 9 predicted proteins | sample 42126metaG_FD_193579 | JGI IMG/M metagenome (GOLD analysis project Ga0265338, IMG submission 193579) | Rhizosphere microbial communities from Carex aquatilis grown in University of Washington, Seatle, WA, United States - 4-21-26 metaG | ecosystem: Host-associated > Plants > Roots > Rhizosphere >... | reverse complement strand
CACTTACGAGAATGGAGCGCGCATCGAGCAAGCCGCCGCGATCGTCCAGAACATGTTCGCCCAGGTCAGCGAACAACTGCACGATGCCGCGCACAACGGCGCCAATTCCTATAGTCGACTGCTGGAAGATCCTTTCCTGCGCGGCTTTGCCAACTCTGATCTGAGTTGGGAACAGTACAGCAAACGCGGCTCGTACGCCGCCAACATGACCATCGCCGATCACATGCGGACCAACGTTCCCAGTTCGGTCCATATCAACCGCGAGGTGCTCGAGCAGTTGGAGTTGAACGGCGATCCGACACTACTTGCAGCCATGCAACGCCAGATCACCACGGATGGCAATGCCGGACTGACTCGGGAGATGTTCGAACATATCGACGATCACATTGCCAAAGGCGACTGGTCGCAGTCGTTCGGTCGCGGCACGATCTCACTCGATGAAGCCGTTGGCGACAGCACATTGGAGCTTTCTACTGCCATGGGCCGCACCAAAGGCGGCGGCCAGGCAATGACCACCTTCGACCCCGGACATGCTATGGCGGCCGACAACTTCGGTATGAAGATGCCCAACGGAGACATTCTCCCGATACTTGGCCACGATGCCTACGGCGGCAAGGTTAACCGGCACGACCTCGGCGAGTTCTCGGCCAACAGTTGGGAAGGACCGTTACGCGACGTGGTTGATTCCGCGCGCGGACTCAATGAGCTCCCGTACGAAGAGGCCAAGAGCAAGTACCTTGGATCCCTGCGCCAGTTGGGCGAGGGCAAGAACAGCTTCCTGAACGTTCCCCGCGAAGTCAGCAATGCTTTCGGTGGCCGTCTGACCGGCGCGCCCTCGGCGCTGCGCTACGCCGACGGCACCGTTAACCCGTACGAATTCCGTGTCGGGAACAGTCACATGCGCCACTTCTCCGAAGAAGTGCAGGGCATGTTAAAGAACGGAGAAGATGTGTGGGGTGCACTCGGGCGTTATCCCGTCAACTCAATAGCCTACGGCCGGATCAAATACGATCCCTCGATCGGCGCCGGGCGCATTGGAACCACGCTGGAAACAGCCAAGCACATCGGTGGTGATAACGACGGTGATTACAGTTTCCTGATTGCCCACGATCAGAAGTTGAAGGGTGGCGGACTGACGCCGGAAGCAGCCCATATCAAAGCTCTGGCAATGGATCCGAAGTCCTCTCAGGCGCAAATGGGCGATCTGTGGCGTTCCCTGCAACGTATTGAAGACGTCCCACGCAAGGACTTTCTTGAGCCATTTAAGGGCGATTCCCTGTTCAGCCAGGTTAAGAAGCAGGCCATGGCCACGCCAGAAGAAGCCCTCGGTGCTCTCCGCCGGCGTACCTCCGGTCAGAGTGTTGGCGAGTTGTCGAACACCTTGGAACTGCTGCGGTTGAACCTGCTGCACAACGAACAGATCACCAACACAGGTCAGCGCCAAGCGCTGGCAGCTCACTTCTACGATATCGCGCGCGAGACCCCGATCGCCGCCATGAAGTTGAAGGGCGACAAGTCGGCCACCTACGACCTGGCCAAAGTCCGGGCGATGAGTCAGCGCCTCCGCGATTCCCTGCGCACCGGCGGCGCGAACGGTGAGCATAACTTCCTAGAATCGGTACGCCAGTTGTCGCGCGTTTACGGCAAGGAAGAGGTTTACAACGCGCAGGATCATGCCGGCGCCTTGAGCCTGATCGAGTACGACGAGCGGGGCAACTTCAAAGGAAGGATCCAGACCGACAAGGTCAATCCCCTGATGCGGGAGAACGGCCGCTACAAGGTCAATGTTCACGAGGCACTGGTCGACCAGAATCTGGAGTTGTTTCGCAAGGTGCACTCCGGCCATACCGCACAGGCGGACCGGTTGCTCGAGCAGTTGACGATGATGCCGGAGAAGGCTGCGGCTTCCAAGCGGGCAGTGACTGAAGGTCTGGAGAATGCGGTTGCCTCGCTGCAGGCATCCAGCCGAGTTCCAGCCGGCGCCTCGACCGCGACTGCGGCCTTGGGCGAGATCAATGAAGGAATCAAGCAGAGTGCCGTGCGCCGCGCGCGCGGGGTACAGAACGCTGCCGAGCATGCCTACGAACAAGGCATGAAGTCGGCTGGCCGGGTAGCCGAGTCCATGAAGGGTCACGGCGCGGGCAAGGCGCTGGCGATGGGAGCTGCGGTTGCCGCCGGAGCCGGGCTTCTACTGGGCAGTATGCATTCGCCGCGGGAAGGTCAAGCCTTGACGCCTTCGCATGACTCCATGAATGCTCACCGGCCGGAGGAACGGATCGGCACCGAGGATTCCATCCCTGGAGAGCCGGTTTCCGGGTCCATGGCCTCCCGGCCACCGCGCACCATCCGCCAGGCCTCGCCCGGGGTGCAAACGGCTGTTGTGGCTCCGATGCACAATCAGGCTAATCTGGAAGTAAGGATGCGATCACACGATCGCGACCGTGCTGCCGAAGTGGCGCGAACCACATCGCGTTTGAGCAGCGGCGACGGTAACTCCAACACCACCGTCAACTACCGCAATGTCAGAAGTGGCGCACTGCGCACCGCGGATAAGATCCGCGATCTGTTGAGCTAATCAATCATGAGCGTAATCTTCTCTGAATACGATACTCCGCCGCAAGACCTCCCTGAGTCGATCGATCTCGCCGCCGGTTACTTCCGCATCGGCTTTGTCGTTCTGCAGATCCCACCGGAAGACATCATCTGCCAGCGAGTGGTCAACAACGACAAGGAAGCGGTCCTGCGCGCACAGAACGAGATGTTCGTCAAGAGTGGTCAGGCCCGTTGGGATGTAACTGTTCGCTGGAAGGCACTCCAGAGTGAAACCGGCGACATTTATCAGCAGTGGGAAGATCTGCAGAACGTCATTGCCATGTTTCAGGCGGCCCCGTTCGTCGAGATCGAATCGCCGCACGTGCGCCAGATCTTTGCCCAGAAGGATCCCGGCATGGCCGGCATTCGCCTGGCCATGGCCCTGCGTCAGCTGCGCATTGACAACGATCCGGACATCGTGGACGGTCTGAACGTTACTCTGTCGATGACGTTCTTCAACTACTTCCCCTACTCTGCCGACTTCGGTTACCTGGACATCACCGGGCAGAAGTCGGTCTCGGCTTATCAATCTCCGGCCTTTATCAACTACATCAATACCTGGAAATCGAAGAACCTTGTCTGTGCAAAGCGTACTACGGTTCAAGCAGACGATCCGCATGCTAAGGATTGGAAGGATCAAGATCCAGGGGTCATGAACATCACCTGGCGTGAATACACGACCGCCTTTGACGGCCAAGCGCCAACCTTCTCTGACACCACAGTCAGCAACGGAGATCCGACCAGTCCGGTTGCACCCAATGCCAGACAACTGTCCAGCAGTGGCGCCTATGACTCGCTCTTCAACAAGTACGGCAATGCTTTTGGCGTGGATCCTGCTCTGGCTAAGGCTGTTTGCGCCGACGAATCCACGTTCCAGCCGAACGTTGTGAATCCCAATGGCAAAGACATCAGTTCCGCTAATGCTTTGCAGAGAATCAATTCCGATCCGGACGGCGGCACGGGCTTTTGCAGTTCACGGAAGCACATCGCGATCGGATTGATGCAGTTGGATTGGCCGACCGCGCAGACTCTGGCCAAGAAGATGGGCTTGCAGAACCTGACGCCCAAACAGTTGCTGGATCCGGAAACCAACATCCGCCTGGGTTGCAAGTGCATCAGCTCGAAGGGCATCACTGGGTTGAGTAACGTCTGGAAGTATCAGGGTGCTTACACCAGCACTGCCCAAGCTGCCGCCTACAAACAGAAGACGGGAGTTACGATTCTTAGCAGTGATGTCTATGTCGCCAACATCACCAAGAACTATAACCAGTTCACTCAGGGCCAGTCCACGCCGCAGCAGATCGCCGCGGCCAAGACCGCTAATGCCAGTGCCCTGAATCAGGCTGTTTCGGCATCGCACTCACAGGGACCAATTGATGCTGCTGGCGACAGTATGTTTACTGCCACCCTGCAACAGATGACCAACAACGGGTGGATCCTTGATCACAGGGTAGACTCCTGTTCGTTCTATTACCGGGAGCACACGCTTACTCTGGCGCCGAATCCGCTGCTCGCCAAATACGATACCTGCGCCAACGACCTGCAGAGTGGTTTGTTTCCTCAACAGATGACAATCCTGATGGTCAACAATCTGGCGCAGATTCCCCTGGCCAGTTATCAATATCCGACGTATCAACACGTCGGGCCGTGCAGTTCGATGATCTCGGTCTCGTTTCTATCGGTGGGCGACACTTCGGAAGATGATGAACCGCAGCACGATGGATTGGCGCAGTTGACCACCATGTCACACATGCTTGAGCAGCAGTACCTCAAGATGCGGACCCTGTTCCGCCGTACCAGCTCGATCCATCGCACCCAGGCTGTCTTTGTCGAGAACCAGATGCTGAACATGTGCGGCGTCTACAGCCTGATGCTCGATCAGATCACCAATGAGACCATACGCGACAGTTCCAACATGCTTTCGGTGCAGATGACCGCCGGGCGCTATGAGAACGTCTTTGAGGATCTCGGACCCTTCCGGGTCAGCGGTATCAGTCAGGCTTACCAGGACACGTTCAACGGCATTGTGATGGGATCCGGCAGTCCGCTGGACACGCTGAGCAATCCGCAGGAAAAGAACCTGCTGCCCAATACGTTGGCTTTCCGCCAGGGTTATAAGAACGCCGACGCTGCCTACATCACCAGTCAGATCCTCAACACCTGCAAGGGCAAGACCGACATTCTCGGGGCTATGAGCAGTCTGCCGACGGTATCCATGTCGCAAGCAGACAAGGATGCATTGTGCTCGATCGCCGATTACAGCCGCAACGATGACAGCGCACAGCCGATGCTGCCCGACTCGTACGGACCGCTTCCGCAGACACAGACGGATAGTTACCTGGATGCCGAGTATCCCGGTCTGCAAGCCAGGGTACAGAGTCTGAAGTCCGGCGCGCAGCCGACGACGGCGGACGTAGTGACTTTGCTCAGCCTGGTTCCCAGCGGAGATCCCAAACTTGGTGACTTGAAGAAGCGCTTGATGTCCCAGTTGGTTCCCAGCGGCAGCGAAGCCGACAGCGTTATCCAACAGATCTATTCGGCGGCGTCTCCAGTTCTCTATTCCAACAACATCGCTTTCGCCAAGGAAGCGCGCACCATGGAGGGCAGCCCGCTATTCTCGGCGCAATTGGCCGCGGCGGTACCGTCGACTGATCCCTCCAAGGCCAATCCAGACCATGGCGCTTATCGCGATATGGGATTGAATCCGACCTACTTCAACGGGAAGGACTTCAATCCGGCCATGTACTTCTCTGACTGGAGCACTGTCTACAACGGAATTACACGCAACAACCTGGCCAACAGTTTGAAGATCAGCCAACAGGCGCAGACCACGTTGGCGGGTACGCCAGCCTCGGCGAAGGCCTCGATTACCATGGCGGATTCGACCAATCCCATCCCCGGGGACGTCAACTCGGTGATGCGGCAAACGAATCTGTCCGGCTATACCATGGCCGAAGCGTTTCCCACCTTCAAGCTGTTCCTCATGGAGGAGAACAACCAGAACGTCTTCTATGCCTTCGACAACTTCTTCTCCTACGCCTCGGTGCAGGATATCGAGATCATCTGGAAGTACAACCGCCCTGCGACGATGGTTCTGCGCATGACCAACCTGGCGCACTTGCTGAACGTCAAGTTGTTCGACGACACGACCGCCGGCAAGCGCGAACAATGGTACCAGCGGAACCAGATCCCGATGGTGGGCAATCCATTGCCTGGAGGCGAGACCATCACTGGTCAGACAGGCTTTGGCGCCAGCGCCGGCAAGACCATGTCTAACCAGCCTTACATGCGCATCATCGACGAACGCGAGGGGCGTCCGGGCCAGGAAGGCACGGGCAAGCGCGTGCCGCTGAAGTATTTCCCGCTGCAGACCGGCACCAAGATCCAGTTGCGCATTGGCTCGAAGAACGATCCCGATCAGCTGACAGTTGTCTTCGGCGGAGTGGTCACGGAAGTGGAAGGCAATGACATCATCACGATTACCGCCCAGAGCTTCCTCTCGGAGATGATGTCGGTCCCGGCCGATCAGGCCAATCATGATTCCTGGCTGCACCTCGGTACGGCTCTCGCGAGTCCGTTTACGATCCTGCCTGGCGTCCACCTCAGCCGCGGTCCGGCCTACGGCGGGTTCAATATCTTCGGTGAGGCTGGCGACGTCGGCACGGTTATGACTTCCATGCTGAAGTGCTCCGATGCCAAGCACTTCGGGCACTGGCAACTGAACATGGCGCAGAGTCCGCTGTTGAAGGGATATACCTGGTGCGACGTGGCAGGTACCCTGGCCGGAGATGTCGGCGCCACCCAGTTGGCTTCCATCTTTCGTTCTGCCGGCGATCGTTGCGGCGAGAACGTGCTGATCAACAGCGTAGTCAACTACGACGGAACCCGCGGCGATATCACCGGCCGCACCTACCTGGATCAGCAGGGCGGCAACTGGACGGCGTACCTGCGCAAGTTCAAGTATTACATTGCGCCCGACTGTTCTCTGACCCTGTGGGAGTTGATTCAGGATGTCGCCCGGCGCTATCCCGAATACTTGCTGCTCGAGAAGCCCTATGGTTTCCCCTACAGCAACGAATCCACGGTCGTCTTCGCTCATCCGTTGGACTGGTACTACTCGCGTCCGGAACTGCTGGGCGACTCCGAGCAGTTGCGCACCAAGGACCCAGGAGGTCAGCAGTTTAAGACGTGGTGGAATCCAACCGGACTGACTCTGACCCAGCAGGCAATCAAGAACATTACCAACAAGGGAATCAGCTACGTCGTCGATCCCGCGGTGATCTCTGCCATGGGCGCGGACGGCCAAGCCTTCGAACAGGGCTTGCTGAAGTTGGCCTATGGCGCCATCACTGCTGCTGACATCAACGATGATTCGTCGGTTGGCGACAACATCCAGGCTCTGATCACCAACGGTTCCAACTTGGCCGGGTTTCTGGCGGAGAAGTTCCTGAACAGTCCGACCGATCGGCTGATCCGAGACGAGTTGAAAGCCGTCTACCGGGCCTACGCGGCCATCATCCTGGGACCCAACCTGTCTCCTTCGGACCGCCTGCAGCCCGTGCGTCAGTATCATTTCATCGATCACCAAAGCATTATCCACAACGATATGGTTCTGAACGGCCTGGTCTACAATGCCGTGAAGATCGGCAATGAAGCTCCGGTTACAGCCAGCGGCACGATTCCCAACCAGCATTTAAGGGTTCTCGACGTCACCCGGTTGCTCAACGAACCCCAGAAGAATGTCATCGATCAGGGTCTCAAGATCCAGTATGCCCAGAGTTTCCTGCGCGAGGAACTGGGCAAGATGTATCGCGGCGAACTCATTCTCCGCGGCAACCCCAAGATCCGTCCGATGGACATCCTGGTCATGACCGATGCTTCCACCGGCATGACCGGACCGCTCGAGGTCGAACAGGTCATTCATTCCTTCAACCTGGAGAACGGGTTCATCACGATCGTGAAGCCCCGCTGTTGCACGACCGTGAACGAGGCGGCATCCCCGGTCTTCTGGAGTGCCATCACGCGGGCCTCCTCGGTGGCCTGCGCCACTGTGTGTGGGTTTTCTGCCAACCACACCTCTTTAGCCATAGCCAGTGCCGCAGTTGGATTGGGCGGTGCCATAGGTGCCGGATTACTTGTTAGCCCGATTGTAGCTGCCGTTGGAACCGGTCTGTTCACCGCAGCCGGTGTTCTGGTCACTGGAGCCGGTGCTGCCGCCACGGTAGCCGCAACGGCTACCACGGGTGCAGCTGTAGTGGGTGCCGCGGGTGGAGCGTTGGGGACCGCCGCCATGTACACCACAATGGCGAGCTTTGCCACCGCGGCCGCAGCGGCCAGTATAGTTCCGATCGTCGCCGTCGTAGGCGTGGCTCTGATCGCTATCGCCCTGGGCGTGCTGTACTTTACCAACAAGACGGCCCACCTCAATCCGATGGTGATTTCGCCGGTCATGCGCTTTGGCCGCCCCTGGGTGGGAGGGATCGAAGGTTATTCGATCACCGACCTGCTGGGCACTATCGACGAGAAGATCCACCAGTTCCTGGATGACGAGATTTACCCGACGGTCGACCTCTGGAACCAGGTTTTGAACTGGAAAGAGAACATCGACATCAAGCAGAATGGCATACCTTTGGCCAATCCCAACCCGGCGCGATAATGAAGTTGGAAGCTCTATACTAATCAGGAGGGAGAAGGGTGCAGCCTCCCGGCACGTATTACGGTATCGTCAGCCCCTGTTCTTGTTGCCAAAACCAGCGTAGCGACGTCAAGCCCGGCCTGGCGCCGTGCCCGCGCCGCGTTATCCAGCAACAGCGTGACGAGCTCAAGGCGGCAGGAGCCGACACCTCTCAGATCGAACACCTGTGCGTCTCCGGGACTGCCGATCCCAGCCAGTTGAAGAATCCGGTCTACTGGGATGACGGCAACTCGATCATGATCTGGGTCGCGCTGCTCAGCGATAACGCCGGGGCCTACGACAAAGACGGCAACCAGCTGACGCCGCAGTTGCTCAGCCAGGCCTTCGACAACACCTACATCAATTGTCACTATCTACCCTGCGTTCCGCGCGAGACCGAAGCGGTCTATCGCGCCCACGGCGCGTATATGGAAGGTGACGAGGTGGAGGTGATCCTGGCACTGCCCCAACAACAAGCACCGACGCCGGACGCCAACGGCAATTACGGCACGGCCAAGATCGACGGTTTCGTGCGCAAGGTCAACTTTCTGACCTCGTGTTCACGCATACCGGTCTCCAAAGACCTCTGCATCACCGGAACGTAGTAACGATCGTGGGTAACAGGAGGGACGCTCGGGTTGCCCGCCGGGCTTTATCCGTTCCCTCCCAGTCCGTCAGGGGAAGCACTGGTAGACGCGCTTGTATGCGGGCCGCAGCAACGTATGTTGCCGGGAGCGATCCCGAGACGGACAGCACCTAGCTCCCCTGACATGTTTCTCCCTCCTATGGCTTCCATTCAAATCAATCACGATCTGGACAACAACGACAATTCCCTGCAGCCCAAGGCGATCTACGCCGGGGACGTGTGGAACGGTCAACCTGCCCTGATCGCCACCGCCGACGACATCATCATGGCGGCCGATCCGACCGATGCTGTCATCGATCTAAGTTCCGAGTTTGGCGTACTGATATCCGGCAAGTTGTCACTGTCGGCGACGCCCGATGACATCACCATCGGCGGCGGATACTGGAAACTGAATCCGCTGCTGACCACTTGCATGCCCTCCACCACACCGACACCTATTCCGGTGCTGGTGAAGTGCACTCCCGCCCTGTTGAGCGCCGCTGACGACCTGCAAAGCGCCTTCTCCGAACTCAGTCAGTTCTCCGACTGCCCGGTTTAACTCATGCCTGATCTTGCCTGGATGTCAAACGGTGGTTCGTTGCTCGACGGCAGTGGTGACTGGGCGCTGACCGGTTCTGTTTGGGAAGAGTTGTCCACCATGATCGCCACGCGATTAAAGGCGGACCTCGACGCTTGGCAACTGTACCGCATCGGCGCCGATCTGGACAAGTTGCCGGCACAGACGGTGGCTCCCGAACTGGAAAGCGCAGTCCAGCAGCAGGCAATGCAGTCGATCTCCGATCTGGTTCCTTCCGGCATGGCGCAGGTCAAGACCCTGACCCAGGGCAGCGAAATCATGCTGTTCGTCTACATCAACGGGCAATTGGTCTACACCACTACACTGTCGGTCTAATCTCATGGCTATTCAAGCACCGAAATCCGCTTCGTCCTACCAGAACGATATTCTGGCCGGTCTGATGCTGACTGGCATCACCCAGACGGCGCCCGGCGGCAAAGCCCGGGCCTTCTGCGACATCGTTGGCAGCAAGATCGGCGAGAGCGAAGCGAATGGTTTCGTCAACATCGCCCAGAGTCTGCTGCCCTACGCCACCGGCGACAACCTGGACTTTCTGGGGACGATCTTCAACATCGAGCGCATCGGCGCGCTGGACAACAGTTCACCGCTGACCGACGACAACTTCCAGTTCTATGTTGTGCGGGGAACGTTCGGCAACATCAACAATGGCCAGGATATAACCATCCCACAGGGGACGCGCATCTCGACCGCAGCCGGAAACAACGGTCCGGTGATGATCACCACGGCCGACGTGGTGTTGCCCTCCAGCGCCTCACGCGCCTCGGTCTCGGTCATTGCTTTGACCTCGGGCAGTTCCGGCAATGCCGCCGCCGGCATCTTCAACCAGCACAACTTCGCTGCCTATGCCGACAGCACTTACAGCAGCTTGTTGGTGACCAACAACTACGGAATCTCGGAAGGCCGCGACCGTGAAGACGACGACAGTTATCGCTACCGCATCAACCTCAAGCTCTCTTCCCCTGGAGGCAATGCCGAGGCGAACATACGTCTGGCTGTGCTCTCAGTACCTGGCGTCCAGGACGTCGACTTTACCCCACTCGCCGGCACCTTCACGACCTACGTCTACGGGATTGCTCCGCAGGTTCCTCCGTCGCTACTGGCAACCGTGCAGGCAGCTGTCGATGGCGCTACGGCGTATCCTCTCGCGGGTACGGCTGTAACCCCTGACTTGGTGGGCATCTCGTTGTCCACTCCTCTGGTGTTGGTCAAAGGAATCTCGGCCGCCGATAGCCAGGCTGCTGTGAACGCCGCAATTGCTGCTGCTTCCAATTACATCAACAACCTGGTCGTTCTCCAGGAGTTTGTGATTAACGAAGTGGCCAGCGTCATTCTCCAGGCCAACAGCAACATCGTGGACATTGGCCAACCCAACAAGCCACTGAGTTCCGTCTTCATTTGGCGCAGCCGCACCGACGGCACGCGCTACTCGCGCTACCTGGTCGCGGACTACACGCCGACGCAGGGCGAGCGTTTGCTGGTCGAAACCTCGATCGCCAACCCCATCTCGATTACCGTTGCTTCCTAGAAGAAAGAGAATTCGATGCCTAAGAGTCAAGTCTTTTCCAACGACCTCATGAAGGCGATTCTCCAGGGTATTGGTATTGCGAATCTCCTGGACAACGCCGCATCCGGTCCCATCACGACCCTGTATATCAGCTTGCACACCGCGGATCCGGGTACATCCGGAGATCAGACGGTGAACGAGGTTGCGTATTCCGGATACAGCCGAGTCGCCATCGCGCGAAGCGCAGTGGGTTGGACGGTAACCGATGCCGTGGGAACCAACGCCGCCGCGATCAGCTTCTCCACCTGCACTTCGGGCAACAACACCATCATGTACGCCGCCGTCGGTACCGCTGCCAGCGGCGCCGGCAAGTTGCTGTATTCGGGGTCTTTGACGGCTCCGTTGCAAGTGAGTGCCGGCATAACCCCGATCGTTGATCTGGGAACTTTCAGCGTTACGGAGTCCTAACGTGGCGATTCAGAGTCTTGACCAATACATCGCCGCTGCCAAGCAGCGGATCACTTACACGAAGCTGGCGAGCCGGACTTCGGTGGCGGCAATGCCGTTCAGTATCTTCGACATCGCTGGTAACCCTGGAGCGGGTACGCTTGGCGGCTCCGATGTGAACGCAGGCGTAGTGCCTGACGACAGCATTGCAGGTTACCCCAACATCGCTCCCTTCAATACCGGAGCTACTGGATACATCTCGAAGATCGAGTTTATGAGCCCGGTTGCGGGCTGGCTCAATCTGTACGACCGTCTTTGGCTGGCGGGACCGTACAACTTCAACGCCGCGTCTTCGCTTGCCGCCCAACCCAGCCTCGCTTCCCGGCTTCCGGATGGCAGTTACAACGGCCTTGAACTGTGGGTGGAGACTGTGACCCCCTTTACCGGCAACCTGACCATTTCGGTCAACTACACGAAGGAAGACGGAACGACCGGCAGAACGACGGGTGCCTTTGCCACTGGTCTGGCGCCTACATTGGGCCGTTGTATCCAGCTTCCGTTGGCCGCCGGCGATCGTGGGATCCAGAAGGTAGAGAGCCTGTCGGCCAGTGTTGCCACCGTCGGTACGTTCAACCTGATGATCCTTCGGCCGGTGTGGAGTGGAAGGGTGCAGGTCGCCAACGCAGGCGATGTGCACGACTTGCTGCGCACGGGTATGCCGAAGATCCTTACCAACTCTGCTTTGTATTGCCTGGTGACAGCAGACAGCACGGCCACCAGCACTCCTTCGATGATTATTGAGATCGCGAATGGCTAAGAGTCTCTGGCGCGAACAGCCAGGCAACCGGCTTGGCGAATACTCGGTGCTGGCCAACGGCTCGCCGCGGGTGGGGTGGGAGTTCTTTGAATCCTATTCGCCGGTGGTGTCGTCGTTGTCTGGAACCAGTAGCGCTAGTGAGTTAGTGCATGGAACTGGCAAGATCAGGACTGCTCTTGCCGGTTCCGCAGCAGTATCTTCCCGGCTGCACGGAACCTTGGTTCCGATCGCTCTTTCCGGCGCGGGGCAGTTAAGTGTTACGGTTCGAACTCTCGGCACAGCGAAACCTTACAGTTTCGTGCCTTTCTCACATCTCACGCAGGAGCTGCTGAACTACTTCGATCACAAAGACGTTCGTACGCGCGAGTTGCCGTACACGCTGGATGCCCAGCTGCTCAACCTGGCTGCCGTAGGGATCGACGCGCTGCAGCAGAGGTTGGGACGCGAGACGTCGGCCGCGGCACTGGAAACCTGCCCGGTGGCTATTGACAACGGTGGCTGCTACTACCACCTGGATCTCGATTCCAGCACTGATCCTACGCAGATCTCGAGTGTGCAGGGACAACGCAATGGCCAGTGGATTACCCTCCGGCCCTACGACGATACCTGTCCGGTGCCGGCGCGCTACGAACTCGATTCCAGCCGCAACCGGATTTATCTACCTTCCCCTCTGCTGTTCGAGTCGGATGGCGGAGATGTGCTCGAGTTCGGACCCTTCACTCTGGCGGTTCCCAACAAGCTTAGTTTCTGGGTTGATGTTGACACCCCGGTCTTCGGCGCCGAGATCTTGATCGAAGGCGAGCGTTACCCCAAACCGGTTTGGGCCGATCAACAGCATCAGTCGAGCGAGACCGTACTGGTCAATCTGCAAGGCGCGGCCGAATCGACGACCACCTGGGTTACGATCTCGCGCGTGACCGTGCGCGGGCTGCCTGCCTCCGGACATCTCCGTTGCTGGCAAATGCCGCTGCAGATGCCGGCAGCGACCGACGCCGATCGCCCGTTCGTTCATCACGGTTTCCGCTACACCCGCTTCCCCCGTTACTGGCAGATCTCGCCCTCCGAGAACCTGCTGAAAGAGATGTACATGGAGGACAACCTGGCGGGCCTGGCGCATGCCCAGAGTTACAGTCTCCAGGTTCCTTTGGCCGACGTGGCCGTCGAGCCTCATACCTGGGGAGCAGTGGCCGTAGGCGGGACCAAGGTTTATTACTTCGATCGGCGGCAACCGACCCCATCCAATCTGGATGTCGCGGCCCTCAAGAAAGAACCTCTCTACGGACTGAACTGTGTTTACGACCAGATGCGTCCGGGCGCCGCGCGTTTCGTGGTCGTACTTCCGGTCGCCTATGCCGGCGCCAGTAATCTGCAACGCTGGCGTTACCTGGTCGAACAACCCGATGGCGGTTTATATGCCCTGCTGCCCAACGGTACGTACGCCCCTTACAGCGGCGGCGCGGGCTGGCAGATCGGTGCGCCTACGGCAACCTCAATGCCTTTGGTACAGACAGGTACCTATGTCATAACTATAGAGTGCCTGGATCTTAACGGAAACCTGACCAGTGACAGCTTTCCGTATCCCAACCTGGCGTTCAGCTCCACCGTCTTCGATCTATCTTCCCTGGTGCCGTCGCTTGTCGGTGTCGCCTACGACAGTCTGCAGCAGCTGTGGTTGTGGACCGGGCAGTATCTGGTTCCGGTTTGTCCGCGCTACGACGCCTACATCGTCGACGCCGACACCCGCAGCATTTACGTGACTGACCCGTTCGATCAGATTCAGTATGCCTAATACTTCCTACCTTCGACAGATCAACAGCACTTCCTACGCCGATGTGGCCGGATTGCCGTTCGGGCTCTCCCGGCGCGTCGGAGAGTCGGCTATCAGTTTCGTTCAGCGCTTGTACAGCGCCGCCAACAGCCGTCGGGATCATTCTTACGAAGGCATGCTCGAGGAGTTGGCCCTGCGGCTCGGCTTGGGATTGTATCCGGGCGCCACGATTACGGCGCCGGCGGGAACCACGATTACCACCGGATTCGGCCAGATTACCGTCAAAACTGCCGATGTTCAAAACACGGTCCCGACCGCTACAGTAGCGGCTGATACCTACATCGAGTGGCGCACTTTGGCCGATGTTGTGGCCGATCTTAATCAGATCGCCGGAGTGAATGCCACGCTGATTAAGGACGTCTGGGGTTACCAGATCGCCCGTCAGAAGAACGTATTCCTGGTCCAGAACGAGCCAATTAGCTCCCAACAACAGAGCCTGGTTCACACTGGCGTCCGTCTGGACACGGTGTTGTTCAACCAGGTGACTGGCACTTACGCCCTGACCTCCGACGGCAAGTTGTCTCTGCCCGGCGCACCTCAGGCGGGACTCAGCATGACCTATCAGTACGAGGTCCTGCCGTACTCGCTGGTTTGCTCCGACATCGGACTGTTCAGTCTGACCGATCCTGCCATTAACAGTCTGGTGCGCGATGGCGTGCTTCCCTACCAGATTCGTGAGTTCATTCAAGCGATCATGCAACAGGATCGCTCCTACTGGGCCGAATAGTGATCTCCTTCTACAAAGACGCGGCTTTAACCGTTCCGGTAGCGCAGGAAACGCCCAAACGTTTCCTGATTCCTACCGTGGGTGCGCTCAAGACATCCTCGTTGTGGTTGGGTGATTCGTATTCGGCCAAACTTGCCGCCGATGCCGCCATTGGTGCCACCACATTATCTCTCGATCAGACGGATGAGTTCCTGAGTTCCGGATCTGCTCTGGTCAATGGTTTGACCATCCATTACACCGGCAAGACAGCGACTTCGCTGACCGGAGTGAGCGGGATTACTTCCGCCCTGGTCGCAGGTCTCACCATTCAGCCCAACGTCAAATGGATCCTTGCCGGCAACTTGTCGATCGTGCCTCAGGCCAACGACTCGACGTCGACTCTGTTGCTTTCCGGCAAACGCAGCGACGTCTCGATCTTCAACTTCCCCGGATCTCCGGTGCTCTACTCGCAGACGCAGCTGGCGATCGGCGCTAGTGTGCAGTTGGACATGCAGGTATCGCTGAATGCCGGCCAGCGCATGTTCACCGGGGCGAAGTTCATGGCTTCGGCTTTCTATAAGCGCGACGCCATCGACAACACAGCGCCAGCAGCCAACGAGATCGGTGTCGGCCCGCAAGCTTATCTGTACATTCAACAGCATGACCAGGGCACACCTACGATCGTGCGCGTGCTTTCGGCCGCGCGCCAAGTCAATGCCAAACTGCCTGGCTTTCTCTTTGGCCAGTACCGTTGGCGCGACCAGAATACGGTCAACGCCAAGGCCATTGTTCCCGGCAGCTGGCAGGTCGATATCAATGCCATCGGCATCGACAAGTTCATTGCCGGCATTGCCCAAGGCGACGATCTGAAACCTCTCGGTATTCAGGAGCAGGAAGACGATTCGCTCAACCTGATGATCGATGGAGGCTTTTACTTCACCGGGCCCAATGGATATTACCTGCCTGCCGATTCGCGTTTGGAGTTGTTCTCGGCTGCCAACCTACAGTTGACATTGGCGGCCAAACCTAAACCGCAAACCCCGATCTTCGTCGGTACCTGGCAGCGGGACTCCAAGGGTTGCTACGAGAAATACCAGCAGTGGCGCTATCAGATCGCCATCGATCCCAGCAACAGCGACCTGCAGTTCTCGATTGATCGCAAGACCAACGTCCTGACTCTGAACAGCGGACTCGACCAATTCACCATGTTCCTGGGCGTCACCAGTGGTCAGGCGACCGATACCTTCGATCTGAACATCTTCCCGGTCGACTTCATCGACCATGTGTGGGTGGACTACGGTCTGGGGAATCTGCCCACCAACTGTCCGACATTCACCTTCGATCGCGACGGTGGAACCGTTACAGTGACCAATCCTGGAGTGGGAACCTCGCTGCCGCTCTACGCCAGCTGCCGCCCGGCGGTAGCGGTACTCTACGATGGCGGCGAAACCGATCAGTTGGTCGTGCCGGCAGAACTCAATCCGGCATTTGCCGGACTAACCTCGGGCTTTGTTTATCTGCAACAGCGCAAACTGACGCCCGGTTCGCTGGTGCTCGCGACCGACAAACCGCAGATCATGCTGCCTGGAACCAATACTGCTGCCTATGGGCCGGTGTATTTCGACGGTGACTACTCGCTGCTGACGGCAACCGTTTACGGTGTCAATAAGACCGAGACAATTCCCGATGTCGAACTTCAGGTGGTTCCCGGATCCAACTTCCAGGGATTGCTCAACTATAAGGACCCCAACGTCGGACCGGTGATGATCAATACCGGAGGAGACGGCAGCGCCAACCTGATTTACATTCCGGGCAGCGATTACGGGTACTTCATCCCTTCGGCCAGTCAGACCAACGTAGCGGCTGACACGTTGACTTTGCCGGTGCCTGTGCCCGTGGCCCAACTCTGGTTGAACGGAACCTGGTTGGTTGCTACTCACGCCGTGTACAACAACGATCCGTACTACGGCATTACCGGAGCGACCGCCGGGCAGATTCCCTGGCTGACCTCCGGCACAGCGGGCACGGTGAACTATCGCACCAACGGTCTCCGCCAGAACGTGAACCTCAATCCCCTGCAGGCGCTCGATGCCCAGGGTCACGATGCCACAGCCAGTGGCCAGCCAGTGGTCAAAC
>Ga0265338_10005273_pt1 | contig 16930 bp, 15 predicted proteins | sample 42126metaG_FD_193579 | JGI IMG/M metagenome (GOLD analysis project Ga0265338, IMG submission 193579) | Rhizosphere microbial communities from Carex aquatilis grown in University of Washington, Seatle, WA, United States - 4-21-26 metaG | ecosystem: Host-associated > Plants > Roots > Rhizosphere... | reverse complement strand
CCAGTGCCCGACGGCCTCTCGCTTGAAACTCTCATCGAATTTACGCCGCTCTTTGTTCGGTTCAGTCATAAGGTTTGCTCTATTCTTTCCCACTTACTCTCTGTCCGTCAATTCGAGGCAACCCCAAGGCCCGCAATCAGTCTGACTGCTTTTTGCGCCGATACTTAGTCCCCCCTGTAAAAAAATTCCTTAATTATCCCTAATTATCCTTAATTCGTGCTCAGCCCCGATCCGATTTTTGTCGTCATTTTCGTTACAATTGTCATCAACGTCATTACCGCGCTTTCTCCCAAACCCGAAACATTTCCCAAGGCAGGGCGATTCCACCTGTCGGAATCACGTTCTCCGTTTAACCCATTATCCATATTTCAAAGATCAACGCCGATTTATCGACTTAATGTATTACTTATCACACAAAAGTAAAACTTAGTCAATATTTATTTTAAACTTACCCTCATATCCTATTCCCAGCCCATTGGACTGCATGTTTATGGATATGGACCGTTCTGAATAATGCCCAGGCTCCATCGGTGGGCCATCTTCAACCCTCCAACTCGAAACTAGAAACCCGGAACTTGAAACAGAAAAAGCATTGCCTTTTTCTGTTGCCACTCCCCCCGTTTGAACCCCACTCCATATATGCCCAAGCGGGATATCGACAATCTCATTCTCGCCAACTCATCGTTCAATATCACTGATTGGGGTGGTGAAAATCTTAGCCGACATGGCTGGTCCGCGCTCCTTACTTGTAGTTCAACCACGGCCCCAGCCATTTCTCAGTTTCATCCAGAGTCAGGCCCTTGCGCTTCGCATATTCCTCGATTTGGTCTTTACCCAGCTTGCCGACGGCGAAGTATTTGGATTGCGGGTGCGCGAAATAGAAGCCGCTGACGCTGGCGCCGGGATGCATGGCGAAACTCTCCGTGAGTTGGATACCAGTGCGCTTTTCGGCGTCGAGCAGGTCCCAGATAAGTCCCTTTTCGGTGTGATCCGGGCACGCCGGATAGCCGGGGGCAGGGCGGATGCCGCGATATTTTTCCTCGATCAAATCAGCGGTGGTCAACTTTTCAGTCTTTCCATAACCCCATTCATCGCGGACGCGCTTGTGTAGATATTCTGCGAATGCCTCGGCCAGGCGGTCGGCAATGGCTTCGGCCATGATGGCGTTGTAATCGTCGTGCTTCGCTTTGAAGCCTTCAACGATGGATTTCAATCCGATGCCCGAGGTGACGGCGAACGCACCGATGTAATCGTTTGCGGCGGGCTGCTTCGGCGCGATGAAGTCGGCGAGACAGTAATTCGGCGTGCCGTCGCCTTTCTCGATCTGCTGGCGGAGGAAATGAAATTTAGTCCGCAAATGCTGGCGTGAAGCGTCGGTGAAGACGTCCACATCGTCCCCGATGGAATTGGCCGGGAACAAACCATAGACCGCACGGAGCTCCAGTTGTTTCTTCGCGACAATTTCCGCGAGGAGTTTCTGCGCCTCGGCGAAAAGCTGGGTCGCCTGCTCGCCGTGTTTCTCGTGTTTAAGGATTTGCGGATATACTCCGCGAAGCTCCCATGTGTGGAAAAATGGGGTCCAGTCGATAAACGGAACGACTTCCTCCAGTGAAACGGAGAATGTTCCGGGTTCAGGCTCGCCTGAGGACAGCGTGCGCACGCCGGTAAAAGTCGGCTGCGGCAGGTCGTCGTATTTCAGCTTGGGCGCGTTGGCGCGGGCAGCCGGCAACGAGACTAGTTTTGCCGCCGAGCCTGAATGAGTGGCACGGGCTTTCTCGTACTCTTCACGCAATTGCTTCACGAACGCATCCTTGCCGTCTTTGCTCAACAGCTTGCTGACGACCGGTACGGCGCGGCTGGCGTCCAGCACGTGGACGACCGGCTCAGCGTAATTGTGGGCGATCTTCACCGCTGTGTGGGCCTTGCTGGTGGTCGCGCCGCCGATGAGCAGCGGCACCTTGAAGCCGGTGCGCTCCATCTCTTTGGCGACGTGCACCATTTCGTCCAATGACGGCGTGATGAGGCCGCTCAAGCCGATGAGGTCGGCTTTTTCGCGTTTGGCGGTCTCCAAAATCTTTTCGCACGGCACCATCACGCCGAGGTCGATGACCTCGTAGTTGTTACAGGCCAGCACGACGCCGACGATGTTTTTGCCGATGTCATGCACGTCGCCCTTGACGGTGGCGAGCACGACTTTGCCCTGCGGCTTCACGGCTTCACCGCGGGCTGCCATGGCGGCTTTTTCCGCTTCCATGTAGGGCGTGAGATACGCGACGGATTTTTTCATCACGCGCGCGGATTTCACGACCTGGGGCAAAAACATCTTACCGGCGCCGAACAGGTCCCCGACGATACTCATGCCGGCCATCAACGGGCCTTCGATGACCGTCAGCGGCTTGCCGTATTTCTGTCGGGCTTCCTCGGTATCGGCATCCACATAGAGATCGATGCCTTTGACGAGCGCATGCGAGAGGCGCTCTTCAATCGTGCCTTTGCGCCACTCCTCTTCAACCTTTTTGTCGCTGGCGACAGTCCCGGCGCTGGCGGCTTTCAATTTCTCGCCGTGCGTCACGAGGCGTTCGGTGGCATCGGGACGGCGATTCAACAAAACGTCTTCGACCAACACCTTCAATTCAGGCTCGATCTCTTCATACACCTCGAGCATTCCAGCGTTCACGATGCCCATGTCCATTCCGGCGCCGATGGCGTGATACAGAAACGCGCTGTGCATCGCTTCACGCACGGGGTTGTTGCCACGGAAGCTGAATGAAACATTGGAGACGCCGCCGCTGACTTTCGCATGCGGCAGATTCTTTTTTATCCATCGCGTGGCTTCGATGAAGTCCACGGCGTAGTTGTTATGTTCCTCGATGCCCGTGCCGACAGTGAGGATATTCGGGTCAAAAATGATGTCCTCCGGCGGAAAGCCAATCTCGTCCACCAGAAGGCGGTAAGCGCGCTCGCAGATGCGGATCTTCTCGGCATAGCTGGCCGCCTGGCCGTTTTCGTCAAAGGCCATCACGACCACCGCCGCGCCATATTTCAACACCTTTGCGGCATGCTCGCGGAATTTGGCTTCGCCCTCTTTCAGCGAGATAGAGTTCACGATGCCTTTGCCTTGCAGACATTTCAGGCCGGCTTCGATGACTTCCCATTTCGAGGAGTCCACCATGAACGGGACTTTGGCGACCTCGGGTTCGCTGCCGAGGAGTTGCAGGAAACGCGACATGGCAGCGACGCCGTCGATCATCCCTTCATCCATGCAGATATCGATGATGTTTGCGCCGTTCTCGACCTGCTGCCGGGCGATGGCCACGGCTTCCTCGTATTTGTTCTCCTTGATGAGCTTGGCGAACTTCGGTGAACCGGCAACATTTGTCCGCTCGCCGATCATGATGTACTGGCCGATCTGCTGGGTGAAAGGCTGGGAGCCTGAAAGGCGTAAGGGCAGGGGTTGTTGGACGAGCCGTTCCCCCTCACCCTGACCCTCTCCCTTGGGGAGAGGGGATAGCGATAGGGCGCTGGTCTTAACCCCTCTAACTGCCGAACTGGACGCTGTCGCAGTTGAGTTCTGAGTCTGCGAACGATTCTCCCTCTCCCCGAGGGAGAGGGCAGGGGTGAGGGCAGGGGTGAGGGGTAGCACAATGGTCGACTGACTGCCTCTTCCATTTCGCTCCGCAAACTCGCGTGGGTGTTTCCCATCCAACGCTTTGGCGATGGCGGCGATGTGTTCCGGCGTGTTACCGCAACATCCACCTGCGATGTTCAATAGATTGCTGTGCGCGAATTCGCCGAGGTAATTGGCCATATCAGCTGGCTCCAGGTCAAAGCCGGTCGGCGACAGCGGATTGGGCAAGCCCGCATTCGGATAACAGGAAATAGCAGTGCTGGATTTCTCGGCCAGCTCGGCAAGGAACGGCCTCATCAAATCCGGGCCGAGTGAGCAGTTCAAGCCCACGGCGATGGGTTTGACGTGTTTGACGGCATTCCAAAAGGCCTCAATGGTCTGCGCAGAAATCATCGTTTCGCCACCGCGACCGACGGCGGCAGAGATCATGATGGGCAAAATCTTTTTGTCCTGCGCAAAGACTTCCTGGATGGCCACGAGCGCCGCCTTGGCGTTCAGTGAATCGAAGATGGTCTCCACGAGCAGCAAGTCCGAGCCGCCTGCGATGAGGGCACGCACCTGATTGATGTAAGCGGCTTTCACCTGGTCGAATGTGCAGACGCGAAAACCCGCGTCATCCGCATCCGGTGAATTGGAGAGCGAGACCGTCAATGGCCCGATGGCCCCGGCGACAAAGCGCTGGCGTCCGGTCTTGTTCGCGATGCGGTCGGCCCATTCGCGGCATTGCTGCGCGGATTGCAGGTTGATGTCCCACGCCAGGTCATTGAGGAATTTGTTCTCGATGACGCCTTGATAGAACGCAGGGTCTTTGCGCCCGCCGAGCTCGCGCGGGTCGTCCACGAAGAATTCGCCCTGGCCGATGCTCGTGGCGGAAAAGGTGTTGGTCTCGATGATGTCCGCCCCGGCTTCGAGAAAGCGGCGGTGAATGTCGCCGATGGTGGCCGGTTGGGTCAGCGAATACAGATCGCCGTTGTTCTTCAGGTCCTTTTTGGAATCCTTGAACCTTTCGCCGCGGATGGCCGCTTCATCCAGCCCGTAAGAGCGAATAGTCGTGCCCATGGCACCATCGATGATGGCGATGCGATTCTGGAGCAGGCGTGAGAGTTCCGCGCCTGCCGGATGTGCCTTTTCGGACTGATTCACGGGGACAAATTAAAACCACCCTTATTCATCTGCAAGTTTAAAATCAACGTATCTTGATAAGAAGATATGTCATTACAGCAAATTAGCTGGGAATTACAGCCAATGTTAGACTGGCAGCTTGTCTTTCTTCCGATACGCAAGGCCCTGAAACTGCGCAACCAAATCGCCTGTGTCGTCTTTGATCTCCACGCTATAGGTAGCGATCTTGTAGTTCTTGGAGACTTCGCGCGCTTCGGCCCAGAGCGTGCCGGTGGTGGCGGCTTTCATGAAGGTGATGCTGCAATTGATGGCCACGGCGACGGTGCCGTGCGAATTGGCGGCGACGGCGAACGTAAAATCGGCCAGCGTGAAAATGGCGCCGCCCTGGACGGTTTTCAGCGCATTGATGTGATGCGGGTGCAACGTCATCTTCGCCGTGGCATGTCCGAGGGACGAGGAGAGCAGTTCGACGTTCGACAGCTCGGCGTAGCGGTCGTTTTTGAAACAGCGTTTGATGGCGTCGGCGTTCATCAGGCGCCCAGTCTTTCAACAAGTTCATCCGGGCCGATGACGTTGATGCGTTTTTGGTGAAATGCGGCGATGGCCTTGTCCGGGTCGTTGAAGCGGAAAACGAGCATCCCCTTGTGTTCGCGTTTGACGGCGAAGGCATACATGTATTCCACATTGATGCTGGCGGCTTCGACGGCTTCCAGAACTTTGGCTAGGCCGCCGGGATGGTCTTCCACATCAAGGGCCACCATGTCGGTGACTTGGACCACAAAATGGTTTTTCTCGAGGAGTTTCAGGGCATGTTCCCAGTCTTTGACGATGAGGCGCAGGACGCCGAACTGGCGGGCATCAGCGACCGAGAGGGTGAGGATGTTGATCTTGGCTTTAGCCAACAAATGAACCGGGCGGCTGAGTTCGCCGGGCCGGTTCTCCAAAAAAAGGGAAAGTTGTTTGAGTTTCATGCGATTTCTTCGGTTTAAAGTTTGCGCTGGTCGATGACGCGTTTGGCTTTGCCTTCGCTGCGCTGGATAGTGCGCGGTTGGACGAGCCGTACTTCCGCGCGCAGGCCGACGAGGGTCTCGATGGATTTGCCGAGGCGGCACTGCAACTGTTCGAGCGCGCCCACAGTGTCGCTGAAAACTTCCGGCGTCACTTCCACCTGCACCTCCATCTGGTCGAGGCCTTTCTCGCGCGTAAGGACTATCTGGTAGTGCGGCAGGGCTTCTTCGACCTGCAGCAGCGCAGTCTCGATCTGCGAGGGAAAGACATTGATGCCACGGATGATGAACATGTCGTCGCAACGCCGGCCGATGCGTTTGATGCGGCGCATGGTGCGACCGCATTCGCACGGTTCGTTGGTGAGCGTGGTGATATCGCGCGTGCGATAACGGATCATCGGCATCGCCTGTTTGCCGAGCGTGGTCAAAACGAGTTCGCCTTCTTCACCATCGGCGCAGGGCTTGCCGGTCTTGGGATGGATGATTTCCGGATAGAAATAATCCTCAAAAATATGCGGGCCACTCTGGCATTGGCATTCCATGGCGACACCGGGACCGATGATTTCGGAAAGCCCGTAGATGTCATAGGCTTTGATGCTGCTTTCAGCCTCGATGCGCTGCCGCATGGATTCCGTCCACGGCTCTGCGCCGAAGATGCCGGCGCGCAGGGCCATTTCGCGGATGTTGATGCGAAGTTCCTTCGCTTCATCAAGCAGGTGCAGGAAATAACTGGGCGTGCAGCAGATGGCGGTGACGTGAAAATCGTTCATCACCATCAACTGGCGCGAGGTATTACCGCCGGAAATGGGAATCACCGTGGCGCCCAAAGCCTCCGCACCGTAATGCGCGCCGAGGCCGCCGGTGAACAGGCCGTAGCCGTAGGCGTTCTGGATGATGTCCTCGTTAGTCAATCCGCACGCGGCAAAACTGCGCATGATGACATTGCTCCACACGTTGATGTCCTCCTGCGTGTAGGCGACGACGATGGGTTTGCCGGTGGTGCCGCTGGAAGCGTGCAATCGCACGATATCTTTCATGGGGCTCGCGAAGAGGCCGAATGGGTAGGTATCGCGCAAATCACTTTTCACGGTGAACGGCAACGACTCGATATCCTCGAGCGACTTCACTTGGGCGGGCTTAACGCCGCGTTCATCCATGCGTTGGCGGAACAGGGCGACGTGGTCGTAGGCACGCTGGACAGTGGCCTTGAGGCGAAGCAACTGAAGCGTACGCAATTGCGCGGGCGGTAAAAAATCCGGCGCGCTGGCGGGATGAAAATTTCCAGGGGATGATTTTTTCATGCGGGTTGCCCGGTTAATTAACGGGAATTTGTCGGCCGGCTTCAAAAGCCTGACGATTGGAGATAAGAAGTTTCTCGGGAAAGCACGCCTGGATGGCGGCGAGCCAGCTATCCAGGGTGATGTCCACGTGGCGGCTGAGGATGCCGAGCAACGCGATATTCAGGCTTTTGCGGTTGAGCAGGCGCGCGGCATCAATCATGTCCGGCGTGATCAATATTCCGCCGGGGCGCAATTGCGTTCGGTTCACCTCGATCTGATCTTCAGCCAGCACTACGAGGATGTCCGCTTCGCCGGGAGTGACCATGGGGCTGAGGACGGCGCGGCCGAAACGCACGTCACTGCTGACGGAGCCGCCGCGCTGGCTCATGCCGTGGATCTCGCTTTTTTTGACGTCGAATCCGGCCCGGAAGGCGGCGTCGGACAAAACATCTGAGGCTTTGATGACGCCTTGTCCGCCAAGACCGGCGAGAGTCACATTGATAGTTTTCATTGAGGGCAAACCTCCAGTTTGGTGGCACACTTCTCATATTCGCGGATATATTTGGCCACCAGGATGCAGGGCCGGCGCGCGACGATGAACACGAGCTTCTCGCTGGCGAGGCTGTCTTTGATCAGTTGCTCGAACTCCGCCGAGTCTTTTCCCAATGCAACCACTTGCACGTCTTTGATACCCATCGCGCGGGCGAGGTCTTCGTAAACCACTTTGCCGGTCTGCGCGTGCTCCAGCGTGCGGCCAGTGCCGGGATGCTCCTGATGCCCGGTCATCGCGGTGGTGCCGTTATCAAGAAGAATGACGACGTGGCCGGTCGAGGGAGGGTTATAGACCATTTCGGCGAGGCCGGTCATTCCGCTGTGGACGAACGTGCTGTCACCGATGACGCTGACAACGCGTTTGGCTTCGGCGGGCGGCAATACATGGCGAAGGCCCAGCCCGATGCCGAGGCTGGAGCCCATGCAAACGCAGCAATCCATCGCGGAAAACGGTGGCAACACGCCGAGCGCGTAGCAGCCGATGTCGCCAGCGACGATGCAATCGAGATTGTGCAGGGCCTGGAAAACAACGCGATGCGAACAACCTTCGCAGAGTTCCGGCGGTTTCCCGGGCGGACGCGTGGGTTCGGCGGTTGTGTTGTTGGCGAGGATGCGTTGGACGCGGTTCACGTTCAATTCGCCGAAGCGGAACATCCCGGGTTTGCTTTCAACCTTCAATCCCTGTGCGCGTATAGCGTCGGCGAGATAGGGGTCGTTCTCTTCGATGACGACGCAACGGTCCATGCTCTTCACGAACGCCGCGATCTTCTTCATCGGGAGGGGATGCGTGAGGCCGAGCTTGAGAAAGCTGGCCTCGGGCGCGGCTTCGCGCGCGTGCATGTAACAGACACCGGAAGTGATGATGCCGAGCTTCGGACTGCCGGGAATGACCTGGTTGTAAGGGCTTGCCTCGTTCCAGGGATCTATCTCCGCGAGTTTTTGGCGCAAACGGCGGTGGGCAGGCCGGGCATTGGGGGGAATGAGATTGCGTCCGCGCAAGTCGTGTTCGAAATGCGGGGCAGGGGACGGAACCACCGTTGCGCGAGGTCGCACCACCGCTTGCGTGTGACAGACACGGGTGGTGACTCGCAACATCACGGGGATTTTCCAGCATTCGGAAATCTCGATGGCGGCCAGCGTGAAATCGTAAGCTTCCTGGGAATCCGACGGCTCGAGCATCGGTATGCCGGCGGCGACGGCATAACGGCGATTGTCCTGTTCGTTCTGGCTGGAGGCCATGCCGGGGTCGTCGGCAGACACAATCACGAGCGCGCCGACGACACCGGTGTAGGCCGCGCTGAAGAGCGGGTCGGCAGCGACGTTGAGGCCGACATGTTTCATCGTCACCAGCGAACGCGCGCCGCCGTAAGCGACGCCGATGCCGACTTCGAGCGCGACTTTTTCGTTGGGCGACCACTGGGCCTTGCCGCCAATTTTGGAAAAGTATTCGAGTATCTCAGTGGAAGGCGTGCCGGGATAGCCCGTGCCTAACGCCACACCGGCATGTAGTGCTGCGAGTGCGATGGCGCTGTTGCCGCTTAAAAGCTGTCGGTCTGGTTTCATTTAAAATTATTTCTCTGCTGCGGCGGCCTGGTTGAACATTTCCACGAACCAGGCGGGCGGGCGGATGGGTTTGCCTCCGTTATCTGTGAAAGCGTGGAGAGTATGACCGCTGGCCACAGGAGCGGCGGTTTCGTGGTGATTGATGGTGACGTCGAAGCGCAGGCGCGCGCGGCCTTCAAATCTTACGACGGAGACGATGCGCAGCAGGTCGTCGTAACGGGCGCCGCCCTGGAAGTCCAGGTGTGCCTGCACGAGCGGGAGGAAAACTCCTTTGGCTTCGCAGGCGGCGTAGGACATGTGAAGTTTGTCACGCATCAGTTCGCTGCGACTGCACTCAAACCACTCCAGAACTCGCGAGTTGTAGAACGTTCCCATCTGGTCGGTCTCGCTATACCGGACCCGCAAGGGCAGTTCATGGGAAAGTTTATTCATGTCAGCGCATCAGCACCCGGGAGACCCTTCGAAGCACCCGCTCACGAGGCTGTGCATATACTTAACGCTGTTTGGTAAAGGCTGGCCTTCCCTTTTTTGGCAGCGGCAAAGCTTATTTTGCTGGCACAAATTGATAAGTTTAGTGAATCGAATAGGGTCAAGGGCTTATATCGTGTTCCGGCTACTAGACGGAGTTAGAAAGATGTCTAAGATGCCGCGGGCTTCGCTGACACGCGCGAGGGACTTCTACGGGCGACGCGGCTACCCACGAGAACAACAACGAATTATGCGTATCCAAATCCGGGCACTTCTTTTCGCATCATGGCTCGCGGCCGCGACGGGCCTCGGCGCACAGACGATCACCGCAACGCCACCGGCGCCATCCGGGGCCGAGCAGGCCATCCAGGACATAAAACATCCAGTGGATTGGTTGAACTGGGGCGGGGACTTCCGGTTGCGGAATGAGTACATGGATAATTCCATCACGCTGGATGGCAAGACGCCGCTGCATGAGCAGGATTATTTCCGCTTGCGCGCGCGCTTGTGGGCATCGGTGCAACCGGTGACCAATCTCACGCTCAATACGCGCTTATCCGGTGAGTCGCGCGATTGGATGGACCAATCCTATGCGCGGCAATATGGCGTGGGCCGGACGGGGATGGAGTGGCGCTACGGCGAGGTGGATAATCTGAACGTGCGCGTGGCGAATCTGTCCGGAGTGCCGCTCACAGTGACGGCCGGACGACAGGATGTGGCCTTCGGCGATGGCTGGCTGGTGTTCGACGGCACACCGGGGGATGGCTCCTGGACATTGTTTCTGGATAGCGTGCGTTTGACGTACGAGGCGAAAGATATCCAGACGAAGTTCGACGTGGTGTTGATCCAACAGAGCGCATTGCCGGATGAATGGCTGCCGACCATCGGCGATTCATCGGCGAAAAAGACGGATGGCGTGCGCACGCCGTATTACCTGACGGAGCAGGATGAACGCGGCGTCATCCTCTACGTTTCGAACAAGTCGTTGAAGAATGTGCAGTTGGACGGGTATTTCATCTACAAGAACGACCAGCGTGTGCACACAGACATCCTTCCCAACGGCGATAATGCGGATATCTATACTTTAGGCGGAAAAATTTCCGGCACACCGACCAAGCACTGGCAATATTCGATGGAGGGCGCGTATCAGTTCGGTGAGAAGGAGGACCCGATGGTGAAATATCCCGTCAACCTGAGCACGATGACGCGGGATATCAGCGCTTACGGCGGGAACGCGAAGCTGACGTACCTGTTCAATGACCGGTTCAACAACCAGGCGAGCCTGATATTTGAATATCTTTCCGGCGATGACCCGAAGAGCAAGGGCACGGATGAGATGTTCGACATATTGTGGGGACGCTGGCCGCGTTGGAGCGAACTTTACATCTATTCCTACGTGAACGAGACGGGGAAGAAGATAGCGCAATTGAACAACTTGATGCGGGTCGGGCCGAGCTGGAGCATCACGCCGGCGAAGAACCTGACGTTCACGGCGATGTATAACGCGCTGTTCGCTCCGGAAGAGACGCCGACGCGCACGGTCAACCCGGGCCTATACAGCGAAGGCGGGAATTTTCGCGGACATTATCTGCAGGCGATATTAAAATACCAGTTCAGCAAGCACGTGAGCGCGCATGCGTGGAGCGAATTTGTGTTTCCCGGAGATTTCTATACGCACAGCGATACGCTGATGTTCCTGCGCGGGGAATTGATGCTGACCTTTTAGACCAGTTCTTCAACGTCCCGGCTCGCGGACTGGGCTTGCTTCCAGCGGACGAGGTCGGCGTTGCAATTGGGGCAGGTTGGTTGCAGCGAGGAAGCCGGTTTGTGGCAGAGCGGGCAGGACATATCGGGTGGCGCGCTGGCGACTTTTTTCTCGGCTTTGGTGAGCTTTTTCTTCGGGATGACGTAGGCCAACGGGTTGGCGTCTTTCGCATACAGATTGCCGTGGATGCAGATCATCACGAGGGTGATCAGGATGATGACGAGAAAATTCAGCACGACCATCGCTGCCATCACCTCGTAGTATCCAAGGCCAAGGTGGTGCAGAGATCCCGCGATGGGATATACGCGGTCGAGATACGGAAGCCCGAGTCCGGCCAACAGGATCAAGAATCCGGCAATGCGGGCATCGGTATCAGCCAGACCGCAATGTGGACTGATGCGCAGGGAACCGATCATCAGGGCAAATACTCCGATAAAAATGCAGACGAGGTGTGGTCCCGGGCCACGACCGGATTCCGCCGGCGTCAGCCAATCGGTGGGTCCATTGACAGTTTCCAAAATCTTACCCAGGTCATCTCTGAGTTCGGTTTCCTGCCTGGTTGCTCCCATAACCCTGAGTTCAATGGCGCTGGGCTTGATTGGAATCCGGCAATTCAAACTCACCATGGTTTCGCCGTAAATCACTCTTGTCTCCCGGGTGACCTGGAGGGCGATGCCTTGCCATTTTGCAGAAACCGAGAGGTTCAGGGAGGAGTTGGTGGCAGGTGAAAAATCCTGGTGGAGGAGTTCGCCGGTATCGCTCAGCACGATTATTTCAAAATAGGGATGTCCCTTGACCGGGTGTAAATTTGCCAGGCACACCAGATATTTGCTGAACAGCGGGCTGGGAACGTTGGTGAGGCCATCCGGCAGCTTCACTGTGAAGCTGGGCACGGTGTTGGTATAGTCGTACGCAAACGCCCGCGCGGCGCACAAGAGGAGTGCCAAAAACAGTCCAAATCGTTTCATATATTCCCGCTCACAAACCCAAAAGTGGCCGCTGCCGAAAATGCCCGGCGACTGAAAAGCCACTTCTATGAATACATCCCGAACGAAAAGTCTGTTTTAACGAGCAAAAGCTGTTCCGGCCAAAGAGCCGGTGGGAAAGGGCTCCAATACATTAGGGAACCGCAAGAATGGGGAGGTGATGTGTATGGAAATGATACACGGGAGGAACAACCAATGAATTGTTAAATCAGTGATTGGTTAAATGAGGAATCAGTTACGCGGTCTTTATCTTCCAGCCCTGCAGATCCAAGTCGCGAGCGCGTTCGGGCTGGCGCAAGGCCTGGAAGCAGGCGAGGGCGGCGGCGATGGTGAAACCGGTGGCGAAGCCGGGCGCCAGTTTTGAACACTCGAACACGGTGAAGACCACGCGGCCGGACAATTCACGAAAGCCGCGCGTAGCCGACAATACACCGGATTGCGCGGCGATATCGCAGGCGTGCAACAGATGCTCGATGGATTTGAATTGGGCGGCGCAAGCTTTGGTGGGGTCGATGACGACAGGTTTCTCGAATTTAGATTCGATATCGAATTCCCCACCTTCCATGCGCACGCTCACGGTGATGACGGCCAGACCGGTGTCGTGACGTTTGGTGATGGTGGCGGAGCCGCGGAGCGGATTTTTCATGTGCGATGTGGCTTTAGGCTGACCGAAGAATAATCAAAATGACGGCGTGGTCACGTCATTAGTCGGTACCCTGGACCCGAATCGCAAATTTCAATCTTTCAGCGGCGGTTCAACGAGGGGACGGGCTGGCTCATGAACACTTGAACTTTGCTGTTCTGTTCCTGAATTGTTCGAAACTGGGCGCTATTGGTATCCATCGTCTCCAGGTAGAGATTCGTGTTTGATCCATCCACCTGGTAAACCAATGTTATGCCTCCGTTCGTAAGAGCGCCGTCGCGCACTGCCTGCAACTCAGTGGCGGGCATGACATGCCCGGCTGAATCCTGTAGCACCAGCTTCAACACCTGGCTTTGTGAAGTTCGCTTAGCCGGCTGATGCGCGTGGAGTTTTTCGACGACAATAGTGGTGCCGCCGAGGGTGGCGATGAGGCCGATGCCAACAGCGATGGCGGTCTTTGCTTTTGTCCATGCCATAACTTTCAATGCTCCTTTGATGAGGGTTAAGGTTGAAACCGAGGCCGTGGCGCCCTTGGCGAACGCAACGGCGGTGGCGGTCCTTGCCAGCGCCGTTGGTGCGGCCTGGACGGAGTTGGCAGAGATCGCGGCGGTCAGGACCGCAGCGGGAATCACCACGCCGCGTTTTAGAAAGAACCCGCGCAGCTTTTCCACCGCGCGTTGCACGCGTTTTTTGGCCGCTTCTTCATTCGCGCCCAGGGCCACGCCGATCTCCTGCAGGTTCCGGCCTTCATAAAACCGCAGCACAATGGCGCGCCGGTCTTTTTCATTGAGTCGCGCCACGGCGTCATCGAGCAACGGAGCGATGTGGGGCCAGGCCTCGTTCTCTGATTCATCCAAGAGCGTCTGCATATAGGCCTCCTGTTCGCGACGTTGCCGCCGGATTTCGCTTCTCACAAAATTGTTTGCCGTCAAATGGGTGGTGCGAAACAGCCAACTGGCCAGCGCCTTGTCGTGACGCAGCGCCCCGGCCTTTTGGGCCAAAATGATGAAGACGGCCTGGGTGATCTCTTCTGCGTGATGAGGATTGCCCACCTGCCGGAAGGCAACGGAATATACGAGGTCGACGTGCCGGGCCACCAGGGCGGCGAAGGCTGCCTCGGAATTGTTCCCGGTATATTGGGACAGCAGCGCGTTGTCATCCGTTGATCGCATTCAGCAATAAGTGTGCGCCAGGCGGTGCGCAGGGGACAATTTATTTGCGTGTTTCAGCGATGGCGCGGGATGACATCAGTAATGGGGATTTACAACGCGACCAACGGCTTTACGCCTTTTTATGACCAGGTGACCCGGCCGGCCAGTCACTTCTTCAGCAGAGTTACTGACGCCCTTTTGTCATCCAATTTGGTGATGACGATGTTCGCCTGGTCGTGCAGGGCACTTTCGAATGCAGTCAGGACGTCCTTTCTTGAAGAGGATTGGATGGAGAGATTGATGGTGCGATATACATTGGTGACGGCAGGCTCGATCGACAATTCGAGATTGGAAACTTTTGAATAAATGCCCAAGGCATCGGCGGCACTAGTGCCTTTGAGATCAATCATACCACCAAAGTCTCCGGCATAGGCCAGAACGGAGGAGAAGAGGGCGATAAACAACGCAATGTGTTTTTTCATAAGGATGAAATAGTGCTCACAGTGTAGTCCGTTCCGCCTCGCGTTTCAAGTCGTTTGCATAGGTCGAGAAGATGGGGCCGAAATCAGGGAGTTTGCCTTTGATGACGGGTAACATGAGGCCGGCGAAGCGCTCTTCCATCACAAAATCGGTGGAGTGATCGAAGCGGCGATGCAGTTCAAAATTACGCACGCCCCGGAACACGAGAGGTAATCCGCCGCTCCAGACCATGCGCCGGTTGATGGTGACATCGGAGATCGTGGGCTTGAAGGTCTGTTTGGTGCCGGGAGCGCGCACGCGAAGGGTCTCGCCTTCGCTGATCTTACCTTCAACAGCGGAGACGGTGGAGTTCCAGCGCGGGAAACCTTCGGCATCAGTCAGGATTTTCCACACGCGATCGGTGGTGGCGCGGATGTTCAGCTCAACACGGCACGCAATGGAGAAGGTGCCCTGTCTTTTGACGATTTTAGGTTCTTTGGTCTCAGCCATTTCCGTGAAAGTTTGACATGGGCGGCGCGAAATTGCTCGAATTTAATTTTTGGGATACGTGAACCCAGATGCATTGTGAAGGTCCAGAGGTGATTTGGATCATTTGGCATTAGCCAAAGCCGGCAATAGAAGTGAGAAGAGGATAACTCCCGTCAGGCCGAATGCGGCAGTCGGCAGGGCAAAGCCTTTTGGCCCGATTGAGGCAAAGACCAGTGCCGCGAAAAGTAAGATGAGCGAATCGTAAGCCAGCAAACCGACAAAATAATCCTCGGCAAAAGTCGACCCTAAGCGGGAGTGGGGAGGATGCAGGAATGCCGAAACAAAAACATCAGCGGCGCAAGAATGACGAATGCCTTGAAAGGAAATAAAGCGAATTTCAACCACTCCAGGCGATTGCGTGGAAGAGCTTGCATGGCGAGGGTGTTTTACTCCCACAACGGCTGGATGGCAATAACTGAATCGGTGGTTGTGTGGCGAACGCCTCAGCGCGGCGTCCCAACCTATTGCTCCAAATGGAAAACATGTGGAAACCAACCCGGCAATTGATAAAACGCCACGATGGCGGTGCCGACCGAGAGCGCCAGCCAGATAAACAACTTCAGGCTGGCCCATCGGTCGTCTTCCCACTCGCCGCGAAATATAGAGACGATATCCGGCGTGAACCAATAGTGCACGCATTCCCAAAAACCTGACCAATCTCCAAAGAACGGTTTAAAGAAAAGAAATGCAACCAACAGCCCCAGGCCGCCCGCAGCAGATGAAAGCTGCGGGTTCTTATCCAAAATGTTCCAGAAACCGATCATGTCTGGTGTGGATTGCTTTGTTGGGTCATGGCCGCGTTTCCTTCATACAATTCCCTGCTCATAAACACGCTGTTGGGGTCTTTGACGTAGGTCGCGAAGGGGTCGCAAAAGGCAAACCCGAAACTGGCGTACAGTTTCCTCGCCGGATCGAAATAATCCATGGAACCGGTCTCCAGGCTAAGTCGTTTATAACCACGGCGTTTGGCTTCAGCGAGGATGTGCTGGAGGATTTTGGAGGCAACGCCTTTGCGCTGGTAGGCGTAGGCGGTGCGCATGGATTTTATCTCGCCATGGTGTTTATCCAGTTCTTGCAACGCGCCACAGCCGGCGAGGTGAGGGCCGTCCCAGATGGTCCAAAAGGTGATGTCCGGTTGGCGCAGTCCGTCGAGGTTCAAGGCGTGACGGCTTTCCGGCGAGGAGACACGTTCCATGCAACGAAGATGCTCGTGGAGCAGTTCGATAATCTCAGGGCCGGTGAGGTCATCCGGACGGATTTGCATACCGATTTCGCAACAGATTTGCCGAGCTGCACAGCTTGTGCAACCGGAAATGCAACGAAAAGTTAGTTTGGACCAATGAGAGCGGGGCTGGAAAAAATTTTAGAAAAATGCGTTTAGCGTGACCAGCACACTGACAGGAAAGTGGAGGCATGGTATAATTGATTCGTTTTGCCGGGGAATCCGGCGCTGCTCTTTGAAATAGGGTCACAGTTAAATGAGTGACTGGTTAAATCGGTTGCGGGGTGCCGTCAGGTGCGCGGTGCCTGGGATCAGGTGGGGACGGCGCGCACGAAGTGTTCGCCTGCCTTGAGGAACGGCTCACGCGGGTGCGTTTGTCTTACCACAAATCCGACTGATTCCGACTGGTTTAAGATATTTTGAGACCTCTGCGAAACGTGGTTTTAGGATTTGAGACGATGTCATTAGAGATGAGCTGGTCGAAAATGATGGTTTTGCGGGCCGTGCTCTTCGTTACGGCGCTGCGATTTCATCG
>Ga0265338_10005272_pt1 | contig 16933 bp, 9 predicted proteins | sample 42126metaG_FD_193579 | JGI IMG/M metagenome (GOLD analysis project Ga0265338, IMG submission 193579) | Rhizosphere microbial communities from Carex aquatilis grown in University of Washington, Seatle, WA, United States - 4-21-26 metaG | ecosystem: Host-associated > Plants > Roots > Rhizosphere >... | reverse complement strand
ATGTGAACTATTGGGCGCTATAAGCCTGTTATCCCCGGGGTAACTTTTATCCGAAAGCGCTGCCGATACCACACTCTTGTACAAATGTACTGACAGCGGAAAACTTACTCCGACTTTCGTCCCTGCTCGACTTGTAGGTCTCACAGTCAAGCTAGCTTATGCGTATACACTATCACTACGATTTCCATCCGTAGTTAGCTAACCTTTGAACGCCTCCGATACTCTTTAGGAGGCAACCGCCCCAGTTAAACTACCCATCAGACACGGTCCCCAGACCGGAAGAAGACGACATCTCAATCTAAAGAGTTTGAACAAAATCCAAAGGATTCTGCTCATAATCCACACACAACGCCCCAAAATCGGTTCGTCGCAGTAGAAAAATAAACGCTCTTTAGAGATGTCGGCTTTTTGCGGCCTGGGTAAGAACAAGAGGCATACAAGGGTGGTATTTCACTGATGACTCCACCTAGGCTAGCGCCTAAGTTTCAAAGTCTCCCACCTATCCTACACATGTATACCCCCGGCTCAATGTCAAACTGTAGTAAAGCTCCACGGGGTCTTTTCGTCCTGCTGCGGACAGACGGCATCTTTACCGTCAATGCACTTTCACCGAGCTCTTCGTTGAGACAGTACCCATATCATTACGCCATTCGTGCGGGTCAGAACTTACCTGACAAGGAATTTCGCTACCTTAGGACGGTTATAGTTACCGCCGCCGTTCACTGGGGCTTCAGTTCGCTGCATACACAGCTCCCCTTAACCTTCCAGCACCGGGCAGGCGTCAGCCCGTATACATCCACTTTCGTGTTAGCACAGACCTATGTTTTTGGTAAACAGTTGCATGGGTTCCTTAGTTGCAGCCCCCTCATCGTACGTAACACGTACTCCGAAGTTGCTTGCTAAAGTATTTCTTTCTCAATTCAAAGAGATGAATTTATCGTAAATAGTCGTTACTCTTTCCATCTTCTATCGAAAGAATACTCGCTTGAACCTCAGTGTGATACACACAATGAGGGGGCAGACCTTATCCCTAAGTTACGGTCGCTTGTTTGCCGAGTTCCTTAACGAAGAATCACTCGTACACCTTGGTCTACTCGACCTGAGCACCTGTGTCGGTTTGCGGTACGGACGGCATAAATCACGCGTTAGATTGCTTTTCTAGTCAGCACCTTGATTGAACTTCCGCCTAAAGGCAGTCGCATTCGTACACATTTCTTGTACTTAGACGGATATAACCATGAATCCGCTCCAACTAATATGCCGCGCACATCTAACAAATTTACACCGGTACGGGAATATTAACCCGTTGTCCATCGCCTACGCTACGCGCCTCGGCTTAGGACCGACTAACCCTGGGACGATTACCGTGGCCCAGGAAACCTTGCTCTTTCGGTGGGCAGGATTCTCACCTGCCTTATGGTTACTCATTCCAGCATTCTCACTTCCTCACGCTCCACCAGACCTCACGATCCGACTTCAACGCAGAGAGGAACGCTCCTCTACCACTGCCACTAATGTGACAATCCATATCTTCGGTAGTATGTTTAGCCCCGTTACATTTTCCGCGCAGGGTCTCTTGACTAGTGAGCTGTTACGCACTCTTTAAATGAATGGCTGCTTCTAAGCCAACATCCTAGTTGTTTAAGAAACCCCACCTCGTTTCCCACTTAACATACATTTAGGGACCTTAGATGATGGTCTGGGCTGTTTCCCTTTCGAGCGACGAGCTTAGCCCCGCCGTTCTAACTGCAACGATTTCACTGATAGTATTCGTAGTTTGTCAAGGGTGAGTAATCTTGCGACCCCCAGTCCGAAACAGAGCTCTACCCCTATCAGCTACCACGTCACGCTAGCCCTAAAGCTATTTCGAGGAGAACCAGCTATCTCCGAGTTCGATTGGCATTTCACCGCTAACCACAAGTCATCCGGGCGTGTTGCAACTCGCTACGGTTCGGTCCTCCACGCAGTTTTACCTGCGCTTCAACCTGCTCATGGTTAGGTCACCCGGTTTCGGGTCTATTCACTGCTACTAGGTCGCCCTATTCAGACTCGCTTTCGCTATGCCTCCGTCAAATGACTTAAGCTTGCAGCAGCAAATAACTCGCTGGATCGTTCTACAAAAAGCACGCCGTCACCCCCGAAGGGGCTCCGACTCCTTGTACGCGCACAATTTCAGGTTCTATTTCACTCCCATTCCTGGGTTCTTTTCGCCTTTCCCTCACGGTACTTGTTCTCTATCGATCGTATTACATATTTAGCCTTGGAAGGTGGACCTCCCGGATTCAGACAGGGTTTCACGTGTCCCGTCCTACTCGACAATATAGATGATAAAGTTGCATCACTTTGCGTACCAGACTATCACTGTCTTTGGTGCAGCTTTCCAACTGCTTCTGCTTACAATGCAATTTCTTACTTTATGCTAGGAATGGTAGCCCTAGCCTCCTTATGCAGATTGCCGGCCAAAACCGGCCGTCCGCAAAAGGGTATCTATATGTCACAACCCCTCTATAAACATTCGTCTACCAACTTATTCAAACTTTGCAGCTTGAAAGTTTATAAGGTTTGGGCTGTTGCGGATTCGCTCGCCACTACTACCGCAATCGTTGTTTACTTTCTCTTCCTCGCCCTACTAAGATGTTTCAGTTCAGGCGGTTACCTACTCCCTATCCTATGTGTTCAGATAGGTGTGACTAGACATGACTCTAGCCGGGTTTCCCCATTCGGACATCTCCGGATCAATACATATTTAGCTGTTCCCCGGAGCTTTTCGCAGCTCATCGCGTCCTTCATCGGTGTAATACGTCAAGGCATCCTTTGTGCGCGCTTGAGTAACTTTTTACGACGTTCTGAGATAAATCTCAGAACTGTACATTGACTAGTTATTGGTGTTCACCAGATTGACCCTAAATACTTAGGGTCAGATGGATCACTTTCCAATAGCCGTTTGTCCAATGCTAATGTCCACTCATTACGAATGAACAGAAGCAATTGCTTTAACTTCTCTAATGTGACCAACTTGTTAAATTGCGAAACTCTAGCGCACCCTGATACCTACATACAGTAAGCACGGATGTACTCTTGCTTGAGTTTACGTTCGAAGCTACCTCGCGTCTTTTGGCCAATCCCTAGGATTTGTTTAATTGCCTCTGACCTAAACTCAAGCTACCGACAAAGTTTAGCATACTAGAACAGAGGCGGTCAAGGGTCATATGTAGCAACTTTTGCTACACTATAACTCCTTGGCCGTACCTGTTAGCTACTTTATCGCTGTTCTTGGTACCTATTTATAGCCTGAACTACCTTGCCACCACTCTTGAGGTTTTCCCAGAAAAGCATCTGATTGCTTGCAATATACATCTCATCTTGTGGGCCGTGTAGTTCACTCCCAAGCTTCACGAGAGAGACTTGTGAGTTTGGAGATGTACTACTCGATGCACCCTGGAGACTGGAGTTTTGTTGTACCTGCAAGTAATAAACGTCGGTGATAGTCACGTATTTATGATTAAGATCAGCAAGCTTGCCAAAATATACCTGTCCATTAGTAAGGAAAATGGCCTGATATTCATTTGGGTTGACGTTGGTATTTTCATTAAAGATTGCATTGCGACCAAATAGCCACCAACTCCAAAACATTCCAACGAGAACTAGTAGTACGACCATGGTGCCCACAGCAAGCTGCTTACGCTGTGGTCTTTTCCTCGGCGCACTAGGCAAAGGATTGACCCGATGCGCTGCAGGTGGCACAGAAGGAGCCACCACTGGATGTGTGGTAGGTTTTAGATTTGACTGACTTGGTCCTATGTCCATAGCTCCCTCTTCAATTTTTATTACCCTCGTACTCTGATTAGTGTATGAAACCCATCCTAAAAACACAAGCTTTTTGACTCTATATGGTGACATACGCGTCACCATATACTATCCTAGTAGCATAAGCTTTACGAGAAGATAAAGGCTGCATACAAAAGGGGACCCGATTATTAAATCTCAGCAACGCGCAACCGTAGTTGTTTGGGGCGCAATTGCCGCATTCGCTGTACTTCTTCCTGCAACAGCAAGTGCAGCAGGTGCACTCTCTCAGTCCTTTACCACAAGCGACAGTTCACTTGTTGCGGGCACCGTCGTTGATTTGGAGACAGGAACTGCAAATACGGTCGAACGAGCTACGAGCAGCCACGCACCGCAGTTACTTGGGGTTATTGCTAGTTCTCCACTCATCGCCCTTGGGGGTAAGGAAAAACAAGCCCAGGTCGTAGTGAGCGGCATTACACCAACACTCGTTAGTGACATTAACGGCGACATAAAAGTAGGAGATAAGATTACCGCCTCACCCGTTCAAGGTGTTGGCATGAAGGCGGACACCTCAACCGAGATCATAGGAACTGCGGAGAGCAATCTTACGAGCAGCGTCATCGCCACAAAAGATATTAAGGACGACAACGGCAAGGCAACCTCAATAAAGATCGGCATCATTGCTGTTCAAGTTAATGTCTCTTACTATGCAATGCCTCAAAGTAAGATTAATAACCTTATCCCTCCTTTTCTTGTAAATCTCGCAAGTGCGATCGCAGGCAGGCAAATATCACCAATGCGCGTGCTTGTCAGCTTCTGCTGTCTATTTGTTGGCTTTATCGTCGCCGGAATTATGCTACAGGCCGGCGTAAGATCTGGCATAATTTCCCTCGGACGCAACCCACTGGCTGGGAAAGTACTCCGCAGGAGCCTAATCGATGTTCTACTGACATCACTAGGCCTCCTAACACTTACGCTTATGGCATTCTATCTCATACTGACTACCTAGTACCCTGTGGATAAATAAAAGAAAATCATTGTGTTTTTTATTACACTATATTCCATTCTTTACATGACCCCTGTTATCTGAGTATAAAAAGTACTCTGTGATGTAGTGCAGTATTTAAGGGGTGGTGAATAAGTTGTTTCGTTAGGAGCTAAAAAGGAATACAATTTAGGTTGAGCACCTTATAACTAAAAACCAAAAATAAAAAGTGAAACCTACCGACGTACCCAACGAGTCGCCACCTAGTAGTGCTGCCCGCGGACAGACTATTTCTTTTGATGCCCTTAATACGGGGCCTCTTAAGGCTGCTGACTTGAATGCGGATGGCCCCGGCTCAACAGGGGGTGTTGTCAGTTCGGGGGAGCAGTCACCTGCCCCAAGTCCGGGTGCAGCCTTCAAAGTACGCAACAACCGAAGACGGATCATTAAGCTGAGTATTCTCTTCCTGCTTATCATCGCAGGACTCATCCTCGTAGTAATGCGCCATAATGCGAGCGAGAAGACACTCAATAGTGACCACATTGACGCGAGCCAACGGTTCCCCACTACCTCGATACCCCTTGGGAGCATCACCTACAACTCATCGGCACTTACTGTTCAGAATGCGCAGACGCTAAGCGTCAATGGTCAATTGAACGTAAATAACTCAATCGTATTGACGCCAACGACACAACCAAGTGGGGGTGTAACGGGTCAGTTGTACTACGACCAAGGGACAAATCAGCTTTCATACTACGACGGACAAGCCTTTACCTCTTTATTAAACGGGGAGCAAAAACTCGTTACAAGCTTTGGGGGAAAGACGGGAGACATAACTACTGGTAATGGCCTATCTATTAGTAATAACACCTTGAGCAACTCCGGCGTTCTCACGCTGCAAGGAGAAACCGGCAATATCACATTGTCAGGGGGTGCGGGAGTGGTAGTAAACGGAACAACACTAAGCAACAGTGGCGTACTTAGTCTTGGAGGCCAGGGTGGCAATATAGCCCTCGGTAACGATTTGAGTATTAGCGGTGGCACGCTTAATGTGGCTGCTGGGATTCAAAATCTGACATCAGGCTCGCCAAATGTAGTCGTCACAAGTGAAGGCGGTGGTAACTATTCAATCGGCGTAACAGTTGGCGGTACCGGTGATGGTTCTGTCTCGAGCCTTGGCGGTGACGCGGGCAAACTTGCAGTCTTTACTGGCGTGCAGGAAATTGAAGATTCACTTGTAAGCCAAAGTGGCTCCACGGTCACCGTTACAGGTAACCTCAATGTAACAGGTGGTCTTAATATAGGATCGGCGCTTACTCTTGGAAACGGTGGTACGGGCTCTACAACACCCTCTGGTGCTCGTGCAGATCTTGGTGCGGCAGCAAGTGGTGCTAACAGCGATATTACTTCCCTATCTAATCTTACGACTGCGTTGTCAGTAAGCCAGGGTGGTATAGGAATTGGTACACTCCCAACAAATGGTGTGCTCATTGGTAATGGCACAAACCCGATAGCTGGGATCGTATCTGGATCGCCAGGTCAGTGTCTCGTATCCACCCTTGGATCGCCCACCTTCCAGACATGCCCAGGCGTATCAAGCATCAATGCATTGAGCGGTTCACTCACGTTAGCTGGCGCAAGTGGTGGAAGCGTAAGTTCAAGCGGCTCAACAATCACAATCAATGACGCAACAAACGCAGTAAAGGGCCTGGCAAGCTTCAACAGCACAAACTTCACCGTGAGTAACGGCGCGGTTAATACGGTTCAGAATATTAATACTGGTGCATCGCCGTCATTTAATGCGCTAAGCCTTGGCAATGCTTTAACGGTAAATAACGGTGGTACCGGATCAACGACAGCACCAGGAGCTCGAACTAATCTTGGTGCGGCAGCAAGTGGCGCTAACAGCGATATTACTGCTTTATCGGGATTAACGACTGACCTAGCAGTTACTGAAGGTGGTACTGGCGCTGCAACTGCAGCAGGAGCACGAACAAACCTTGGTGCAGCTGCGAGTGGTGCGAACAGTGATATTACTTCCCTGTCTGGGCTTACGACTGCACTGTCAGTGAGTCAAGGTGGTACGGGATTAACTGCACTTACCGCCAATAGCATCCTATTCGCAAGCAGCAGTAGCGCTATTGGACAACTTGCAACAGGCGCATCAGGTCAATGTCTCGTAAGTGGCGGAGCTTCCGCCGCCCCTGCCTGGCAAGTCTGCCCTGGTTCGGGCGGAGTCACCAGCGTCGATACCCTTACGGGCAACATCACTATCGCAAACACCAGTGGTGTCGGCAGTACGATAACTATTGCCAATGCAGCAGCCGATGGCGCTACTAAAGGTATTGCGGCATTCAATTCCACCGATTTTAAAGCCGTTAGTGGTGTCGTAGACACCATCCAAGGCATAGCAACAACAAGTACGCCTACGTACGCAGGACTAAACCTGACCGCTGCACTAACAGTAAGTAACGGTGGTACTGGCGCTGCAACTGCAGCAGGAGCACGAACAAACCTTGGTGCAGCTGCGAGTGGTGCGAACAGTGATATTACTTCCCTGTCTGGGCTTACGACTGCACTAGCGGTAGGTGAAGGTGGAACCGGCCTAACAACATTGACGGCGAACGGCATTCTGTATGCAAGTAACTCGAGTACGATAAGCCAGCTTGCCGTGGGTACATCTGGGCAATGTCTTATCAGTAACGGGGCTTCAAGTGCACCAGGATTCCAAACCTGTCCAGGGGTAAATAGTTTAGATGGGCTGACCGGGGCAATAACTATGACCGACAGTACTGGAACTGGATCGGCAGTTACCATACAGAACGCAAAAGCTGATGGATCTACGCTAGGTATTGCAACGTTTGACTCAGCCGACTTCGCAAGTAACAGCTCCGGCCTGATAAGTACTATCCAAGGTATATCAACGACGAGCGCCCCGAGCTTTGGTGGCCTAACGCTCACAAATCCCCTCAACGTAGCAAGCGGTGGTATTGGCATGAACACACTGACGGCAGACGAACTACTCTACGCAAGTAGTACAACAGCCCTAGGCCAACTGCCAAATAACGCTTCAGGCCAGTGTTTGATCAGTAATGGCGCAAGCAACGCGCCGACCTTCCAGTCCTGCCCTGGCGCGACAAGTGTGACCAGCCTTGATAGCCTTACTGGCGGGTTGACCATAGCAAACTCGGTTGGCGCTGGCGCTACGATTACAATCAATGATGCACGTGCCGATGGGTCAACCAAGGGTATCGCTGCGTTCAACTCAACCGACTTCAAAGCAACAACGGGTATTATTGATACCATCCAGAATATATCTACCGCAGGCTCACCTCTGTTTGCACAACTGCAAGCGAGCAGCAGCCAAGCGACACAAGATATGCTCGACGTTAATAATCTCGATACGGGCGGTGTAGGAAACTTATTGAACCTACAGATAAATGGCACAAGCGAATTCCGTGTAAACTCCAACGGTAGTATTGTCATGAACGGTACCGTTAACGGTCAGACGATCGGCACCTCGACCTCATTTACGGGTAACGTGAGCGTCGGTAATACCCTCTCTGTTAGTACAATTACACCTTCAGGTGGTAACTTGAGCATCGGTAATGCCGCATCAACGGTGACAATTCAGGGGAACGCCAGCACAACCCTTAGCGCGAGTAGCGGTTCGAACACCACTACCATCGGGTTCCAGTCGCCAACGAACAACGTTAACTACAACTTCGCAACAGCAGCTGGCGGTAACTACAATATTTGTACAACTGCTGGAAACTGTGCCGGCGTTGGAGGTGATATTACGGGTAGCGGCTCCATCAATACACTTGCCATGTTTACAAGCGCTGGTGCTATAGGAAACTCACTCATAACTGAAAACGGTGGAACCTCAACGATAACCATTAGTGGCACGTTAGCAGTCAATACGATCACGCCATCGAGTGCGCTAACTATAGGTAGCACTGGCCAAAACATCACCCTGCAGGGCGCAGCAACAAGCCTATCGGCCACATCCGCAGGTGTGACTAACACATTAGCGTTCGCAACTCCCAGTGGATCAAACAACACCATAACTGTTCCAAACGCGAGTGGCACCGTGGCCGTGTCGACTAGCGGACCACTTGCCTTAAGTGCAGCGGGCAACCTTACCTGCCCGACGTGTCTAACAAGTGGTGGCGGTGGTGGTAGTGCTGGTGTATCAAGCTTTAATACGCTAACTGGTGCCGTTACGCTCAGCAACACTACAAGCAGTCTCAATAACATCACGATCAATAGCGCAAAGGCTGACGGTTCAACGCTCGGTCTTGCTGCGTTCAATGCTACAGACTTTACCGCTACGAGCGGTGTCGTAGACACCATCCAAGGCATAGCAACAACAAGTACGCCTACGTACGCAGGACTAAACCTGACCGCTGCACTAACAGTAAGTAACGGTGGTACTGGCGCTGCAACTGCAGCAGGAGCACGAACAAACCTTGGTGCAGCTGCGAGTGGTGCGAACAGTGATATTACTTCCCTGTCTGGGCTTACGACTGCACTAGCGGTAGGTGAAGGTGGAACCGGCCTAACAACATTGACGGCGAACGGCATTCTGTATGCAAGTAACTCGAGTACCATTGGCCAAGTCGGCGTAGGGACAAGTGGACAGTGTCTGATGAGCAATGGCGCTGGTTTTGCTCCTACATTCCAAGCATGCCCTAGTACAGGGGGCGGCGTAACTGGAACCGGAACAGCACATACTCTAGCAGTATTTACTGGAACTGGCGCAATCGGCAACTCAGACATAACTGATAGCAGTAGTGCCGTATCGATCAACTCGGCTGTCAGCTTCACTGTCCAGGGCGCCTCAACGTTCCACGATAGCTCAGCGTCAACTACCGCATTCCAAGTTCAGGGTGCGAGTGACGTCCTGGACGTCGATACTCAAAATAGTCGCATAGGAGTCGACACTTCCACACCCGCGTACGCTCTAGACGTTAACGGAAATGTAAACACAAATAGTGGGTACCTCATTAGTGGCGCTAGCATTAATACAGCAGGAACGTTAAGTAATGTTGCCTACCTAAACGGCAATCAGACGTTCACCGGTACCAACACATTTAAGACAACCTCATCTACTGCATTACAAGTACAGAACAGCAGCGGGTTCGGTATTCTTACAGCGAATACTTCAACAAACCAGGTCATTCTAGGTAGCTCATCACAACAGAATGGATCACTCGTTTTCGATGATAACGCCGACAGCAACATCATAAGCTTCAATGCAGCCAGCAGCGGTACACTCACCACCACGGTGACTGGTGCCGGTACTGGTTCATTCGGACATGTAAACAAAGCTACAGATGTCGGTGATGGTGGTAATGACAACAACCTCTTAGCCTGCTCTCTATTCACCTTCAGCTCGCGTCAGAACGCTACCGCCACTTCCATGACCATCTATACCCACACTCCTCCTACGGGTAGTGCCAGCTACGGTATGAGCATCTACACCGGTAACGGCAACCAGCCAACGACGCTAGTAGCCAACACTTCGGGAGGCACGCTCTCAAGCACCGCAGGCGCAAACACACTCGCTATCTCTACATCACTGACAGCAAACACTCAGTACTGGCTCTGTGCGAACGTCAATAATGCCACTTCTGCCTGGCAAATTGCCCGCCCAGACTTAAACCCAGCTCTCGTGTGGTATCACACCCAAACGTACGGCAGCTGGCCAGGTAGCATCTCCAACGGGGTAGGAGACGGACTAACCGGCGAGCTTGGTATCTCAGTAAATTACACGCTATCCACGAGTAGTGCCTCAAACGTGCAAACGGTAAGCAACACCGGTCAAGTCACCGTCCAGGGTGTCAACAATAATGGCTCAGCCTTCCAAGTGCAGGATGCCGCTGGTGAAACTATTTTCGGCGTCTCCACTGGTGACAATGGTACGGTATCGGGTGTCAATATTGGTAATGGCCAGCTGCAATTAACTGGCCTACCGAACCCCACAGGGGTCACGGCGACAGTAGCTAGCGGAGGCTCCTTACCCGTGACGTGTATATTCTATGCGGTTGACGCCGTCGATAAGCAAGGTGACCACACCAATGCTATCTTTGCCAACAGCGGTGCCTGTGTGACAACCGACAGCAGTCATAAAACGGTAAACATCAGCTGGAATGCAGTGCCTGGTGCGGCCTCCTACACTGTGTACTACTCAACAACTGACTACAGCAACTTCGTCAAAGACTCGATACCCACCGGCACCACGAACTTAAGCGACAACGGTACGGTCTTTTCAACCCAACTAGCTAATAGCGACTTCGTAACCCCTCAACTCTTCCAGAACCAGACAACGGGATTGAATATCCAGGAAGGCAGCGCAGTCACAGTTGACGGTGGCGTTAACGGCACGGCAGACGCCTACCTCTACTACAACGTAACCGATGATAACATCGCCCTTGTTAACTATAACGCCAACGGTGGAGTGGGAACGCTGGGCAACAGCTTCAGTTTTACAAATAGCACCGACTTCAACACCAATTTCACCATCGACCACAGTGGTAACATTACTACTTACGCCGAAGCCGCAGATCCTGATGGTGATAGTGGACTAGATATGTTTAATCTGACCGGTGATCCTATGTTGGCCGTGGATATGTATCAAAACGAGAAGTATGACACCGATAACACTTTCGGCCACAACGCCGTGCTCCACCTGGGCAGCTACACCGATTCGGCTTCAGCGACTTACGGTGCTTCGATAGCCATGGCCGGCGTCGCAGTGAACCAGCTGGCCGACTACGCTGAATACTTCCCGCAGGCCACCCCAGGCCAGCTCCAGACAGGTGACGTAGTTTGTCTGAATAGCTCCAGTAAAGCAGAATTATGCACTGGTGCAGCATCCGGTGATTCCCTGCTTGGCGTAGTCAGCACCGATCCTGGCTTCCTAGGCAACAACGCTATATACAATAAGAATGACCCGAACGCTACGGCAATAGTGAGTATGATGGGTCAAGTCCCCGTCCATGCTTCGGCCGCTAACGGCGCTATCCACGCCGGTGACATGTTGACGGTCAACCCGGCCACTGGTCTGGCCATAAAGGCAACCAGCGCCGGCCAAACCATCGGTCAGGCGCTTGGCAACCTTACGAGTGGCAATGGCACCATACAGCTCTACATCCACATGGGTTACTACGACCCAATGGGCCTCCAGAGCGATGGCGTCAGCAACGGCTACGTGCTCCAGGGTGCAAGCGCAACGCTAAATGCACTTACCGTAGATGGTACAGCCACTATCAACACCTTGAATGTAACCGGTAGCGCTACCGTTTCAAGCCTAACGGTCACCACTACCCTGTCTACTGCGAATATTACCGTTAACGGGCACATCGTAACGAGTGGCAGCACTCCAACTGTAACTACGGGAACAGCAGCCGGTACCGGTGCCGTCGTAGCAGTTACAGGTACTGACACGAGTGGCAAGCTGACACTGACGCTTGGTTCCAGCGCAGCAGCTGGTAACCTAGCAAACCTTACCTTTGCTGCAGCCTATAGCGCCGCACCCAATGTAGTACTCACTGCCGGCAACAACAATGCCGCTCAAATTCAAGAGTACGTTACACCTACAACGACAGGTTTCAGCCTGAACACAGCCACGAATACCGGTCTAGCGGCTGGCCAGGCGTACACGTTCTACTACCACGTCATTCAATAGGACGAGCAGTCTGAGCAGACTACTCCCGCTTAAGCCCTAACCAGTTAGTAGGTCAGGCCTGTGCAAAACTGCCAAAATTATGTAGAGGTGTAAAAAATTTTACAGTACACATAAAAGCACTAGCTGTATGATCTATGTTAGACCTAGGAGAGCGTCAAGCGTTTGGATCTATTGGGATCATAGGTAAACCGGGATAAGCCGTTATGCAGCAGTTACAGTCTTCAGCCGAAAATCAGTACAGCAGTTCGCCCGTCGGTGATTCAAATCACCATAATCTCGCTTTCGCCCAAAATCGCGTCAGTCTTTTTTTGACTGGCGCATTTTTATTACTATTTGCGATAGCAATCTTATACACGATCAACTATTCACGTAACTCAAGCAGGAATCCGAAGCCCTTAGACTCACAGAGTACAGCGAGCGTAAAAAGCTCACCGGCAACAACTGCTGAGCCAGACGTTTCAGCAAGCGGCACGGACCCGCCCCCTCAAACTAATAAGACTCAGGTCAGTGTAAACGGCCAGGACATTCCCGTTCCATCCCAAGGCAGCAGCACCCATACCGTAGTTTCAGGCAACGGCCAAACTACCGTAAAGATTTCCAATTCATCTTCCACATCCAGTCAAGGCTCATCCCAGTCTAGTTCATCTAATACACTCAATGTGAATGTCAACAGCGACTCGGTATCAACGAGTGGCTCGACTAATTAGTACGCTTTGACCATCCGGTCTTGCGTAAGTTAATTTGGTGGTTCTAAAAGTTACTTATGCAAAACCGGGTGATCAAGCCCGGATCTAAATTTCAAATTACCTAAAGGAGGTAAGTTACATGAAAAAACAACTGTATCGTGCCGCCGCAGCCACCGTCTTGGGCTTGAGCCTCGCGACTGGTGGTGTTGCCGCAGCAGCTCCGCATCAGTATAACAACCACAACAAGGGTGGTAACACGAACACGTCGACGACTGCCAATCTGTCCGCAAACGTGAGCAACGTAGGTGTAAACAACACTACTAAGCAGACTGCAGACACTGCTCCAGCTACCGTTTCTGGTGGCAATACCAACACAGGTGACCACCACCACGACGATAGCAATAGCAACGTCGGCGGCAACTCAGCAACGAGCGGCAACGCAAAGAACAACAACTCTACTATGGGCAGTGTTACGGTCAACCAAGCACCTACAACCACTCCTCCCACCGGTACTTCTGGCGTCACTCCTGACACTCAAGGCGGTGGTGGCGACAACCATGGTTCAGACACCACTACAACAACTGACGTTACTGCCAGCTTGAATGCTAGCAACGTAGTCGTCAACAACTCTACTACTCAAATGGCTGCTAGCGGTCCTGCTACCGTAACTGGCAATAACAGTGGTGGTAGTGCTGTGTCTGGCAACGCTACTAACAAGAACTCAACTGACTTCACTGTCAGCGTTACTCAGTAATTTAGATTGAGCAACGTAAGCATCTAGGTGCTTATTGTCCAGTGGGCAGAGGGCAGTTAACCAGCTTTAGGCAGAATGCCCTCGCCCCACTGGTTCTTAAAATTCAAACGTGCATCTCACTTTTTGGCTGACTTATTCAATTTTCCCAAACTGACACACTTAAACTGTACAAACCGTTCTAGAAAAATTCTTACTTCGGAGATTAATCTATGCACAAATTCCGCCCCATTCCTTCTATGAGTTTCACTCAACTCTGTCTGGCGGTAAGCACGTTGAGCAGTCTTGCTGCTCTCGGCCTCAGTGGGCAAACTGCTTGGGCGGACTCTACGTGTATACCACCAGCCAATGGTCCTACAGGACCAGGAGCAGCAACTTTTACGTACCAGTGCGCCGGCACCTATACCGGAGACTGGACCAATACTTATTACGTTTACGATCCTTCTACAGGGACGCAAACAGCTTTATACAGTCCAAACTATACCTACGATTGCACAACTAATACCTGGACGCAAACAGAGTGGGATTACGACACCGCTACTGGAGCGTACGTAGAAGACCAGGTCCCTGCGACGACCACTCCTAATCAGCCCACAAACTGTGCCACAATAACTGGCAGCAACACGACTGACTCGAGTGCAAACAGTGGTACTGCAGCGAGTACAACTAATACGCCCGCTACTGCCCCGAGTGCCTCGGGCACAGACCCAGCCAGCACTCCAGCTAACACCGTTGCGCCAACAGCACCGCCAGACCCAAGCAATACCTGCGCGACACCAAGCGCAGCAGGAGCAACACCGAGTAATACCGATAGCGGAGTTGCATTAAATAATAACGTCTGTTCAACATCTCAGACAGGTGACGCTTCCGTTACCAAGAATGGCTCAGCGGGAAATGCTACGAGTGGTAATGCAACGACTGAAGTAAACATCGCAAACCTTGTACAAACACTGAACAACGTTCTAGGCGCAGGAACACTCACGTTTACTTCTACTATTACCGGTGATGTTACCAAGAATATCATTCTTGACCCATCAGCAATCCTTGCTCTTAAGGACACTGCAGGCGGTTCAGATGGGGTAAGTGATGTAACTACTGATGCCGGAATTACCAACAACATCTACGCGACCGCGGCAACCGGCAATGCTACAGTTTCAGGCAACGGTGACGCTGGGAACGCGACTACGGGGAATGCCGAGGCAATCATTAACCTCATTAACATGATAAACTCAGCCGTTTCAGCTGGGCAGTCGTTTATTGGCACCATTAATATCGAAGGTGACTTAAACGGCAATATTCTCATCCCACAGTCTGTTATAGATCAGATACTTGCCTACCAGAACGCTGCCTCAAGCGAGGCAAACGGCACTTCTGGATTAAACAATAACGAATCCATAACAAATAACGTAGATGCTAACGCGGCAACCGGCAGCGCTACGGTGGCCGACAACTACAATGGCGGCAACGCTACGAGTGGTAATGCGAGTACTAATGTCGCAATCATGAACCTCACTGGTTCAAGTGTTATAGGAAAGAACGTTCTACTCGTATTCGTAAACGTCCTTGGCCAATGGGTTGGCATGATCGTAAACGCACCAGCCGGAGCTACCTCCGCTGAGTTTGGCGGTGGCATAACGAGCGATACCCCCGCTACAACTGCTAGCGCTGTTGATGCGAACGCCAACTTAAGTATTACGAACAACGTGTACGCAGACGCAACTACCGGCAATGCACTCGTGTCGCAAAATCATAACGGCGGCAACGCTACGAGTGGCAACGCGAGTACGGCTGTTAACATTTTGAACATGGAAGACAGTAACCTATCACTCGCCAATTGGTTTGGGATACTGTTCATTAACGTATTTGGCACCTGGAATGGCAACTTTGGTATCTTACCTACGCCTATAGTGGCCGCGGCTCCTTCAACTCCAGTTGATTCACCAGCCCCCTCAGACCAGCAGACGTCCTCTGTCTCGGGTCAATCTGACCATTTCGCATCCTTTATCACAACAAACAGTGATGAAGACAATAGCACGGCTAGCAATGGGGCAGCCGTACTGGGTGACACGACAGCAATGCCAACAGCAAGTAAAATCGCATCTGCAGTCATTCCAACCACAGAGAGCGGTAGTCACAACGACTACATACTCCCTGTTGCAGGCTTTTGCTTAGCGGCCCTGTTCATATTATTCGCCGAGCGCGACCGATTCATCAAGCACAAAGGCTAAATGCCTTAGCCTGATCAGCCAAGATGGCGGGAGAGCGAAACTCTCCCGCCATCTTCATCTTGAATAAATGTGTTATTTTAGGTAAAATACACCGGTAGTTTGAATTAGGGGCAATAGCTCAGTTGGCTAGAGCACCTGCTTTGCAAGCAGGGGGTCCGGGGTTCGAGTCCCCGTTGCTCCACCATTTATGGGGGCGTTGCGCTTATCGCACAACGTCTCCACCAAACTACGGGCGATTAGCTCAGCTGGTTAGAGCGCGTCACTGATAATGACGAGGTCGGAGGTTCGAGTCCCTCATCGCCCACCACATATACGTAAACGCCTTATAGAAAGGCGTTTTTATTATCTTGATAATTATTATCCACCAATAAAAAAAGAGGCCTCTCGCAAGGGCCTCTTTTATGCTTATCGGCTAAAAACTGAATAGTGCCATCAACGTCAGATTCAAGGTTACAGAAACTGAATGGTATCGGCCACCGAAGTGGTAATTGGATTGTCAGTACTGATTTACAATCCATCGATATCGACCTAACTCTACAGTGATTACTCGATCTGTAGGTTAGTTTCTCCCTAGAAAGGAGGTAATCCATCCGCACGTTCCCGTACGGATACCTTGTTACGACTTAACCCCAATCATCTCCCCTACCTTAGGGCGAGGCGAAGCTCACACGTCAGGTATTGGCGACTTTCATGGTTTGACGGGCGGTGTGTACAAGACCCGGGAACGTATTCACGGTAGTATAGCTGACCTACCGTTACTAGCGATTCCAGCTTCATGCAGGCGAGTTTCAGCCTGCAATC
>Ga0265338_10005271_pt1 | contig 16934 bp, 11 predicted proteins | sample 42126metaG_FD_193579 | JGI IMG/M metagenome (GOLD analysis project Ga0265338, IMG submission 193579) | Rhizosphere microbial communities from Carex aquatilis grown in University of Washington, Seatle, WA, United States - 4-21-26 metaG | ecosystem: Host-associated > Plants > Roots > Rhizosphere... | reverse complement strand
AACCCGGCGCGCTCTTTGAAATGGGTGGCCAGGGGTTTCGCCAATCGCTCCGGCGCATGCCGGTCGACACGTATCCGGTGTGCCTTGCTCCCGCCATCTCCAAGAAAGTTTTCTGTGGGGGGGGAGGAGTGAGAGCGCGGTCTTGCGGGGGGGAGAGCGCGTTATCGTTAACGGCGCTGTCGCTCCCTAAAAGCGGATCAAGCCAAATCAAACCTCCTCAAACCAAATCAAGCTTGATGTGCCCAAGTCTCCTTATTCCATGCATTACAAATTTCTCGCCCGGCGCTATGTTACAGGCGTGCCTGTTTCCACTGTTGATCGCCGCGTCAAAGAAGTCGCTGTGCGCCGCATCGCCGGCGCCGCCGAACGCGCCGACTCGGACGCGCTTGCCGCCGAGGAGCCGCTGGAGATTCGCGTCGACGGCCGCAGCATCGCCGTCGTCATGCGCACTCCTGGCGAAGACCGCGAACTCGCCGCGGGCTTTCTGTCCACCGAAGGGATGGCGCGATCTGCCAATGATATTATCGATGTTGTCTGCGGTTTGCATTGCCTGGCTCCCGGCGCCGATCCGGCGCAGGCGCCCGCAAACGTCGCGGACGTCCGACTGTCGCGGCCCGATTCGGTTGACTTCACGCGGCTGACGCGCCATGTGTTCAGCTCGTCCAGTTGCGGCGTGTGCAGCAAGGCGTCCATCGACGCGATCCGGCAACAATTTCCGGCGATTGAATCCGACGTCGCCATCGACGCGCGGCTTCTCAGCGGGTTGCCGGCGGCGCTCGCTTCGGCGCAACCGACGTTTCAACGCACCGGCGGCTTGCACGCCTGCGCGCTGTTCGACGAAACGGGCAATATGCTTGCCGTGCGCGAAGACGTGGGGCGTCACAATGCGCTTGACAAACTCGTCGGCTGGGCGCTCCTCGCAGATCGGCTGCCGCTCTCGCGTTGCATCCTCCTTCTCAGCGGGCGCGCCTCCTTTGAGATGATGCAAAAGGCCCTCGCCGCGGGCATTCCGATTGTCGCCGCCATTTCCGCCCCAAGCAGCATGGCGGTGGAGTTCGCCCGCGAAAGCGGCCAGACGCTGGTCGGTTTCCTTCGCGGCGAAAAAATGAACGTCTACGCCGGCGCCGAACGCGTGCGCCGCAATTTGCATTCGACAGGGGCCTTATATGAGCAATGAAACTTCAATCCGCCCGGCGGCCAGCGCGCAAACGCCGCCGGAACTCGACAAGATCAAACTGCGCAAGCCTTACAAGGTCGCCGCCGGCTTCAAGGCGATTGAGGAGGTCGTCGAATACGGGGTGCGCGAGGCCGGCATGTCAAACACCCTGCGCACTGTCCACAAAATCAACCAGACCGACGGGTTCGATTGCCAGAGTTGCGCGTGGCCCAATCCCGACAACGAACGGAGCATCGCGGAGTTTTGCGAGAATGGATTCAAAGCGATTTCCTACGAAACCACCGGCAAGCGCATCGGCCGCGATTTCTTTCGCGAACATTCCGTGTCCCCACTGGCGCGCCAATCCGATTACTGGCTCGGCCATCAAGGCCGCCTCACCGAGCCAATGGTCTTGCGTCCCGGCTCGGATCATTACGAAACCATTTCATGGGAGGACGCCTTTGGATTGAGTGCGGCCGAACTCAAGGCGGTCGCCTCGCCGGACGAAGCCGTCTTCTACACATCGGGGCGCACGAGCAACGAAACGGCTTTCCTCTACCAGCTTTTCGTGCGCGCCTTCGGCACCAACAACATGCCCGACTGCTCGAACATGTGCCACGAATCCACAAGCGTGGCGCTGCCGCCGATGCTCGGCATCGGCAAAGCCTGCGTCAAACTCTCGGATTTCGAGCGCGCCGACGCCATTTTCATCATTGGACAAAACCCGGGCACGAACCATCCGCGCATGCTCACGCCTCTGCAAAAAGCCAAAGAGCGCGGCTGCAAAATTGTGTTTGTCAATCCGCTGCCTGAAACTGGCGGCTTTCGATTCAAAAATCCGCAGGACCTCCTTCACCCAACGCATTTCCCGCGATTCCTGTTCGGCGGCGGCTCGCAAATCTCCGATCTCTGGCTCCCTGTGCTCATCAACGGCGACATGGCTTTTCTCATGGGGCTGATGAAATGCATGCTCATGGAGGAGGACCGCCGCCCCGGCCAGGTGTTCGATCACGAGTTCATCCGCCAGCATACGAGCGGTTACGAGGAATTGATCGCCCAACTTCGCGCCACGACCTGGCAGGACATCCTCGAAGGCAGCGGGCTGACGATGGAGCAAATCGCGCAAGCGGCGGAAATCGCGATGGCCGCCCGGAGCATCATCGTCTGCTGGTGCATGGGCCTCACCCAGCACAAGAATTCCGTCGCGACGATTCAGGACATCATTAATTTCCTGTTGCTGCGCGGCAACATCGGACGCCCCGGCGCCGGCCCCTGTCCCGTTCGCGGCCACTCCAACGTCCAGGGCGACCGCACCGTCGGCATTTGGGACAAGCCCAAGCCGGAATTCCTCGACAAGCTTGCCGCTGAATTCCATTTCCAGCCGCCGCGCAAACACGGCTTCGACACCGTCGACTCCATCAAAGCGATGCACGAGGGACGCGCCAAAGTCTTCTTCGCGATGGGCGGCAACTTTCTCAGCGCCGCGTCGGACACGGAATTCACCGCCGAGGCGCTGCGTCGCTGCAGCCTCACTGCCCACGTCTCCACCAAGCTTAACCGCTCGCACCTCGTCGCCGGGCGGACCGCCCTCATCCTGCCGTGCCTCGGACGCACGGAAATCGACCAGCAGGCTTCGGGCGAGCAGTTCATGACGGTCGAAGACACGATGGGCGTGATCAATCCCACTCGCGGGAACCTTCAGCCCGCTTCGCCGCATCTGCTCAGCGAACCCGCGATTGTCGCCGGCATCGCCAAGGCGGTTCTCGGCCCCAAGACGCCAATCGATTGGGACGCTTATCTCGCCAATTACGATTTGATCCGCGACAAGATTGAAGCGGTCGTCCCCGGTTTTACGTCCTTCAACGAGCGCATCCGTCGCGGCACGTTCTATCTTCCCAATCCGCCGCGCGACGAACGGCGATTCAACACGCCGTCGGGCAAGGCGGTTTTCAAGGCGCATCCCCTCACGCGCGTGCGCATCGGCCCCGGGCAATATTTATTAATGACAATGCGCAGCCACGACCAGTTCAACACGTCCATCTACGGGCTCGACGACCGCTACCGCGGAATCTACAACGGGCGCCGCGTCATTTTCCTGAACGAAGAGGACATGAAGGAGCAGGGCTTCCAGCAGGGGCAATTAGTTGACATCACCAGCCATTTCGAAGGCGAAGAGCGCCGCGCGGAGAGCTTCATGGCGGCGCCGTATCCGATCCCGCGGCATTGCGCGGCCGGCTACTACCCGGAGACGAACGCGCTTGTTTCACTTGACAGCATCGCCGACGGGAGCCACACGCCAACCTCCAAATCCGTCGTTATCACCCTCAAAGCCTCCGCGCGCCAGGACGCCGCCGCATGGCAAAACTCGCGCTCCGATCCAATCCGCGAAGAAGAAAAGCTGAAGACCGTTGGAGATGGTGCGCGATACAGGGCTTGAACCTGTGACCCCTACCGTGTCAAGGTAGTGCTCTACCACTGAGCTAACCGCGCAAAACCATTGATGACAAGCAAGCCTCCCGCGCAACGCGATAGCGCATCATCGAGGGGCAGGTTAAAAGGAATTCACGGACGCGGCAAGGTTTTTTGGTTCCAGTCAGCCCTGAAGAAACTTCACCACGGCTTCGGTGCGGGAGCTGACTTGGAGCTTCTCGTAAATGTTGTGGCAGTGTTTGCGCACGGTTTCAATATTCACTCCGAGCATGTCGGCGATTTCCTTATAGGGAAGGCCTTTCGACAGCAACTCCAACACCTCGAGTTCTCGATCCGACAAAGGGTGGTCGCTCCCGGATCGGGCGCCTTGATGATGGAAATGCTGGACGATTTTACGAGCGATCAGGCTATTCAGCGGAGATCCGCCTCTCCTGGCGTCAGTGACGGCTTCGATGATTTGGGAGCCGGAACCGGACCGGCCTTTAAGCAGGTAGCCCACCGCGCCCGCCAGCAGCGATTTAAAAATCGCGTCTGCGTCCTCGTAAACGGTGAGCATGACAAAATGAGCGCCGGGCAGCCGGCCCTTGAGGTGGCGAACGCAATCAATGCCGCTCATTTTTGGGAGATTGATGTCCATGAGGACGACGTCCGGCCTCTCGCGTGGAATCGCCTCCAACGCGGCTTCCGCAGAGCGATGGGCGCTGACAAACTGAATTCCGGGCGCGCGTTTCAATTGATAAATCAATTGTTCGCGGACGATCTCGTCATCTTCAACCACGCTGACACGCACGGGTCCGGCGTGCGGTGCGCGGGAAGCTTCCGGCTTCTGATTGGTCATCTTCATGGATCATTGGGCCAAAGTCTCTTCGCCGCCAATTACACGAATGTGTAGCAGTCTTTGCGGCACAAACAGCCAGACCGCTGCGCCCCCGCCGGGCCGGCTCGTGATTTTCATTTCTCCGCCGATGGTCTTGAGGCGGTGGCGCATATTGTGCAGGCCGTTGCCGTTCTTTGAGACGGAAGCGGGATCAAAGCCCTTGCCGTTGTCGACAATTTCGATGCTCAAGCCGGCTTCGTCATACTTCAGGGTCAGGCGCACTTCCGTGGCTGTCGCATGTTTGACAGCGTTTTGAAGGGCTTCACGCGTGGTGAGCAGCAGATTGTGGCGGACCTCGGCGCTCAGCGGCAAGGGCGGCAGAACAGTGGGCACGTCCAGAACGCACCGGACCTGCGCGAGCGAGAGGAGTTCCTGCGCAAACTGGCTGAGATAATTGGCCAGGCTTTCCAGGGAGTCGTGGCGGGGATTGATTGCCCACACAATTTCGTCCAGCGACTGGATCGTTCGACGCGCAGTGGCGGGGATAAGGTCGAACCAGCGGTCAGCCTCCAGCCCCTCCTGGCGGGCGCCTCCGACGCGGTTGCTGAGGAAGACGATGCGGGTGAGATTGGCTCCGAGGTCATCATGAAGATCTTTGGCGATGCGAGCGCGTTCCTGGGCCAGGGCATGGCGCCGCTCGGTCTGTTCGCGCCGTTGAATTTCGGCGGCGAGTTGACGGGCGCCTGCCGCGACTTGTCGTCGCAACACTTTAATCCAAACCAAGGCGGCGAGAATGATGAAGGCCATGCCTCCGACGACCATTAAGGCGCGCCGGACGGTCCACTGCGAAGGAAGAGCCAGCACGCGAATGTCGCCTGGGGAACGGGCCTGGATGCGAACGGCGCCGACACCGAGACCGAGTTCGGCATAAGGAGCCGGGTCGATCTGGCAAACGCCGGTGATCCGGACATAGCTGCCTGGCGTGATTTTTGGGAAGGCGAGCTGGTCCGCAGGGACGATGACGGCCAGCGTGCGATCCTGCCATTCCAACGCCAAAAAGCTATTGGCGCCGACTGTATTCTGGCCTCGCAGGACGCCATCGAAAGTCACCAAACTGGAATCGAGGGCTCCTTGTTCAATGCCGTCGACGCTGAGAGGAACCGGGCCCGGCACCGCGCCGGAACCCACGCGAGTGAGGGTTGCTTCAGTCAAGACTGGCGAGTATCGATGCGTTTCCGGAAAGCCGACGGCCTGGACTCTTTCGCCGGGGGCAATGGATTTCGCAGCGCGCGATTCGGGCTGCCCTTGCGGTGTTTTCCAATACAACCAGCGCGAACGGCCAAAACGCGCATCCAGGGTAATGTTCTCTTTAAGAACGGCTGTGGCGCTGCCGGTGTCGTCCTGTAAAAAGACCTTGCCGGAATCGTCCAACGTTACGATACCTTCCACCTTGACCCGGTGGTAGGTATCCAGCGGCCCGCTCAGTCCTAGGAGGTTGCCAATCTTGCGAATGGGCAGCTTTGCGGGGTCCGGCGGCGGGGTTGTTACATCGACGTATTCCAGGGAGGGGACGAGCAAGTGGGTTCCTTGAATCCGGCCCTGAGCGTCCCGAGCCGTGACGCCGACGCCGCGAACACGAACGCCAGCGTCGACCAATTCTGTCACGAGGCGAATCGGCGCTTCGGTCAACGTGGCCATCAGTTCCTGGCCGGAACAGATGATCAGCAGGTGCGAGCCGTCGGTCGAACGGACGACGCCTTCGATTTCGATCCATTGACCGTCGATCCGCCCATTTATCAACTGGCTAAGCGAGGCCTGTCGCGGTTGCGGCAACTTGCCGCGGCCCAGAACGCGAACGTGGTCGGCCGCAATCCGCGGGCTTCCGAGCTCGTCCAAATCAGCGCCGCCCGAAATTTCGATATAAGCGCCGAATTCAGTCAGCTTTCGTTTCTCGTCGGGTGGAAAAGCGGTTTCGATTCCGCCAGTGTCGTCCTGGACGAATCCTTCGTGCTGGTCGGTGACGACGGCGCGGATTCTGAGGTTGGGGCGGGTTCGAAGCTGGTTCTGTGTGAGACGGCGGATTTGCTCGATGGAAGTGATCGTCGCGGCATCGGACGAATGAGGCGTCGCTGGTGGCGGAGGTTTCGCGGACGGCTGGCCAGAGAGAGAGCGCGCGCCGGGAAGAGCGACGGCGTTGGAGCCTGCCGCCCAGAGTTGAGCCGCGACCCATTGGCCGCGCTCGTTGAAGCCGCCGAGGCAGAGGCCGCGGACCAAGACCCGAGTTCCTGGACTGGGAAGCTGTGAAGCGTTATCTGCTCTGTCCAAACGCACGAGGACGCTTGAGCCTTGGTCGCGGAGGTCAAAAGACGTTCCGCCTTCGACGGCGTGGGGGCGCTGAATTTCGCCTTCGATCTCCACCCACTTCAAGTCTTCCTTCCACGGCAAAGGCTGCGCCAGGAGCACAGGCTCCGGATAATCGGACGTCTGCGGCTCGATGATTTGGGCGTGACCGTCTTTGAGGCCGACTTTGTGGCTGGTCCATTGACTGATTCCTGTGACCAAAACCTTCTGCCCGGGGACGATGGCGCCGGCGTTGTCAAGAGAAAGCGTCGCGCAGCCGGTGAGGTCGGCGACGCATAGGGCGTTTGCCTGCGGCACAGGCGCCACCGCCACGGCTTCGAGGTTGACGTGAATGGCGCCGGCAGACCGGGCGCGCAGGGCTAGCAATTGAGAGATGTTGGTGGCGACGGCCTGATCGTCGGGCATATAACGCCATTGAATCCACGAGGCGCGGGAGAGCGGATTGGGGGCGAAGTCCAGCCATTTGGTTTCGACGCGGCCATCAAAGAGGCTGGCTACGGTTTCGGACGGCGGATTGTCGCCCTGAGCGGTGATGACGTCGGTGAAAATCGGGGTGGGGCTTGAATCGTCCTCAGTTAGACCCATCAATTCAATTTCGGCCAACTGGACGGAACTGGCGGTGACGGGATCGCGAATACGGTCGATTTCGAGGCGGTAGGCTTCGTAGGCGATGGTGTTGCTAATTCTGTAGAGCTTTCGTTCTTGGCGCGCGTGGAAAACCTCGCCTCTGCGGACGTCGAGCGTAGCCCAGTTGTTGCCGCCGTCGTTGGAAGCCATGAGGCGCCAGTCCTGCGGATCGCGTTGGGCGAAGTCGTTCGCGGAGGTTAGGGCGTATTGGTGAATCACCTTTTTGACGGCGTGAGGCCCCGCAGTCGCCGGAACCAAACTCAGGCAAAGCAGAAGGGCCGCGAAGACTCGGCGCACCAACGCATGGCAAACGCAGAGCAGTGAAATTTTCATTGGCGCCATGAACTTTCGAAAAAAGGCTTCTCTCCCAATATAGGCGCGCCACGCGGCCGCCTGCAACTGCGTTGCGCTGGCTGGAAAGTATAAGTACCAGCGTTTTTGATCGATTACACGAACGTGTAATGGACAGCTTTGCGGTTCAGGGCAATATTTTCTCCATCAATTCCCAAAGGAACTATTAGTAGAAATGTCGCCGAGGACTTTTCGGACAATTAGATGCACTTGAACATTCCAAACCATCGCACTATGCGCCTTATGATTAATCGCAATCGCTCGAGTCTGATTCGAATCACTTCCACCATTGTAGCTACTCTAGCCGTGACACTGGCCGCAAAGGCCGATTTATTTATCGGTCCGCCGAACCCAGGTTTTGAAAATGGCGGAGCAAACTGGAATACCGGCGCCAGCGGCGGCCCCGGGGGCTTGATTAGCTTCGCCAATTCTCCGACAAACGGCCCGAGCGCTCCCGGGACCAATTGCGTCCTGGAAACCAGCGACGGATCAGGCACCGCTGACCTTCGCGTGGATATGTTCGGCCTCGGCGCGGCGGCTGGCGGCGCAGCGGGAGTGACCGTCGAATTTGATTACTATATTCTTAACCCTGTAAACTTCGGCGATCAAATCCGCGTGGGCTTCCGTTCGTTGGATTCCGGCGGCGGATTCCAAGGTGAAAACAACTTCCACATCGGCACACCCAACGGTGACGCGGGCGGGGACGGATGGCATCATTTTAAGGGCACGGCCACTCCCAGTTCGACGGCCGTCAACGCCGACATCCGGATCACCATGAACGTATTCGGCGACGACACCTGGAGCAGCGGCGACGTTCTCTTCGATAACTTCTCGGTGAAGCTCACGCCCGCCATCGGCACGGCCAATCCTGGCTTTGAGAACGGCAGCCAGAATTGGCATACGGGGGGCTCAGGCAATTCCGGCAACTACATTTCCTTTGCCAATTCTCCGACAAATGGCCCCAGCGCGCCCGGGACCAATTGCGTCCTGGAAACCAGCGACGGATCGGGCCAGAGCGACCTCCGGGTGGACATGTTCTCGCTGGGCGCCGCCACGCAGGGAAGCAACTCCGTCAGTGTTGAATTCGATTACAATATCCTTGGGCCCGTCAACTTCGGCGATCAAATCCGCGTGGGGTTCCGTTCGCTTGATTCGGGCGGCGGATTTCAGGGGGAGCACAACTTCCACATTGGCGCGCCGAACAACGATCCCGGAGCCAACGGCTGGCATCATTTTCACGGCGTGGCCGTCCCGAGCTCGACGGCCGTCAATGGCGACATCCGCATCTCGATGAATATTTTTGGCGATGACACCTGGAGCAGCGGGCCGGTTCTATTTGACAACTTCTCGATCAAAGTCACGAGGGTGATTGGACCCAACAACAATGGCGACTTCGAAGAAGCCGGAGCCAATTGGCACGCCGGAGGGCCGGGGGGCCCCGGAGGTTCAGAGCTGTTTGTCAACTCTCCGACCAATGGGCCGAGCGCGCCTGGAACCAATTGCGTGATGATGACTGCGGACGGCAGCGTGACTCCCTCCGGCGGCAATGATATCCGCGTTAATTCGTTCTCTTTGCCTTTGAACGGCCAGCCGGTCACCATTTCGTTCGATTACAACATACTGCGGCCAGTCAACTCCGGGAACCAGGTGCGTGTTGGGCTCCGGTTCTTTGACTCCAACAACAACTTCACCGGTGAATTCAACAGCCATATCGGCGCTCCGAACAACGACTTGGGCGCGCAGGGCTGGAAGCATTACACGGCCAGCACGACGCCGCCTTCGGCGGCCCGGACGTCGGACATCCGCATCTCCATGAACATTTTTGGCGACGACATCTGGAGCAGCGGGCCGGTTTTATTTGACAATTTTGTCGTGACCACTGGGACCAACAGTGTAGCGGACAAGTTCCTCGGCATAGCAAATGCCGGCGGACAAACCTACACGGTGACGTTCTCAGGCGTTCCCGACAGCGAATACGTCCTGGAAATGGCCGGCAGCTTGAATCCGCCTATTCATTGGGTTGCGCAGACGACAAATCTGACGGACATAAACGGTTTGCTGATGTCCACCAGACAGCAAGCGGGGCCCATCGGATTCTGGAGGGCGCGGTTGCTGCCATAGGGTTAAGTGTGAGGTGTCAGGACGCATGTTCTCCGTCCGCGGCGCTGTCGCGGCGACGCTTGCGGGCGGAGACATAAGGATTGAGCTTAGTGAAGTGGAAGATATGAAGCAGAGCAAAGGCAATGAAGCGGCCGCATCGGCGCCGGACGGGCGCGGTCGGCGCGCGGGTTTTACGTTGATCGAACTACTCGTGGTGATTGCGATCATAGCCATCCTGGCGGCTATGCTGTTGCCGGCGCTCAGCCGGGCGAAGTTACAGGCCCAGGGCGTCAATTGTATGAACCAAACCCATCAGTTGACGCTGGCTTGGATCATGTACGCCGGCGACAATACGGAAAAAGTGGCGTTGAACAAGCGCAACAGCGCAGTCGGCGGATGGGTCAATGGCGTGATGAGCTTTGCCAACAACGACAACTACAACACCAACAGCGATTACTTGACGACGCTTCCTTTGACGTCGCCGCCCTTGCTCGGCCCGTACGTGGCAAAGAGCGTCGGCATCTACCATTGCCCGGCGGACCACAGCCAGGCGCCCGGCCAGTTAAGCTCTCGTGTCCGGAGCTACTCCATGAATGGATTTGTTGGATCGCCCACTCCTGATCTTCTGGATGCCACGCCTTACATGGTGTTCCGCAAGATCGGCGACTTATGGAAGCCGGCCAATATTTTTGTCTTTCTGGATGAACATCCCGATAGCATCGACGACGGTTGGTATATCTTCTGCACGGGCTCTGATCCGACCGAACACAGCCAATGGAGCGATCTGCCCGCATCCAGCCACGGGGGAGCGTGCGGCATTTCTTTTGCCGATGGGCATTCTGAGATTCACAAATGGCGCGCGACGGCGACCGTGCAGCCGGTTAATAACGCTGGAACGTTCAACTCAAACGTCGGCAGCGATCCTACCGATATTCAATGGCTCGCAGACCATGGGACTCAACTCAAATGACGGTCGGCGCCCATGGGTTCCGTCGATTCTGGAAACGACGAGCTGCCTGGTCTTGGAGATGGATCGCAGGGTTGATTGTGGCTATCCACGGCTCCGTTGGCGCACAGGCGGAAAACGCTTTTTTCCCCAAAGGAACCAACCTCTCCTCCCTGGTCGTCATCAGCGAAGGGAATCTGGCAACCTCCGCGCAGAAGGTCCTGATCGCGACGTTGCAGGGCATCGTCGCGCGGCAGTCTTCAGAGCAAATCTACATAGACGCGGGCGGCGGCTATAGCGGTTGGTATCGCCAGCTTAACACGACTTACGCCGTGGCGTATACGATTGCCACGAATCCCTGGGCTATACTGACTCAGTTCAAGGGATTTATCAGTGGATACGTCCTCTACAATAAGGCGGCCAATAGCAATTCCGTCAATGCCGCCACGTCGCTATGCGGCTTCCTCAACGCTGTTGCGGTCGATGCCAGCATAGAAGCGTCTGTTCGCTCCTACGGCGTCACTAACCGGCTGGCCGACGTCCGCGCCGCCAACGATGCGTGGGTTTGGACCAATTACTTTCCAAACTTGAATCACGACGTCGTCATGGAGCAGAAGACGGACTTTGACGATGACTTGCGTGATTATGCGGCGATGTGCGGGGCCTTTATGTTTTTTGATGGGAACTCGCCCTTCCGCAGCCAGGTGATAAGCCAGATGAACCCAGATGCAGCCTGCCTAGGCTGGGGAGATGCCTCCCAGGGAGAGAGCGTGTTTGTCGGGAATAGCTCCGACCGTGGAGTGTTTACAATCGCCGCGGACTATGCCCTCAATCTGTCAACGTTAAGCGGCGTGCGCGACACTTCGGTGTTCCAGCGGACCTATTCCAGTCCGGTCGCCGAAACCAACGTGCATTATGTCACGTTTGTGATGTCCGACGGCGACAACGCGCAATGGAACCTCGGCGGCGAGCCAAGCCTTTATAATAACCCGGTGCGGGGCAAGCTCAATATGGGTTGGTCGCTGTCACCGTCGCTAGCGGATTTGGCCCCATCGGTTCTGCGGTGGCACTACGATTACGCATCCTCCGGTCCAAACCGCGATTTTTTCGTCGCGGGTCCGAGCGGTGTTGGCTACATGTATCCCAGCCGCTATCCCGCTTCCGACCTGGATTTGCACGTTCAGAAGCTCAACGACTTTATGGGCCGGGCGGATATGAATATCGGCCAGATCATTGATTTCAGCTCCTTTTCGCGACTCGACCTTTGGAACAAATATCTGGCGCAGCCGAATATCGACGCCCTACTCTATCTTGAGTACGTCCAATATGACGCCGACGCGGGCACGGTGGAGTTTTCTACCAATGGCAAGCCCGTCATTGCCTGCCGCGACCTTCTGAACTCCGGCCAAGAGGACGAATCGACCCTAGCCGCCAATATCAATGGCTATCCTCGCGATCCATCGAGTTCCGCTGGCTACACGTTTGTCTGCGTCAATGTGTGGAGCAAGAGCCAGGCAAACGTCTATCAAGTTGTCACCAATTTGGCCTCGGACGTCCGAGTGGTGACGCCGGATGTCTTCGTCCAATTGATTCGCAGCAACATTGGTCGGAAACTTGCGTTTGATTTTGCGTCCACCCTGCAAGGCTGGGCTGGCGGAACCAGCGGCAAACCCTACGACCGCGCCTACTGGACCTCCACTTACGGCAATCCCTCGGGGGCTTTGTTGCTGGACGGCTCCGACATGGGCCAGCCGGATTCCCAGCCGAACTCCTGGTTTAGCAGGCAGATCATCCTTCCTGCCAACGCCACGGCGGTGAGTTTTGACACGCGCGCCGACAACGACGGACTTTTACGGGTTCGCCTTCAACCGCCCGGAGGGGGCTACGTCACGCTGCTGGACTGGTCGGGCCTGACCACGCACAACACATGGGTTAATCGGACGGCGGACATCAGCCTCTACGCCGGTCAGACTGTGACGCTATGGTTTGAGCAAAACGACGGCGGCCGGGGCAGCGGCGAATATCGTTATATTGACAACGTCGTGATTTCGACTTCGGGCGCGCCGCAGTATCTGCCCGCCGCCCCAAAATTACTGTCGGCCTCCGGCACAACCAACGCAACGCTGGTCTGGCGCAATAACGACGTTAATGAAAGCGGATTCGATATTGAGCGCAGCGACGGCGCCGGCGGCGTGTGGAATCTCATCGGCGCCGCCGCCAGCAACGCGACGACGTATGTCGATAACACAGCCCAAGCCGGGGGCGCCTATGCTTACCGATTGCGCTCCAGGAATGGCGCGGGATACAGCCCATTTTCCAATGTCCGCTCCAGCGTCGCCCCGGTTTCCAGATTTCCCCTCGGCCCGGCCAACGCAGGATTCGAAAGCGGGTCGGCGAACTGGAACACGGGGGGCGCCGGAGGTTCGGCTGGGTCGGTGAGTTACTCCAATTCCCTGACCAACGGCCCCGGCGCCTCGGGGGCCAATTGCATTCTGGAAACCAGCGACGGCTCGGGCAGCGTGGATTTCCGGTCCGATGACTTCGCGTTAGGATCGGCGATTGACGCCGCGGCGCCCGTCACATTTTCATTTGACTACAACATCCTGGGAAGCGTGAAGTCCGCAAATCAAATCCGCGTCGGATTGCGCTTTGAGGACGCGGTGGGCGGCTTCTTGGGCGAGCATAACAGCTACATCGGCGCGGCGAACGGCGACGCGGGTGGAAACAAATGGAAGCATTTCTCCGTCACCGCGACTCCGACCGCCACCGCGTTGAGCGCCGATATTCGCGTGTCCATGAATATCTTTGGCGACGACACCTGGAGCAGCGGTCCGGTGTTGTTCGATAATTTCAGGGTTGTCAGCGGCATCAATCATGCGCCCGTCGTTGGCAACATCACCATGGGGACGCTCAGCGGCATGTCCGTCACGCGGTCGGTTATAGGGGGAGCGTCAGGAGCCTACGACACGGATGGCGACACGTTGACTGTCAGTTCCATCGGCCAACCCATTCACGGTCGAACGATGACAGACGGCGCGACAATCTCATACATTCCAAACGCCGGCTATGTCGGGACGGACTCGTTCAGCTTCACTGTGAGCGACGGTCTTGGCGGGATGACCACCGCGATAGCGACGGTGCAGGTCAATGGCAATCCTGGCGTGAACGCATTCATCGGGTCGACGAACACTGGCGCGACTAATTTCGCGCTCACCTTTTCCGGAGCGCCTGACTGCCAATACGTCCTTGAGTGGACCGCCAGCCTGGCGTCGCCTGTCGTTTGGATGCCGCAAGCGACGAACATGGCCAGCGCGAGCGGTTTGGTGGTTTTCAGCAATACGCCAACCGGTCTGACAGCTTTTTGGCGGACGCGGCTCGTCCCATAGGCCGCTTGCCGCCTGGAGGACCGTCAAATCGCCGAGCGGCGGTGTTGGTTCCATGGATTGGTCACCGAGCCTTGTCGGTTGTGGCCAGGCCGACCTTTGTGATGTCGAGTTGTTGAAGCATGTCAAGCACAGTCACCATGCGCTGGTAGTTTACATTGTCGTCGGCCTTGACGACGACCGCGGGATCGCGTTCGGCGGTTTTGATGGCAGTGAGGCGGGACTTGAGAGCGGCCAATTCGAGGGGTTCATCGTTTAGAAAGACCTGGCCGGCGTCATTGAGGAAGATGCGGTTAATTTTGGGTTGCTGGGATTTGGGCGGCGGAGGTTTGCCGGAAGGCAGAGACATCTCGAGGTTGTTTATCATCTGCGGCGTGGTAATGATGAAAATCACCAGCAGGACGAAAACGAGGTCCAGCAGCGGGGTGATATTGAGTTCGTTCAGCGAGCCGTGGTGAGCTTTGGAGATGGATTTCATTGTGTGATGGCTTCGGTGTCGGCGACATCGAATCGGATGACGACGCGAGAGGGAAAATCTGCGGGAGGCGTTCGGCCAATATTCTTGACTGCCGCGATGGCCGCCAGGACAGAGGCGTCCCAACGCGAGTCGCCGGATTGTTTTTTAAACGTTGGAGCGCCGATGTCTCCGGAGGGGGCGACGGCGATCTCGACTTCGTCCACGTAGTTGTCATCCGCGGCGTTATCCGGGCGGTTCCACCTGGAGCGCAACGCGTATTCGAGGGAACCCTTGTAAAGTTGAACGGGATCGGAACTGGATTGGACGGTTTTTCCGCCATCGAAATCGAGCGATGGAAGCTCGGCCGCCGGCGGCGCGACGGCTGGCGGGGCGGCTGCAACAGGGGGCGCGGCTTCGGTCGACTTGACTGGCTCCGGCCTGGGAGCGGCGGCGACCTGCGGGGCCGGTTTGGGCTGTTCGACTTTTGGCGGCTCCTCGTGTTTGGCCTTCTCCGGCTCCTTCGGTTTTTCGGGCGGTTTTTCTTTGACCATTTGCACGCTGATTTTCCGCAGTTGTTTGCCCAGCAAGCCTTCGCGGGCGGCAAAAAAGACCAGCGCCAGGACCAGGACGACATGAAAGGTCAATGATATCAGGAGGTTGACCCTGGATGAATTGCGCGGCTCTTCAGGTGAGGATTGCGGCAGCATGCGTCAATTATTTTTCCGGCTCGGTCGCAAGGTCCACCTTGACGAGATTGGCTTGCTGGCAGACGTCCAGCACGGCGCGAATCTGCCGGTATTTGGTTTTGTTGTCGCCGCGGATGATGACGCTCAGGTCGGGATCATCGACGCGCAGATTGACGAGGGCCGGCTGGAGAGAGGCGACGTCGAAGGCTTGTTTGTTCAGCCAGATTCGGCCGCCGGCTTCGACGGTGATGTAATTGGCTTTGCGGGGGGGATCCTTTTGGTGGCGCGACGCCGTCGGCAATGTCAGATCGAGATCGTTGGCGATGGGCGTTGTGGTGATGATGAAAATGACCAACAGCACGAACGCCAAATCGAGCAGCGGCGTGATGTTCAACTCGGTGAGCGAGCTATGGGCGCTATGGGAACACTTCTTCATGCTCAAACAAGTTCCTCTTCTTTTTCCGCGCGTTTGAGGGCGCTGACGATCTTGTCCTCAAGCTCACGGTTATCGACGTAGGAGTGCTCGATTTGCGTCGCGTACCGCGTGGCGAATCCGTCGAGTTCCTGCGTGATCGCGCGAATGGTGGTGACCATGAAGTTGTAGGCAAACATCGCCGGGATCGCGACCAGCAAACCCGTGACGGTGGCGATGAGGGCGCCAGCGACGCCCGGGGCCATTGCTGTCAGGCTTGCTGAGTTGGCGCGGGCGATGCCTGCGAACGTTTCCATAACGCCCCAGACCGTGCCAAGCAATCCGATGAACGGTCCGCCGGCGACCGCGGTGGATAGAATGATCATTCCCTTTTCCAGGGACATCGCCTGCGCCGAGGCCGTTTCTTCGAGGGCGACTTTGACGGCGTCGAATGAGGCGGCGCTGATGCGCTTTTTTCCGCCGACGGCGACGGCGTTGTGCTGGAGGTGGTAGCTCAGTTCTTCGGCCGCGCGAGTGTAAAGCGCATAGGCAGGCGCCCCGAAAAAACGGGCGCCGCTTCGCTTGATTTCGAGCGGATCGCGCTCCGCGGCGTAAGCGGCAAAGAAGCGCTTTGCAGCCTTGCGCGCGATGATAAGTTGCCGCGCCTTGGTGATGATGATCGTCCAACTGAAAAGAGAAAGGACGAAGAGGGCGGAGATGGTGATTTTGCCCTCGACGGTGGCCTTATCGAAGGCGAACTGCAAGGCGCCAGAGGCGAGGAGCGGGTTTATTGTCAAGTGAATCATAGGTTTTCCGGGTTATGGTTTCCTGGCGGGAAGCAGGACGGTCACGCGGCCGCTCTTTTGTGCCAGCATGATGGTCTTTTTGTTTTTCTTTTGGTCGTCGTCGGATGGTTCGTCGGTGGTTTTGGCGATGGATTTGGAGAAGTCTTCCGTGTTTTTGGCGCTCTCGGTGGAGACGTTTGGAGCGGCGATGCCGATGGCGGCGCTCGTGGCATTGCCCGCCGTCGAAACCGATTGACCGAGCAGGGACGCCGTGATCGCGTCGCCGCTGACATCGACCGCGCCGCCGCTGATAACGGCGCCGGAGACGGTCCCGCCGGCGGAGACGTTGGCGCCGGCGCCTGCATAAACGGTGGCGTTGACGTTGCCTCTGGCCGAGAGCCGCGCCTGGCCGCGAGTGACAAC
>Ga0265338_10005270_pt1 | contig 16938 bp, 15 predicted proteins | sample 42126metaG_FD_193579 | JGI IMG/M metagenome (GOLD analysis project Ga0265338, IMG submission 193579) | Rhizosphere microbial communities from Carex aquatilis grown in University of Washington, Seatle, WA, United States - 4-21-26 metaG | ecosystem: Host-associated > Plants > Roots > Rhizosphere... | reverse complement strand
CGACGGTGGTGTGGGACGGACGGAGCGACACGGGAGTGTTCGTGCAGAGCGGGCAGTATTTCCTGGAAATCCACTCGGCGGACGGGACGGGCGGGGACGCGACGGTGACCAAGCAGGTGTCCGTACAGGACGCGGACAGGAACGGCGGGATGGGCGACGTGCTAATCCTGCCCAATGTGGTGGAGCCGGCCAAGAAGGGCGGGGCGGTCACCTTCACGACGGCCGCGGGGGCAAACCTATCCCTGCGGGCCCGGGTTTACACCATGGCGGGGGAACTGGTAACGGCATTGGAAGGGGTTCCCGGCTCGGGGATCATCGCCTGGAACGCCGCCGGATTGGCCAGCGGCCTCTATATAACAGTCGTGGAAGTGAAGGATGGTAACGGCGCCTTCATGGGCCGACAAACCAAAAAAATAATCATCCGCCGCTAACAACCGCGGATAAATTTCACATTATTCTTTTTTCAAGTTCTTCGGGACCGCCAGCAAGGTGAAATTCTTCACGGGTTCCCAAACTTTCCTGAAGTTGACCAGGGGCATGGCGATCTCGCCCCGGACCGGATCCAGCAGGACAATGGCATCCGTGCCCTCGTCATAACCCACCGCCAAAACGTAATGGTTCTTGTCCGGCCCGGCCCCCTCAATCATCACCAGCAGGGGCCGCCTTAAATCCAAATGGCGGTAGAGCCCCGAGACTTTCCGGTCCAGCGTCCCGGAAAAAACCGCCACAAAATAACCCTGTTCCTCCAAAACTTTTTTCAAGGTTGATCCGGGAATGCCCTTCTCCTCTTTCGCTTCCTTGATTAACCGTGATTCCTGCCCGGCGGTGAGAAGGACGCCGTAGTAGCGCGTGAGCATTTCCAACGCCACCTCGCCGCAAAGGTTGGGCGAGGTTTGCCGCACCACGGGAAGGTCCAATAGGACGGCTTGGCCGGAAAGGGTCCTTAAGCTAGGGCCCGTGGAGCAGCCTGGCGAAAGGAAGGCGAGAGAAAGGAGGAGGACGGTCCGGGCGGATTTTCCGCGGATAAAATTCATGAGGATCAAGGTGTGCCGCCTCCGCCGCGTTGAATCAATTTGAGAAGATCCTCAGTTTAGCGGAGGGGAAAATAAAATTACAAGGTTTGGCGGTCTTAAAATTTAAAAGGACTCTATCAAAACGATAGAGTGAAAATTAAAGCCGAAGGCCTCTTGAGATTTTTTCCGGAAAAGTCCAAAGTTGATCCAGGCCGCAAAACAAAACGAAACAAACCTTCCGTGGGCCGCGGAAAAAAATAAATTTACGAGAAGGAGGACGCGATGAAAAAGATCATGGTTTTTGTGGCGGCTTTTAGTTGGGCCTTGGTCGGATTTTCAGAAAAAGTGATGGCGAAACCCGCGCCCCTCTCGGCGCAGGAATGCTCCCAATTAAGCGCCTTGGCCGGCAGCGGCCAGCTCCTGGCCCAAAAGGCCGGCGGTTCATTCCCCAACGCCCCCAGGGGATTAGAGGCGACGGAAGAATCTTCCCTCAAAAACCTGGAGGCGGGATCCCCGAAATTGACCTCCCTCAAAGCCGGGGACGGTCCGGAAACGGTGCTGGTCTGGGTGGTGGTGATTTGCGTTTGCGTGGTCCTATTGCGGATCGTGGGAGTTTAAGGATTGGTCCATCGATAACCGGCGGGATTTTTCGTCGTTCCGGCGGAACCGTTTTAAAAAAGGCCTTTTGCCCGCCAGGGCAAAGGGCCTTTTTTGATGGAGGCGCTTTTCGGTTTTACCTACCGCCGTTTCGTTGGGTTGTTTTAAATTCCTTGTTCTTTAATCCCCGGCCCGCAAGAATGGGGGGGTTGAAAATCCCTCTTGCCCGCCGCCACGGACCACCGGATGGAGGGAAAAAACAAATAATGGACCTGCCATCATGAAAAAAAACAACGGTTTGACCGCTTTACTGTTCCTGGGATTTTGGTGCGGCGGCTGCGCCGGCGTCATGACCAAGCCCTTTCCCTATCCCACCAGCAACCTCAATATCGGGATCACGGACAAGCGGTCAGATAATAATGATTGGGCCCCCGGGTCCTACCACCTTCCCAACGCCAACCTCTGCATCGCCAAGGGCCAGGGCGCGGGTGACGCGGAGGACGCCCAGGCCCTATTCGGCATCCTCGGGAGGGCCGTGGCGGTGGGCGACCTGGCGGGCGGAATCAAGAAGCAGCTCCAAGGCCAGGAAGCGGACCTGAGCTTCGATCTGACGGCCGTCACCCGGCAATGCCTGGGAGAGGAATTGGCGCCCTCCAAGGGAGCCAGCCGTTTTTCATTGGATCAAAATTGGAAGGAAGCCCCGCTGCAAATCACCCCCTACGCGGTCTTGAGCTTCGTCGACGAGACCAAGGCCCGCCTTTGGATGGTGCTCCGGGTGGAATGGGTGGACGCCAACGTCAACCAGAACAACAACTGGTGCTGCCGCTACATCGTAGGCCTGGGCGAACCCCGCCCCCTCACGGGCGAGAACGGATGGGCCTACAACCACGGAAAAATTTTGGAAAACTCCCTCCTGAGCGATACCCGCCTGGCCGTCCAGGTGATGCTGGACGACCTCAACGGCAAGCTCCGCACCGCCGCCGCGCCCAAGGAAAGCATCGTCGGCTCCTGGATGTTTTACAAGAACCCCCACATGGCCAAGGTCCGGATTTTGAAAAGCACCAACGACTGGGATATCGCGCTCCCCCTGGTGGACGATATCGAGTATTTCGCCGGGGTCAATGTCCTGCCGAAAAATTTCGCCCTCCTCCAATCCCTGCCCGAAAATTAAGGCCAAGCCGAAGCGCAAAACCTGGTTTAAGCCGCGCCGTTGCGCTATCTTAACCCCATGCATTCACACGACGTGATCATCCTGGGGGGCGGGGCCGCGGGGCTCTTTTGCGCCTCCGAGGCGGCCGGCCGGGGCCGCAAGGTTCTCGTGCTGGAGCAAAGCCCGAAGCCGGCGCCCAAAATTTTGGTTTCCGGCGGCGGGCGCTGCAACTTCACCAACCTGAGCGTCACCCCCGCCAATTACGCCACCTCCAATCCCGGCTTCGTCAACCAGGCCCTCTCCCGTTTCACCCCAAAGGATTTCATCAAGCTGGTGAAGGCCGGCTCCATTCCCTTTCACGAAAAGAAAGACGGCCAGCTTTTCTGCGACCAAAGCGCCAAGGCCATCACCGATCTTCTGGTGGGACGGGCCAAGACGAAGGGCGTCCAAATTTTACTGGAGCAAAAGATCGGGGAAATTGCCCGGGCCGGGGAGGCCTTTAGGGTCGTCAGCTGCGGCGAAACCTACCAGGCCCCCCGGTTGGTCGTGGCCACGGGCGGTCTTTCCTGGCCCCAATTGGGCGCCTCCGGTTTAGGCTTCACCATCGCCAGGCAATTCGGCTTGAACCTCATCGATCCCGCCCCCGCCTTGTCCGGACTCCTCTTTCCCGAAAGTGAAATGGCGAAATTTGACGGCTTGGCTGGCATCCACCTGAGGGTTTCCGCCGCCCTGCCGTCCCTGGAAGGAGGGGGTTGGAAAATGGAGGAGGACCTGATGATCACCCACAAGGGGCTCAGCGGCCCGGTGATCCTCAACGCTTCCCTCTATTGGAAACCAGGCCTGGAGATCGTCCTCAATTGGGTGCCCGAGCTCACGGTGGAATCCACTTTCGAGCAATTGAAAAAAGACAAGGCCGCCGGCGGCAGGGGAAAATTCCGGGTTTGGCTGTCCGAGCGCATTCCCAAGCGCCTGGCCGAGCGGCTCGCCTGGAACACGGAGGCCCGCGGCGCCTGGGCGGCCCTGTCCGAGGAGCGCCTGCTGGCTTTGGCCAGGACCCTCCATGAGTACCGCTTCACCCCCGCGGACACCTTCGGCTACCGGATGGCGGAAGTGATGAAGGGCGGCGTGGACACGAGGGAAATTTCCCCCCAAACCATGGAAGCCTTGAAGGTCCCGGGTCTTTTTTTCATCGGCGAGGTCCTGGACGTGACGGGCCAATTGGGGGGGTTTAATTTCCAATGGGCCTGGTCCTCGGCCTACGCCGCGGGGCAATCCGTTTAACCGAGTCAAAACCTTTCCACCCAAGTCCCTCCAGGACTACAGGGGCAAAGGTAGGCAAATAAAATTTTTTTGATTTTAAAAAAGAAGACTGATCCGATGATTAGCTATTAACTGTGCCTCCGTGGTCCCGAAGGGACCTGTGGTGAATAGGTTTTTCCTCTTTGCCTTCACGGTTTTCCCCAGGTCCCGCCTCCAAAGTGAGCCAAAAGGCCCCTTAAGCCTCCGCCGCCTCCGGCCGCCTCACTATTACCAACACTATTGGGCCCAAAGGCCTATGGTAGAGGTACAAGACGATGAATGCGCCGGTGAAAGAAGGTTGAGCCCATGCCCCTTACCAAGGAACAAGTCCTGGAAAAAAAGAAGGACCCCTTCGTCGTGCTGTTGAACGTCCTGCCGGAGAAGGATTTCGAAAAACTGCATATCAAGGATTCGGAAAACCTTCCGTTGGGCCAAAATATCCGCGGCTTCGCCATGGCGGCCCTGAAAAAATACAGCAAGCAGACTTTTTTCATAACTTACGGCGCGGACAAGGAAAGCACGGTCGCCCTCAACGCGGCCAAAGTGCTTTTGGACAAGGGCTTGAGGGCGGATCATTTTCCCGGCGGCCTCCAGGAATGGTCCCAAGCCGGCTTAAGCCTCGGCGGGACGGACCGTCCCAGGGAATCGCCGCGGCCTCTTCAATTGTCCCGGAAGGAAAAATGACCATGTCCCTGTCCAAGGAAGAAGTGCTGGGAAAAACGCGGGAGGAGGGCGTGGTCCTCTTGAACGTCCTACCGGAGGCGGATTTCCAAAAGCTCCATATCAAGGGGTCCGAGAATTTTCCCCTGACGCCGGATTACGGCGGCTTCATCCAGGCCATCGAGAAAAAACACGGAAAGCAAAAGTTGTTCATCACCTACGGCGACCGGCTGAGCCGGGCCGACGGCGCCAGCGCGGCCTAGGCCATGAGGGTTCTCGGGTTCACGGCGGAAAATTATCCCGGCGGCATCCAGGAACGGTTCGAGGCGGGGCTCCCCACCGAGGGCACCCAGGCGGGGCAAAAGGTTCTTTCCTAGACGGTTGAACCCCAAAACCTCGCCGGCAAAATCAAAAACCTTTCGCCCCAGGCCGCCTTCGGCAGCCACATGCCGCCCTTCCATGAAAAAGAATATTGAGGAAGCGATAGTCCCATACATTCAAATTACCTCCCCCGATGGCCCTTGGGACTGAGGCCCAGGAAAAATAAAGGAATTTATTTAATGAAGCGGAAGGGGAAAAAAGGACTTGTCTTAAACGGTGTCTCTGTGGCCCCGATAGGGACCTGTGGTGAAACGGCCTCTTTTTGCCTTTAAATTGGTGTTCCCATTCTGCCGGTTTTTGTCCTAAACTGCCCCCGTGAAAAAGCTCATTAAAGGCATCATGGAATTCAGGAATACCCGGCGCGAGGCCGTGCGGGAGCTCTTTTCCGCCCTGGCCCTGGGGCAAAGTCCGGACTGTTTTTTTATCGCCTGCTCGGACAGCCGGGTGGCGGTCAATGTCTTCGCCTCCACGGACCCGGGCGACCTCTTCGTCATCCGCAATCTCGGCAACATCATGCCGCCTTTTCCGGACGGAGGCTCGGCCGTCGCGGCCTTGGAATTCGCCGTAGGAACCTTGAAGGTAAGCCACATCATCGTCTGCGGCCATTCGGACTGCGGCGCCATGAGGGCGCTGGTTAAAAACCCGGAAGCCAGGGAAAGGACCCCCCTGGCGGCTTGGCTGCGCCACGCCAAGGGGGCCTTCCAGACAGGGACCGAGGACCAGGATACCCTTTCCAAGCGCAACGTCTCGCTCCAACTCGAAAACCTAAAAAGCCATCCCATGGTCCAGGAAAAGATGGCCGCGGGAACCTTGAAGCTCCACGGCCTCTGGTTCAATATCCGCCACGCGGAAGTTTACTACCTGGAACCGCCCCAAAATTTCGTGCTGATCGACGACGTGGAAGGCGAGAAAATCCTCGCCCGCCTGGATTCCTAGGGATAACACCGCAGGACCTCAAGAAAAAATCCAAAACCATTTCACCACAGGTTGCCTTCGGCAACCACAGAAGCACAGTTAGGCAAAGGTGAATTTTTTGAGATATAGAGAAACGAGAAGCCTAATCCGATGATTCATTTTTAACCGTGACTCTGTGGTCCCGAAAGGGACCAGGGGTGAATTGGTTTTTCTTCATTGTGTTCCCGGTTTGCCCAAAAAATCATTTTCCCGTGTTGATTTAGGCCGGCTGGGTATTGATGGCGGCCTTCAGCATGGCCGCTTCCGAGTCCGAGATGGCGATGGGCTGCTGTCCGTCGGCGAAATGAACATGCACATTGTCCTTGCCGCTGTGGGACACCCGGGTGACCTGCGATAAATTGATGAAATGCTCCACTTGGTTTAATCCCTTCACCGTAATGAACATGCCAGCCTCCTTGCGCGGATGATCTCTCCCCCTATTCTACGCCTAACGCCGCTTCCCCGTCCCTGGCTTCCCCCGGGAATCGGCCCCAGGCCCGTTATTCGGCAGGTGATGGACGATAAAATCATGGATGGAACGGCGCAAAAACCACCAAAGGACGAGGAGCCCTCCGGCGATGAGAAAAAGGTACAGGATCGCGGGGCTGGCCCAAGCCTTGAGGGACTCCAGTTTTTTTCCTAAATAATATCCCGCCAGGGTGAAAAGAAAGGCGTAGGAAGCCGATCCCGCCAGGTTATAAAAAAGGAAGGGACGAAAGGGCGTCCGCCAAACGCCCGACAAAAGGCCCGTCACAGGATGGAGCAGGGCCACGAACCTGGCGAAAAAAACCGCCTTGGCGCCGTATTTTCCGAAATAATGCTCGATGCGGCTGATCCTCTCGGGTGTCATCCGAAGCCAGCTTATTTTTTTCAAGAGGCGGCGCCCCCACCAACGGCCCAGGCCATAACCGGCGTTGCCCCCCATGAAGCAGGCGGCCGTTCCGGCGGCGACCACGCCTCCAAAAGAAAGAACGCCCTTTTGGGCGAAAAAACCGGCCCCTAACAGGGTCGAGTCTCCCGGAATGGGAAACCCAAGGTTGTTCAGGAACACGGTCCCCAGCACGACCCAGTAGCCATGTTCCGAAATAAGGGATTGAAGCCAACCCGGCATATGGATTCGTTTTTTTAATTCCCCGCGGCGCTAGTCTACACCCTTTCCAGCGCCGAACGCGGTTTCCCCAAACCCTTCCCCTAAAAAAACGCCCAATCGGCGCCTCCTGGTCCGCCGCCTTAACGCCTTTCTCCTTTTGGGCATTCCGATTTTCTAACCTATGCGTTATTCTCGGTTTGATAAACATCAACCTCGAGGCCAACCGTGCAACCTCTCAATCGATGGGCGGCGTTCTGTTGGATTGCCTGCCTGCTCAACCTGACACCGGCCCAAGCCGATCCGGAAATTCCGCTCCCCCCCGACCCCAAGGCCTTTGAGGCGAAACTGGCGGAGGACCTTGGCGTCATCCAAGCCTACCGGAATAAGCTCTCCACAATCGCCGATTACGTTTTGATGGACGGGGTCCCCCCGGAGGGCCTGAAAAAGGAACATTACCGGGCGAACCTGCGGGAAACCTGGGTCAGTTTCCTGGATTACCTCATCGCGATGGATTCCATCGGCCGTTCCTACGCCCCCTTTTTTCAAGCCCCGGAGAAGGCCTTGGCCAAGGAAGCCTTCGACTCGGGCTATTGGATCTTCCTCGCCGAGTACCGCTACGCCGCCCAATTCGTGAGGAACCTGGAGGGCGTCCCCAACATCGAACCGCTCTTAAACGAACCGATCCCCGAACTGGGCCTGCCCCAGGGGACCTATTCGGCCTTCAAGGCCTTGGCCCAAGGGAAAGGGAAGACCGCCGAGCTATTCGGGAAAGACAAAATTTATTTCTCCTACGGGGTCGGGGACAGGACGGGGCTTCGTTTTTCCCAAACCAGGGAGGATAAGAACGCCATCCTCCGTTTTTGCTCCCCCCTCCAGTTGAAGGAATTAAAGAAAACCGGCGAGGAAAACCCGGGACCAAATGATTTCACCCCCTGGATCCCCAATTTCAAGGGGCTCCCCCGCTGGACCGGCAAGTCCAATCCCTGGCGTTGGGGAAAATCGGCCCTTTCCACCGGTCAAGTGGAGTTCCTTTTGAATCACTTGGAGCCGGGGGACATCCTTCTTTCCCGGAGGGAATGGTACTTCTCCGGCGTGGGGCGTCCCGGTTATTGGTCCCAAGCCTCCCTCTACCTCGGGGACGAGGCCTCGCGGAAGGCTTATTTCGAGGACCCCGCGGTCCAGACTTGGCTCGCCGGGCGCGGCCAAAAAGGAACCTACGAGGAATATTTAAAAAAGGAATTCCATGAGAAGTATCCCGCCTGCTTGAAACTCGACGGCAGGGGCCGCCCCCTCCGGCTGGTGGAAGCCTCCCCCGAGGGAATCCGTTTTGAATCCTTGGAGCGCTTTTCCGAGGCCGATTCCATCTGCGTCCTGCGGCCCCGGTTGACCAAACCGGCGATCGCCAACGCGGTCCTCCGCGCTTTCCGCTGCCTGGGCAAGCCCTTTGACTTTAATTTTGACGACGAGTCGGACGGACAAATGACCGGGACCGAGATGTTGGCCTTTTGCTTTAAACCCGATGGAAAAATCCCGGGGCTTCGATTTCTCCAGGGGGAAATGCTCGGCAATTACTTCACCTCCCCCAACACCCTGGTGGAGCAATTCGACGGCGACTTCGGGACCCCGGGGCAGCAATTGGATCTGGTCGTTTTCCTGGAACGTGAAAAAAAGAACGGCTTGGCCGAATTCAACGGCTTGGGTGAATTCCGGCAAAGTTGGAAGAGGCCCAAATGGAACAATCCCCCCTCCCAACCTTAAATGGGGCCAAAAGGCTTTTCGCAGCCCAAAAACGCACTAATTTTGACGTCAATATCGATACAAACATTAACGTTTAGCGTGAAATAGCAAATAATTTTGCTAAAATAAACCGCCGGTTCAAGTACATTATTTTAAATTTTAAAGTGGGAGCCCTTTTTGAGAATCCTGATCATCGACGATGAGCCGTCCCTCGTCAAAATCCTTTCGAAAGTTCTCGAGCAGGCCTCCCACGAGACTTTTTCAGCCCCTACCGGCGCGGAGGGGTTGGAAAAGGCCGGCCAGTTAACCCCCGATGTCATCCTCTTGGATCTTCACCTGCCCGACATGGGCGGCATCGATATTCTGGCCAAGCTCAATGAGCGCTTCCAAACCGCCTCGGTGGTCGTCATCACCGGGGAGGGCTCGGTGGACGCGGCGGTCAAGGCCATGCAGATGGGCGCCGAGGACTTCCTCGAAAAACCCGTGGACATGGAAAAACTGAAATTCAGCATCCGGAAAATCGCGGAAAAACGGGGGCTTCAAAAGGAAGTGGCCGTCCTCAAGCGTCAACAGCACGACATGTACCGCAAGGATTACCTCTTCCTCAGCGATCCCGAAATGCAGAAACTCTATTCCGAGTTGGAGCAGGTGGCGGGCCAGGAGAGGGTGACCGTCATGATCCTGGGCGAAACAGGCACGGGCAAAGAGCATGTGGCCAAGCTCATCCATACCCTCTCGCCCCGGTCCGCCAAACCCTTCGTCGAGCTCCATTGCGGCTCCCTGCCTGAGTCCATCCTGGAGTCGGAGCTTTTCGGCTATGAACCAGGCGCCTTCACCGACGCCAAGCGGCAAAAACTGGGGCTCTTCGAGGAAGCCCAAGGGGGAAGCATCTTCTTGGATGAGATCGGGGAATTGACGGCCTCGGTGCAGATGAAGTTGCTCAAGGTGCTGGAACAAAAAACCGTCCGCCGCCTGGGCGGCAACCGGGAAATATCCCTCGATGTCCGGGTCATCACCGCCACCCATCGGGACCTGGAAAAAGAGGTCAAGGAAGGCCGTTTCCGGAGCGATCTTTACTACCGATTAAACGTGGTCCCCCTCCGCCTCCCGGCCCTCCGGGAGAGGCCCAGCGACATCGTGCAATTGGCCAATTTCTTTTTGCAGGAATCCTGCCGGGCCTTCAATAAGAAATTGAGCCTCCTTTCCGACGATGTCCTGGCCGCCCTGCGGAACTACGCCTGGCCCGGCAACGTCCGGGAACTCAAGCATGTGATCGAGCGCCTGGTCATTACCGCCAAGGGCGGCTCCCTCGCCTTGAGGGACCTGCCCAAGGAAATCCGCGAAGCCAAGGCGGCGCCAGCCGCCGGCAAACAAGTCCTCAGCCGGAACGAGGCCGAGTTGGAAAACATCAAAAGGGCCCTCTTGGAAACCAAGGACAATAAATCGAAAGCCGCGAAGCTCCTGGGCGTCACCCGCAAGACCCTTTTTAACAAAATGAAAAAATACAACCTGGAGTAATACCAGGAACCAGGCGCCAAGGTCCCGGTCCCGGTTTTAAGGCCGAAGTTTGAGCCTTATTCCCGAAACCTGCCGCCGGGAACCATGTCCCTGAGTAAAAATTACCCATTGGGACAAAAGATCCCATCTTCCGTTCCGGCCAGGCCCCAATATCCTTATTTTAGGGCCATCCTCTCTGGCACATGCTTTGCTTTTCTTAAGGCATGATCCATTCCTACGCCAAACCCATTTTATCCGCCAGCTTTGGGGGAAAATTTCCCACCCCGAAAATGAACTTTGGAAAAACCAAGTTCAACATGGGGGAAAAAGAAATCCTGGTCGCCTTCCGCTTCCTGGTTTTCCTGGCCATTACCGTCCTTCTTTTCTTCAAGGACAAGGACAACCAGGTCTTTTTCAGCGGCAAACTGCAGGCGATTTTCACCGCCTATTTCCTCTCCATCGCCGCGCTGCCCTTCCTCAAAAGCAATTGGGTCGGAAACAAGAACTTCCTTTCCGTCATTTTCCTCACCGATATCCTTTTTATTTCCACGGCCATCTACCTGGGCGGCATCAAGGATGTGGACCTATTCATCATTTTTTTCACCACGGTCTTTATCTCGGCCCTGTCCCAAGACGTGAAAAGCGTCTTCGGCATCGCGATCGTTTCCTGCTCCCTTTACGCCTTTCTCCAGATGAAGACGACGGGCCAGTTTTTCAACACGGACACGGACATCCTAGTGCGGTTCCCCTTCCTCTTCGTGGCGGCCGCCCTCAGCGGCTACATGGCCACCGAAACCAACCGCCAAAAAGAGGAGCAAAAGCGCCTCAAGGAAATGAACCAGTTCCTGGCCGAGCAAGCCGACTCCTCCTCCCAAAAATTATTCGAGACAAACCGTAAATTGAAATCCCTTTTGGAATACCACCACTGCGTCCTCGCCTCGATCAAAACAGGCATCATTGTGGTCCAAAAGGACGGCAAGGTCCGAACCTTCAACGCCGGGGCAAGGCAGATCACCGGTTTTATCGAAGCTGAAATGGCCGACCGGCGCCTGGAGGAGCTTCCCGAGAACCTCCGCCCCGTGGCCTCAGTCCTGGCCCGGACCCTGGCGGAGGGGCGGAGCTTCCTGCAGGACCACTTGGAATTGAAAACCGACAGGTCCGAGGCCGTGCCGGTGACCCTGGAAACCACGGTCCTGAGGGGGGGCAACGGGGAGGTTATCGGCGCGATCGCCACCATCAAGGACATGACCCTTCTAAGGCAGATGGAAACCCAATTGCTCCGCTCCGAGCGTTTCTCGGCGCTGGGGGAAATGGCCGCCGGCGTGGCCCACGAAATCAAAAATCCCCTGAACGCCATCATGGGGTTTTCCAAGCGCCTTTCCGCCAAATTGGAGGAGCCCAGCCTCAAAAAATACGCCGATATCATCGCCAGCGAAGTCGTCCGCATGGACGGCATCGTCAACGACGTGCTGGACTACAGCCGTACGGATAAAATCCACAAGGAGCCCTCCGACGTCAACCAGCTGGTGGCTGAAACCGCCGCCTTCCTCAACGAAAAAACCGAATCCGCCGAGATCCTGGTGGAATCCGCCCTGAGCCCCCTCCTCCCGAAAATCCCCTTGGACATCCCCAAGGTCCGCCAGGTCCTCCTGAACCTGATCCTGAACGCGGTCCAGGCCACGGCCCCCGGGGGAAAACTGTTCCTTAAAACCAGGTTGATCGAAGGCCTGGTGCCGGAGGCCGTGGGCGGGAAGGGCGAGGGGGCCCTGTTCCAGCAGTTATTCCTGCAGCAAAAAATGGTGGCCGTCTCGGTGGGCGACTCGGGCTGCGGCATTCCCCGGGAGAACCTCTCCAAGCTCTTCCACCCCTTCTTCACCACTAAAATTACCGGCACCGGGTTGGGCTTGAGCATCTGCCAAAAAATCATCGCCTCCCACGGGGGCACACTGGACGTGGAAAGCGAACTGGGCAAGGGCAGCACCTTTACTTTTTACCTTCCGCTGGCGGAAGAATAATCTCAAGGAGGCAGGTCATGACTAAGGAAATATATACCATCCTGTTGGCGGAGGACGAGGAAGCTTCCCGGTTCCTCTACTCCGAGGAATTGACGGAAGCGGGCTATCGGGTCCTGACCGCGGCCAACGGCCTCCAGGCCTTGGGGCTGCTGGAGGATGAGCATGTGGACCTCTTGATGACGGACATCAAGATGCCCGACATGCACGCCATGGAAATGATTCCCCTGGTCCGGGCGGACCATCCGGACCTGCCCATCCTGGTGGCTTCGGCCTTCAAGGGCATGGAGGACGATTTCAACTTGAAAGGATTCAACATCAGCGGTTTTTTCGCCAAACCAGTGAACATGGAACTTTTAAAGAACCGGATCAAGATCATCCTGGCGGGAAAAATCCCATCTGTGGTTTGACGCAGGGACAGGTTGAGCCGCCAAGGCCGCCAAGATCACCGGGAAAGGCGAAATTCCAATGGTTCAAAATGACGCGGGTTTTCCAAGGGCCCGCCGTTGTTTCTATTGGGATGCCTTTTTTATCCCACCTTCAGCCGCTATTCCCCCTGAAAAAGTCTATGTCTTGCTTCCAGAACTTGGCGCGCTCAGTGGTAAAAACATGATTCAAGTTCAGGTAAAGAACCCCGCTCCGTTCGATTCATTCTTACCCACCGAGAAAAGATTTCCATTTCCCAATTTGACCCGGCCTTTTATTCCCAGGTTACGAGGGGTATTGATTGGCATCACCCTTGCTTTAACAAGGATCGGAAGTTGAAACCATCCAAGGAGCCATGACCATGATCAACCCCCTCGCTGAGACCTTCGGGCTCAAGGCGGCGCCGGAACAAGCCCCCGCGGCGATCCCCTGTTCCATGGACCTCGCCAGGCATTTTCACCGCTTTGTCAAATACTGGGCTGGGACGGACGTGGATTATTTGGGCCAAGCCTCGGACAATCCGATGGAAATGCCGGTGGAACTGGTCGTCCGTTGGAAGGGATCGGTGGGCGGTACCCTGGTCCTCCGCTGCTTCCCGGATTTCCTAACGTGGCTTCCCGAGAGCCGCGCCTATAAACCGCTCAACCTTTGCACGGGCAGGGAAATTTTCACCGAGATGACCACCATCTATTGCATCTACCTGATCCAACAGTTCTGGCTGACTGAAAATTTTGAGTTGGGCCCGATTCTTCCCAGACCCAGCACCCCGGCCCAATGGCCCGCCCGGGAGCCCCACGCTACCTGCGGAATCCTGGTGGATCACCACCCGGTTGAAATACGCCTCTGGATGGATTAACCCTCGAAAAGGAGACCCCATGACACCCTGCACCTTTGAATCCAAAAAGAAGCCCAAAAACGCCTACCGGCTTTTCGAACTAGGGCTGCCTTTCGAGAAAATCCTCCGGTCCTGGGGCGCGGCCCAAATCAACCGCCACCCCGCCTCCACCGCCATGAACTACATCAATGTGGAGCGAATGGCGCTCCTCAGCGGCACCCTGAACGGAATTTTGGTGGTCCGAAGCACCTTGGAATTCGCCTCTTGGCTCCGGAACCAAAGGGCCGATACGTCCCTGGGCCGGTACGACGAAATTGAGGTTTTTGAGGAGATGGTCTCGCTTTATTGCTTATACCTTTTTCATGACTTTTGGGTGCCCCAAAATTTCCACATTGGACCGATCCACCCCTTCCGGTCCATCCCCGCGGACTGGCCCTTGGGGGAACCCCACGCCTATTGTAATTTTTTGGCGGAGGGTTTCCCGGTGGAAATCCGGCTTTGGATGAAGGATTGAAATAAACCGCCCGCCTTTGTCCTCCGCCCGCTCCCCGCAAGGCTCATAACCATAATTTCACTTTAACCTCATGCGCAAAATTCCGGGAGTTTATGGTCTTGCGGGGGGGCGAGGGCGGGGTTCCCTACTTTTCATCCAAAAATTTCCGGACTTGCCGGACCAGATCGTCCAATTCGAAGGGTTTTTGGATCAAGTGGATTCCCGTTTCCAGGATTCCCTGTTGGGAGAGCACTTCCCGGGGATAGCCTGAAATAAAAACGACCTTCGTTTGGGGGCGGGTCTTCCGGATCTCGTCGGCCAATTCCTTCCCGTTCATCTTGGGCATGATGGTGTCGGTCAGCAATAAATGGATCGGGTCCGGGAAGCTCCAGGCCATTTGCACCGCCTCGATGCCGTTGGGCGCCTCCAACACGCGGTAGCCGTATTTTTCCAAAGTCCGGACCAGGATCTTGCGGACCGGATCCTCGTCCTCGGCCACCAAAATGGTCTCCGATCCCTGGGGAATGAGGGCCATTTGTTTTGGTTTGGCTTTTACGGCTTCCATCGCCGGCAGGGCCGGGAAATAAAAAGTGAAGGTGGTTCCCATGTTGAGCGCGCTGTGGAGAAAAAGGTGCCCGCTCCACTTGGTGACGATCCCATAGACGGTCGCCAATCCCAATCCCGTGCCTTTCCCGGCCTTGGTGGTAAAGAAGGGCTCGAAAATATGCTTTTGAATCTCCGCCGTCATCCCGGTACCAGTATCCGTAACGCTTAACCGGACATAGGTACCGGGAGGCAGGGTGGGCCTCTGTTCCTGGGCCAGCAGGGCCTCCGAAATATGCCTGGTCTCAACGATGATGTTCCCGCCCTTGGGCATGGCGTCCCTGGCGTTCAGGACCAGGTTCAGGATGACCTGCTGCATTTGCCCCGGATCCGCCAGGATCGGCTGGATCCCGGTATCCTGGATGATGGACAGGTCCACGGTCGCGTCGATGAGCCGCTTGAGCATCTTGCTCATTTCGGTGCTCAATTCGTTCAAGTTCACCGGTTGGGGCTGGACCACCTGCTTTTGCCCGAAGACCAGCAGCTGCTTGGTCAGTTCCGCTCCCCGGCGGACGGCCTTCTGGATTTCCTCCACCTCTTCCCGGTGGGGGTTATCCCCCGCCATGCTGCCCAGCAGGAACTCGGCGTTGCCGCCGATGACGCTCAGGAGATTGTTGAAATCGTGGGCCACGCCTCCCGCCAAACGCCCGATGGCGTCCATTTTTTGGGACCGGCGCATCTGTTCCTCGTGTTTTTTGAGGGATTCCTCGGCTTTTTTTCTTTCGGAAATATCGCGGGTAATGGCCGAGACCCCCACAATCTTCCCCCTCGTATCCAGGATCGGGGACATGGTGACGGACACATCCACTTCGTCCCCGTTTTTTCGCACCCTAACCGTCTCGAAGTTGGAGATACTCTCGCCCGCCATGACGATTTCCCTCATTTCCTCCGATTCATGCCGCCGGTCCTCCGGCGCGAGGAGGGAGATGGGTTTTCCCATGATTTCCTCGAAGGTATAGCCGTACAGAACTTCCGCGCCCCTGTTCCAGCTGAAAACCAAGTTGTCCAAATCGCTTCCCACGACGGCGTCGGTGGTTTGCTGGAGGATGGCCGCCAATTGGGACTGGACCTCGCCCGACTTCTGCCGCTCGGTCACGTCCAGGGCCATCCCCATGTTCCCAATGAGCTTTCCGTCCGAATCCTTCAGGGGCGTGGAATACCATTCGCAGAGGATTCTTCTCCCGTCCTTCCGGAGGTGCTCCCAAATATCGCCCCTTTGCAAGCCCCGGCCCATTTTCACCTGTTCGTGGGAATGATCTACCTTTTCCCCATTTTCCCCGGAGGGGATAATCGTCTCCCTCGCCGTTTTCCCTTCCACCTCCCTGAAGCTGTAACCGAATAAGTTCTCGGCGGCGGGATTCCAATAGGTGAAGTGGAAGTTCTCGTCGCTGAGGACACAGGCGATGGGCATGTTTTCCATTTGCAGCAATAGGCGCTCCAAAAGCTGGTCCCTCTCGCTCTGGAGCATGTCCTTGACAACCTTCGTCCTTTCCCTTTCGGTGATGTCGCGGACGATCACCGAAGCCCTTGTGACCGTTCCCGCCTTGTTCCGGATGGGCGAAAGCGTGATGGAAACCAGGATGGACTTCCCGTCCTTCGACCGGTGGGCGGTGGTGAAATCGGCGACGACCTCCCCTTCCCGGACTTTACCGATCAGGCCCTTAAACTCCTCCTCCCGCTCCGGGGGCAATACGATGGCGACGTTTTTGCCGCCGATTTCCTCGGGCTTATAGCCGTAAATCCTTTGGGCCCCGGGATTCCAGCTGACCACGGCGCCGTCCGCCGTCAGCACATAGATCGCGTCGTTGGAGGATTCCACGACCGAAGCCAGCCGGGACATGGCTTCGTGCGATTTTTTCCGCTCCGTGATGTCCCGGACTATGGCGGAAAGGCCGGTGATTTTTCCATCAATGTTCTTAAAAGGGGAGATGGAAATCGACACGTCCACCAACTGGCCTCCCTTGCGGACCCGGACCGTCTCAAAATCGTGGTAAGTCTCCCCGTTTTTAACCAGCTCGATCTGCCTGTTATTCTCCTCCTCGTGCCCCGGCGGCAGGAGGAGCGCCACGGGTTTTCCCACGATTTCCGATTCCGGATAGCCGTAGATGACCTCCGCCCCCTTGTTCCAAAGGGTCACGATTCCCTTCAGGTCGCAGGCGACCACCCCGTCGTTGGTGTTTTCAACGATGTT
>Ga0265338_10005269_pt1 | contig 16942 bp, 11 predicted proteins | sample 42126metaG_FD_193579 | JGI IMG/M metagenome (GOLD analysis project Ga0265338, IMG submission 193579) | Rhizosphere microbial communities from Carex aquatilis grown in University of Washington, Seatle, WA, United States - 4-21-26 metaG | ecosystem: Host-associated > Plants > Roots > Rhizosphere... | reverse complement strand
CGGTCTCGGTGAGGCTGTAGCCGACGGCATAGGGAAATCGAGCGGCGCGAAGAAAGCGCTCCACGTCGGGGGCGATCGCGGCGCCCCCGATCGGCATGGCGCGGAGCCGGCCGCCGAACGTCTTCCGGAGCTTCCGCCCGGCCAGCAGGATGAGGAGGCTGCGGAAAACAGGGAGCCTGTACAAGGGGATCTTCTCCAGCTCAGGCTGCACTCTTGTGCGGACAATCTTTTCGATCACGAGCGGTACGGAAAGGACGATGGTCGGCCGCACGCTCTGGAGCGCCGGGACAAGGGCTGTAGCCGAGGGCGGCTTGTCCAGGTAATACACGGAGGCGCCGCAGGAGAGGGCCGCCACCAGGCCGAGTGTGCACTCGTAGGCGTGCGCCAGCGTGAGAATCGAAAGCAGCCGATCGGTGGGACGTACGTGGACAAGGGGGTGGGTGGCCAGCGCATCGAAGACGATATTGCGATGAGTGAGCATGACCCCTTTCGAATGCCCCGTTGTGCCGGAGGTATAGATGATGGCGGCCAGGTCCTCCTCCGCAACAGGCGGAAACTCGAACGGCGCCTCCGGCAGGGATGAAAGCGCCTCGATGGCGATGGCCGGGCCGGCCCCTCCCACACGCGCAATCTTGTCCCGGAGCCGCGCAGAGACGATGATGGCCTTGCAACCGGCGTGGCCGACAATGTTCTCGATCTGTGCGGTCTGGAACTCCGTCATGATCGGTACGGCAACGGCACCCAGGCTCGTGACCGCGAAATAGGCGATTCCCCACTGGGTCATGTTTTCCGACAGGATCGCGACCCTGTCCCCCCGCTGCACGCCGCGGCCGTCAAGAAGGGATGCCGCGGTCCGCACCCGGGTAAGGAGCGCCGAGAAAGTGAGGGGTGTGCCGTTCACCATGGACAGGGCGGGACGGCCGGCGTAGGCACGGGCGCTGGCTTCGAGCACCGCGGGAAGTGTGAGGCTATGCATGGCGCAGGATCACGGCCGCTTCCTTCCGCTCCCTTCCGCTCCCTTCCGCTCCTGGCGGAGTTGCGGAGTTGCGGAGTGGCGGAGTGGCGGCATTCACGCCTGGTCCATCTTCTGCCAAAGGGATTTTGCTGCAGACTGGGCTGCCGAATAGACGGGCGCGGTGTCCCAGCGGAACGCCCTGCTCTCCATGATGATTCTGCCGTTCACGATCACGGTGTCCACGTCCCTGCTCCCCATGCCGAAGATCGCGTGGCCGGCCACATTCTCTCTCAGCAGCGGCGTCGGTGAGTCGTAGTCCAGGATGAGGAGATCCGCCTTGTAGCCTTTCTCCACCCTGCCGAAGCTCTCACCGAAGGCGCGATGGAGGATCTCGTTTCCGCTCTGGAGGAAACGCATGAATGCGCCGGGTGCCAGGGCCCCCCCCGAATCACGATGGCGGAAATAGGCGAACTTGGCTTCAAGGAGCATGTCGGAGCCGATCCCGTCCGTGCCCAGCGCCACGTTTTTCACCCGGGGCAGCTCGGCATTGTAGCCCACGTGATTGTTCATGTTCGAACGGCAGTTGTGCGCAAGGAACGCCCCGCGCACGTTGAGGATCTCCCGGTCCGCGGCGGTGAGGTACAGCCCGTGGGCCACTATGGACTTCTCGGAAAGAAGGCCGAACTCATCCAGCCTGCGCAGCGGATCCTTGCCGTACGCCCCGTGGGAGAAGGAGACGTCGAAGGCATCCTCCGCGGCGTGCACGTGGAATCCGCGTCCCGTGGCCGACACCACGTCCGCCAACGCCGCAAGACCGTCATTGGAAAGTGTGAAGGGCGCATGGCCGCCGATCATCGCCTCCACCAGGCGGTCCGCGCCCGCGCGTGTCTTCTCATCTTCCACCAGCCGCGCAAAGCTGCGGTTCTCTTCCACACCCTGCTTCAAGCCGTCCGGACCGTTCCTGTCCGTGGTCTCGTAGCAGAGGACTCCGCGGAGGCCTACCTTCTCGAAACACCCCTTCAGCATTTCCAGGGAGCCGGAAATGAAGGAAGGCGATGCGTGATGATCGATCACCGCCGTGCAGCCCGCCTTGACCGCGTCCAGCGCGCAGACCATCCCGCTGGACTGGAGCGTGGCGGGGTCCAGTGCCTTGTCCAGGCGCCACCAGAGGTTCTGCAGCGTGGAGACGAAGTCAGTGCTCGATGCGATCTTTGCCATGATGCCGCGTGAAAGACCGGAGTAGAAATGGTCATGACTGCACACGAGGCCCGGCATGACGATGCGCCCTGCCAGGTCGATTGCCCTGTCCGGCTTGAGCCCTTCCGCGGCGGCCCGCCCCACCGCCTGAATCTCGGTTCCCTCGATCACCACATCGACACCGGGAGTCACCTCGGCAGGGTGCAGATGAACGAGGGTGGCATTTTTCAATACGATCATTGCTGTTCTCCCAGAAGGTACGGGTAATCGCGCGCAATTGCGCTGACAACTGTTCTGGCAGGACTCTCCTCGATGCCGTCCGTCACGTTTCCCGCTGCGTCCACCATGAGATCCCGGACCCGTCCGTCAAGGCGGACCATGCCCCTGCCGCCTCGGAGGAAGAAACCGGGGTTGGTGCTGTCGCGGAAGTCGGCTTCATTGACAAACACGGTCAGCTTGTCCCTGTACGGCCGTCCTTCCCACGGGCAGAACGTGGCGCAGTTGCCGCATTCATTGCAGAACGCGTCCAGGTGAACGATCTGCGCCTCGTCGCGGAAGCCCTCCACGCGGACGAACGTGTTGGCCCTGTTCGGACAGACCTCCACGCACTTGAGACACAGCGCCCTGCAGCCCAGACAGCGATGGGATTCGACGTCGCGGACCTTCTCGTCATTCGCGCCTGCCGCAGACACTGGTATCAGGCGATCACGCAGGCTGCGCAGCCGGGCGGTGTCTTCAGCAGGGACTTCCCAGGCAGGGGCCCCGGCCACAGGCACGCTGAGCCGCGCGCGCTCCTGCGCGCAGATGGCGTCCACCGCCCTCCGCGCGGAGGCAATTGCCCTGACGATGGTCTCCGCACCCGCCGCTGCGTCTCCAATGAGAAACAGTCCCGGCACTGCGGTTTCCTGGGTGTGCGCGTCCACGACCGGTGTGCCGGGCGGCAGCCCGAGACTTTCGAGCCCGCTTCCGTCCACCTCGGCGCCCAGCGCGGTAATGAGGGTATCAGCCGGAAATGTCTCCTGCTTATCCGTGGCCACCGGGCGGGAGCGGCCGGTCTGATCTTCAGCGCCCAGCTCCATCACGCGGCACACGATGCCCGACTGTGCGGTCCAGCTCTCGGGGGCGCGCAGGAAATGGAACCGGATTCCCTCTTCCTTTGCGAAGGCATACTCCTCCGCGGAGGCGGGCATCTCCCGTTCGGTCCTTCGATAGACGATCCGCACGTCCTTCACGCCCCTGCAGCGCCGCGCGGCGCGTGCCGCGTCCATGGCAGTGTCTCCGGCGCCGATGACCACAACGGACCGGCCGAGACGCAGTGACGACGGATCCTTCCTGAATTGCCTGAGGAAGCTGAACGCGCCGCGCGCCCCTTCTATGCCCACGCTCTTGTCCGCCTCCGCACCGATACCGGCGCACACGTAGCGGAATCCCTGTGCGTTCAATTGCCCGACACCGGGTTTTTCCTTCACCCCGAAGTGGAACTGGACGCCCAGGTCCGTCAGGAGCGACACGTCCTTTTCCACCGAGTGTGCAGGAAGGCGGAACCCCGGCAGGAGCCAGCGCACGATCCCCCCCGGCTCGCTTTCACGCTCGAACACGTGCGCTTCGAATCCTTCACGTGCCAGGAATGAAGCGGCGGCAAGGCCTGCAGGCCCTGCGCCGATCACGGCAGCTTTCACGCCCCGGGGCGCCGCCTTGCGCGCGGCCAACCTGCCGCTGGCCCGATAGGCGTCATAGCCTCTCTCTGCGGAGATCCTTTTGACTTCCCGTATCCGCACGGATCCTTCCCAGTCCATGCGTGTACAGTTCTCCGTGCACTGATGATCGCAGAGATAGCCCGTCATGAACGGAAGGGGATTGCGCCTGTAGATGACCTCGAATGCCTCCAGGTATCTGCCCGCGCCGGCAAGATGGACGTACTCGGGAACGTCCTGGCAGATCGGACATGCATGCATGCACGGTGCGACGAAACAATCGAAGGGGGAAAGCGGCCCCTCGACGCGGACCTTGCCGGTGCCGCGGAAGTCTTTCCGGACATATGCGGCACCGCGCGCGGATTCCGCTGCGCGCCCGAGCTTCTTCGCGTCCACGCGCGGGGTGCTCCATGCCGCCCCATGCTTTTCCGCGGTCTCCGCAAGCTCCTTCAGCCGCGCATATCCGCCCGGCTTCAGCAGCTCCGTGGCGAGCGTGATGGGGCGGATGCCCGCGTCCAGCACTTCGCCGATATTCCAGGCCGACACCCCGCCGGAGAACGACAGCGGCAGCCCTCCCTTGAACTCGGCTGCAAGGCCGGCAGCAAGAGTGATGGTCAGGGGGTAGAGCGCCCTGCCCGACATGTACATCTCGTCTCCCGGCAGGACTCCCTGCGTATTGGCCGCCGCAAGGGTATTGGAAAGCTTGGCCCCGAAATGCCTGCCCTGCTGCCTGCCCAGGTCCAGGAGCCGCGTCAGCATCGGGACCGCGTCTGCATACTGAAGGTCCTTGCGGAAGCCTTCAGGGTTCAGCTTCACGTACCCGAAGCCCAGTCCTGAAAGTATCTCACTGGCGCGCTCGTGACCCAGGAGCGTCGGGTTGAGCTTTACAAGGGTATCCAGCTTCTTCTCCCGAAGCAGGTACGCGCAGATGGACTCGATCTCCCCGGGGGGGCAGCCGTGCATCGTGGACAGGGTGACCGAGGTGCAGATACGGGCAGGGATGCGGGACGGCAGCTCCCGAAGAAGGGGGGCGCGCGCCATCCAGGGCGTGCCCCGCAGAAGCCCCGAGTCCGCGGCCATGGCTGCAAGCTCTTCCCGGTAGCGTGTAAAGAGGGGCTCACGGGAGGAGTCGATGAGCCGATCAATGATCCGGTTCATCTTCTCCGTCTTGATGCCCTCCAGGTCGTAGCCGACGCTCATGTTGAAAAGGGTTCCCGGGTCCCGCGGCTCGGCGCCCATCAGCGTGTGAAAAGCGTGGACAAGGAGCCATGCCTTGAGGTACTCGTCGTAGGCTTCATCCAGGCTGAGCTCGGTGGACCACTCGACGTTGTAGCCTTCGTCAGAGGCATCGATGCACGGCTTGGCAACGGTGAGCGAATCGAGCTTCTGCACGGTCTTCAGCTCGATATAGCGCCCCCCGGCCAGCCAGGCGGCGATGATATTCTGGCAGAGCTGCGTGTGGGGGCCTGCTGCAGGGCCGACAGGATTTGCCGCCTGCGAGGTGAAAACGCGGGCGGTTCGAGTGCCGGTGGGCTGCCAGAAGTGCACGCCGGAGATGTCGAATATGGACTTCTTGGCGCGGAACTCTGCCAGTGCCCTGAAAAAAAGCCCCCGGAAGGGCACGGGGCGCATGCGATCGCTCATATGGAGGCAATTTTAACCCGAAACAGGCCGGCTGTCCGATTCAATCGAGAGCGGGATATACTGTAGATGTGGAGGCAGTATGAGAAAAATCCTTCTTCTTGCGGCCGTTGCGCTGTCGCTCAGCGCATGCGGGACCATCCCTCCCGCTGTGGCAGGTGCCCCCGCCCCGAAAGATAACGTTCTGCTGGGCGAACGCGTGGTGAACTTCAAGGCTGATCACGACACCATCGTGGTCGGCAACTACGAGGGAACTTTCAGGGAGGGAAGTTTCAGGTCACTGTTCTTCAAAGTGGAAAAGAACGACATCGAGCTTTTCAACCTCGTCATACTCTATGGCAACGGCGAGACGCAGAGACTGGAGACACGCCTCATCTTCAAGGAAGGTTCGCGATCCCGGCTGATCGACTTCGCCAATGGAAAACGCAGGATCAAGACGATCCAGTTCACGTACAAGACGGTTGGCACCTGGCAGGACGGCAGGGCGCGCGTGGTCGTGTACGGGGTGAAATAGGCGGCGGGGGGCGTTCCGGCAGTCCAATTCCATCGTGTACGTTGGCGAACATACTCCTCTCTGCGCGGAGGGTAAACTTTGTGCCGGAGGAAAGTATGGGAAAAATCTACGTTCTTGCAGCAGTCGCAATGTCAATGGTAGCCTGCGCCGGCACTCCCTGGCTCGTCACGGCCTCTTCAGACCGGAGCGCTGTCGCGGACCGGCCTGCCCCTTCGGAAAGGGCCGCCCCGCCGGGGGGTTCCGTCATGCTGGGGGAGCAGGACGTGGACTTCAATGTCGACCACGATTCGATCGATGTCGGCAACCATGAGGGATCTTTCAGGGCTCTCTTCTTCACCGTAGAGAATAACGATATCGAGCTCTTCAACATTGTCGTGGAATTCGGGAATGGCCAAAGGCAGTCGATCAACTCGCGGCTCGTTTTTAATGAGGGCTCGCGATCCCGCCAGATCGACTTGGACGGAAGAGATCGCCAAATCAGATCGATCCGGTTCACGTACAAGACGATAGGCTCCTGGCGGGATGGCAAGGCGCACGTGACGGTCTACGGGGTGAACTAACCCGCACCGCCCGAAGGGCGGTATCCATAGGGCGGCAGGCGCGCTTGCGCGCCGGGAGCCCACGCGCGGGCCCGACCGTCTTTTGCTTGCCATTGCCTGCACGCTCCTAGCCCAGTCGGCCGGCCCCGGTTTCATGCGCCGGCGGCCGTGCCTCACTGTCGACCCGGGCCGCGTCCTTGACATCCAGCGCGGCCCGGGATTCCATCGATGCATGATCAGCCTCACAATCAACAAGGACATACGTGCGCGCAACATCCAGCGCTGCAGGGAGAGAGGGATCGTGCTCCCGACGTTCGCCGGAATGAAAGAGCCGAGCCGGGTCTCCGGCAGCCTCCAGGAAGCCTTGCGGAAGGTGGGGCTCTGGGACGTGAACCCGCTGAACCTTCAGCGCATCACGTGGCGGAACCAGCCGCAGGCAAGCGGCGGGCTGTTCGGGGAGGTCAACTACCTGGAGATCCCGCGGGAGCTCACCGGCGTGCAGGCGCGGATCGTGGCGCTGGTGGGAAAATGGTTTCCCACGGGGGCGCACAAGGTGGGCGCCACGTATGGATGCCTGGCTCCCGCGCTGGTGACGGGTTCATTCGATTCCACCCGGCAGAAGGCTGCCTGGCCCTCGACAGGCAATTATTGCCGGGGGGGCGCATTCAACTCGGCCCTCCTTGGCTGTCAGTCCATCGCCATACTCCCTGAAGGGATGAGCAGGGAAAGGTTCGAGTGGCTCTCCAAAATCGCGGGTGAGGTGATCACCACGCCGGGAAGCGAAAGCAACGTGAAGGAGATCTTCGACAAGTGTCACGAGCTTGCCCGGGACCGGGGAGATGACATCGTGATCTTCAACCAGTTCGAGGAGTTCGGAAATTACCTCTGGCACTATGAAGTGACGGGAGCGGCCGTGGCAAGGCTTTTCCAGGAGGTGCTGGGAGGCAAAGGCGCGCTCACGGGCTTCGTGTCATCAACCGGGTCCGCGGGAACGATTGCGGCCGGGGATTATCTGAAGAAAGTGCACCCCGGCGTGAAGATCGCCGCGGCAGAGGCGCTGCAGTGCCCCACGCTGCTCTCCAACGGCTTTGGCGCTCACAGAATCGAAGGCATCGGGGACAAGCACGTGCCGTGGATCCACAACGTCAGGAATACTGACGCCGTGATAGCGGTGGATGACCGGGACTGCATGGGGCTGCTGCGGCTTTTCAACGAGAAACCGGGAAAAACTCTCCTGTCACACCTGGGGGCGGCGGACGGGTTCATCGAGAGTCTACCGCTCCTTGGCATATCGGGCATCGCGAATGTCCTGGCCTCGATCAAGCTCGCCAGGTGGTATGAGCTTTCCGAGGACGACGTGGTGGCCACGATCCTCACGGATTCCATGGAGCTCTATGGCTCGCGCGTCCAGGAGCTCGCAAAAAAAGACGGGGATCTGGATGCGGTGCAGGCCAACGGGATATTCCGGGAGAGCCTTGCCGGCCAGCGGACCGACAATGTCCTGGAGCTCACCCATCCCGAGAAAAAGCGCGTCCACAATCTCAAGTACTACACGTGGGTGGAGCAGCAGGGAAAAAAGATAGAAGAGCTGAATGCGCAATGGGCGGATGCCGGCTACTGGACGGCGCTGCAGGGGCAGGCGCCCCGGATAGACGAGCTGATCGAGGATTTCAACCGCGAGGCAGGGACCGCTCGGTGAGAATCCGCTACTCGTGCGTGACGTGCAGCCGCGCGTTCGAGTCGGAAGAAATTGTCTACGAGTGTCCCTCGTGCGCGGCCCGGGTGCAAAAGGATGGCCCGGGGGAAGGCTTCAGCAGGGGGTACTTGTCAGTGGAGTGGAGCCCTGCCGCCCCGTTTGCCCCGGGAAGCCCCGTGGATCCCCTTCAGTTCATGCCGTTTCCCATTCGGGACCTCCCCAGCTACCCGGCGGGCGGAACCCCGCTGGTGTCCCCTGCAATTCTGCAGAAGAAAACCGGCTTCCCGCATCTCACTTTCAAGAACGATACTCTCAACCCATCCGGGTCCCTCAAGGACAGGGCATCCCTTCTGGTGGCGGCCCAGGCATGGGTCCACGGCGAAAAGCGCGTGACCCTCGCCTCCACGGGCAATGCCGGTGCGTCCATGGCGGGCGCGGGCGCGGCTTTTGGCCTGGACGTCGTGCTCTTTGTGCCCGGCGCCGCCCCGCGCGCCAAGCTCCTGCAGTCGCTGCTCTACGGCGCCCGTGTCGTGCCCGTACAAGGCACATATGACGACGCGTTTTCTCTTTCCATGGCCTATACAAAGGAATACGGCGGCATCAATCGGAACACGGCGTACAACCCTTTTACAGTGGAGGGAAAAAAGACCGTTTCCCTGGAGCTGTACAACCAGCTCGGATGCCGCGTTCCGGACGTGGTCTACGTGCCCACCGGTGACGGGGTCATATTCTCCGGCGCGTGCAAGGGTTTCTCTGACCTCGTGAAAGCAGGGTGTGTGGACCGGATGCCCGTCATGGTCGCCGTGCAGGCGGAAGGAAGCAATGCCCTTGCCCGAAGCTGGAAGGAAGCCCGGGAGATAATTCTCCCCCGTACATCGACCATCGCGGATTCACTTGCTGTGTGCAGACCGGCAAGCGGTCACATGGCCCTGGAGTATCTGAGGCGCACCCGGGGCCGAGCCGTGGAGGTGAGTGACGCCGAGATCAGTGCCGCGCAGGTGGAGCTCTCCCGGGAGGCGGGCATGTTCGTGGAGCCGTCCTCCGCGGCCGCATGGGCCGGGTTCCTGAAGGACAGGCACCAGGTCGATCCCGGATCCCGGGTCGTGGTGCTGCTGACGGGCACAGGCTTCAAGGACACCGGGGCCGCGGAAAAGCTCGTAACGCTGCCCGCTGCCTGCGATGCCAGCCTTGAAGCTGCAGCGAGACTGCTGGCGGACAGATACGGGCTGCGGGCCCGGTCCTGAACCCCTCGCTGTAGAGATCCCGTTCGGCGAATACGCCGTACGGGCTGCGGGCCCGGTCCTGAGCACCCGCCCTGCGCGCGTGCCGCGGTCTTCTGCGGATTCCCGCGTACGCCCTCACTCGCGGATGGCTGTCTCGATTCCCTCTATCAGCTTTGTAATGTATCCGGGAAAATCGCTTATCTCGGAGCGGGGGATCCTGAACCCGATGGCTCCCTCGTGACCCCCGCCGTTGGCAATGGAAAAGCGCTCCAGAAGCTTCCGCAAATCATACACCTTCCACCCGCTAGAACGGCGCAGGCGGAACTGCACGAGGTCCCCGTGCTCGGGGTTATCGTAATATGCCACGAGCCCGAGCTTCCCGCTCTCCTCCGCGAGCTGATCGGCAATCACCCGCGCACTGGACACGATGCTGTCATCGTCGCATTTGGCGAACAGCGGCGTCATGTCTTCCAGCGTCAACGCCACGACCGCGAGCGAGCCCGAAAGCCGCTTGTGGCCCATCATGATGCTGAAGCAGTCCTCCTCGCGCGTGGAAAGCTTCTGCAGCTCGCTGAACACCTGGTCCATCGTGGAAAAATTCGTCTTCTTCGTGGTGCGCCGGGAGAGCATGTCATTGAACATGCCGGAGAAGATCTGATAGTACCTCTTCTCCCTGCGGGATTTCAGGTACTGGCCCATGTTCGAGTCCCCGATGATGCCGGTGAGAATGGCCAGCACGAGATTGCGGGGAAAGAGCTCCGCAACCTGGTGGCGCTCGAGCAGGTCCGGCCGTCCTTCCAGCTTGAAAAGAATATGCCCGATCAGCTCGCTTGCGGAGGAAGCCTCGGTGACAAGCCGGTAACCCTCGTCCCCGAAATACTCGCTGTCCGCGCCCAGATGATGATCGATCTCTATGTGCAGCACCCCCGGCGCGTGCATCATCGCGCGCACCGCAGGACTGGCCTCGATCATCGAGGGTTTCGGCGTATCGCAGAGAATAACCGTGTCCGTTCCCGCCGCAGGAGGATCCTCGGGATTGAGAAGCCGTATGGAATTGTAGCGGCAGATGTCCAGCAGGTATTTGAATCGTTCGTGCACCTGGCTGCCGATGTACAGGGCCACATCCTTGTAGAACATGTGCAGCACGAGGGCGATTGAAATCATCGAGGAAATGCAGTCATCATCGGGGCTCTGGTGTCCAAGCACCAGGAAATGATGCCGACCGACAATGGCCTCGATGATCCGGGCGATGATCGTGTTCTTCTCCTTGATGCTGCGGATGAAGGTTTTCCCCTGCCGCTTGGGGGCAGGCGCCGGCATGGGTGCGCACACGGCGCGATTCCTTCCCTCCTCCTTGGCCCTGTAGAGCGCGGCATCCGCCGCAGCGCGCAGGCCGGACAGATCTGCCGCGTGCAAAGGGAACCCGGCCACGCCCATGCTCGCGGTCACGGTTGTGATGGCGCCCTTCATGTCCTTGAGGATTTCCAGCCGTGCCACCTCCGCGCACACGCCGGCCATGAGCGCCGTTGCGTGGGCCGGGTCCGTGCGGGGCATGATGATGACGAACTCGTCCCCGCCGTAGCGGGCAATCACGTCCGACTCCCGTAGAAGGGAACGAAAAAGCTGGGCCGAGCTGCGGACCGTGGCATCCCCTTTCGGGTGGCCGTACAGCTCGTTGATCTGGCGGAAGTGATCCAGGTCCACCATCACGAAGGAGAGCGGCTCCCCCTTCTCCTTCGCGTCCGCCACGTAGTTGGCCAGTGAGTCTTCGAGAAAGCGCCTGTTGTAGACGCCCGTCAGCTCATCAGTCACCGCGCGCTTGCGGGCCCCCTCACCCCAAAGCACCATTTCGGAGACGAACTCGCTCGTTCCCCGCAGGCGCTGAGTGGTCACATTCAGCATGCGGTACATGAGCTTGAGCGCGAGCTCGGGGTGGGCGGCGATGATGTCGGTGAAAGCATCCTTCGAAAGGCTGTACAGGACGCTTCTTTCCAGCGCTTTGCAGCTCGCTGAACGGGGGGCATTGTCGAATATGGACATCTCCCCGAAAAAATCTCCGGGGGCGAAGCGCGCAATCTCCTTGCCCCCGCCGTCGGGAAGCTTGATGCTGACGGCTGCCGCCCCCTCTGCAATGATGTACAGATCGTTGCCCTGGTCACCCTCGTGGAAAAGGGTCTGCCCGGCGGTGAGGTTGACCGTGGCAAGGTGCTCCGCCACCTGGTCGATCTCCTTCGGAGACAGGAGGGAGAACACTCCCACCTTTGCGAGCAGCTCGGGTGACTGGCGTCTCATGAGTCGCCCTCCACGCGCACCCGGTCTCCGCCCTCGTTGCGCGCCTCCCACATCCTCTCGAACGCGCGCCCCACCAGGCTCTTGGCATCCGCGGCGGGCGCGGGATGCGCAGAGGCGCCCACGCTCCCCGTGAGGGAGATCGTGTCGCTTCCTGTGACCGGTCGCAGGTCGATGGCGCGTACCGCGGCGCGCAGCGCTTCCGCGGCTTCCTCCGCGTCCCCGGCGCTCCGACCCGGCAGGATTACGCAGTATTCATCTCCCCGGAAACGCGCGCCCATGTCCCCGTCTTTCAGCCGGGATTTGACCGCTTCTGCAAGGAGCATCAGCGTCTTGTCCCCCGCCTCGTGGCCATAGGTGTCGTTGATGACCTTGAAATTGTCCGGCTTCACCACGAGGAGAGTCGTGCGGGTGTGCGTTGCCACGATCTGGGGCAGCTCTTCTTCCAGAAATGCGCGGTTATAGAGACCGGTCAGTCGATCGCGGAGAAGCTGCTTTTTCAGTTCCTCGATCCACGGGGTCTTTTCGGATATCAACTTGTCGATGGCGCGTATCCTTCCCGCGATCTCTCCGAGAAGCTTCCTCAATACCCTCGCAAAAACATCCGGGTGCTTTTCCAGCAGCCCGCTGAACTCCAGGCCGTCGGGAAACACCAGGAGGGTGGCAGGACCTTCTGCCACGGCCGATGCGCTGCGTGGAGCGGTATCCAGGAGGTCCATTTCCCCAAAAACCTCTCCGCCGACGAATTGCGCAATCTCTTTGTCTCCGTCATCCTCGGCATGACGGCGGATGGCCACCGTACCTTCCTTGATCAGGTACAGCTCTTCACGGTGGCTCCCCTCCTTGAAGATCACCTCTCCCGCGTTGTAGCTCCGGTACCCGCTGTAACGCGCGATTGTGCCCAGCTCTTCCGGGCTGAGCTGAGCAAAAAGCGAAGTTTTGCCAAGGAGCGCGATTTTCTGATCCTTCGACGTGGTTTTCTCCGCTGTGGGCGCGGCGCGCGCGGCGGTCTTTTTCTTCGCTGTTACAGCGGGAGGCGCGGGAGGCCTTTTCTTCGCAGCGGCCACCGCAGGCCGCTTCTTCGCGACAACTTTATTCGCCACGGCCAGCTTCTTCACCTCGGCCACGGTGGTCGGTCTCTTCTTTGCGGCCGACTTTCTCGCCGCAGCGGGCCTCTTCTTCAGCGGGAGCTTTTTCTTCAGTGCCGGGCTTTTTTTCGCTGCTAGCTTTTTCTTCAAGGCCGGTTTTTTCTGTGCCGCCGGTTTCTTCTTTGCGGCGGGCTTTTTCACCGTGGCGGGCTTTTTCTTCATGGCTGCCCACTAAAATACCGCCAATATGGGACTCTCTTCAAGGCGTCGGTGCGTCGTTCGGGGCTATTGAGCCTTGGCACCACCTGGCCGCTCACCAATTCCGGCCGCGCCGGCAGCCGGCCTGCCTCACCCCCCCTGCTTCCGCCGCCAGCGTGGCGCGAGGGATGACGCAACGAGGGGAACCTGGGACACGATCATGCCCACAAACATGATTGCGCAGCCGCTTACCCCGCGCGCGCTGAGCCGCTCCCCGAGCACAACGGCGCCGCCAAGGGCGGCGAATACGCTTTCAAGGCTGAGCAGGATCGCCGCGTGCGCCGGAGGCGCGCGGCGCTGTGCCACTACCTGCAGGGTGAAAGCGATGCCGGCGGACATGACCCCGCCGTAGAGGATCGGCCATGCAGCGGAATGGATACCGTCCAGGCTGGGCCGCTCGAAAACAAGCGCGCCGCCGGTGCACAGCAGCGAGCAGACAATGAACTGGACGCAGGAGAGTCGAAATGGATCGACCCGGGGGGATAGCCATCCCACAACCTGGACATGTGCTGCCCAGAGAAATGCACTGATGAGAACGAGGAGGTCCCCGTGCTCGATCGTGAGGCTGTCCGTCACACTGAGCAGGAAGAGCCCGGCAACACACAGGAACGCGCCGACCCATGCACTTATCCCCGTGCGCTGGCCCCAGAGGAGCCCGGCAAGGGGGACGAGCACGACGTACAGTCCTGTGATGAATCCCGCTTTGCCAGCGGTCGTGGACACGATCCCCGACTGCTGAAAGGAGGCGCCGAGGAAGAGCACGGCCCCTGCCAGAAGCCCAGCGGACACCGCGCCCCAGGCGCGCGCACGCACGCCCCCGGCGGGAGGAGGAGGCGCGGCAGGGACGCCGCGGATCACGATGATCGGGATGAGCGAAAGAGCGCCAAGGGCGAATCGGAGGGCGTTGTACGTGAAAGGCCCGACGTGCTCCATGCCCGCCCGCTGCGCCACGAATGCCAGCCCCCAGATCGCGGCGGTGAGAAGGAGCAGGGAGTCGTTGGCAAACACCGATAGCGTGCGACGCATGTGCGACACCCTAACGTCCGGGGCCGTTCGGGGCAAGGGGCGAGGCACCAATCACTTGCGTCCCCAAACGCAAGCACCTAAACTGCTGGTGATTGGCAGTCGGGACCTGATGGTGCCAGGCAGAAGGTTCCTGGAGGAACAGAATGAAAACAGGAAGAATGTGCGCGGGAGCTTCATTGGTCCTTGTCGCTTTGATTCTGACAGGTTGTCTTTCGGCGGACACATACAAGACGAGTTTCTCCAATATCGTGCGCACGGGAACGCCGCAGGATATTCGGACCGCCATCGACAAAGGCGCGAAAGTGAACGCGCAGAACAAGGATGGCTGGACTCCCCTGATGTCCGCTGCCGCCAGCAATCAGGACCCCGCTGCCATCACCACGCTCCTGGAGGCCGGCGCGGATATCAACGCGCAGGACAAGGAAGGGTGGACTGCCCTCATGTCCGCTGGCCGCAGCAACAAGAACCCCGAAATAGTCACCACGCTCCTGGAGGCCGGCGCGGACATCCATGCGCGGAACAAGGACGGCGTGACCCCGCTCATGTTTGCCGCCAGGTACACCAAGAACCCTGACGTGATCACCGCTTTCTTGAAGGGCGGAGCGGACATCGAGGAGCACAACGAGGGCGGCTGGACAGTTCTGACGCTCGCCGCTTTTTACAATCAGAACCCGGAAGTGCTCGGTACTCTCATGAAGGCCGGGGCGGACATCACGGCCCAGAACCGCAACGGTGAAATTGCGCTGATGATGGCAGCCCGCAACAACATTCCGGAGGTGATCACCTTGCTCCTGGAAGCCGGCGCGGACATAGGCGCCCGGGACAACGAGGGATGGACCGCGCTGATGCTCGCCGCGTGGGGCAATCAGAACCCAAAGGTGATCACCATGCTTCTTGCTGCCGGCGCGGACATTACGGATCGAAACAAGTACGGGAATACGGTCCTGATGGCTGCCGCCTCCGCCAACCAGAACCTGGAAGTGATCACGACACTCCTGGAGGCCGGTGCTGACATCAAAAGTCAAAACAGGGATGCCTGGACCGCGCTGCTGCTCGCGGCCTGGGGCAATCAGAACCCGGAGGTGATCACCACGCTCCTGAAGGCTGGCGCCGACATCAAGGATCAGAACCTGGGCGGTGTGACGGTCCTGTTGGCCGCCGCCCGAAACAACCAGAACCCGAAGGTGGTCGCGGCTCTGCTGGCGGCCGGCGCGGACATCGCGGCCCGTGACAAACAAGGCTGGACCGCGCTGCAGACTGCCGCCGCCTACAACCAGAACCCCGCGATTGTCCGTACGCTCCTGAAGGCCGGCGCAGACATCAAAGACCAGAACGCTGACGGCTGGACCGTGCTGATGCGCGCCGCATCGGACAACCAGAACCCCGAGGTGATCACGACACTTCTGAAAGCCGGCGCGGCAATCAAGGCTCAAAACAAGGACGGCAGCACGGCCCTGATGCTGGCCGCCAGGAACAACCAGAACGCTGACGTGGTGAGCACTCTGCTGAGGGCTGGCGGGGACATCGAGGGCAGGGACAAGGATGGCTGGACCCCGTTGATTCTGGCAGCCGGGTACAGCAAAAAACCGGAAGTGGTCATGACGCTCTTAAAAGCCGGTGCAAACGCGAAGGCGAAAAACAGCGAAGGCATGACGGCCTATGACTACGCGCAAAGCAGGGAGAACCTGAAAGACACGGACGCTCTCAGGAGGCTCGAAGAAGCCGCGAGATGAATTGCGAAGAGACCGGTTGCGGTGGAAAAATCGCCCCTGCCTTGTCCCTCGTCCCTGTTCTGACTATCATGGCGGTCAGATGAATACGGGAAAGCTCGTGCGCCTCAACAGGATCTTCGGCCACGCCAGCGGCCGGCTCTGCTCGGTGGCAGTCGATCATTTCATGATCTATCAGAACGGCGTGCCGGCAGGCCTCCGGGACATGGCGGGAACTCTGAAGGCCGTGGTCAAGGGAAAGCCGGACGCGGTCACCATGCAGATAGGAATGGCGAAGACGCTCTGGCAGAATCACGCGGGAGCCGTACCCCTGATCCTGCAGAGCTCGTTGGTGCGATACGATGATTCCGCAATGGGACTGGCGGCCACGCCGGAGGACGCGGTCCGCGTGGGAGCGGACGCATTCGCCATCGTCTGCTTTGTCCGGGGACCCACCGAGTGGCGCTACATGCAGGCAGTCGCAGAGGCTGTGCGCGAAGCTTCCCGCTTCGAGATGCCGGTGATCTGTCATGTCTACCCGCGGATCTTCGCGGGAGGCACCGCGGAGGTTTCCTTTACGCCGGAGGACATTGCGTGGGCGGCACGATGCGCCGCCGAGCTCGGGGTGGACGTGATCAAGGTTCCCTACTGCGGGGATGTGGCGGCATACAGGCAGATCGTGGAAGAGAGCCCGGTGCGGCTCGTGGCCGCGGGCGGTCCAAAGGCGAACGATATGCGGGGGGCGCTTTCGATGATGGCAGATGTCGTGCAGAGCGGCGCGGCAGGGGCCACGATCGGACGCAACATCTGGGGATTCGACAACGTGACCGCAAATGTGAAAGCCTTCAAGGCCGTGATCCACGAAGGCATGAGCGCCGAGGATGCCATCCGAAAAGCGGGGCTCTAACGAGCCTCAGCGGGGCTCTAACGAGCCTCAGCGGGGCTCTAACGAGCCTCAGCGGGGCTCTAACGAGCCTCAGCGGGGCTCTAACGAGCCTCATCGGGGCTCTAACGAGCCTCAGCGGGGCTCTCACGAGCCTCAAGGCGCCTCCAGCGAGCTGACCACGCGCTTCAGGTTCCCTCATCCGAGCAGCAGCGACGAGGACGGTTTCC
>Ga0265338_10005268_pt1 | contig 16944 bp, 19 predicted proteins | sample 42126metaG_FD_193579 | JGI IMG/M metagenome (GOLD analysis project Ga0265338, IMG submission 193579) | Rhizosphere microbial communities from Carex aquatilis grown in University of Washington, Seatle, WA, United States - 4-21-26 metaG | ecosystem: Host-associated > Plants > Roots > Rhizosphere... | reverse complement strand
GCCGCAGCATATCGTATTGCTCTACCCGCTGCCGCACCTGGTCATCGCGGCAACCTTCGCTTCCGCGGCGTCCATGGCGGGCTGGCTTCGCAAGGCCGGCGTGTGCGTGGTGGCTGCGGTGCTCGGTGCCGGCGTCCTGTTGACCGTGGCCTATCGGTTCCAGATGTCGGCGAACGGGCTCAGCGTGTACTGGACCGACGCCATCTACGGCCTGGATCGGGAACTGCGCAACGAGCAGGTCACCGACGTCGTCGCGGCGGACTGGGGGATCGAGGAGCCGGTGCGGGCGCTGTCCGAGGGCCGCGTCCGGATCGTGGCGGATCGGATCACGGCCGGCGCGTTGCGGGAGAACGGCGGGAAGAACCTGCGGATTGTGACGCACGGTGACGGGTTCACGTTGTATCCCGAACGATTGCGGACGCTCGAGGAATCGGCTCGGACCGCGGGGGTCCGGCTGGTTCCGGAGGCGCACGTATTGGACGCGCACGGGCGGGTGATGTTTGACGTCTTGTCGGTTGGCGAGCTTACTCCAACGCCTGTCCCCGCGTCTCCCGGGCGAACAGCAGAACCGCCATCCCACATACATAGATGACGGCGATCGAGCTCAACGCGCGGGCGAAGCTGCCCAGGTGGACGATGAGCACGCCCGTCAGGAACGGGCCGCTGGCCGCGAGCACCCGGCCTGCGTTGAAACAGAATCCTGCGCCGGTGGCGCGGATGCGCGTGGGGAACAACTCCGGCAGGTACACCGGAAAGCCGCTGAAGATGCCGTTGGTGAAGAAGCCCAGCGCGGGCAGAACGAGCAAGATAGCGCTGTACGACCATCCCGCCAGAAACGTGATCGGCAATATCATCGCGCAGCCGGCGAGCATCACCAGAAACGCAAGCCGGCGCCCGATGCGTTCCGCTAGCGGCGGGAAAGCGAAATACCCCGCGATCGAGCCGGCGTTCAGGCTCATCACGGCGTAGCTGGTTAGCTGGGTGAGGCGAGACGGATCGAGGCGCCGCGGTCCGAGCAGCTCGCGAATGAACGACGGGGTCCAGTTCGTGGCGCCCCACAATCCAAAGACCGCCACCAGGGCCAGGGCCGCGCCCACGGCGGTGTCGCGGCGGTGCTCCGGACGGAACAGTTCGCCGACCGTGAAGCGCGGCGCTCCGGCCTGCCTGGCTGCGCGCCACCGCTCCGGTTCGCGCACCTTCAGGCGCACAAGGAGTGCAACCAAGGCCGGCGCGAGTCCCACGAAGAACATGACGCGCCAGCTCCGGTGCGAAAGCAGCGCGCCGATGCCGGCAGCCAGGAAGTAGCCCGCGCCCCAGGCCGACTGCAGCAAGCCCGCTCCTCTCACACGGAGCGACTCCGGCCACACTTCCGCCACCAGCGTCGCGCCCGCCGCCCACTCGCCGCCGATGCCGAGCGCCGTGATGAACCGGTAGATCGCGAGTTCCCACCAGGTGTGCGAAAAGCCCGCCAGTCCCGTGAATGCGGCGTAGATCACGATCGTGATGACGAGCGTGCGCGTCCGGCCGATGGTGTCCGCCAGCACGCCGAACAGCGCGCCGCCGACCGCCCAGCCAACCAGAAAGATCGACAGAATGATGCTGCCGTAGGAGCCGATGTTTTCCGGGGTGGCGCGCGTCCCGAGCAACTCGCGCAGCGCCGGCGTCAGCACGAGTGTGTAGATGGTGGAATCCATCGAGTCGAAGATCCAGCCGAGCCAGGCGACCACGAGGACGAGGATCTGGTAACGGGAGAGGCGCACGGCGGCTTCGGCGGACATGCTGGCTGCTGATTTTAGCGCATTCGAGCATCGGCGGATCGGATTGCGGGAGCAAAACCTGCATGCTCCGGCAGATCCTGCACTGCTCGGACTCCTGCTCCCTCTAAAGCCAGGCGCGCAACTCGCTGGTGGCGAATCGGCTCAGCAGAATGTGACTTTGGCGTGACTCGTGCTCTTGGATAGGGTGGCGCCCATCGCCTCGAGCGGTTGTACGAAACGAAGGAGAGTCCATGTTTCTAGTTCTGTTTGCTGTTTTGTTGTTCATGTGGCTGCTGGGAATGTTCGCGTTCCACGTGGCCGGTGGGTTGATCCACCTGCTTTTGGTCATTGCGTTGATTTCGTTGGTGGTGCATTTCTTCAGGCGCCACGCCACGGCTTGAGAACTGTCACGTTTGGAAGTTGGCTGTCCCGGCGGTGACCGTTTTTGCTGCTTCCGGAACATCCTTGGCCGCGCCAAAGAAGAGCAGCGTCAGGCGCAGGCACGGGGCAGTCCAGCGACCTCCCTCGGCTTTTGTGTCCCCATCGTCAAGCAAGGAGAATCTATGAACCGATTATGCATTGCAGTCGTCGTGACTATGCTCGGAGCGATGTCCGTCTCCGCCGCCGACCAGACCTGGACCGGGAAGATCAGTGACAGTATGTGCGGTGCGAAGCACGATACTTCCGCCGAACACGGCAAGAAGATGTCCGATCGCGACTGCACCTTGGCCTGCGTGAAAGAACACCATGCCAAATATGTGTTCGTGAAAGGCGCCAAGGTGTACAGCGTTGCCAACCAGGACTTCGGGGGTTTAGAGGAGCACGCTGGTCACACGGTAAGGCTGACGGGCGAGATGAACGGCGACACGATCACCGTCTCGAAGATCGTCATGCCCGCGAAGGAGTAGTTCCGCGGGTCGTCACGGCTCGGCCCTGAGCTCGCTTTCATAGAACCGCCGCAGCCGTTCGCCGATTTCGTCTCGCACGCGCCGGAAGGCGGCCAGGACTTCTTCGTCGGTGCCGCGGACCGCTGCGGGATCGTCGAAGCCGATGTGCACGCGGTGACGCACTTCGCCGGTGAAAACCGGGCAGGTCTGGTTGGCGTGGTCGCAAACCGTGATCACGAAATCGAACCGCTGCCCGAGGAATTGCTCGACGGATTTCGGGCGCGCAGCGCCGATGTCGATGCCCGCTTCTGCCATCGCCTGTACGGCGGCCGGGTGGACGCGCTCGGCTGGGCGCGTGCCGGCAGAGTGCACTTCCAATCCCGCGTCGAACGACCGTAGGAAGCCCTCGGCCATCTGGCTACGGGCCGAGTTGCCGGTACACAGGACCAATATCCGCGTCATGCGTGTTTCCAGAAGCGCTTCTCGAAGCGCAGCGACAGGTTCACCAGCGAGATCAGAACGGGCACCTCCACCAGCGGCCCCACCACGGCAGCGAACGCCACTCCGGAGTGGATGCCGAACACCGCTATGGCCACCGCAATCGCCAGCTCGAAGTTGTTGCTCGCCGCGGTGAAGGAGAGCGTGGCCGTCTTCGGGTAGTCCGCCCCGAGCCGGTGCCCCATCCAGAACGAGACCAGGAACATCACGACAAAGTAGATGAGCAGCGGAACGGCGATCCGCAGCACGTCCAGAGGCAGGCGGACGATGTAATCGCCTTTGAGCGAGAACATCACCACGATGGTGAACAGCAACGCCACCAGCGTCAGAGGGCTGATTCGCGGCACGAACTGCTTCTCATACCACTCGCGGCCGCGCGCCCGGACCAGGACGAACCGGGTCGCGATCCCCGCCAGGAACGGGATGCCGAGATAGATGAAGACGCTGCGCGCGATTTCGCCGATGGTGACATCCACGGCGGCGCCTTTCAATCCGAACCAACGCGGCAGCACCGTGACGAAGATCCACGCGTAGACCGAATAGAACAGCACCTGGAAGACGGAGTTGAACGCGACCAGGCCCGCGGCATATTCGGTGTCCCCGCGCGCGAGTTCGTTCCACACGATCACCATCGCAATGCATCGCGCCAGGCCGATCAGAATCAGGCCGGCCATGTACTCGGGCTTGTCACGCAGAAACACGATCGCCAGGGCGAACATCAGCACCGGCCCGATCACCCAGTTCTGCACGAGCGAGAGCAGCAGGACCTTGCGGTTCCGGAACACCTCGCCCATCTCCTCGTAGCGCACCTTCGCCAGAGGCGGGTACATCATGAGGATCAACCCGGCGGCAATCGGGATGGACGTGGTGCCAACTTGGAATTGCGTGATAAGCCGCACCACGCCAGGCAAGCCGACTCCCGCCCCGACGCCGGCCGCCATGGCCAGAAAGATCCAGAGCGTCAGATAGCGGTCCAGGAAGGAAAGCCGCGCGCCGGTTCGATTCATGCGACCTACAGCGCGGGCTTGCGCGCGCGGATGAAGGCGGCGGCGAACTTGCCGTCGACGAGCGGCGCCAGCGCGTCGGCGTCGAAGCCGTTGGCCTCGAGGGACTCTCGCGCGTCGGCCGTTGTGTACACCCTGGTCGGCTCGATATCGATTTCCACGAAGCCGGCGCGGGCGAGTTTCTCGCGGTAGACGTCTTCCTCGAGCGCGCCCGCCATGCAGCCTGCCCACAGCTCCACGCTGCGACGGATCTCGGGCGGCATCTCGCCGCGAACCACCACATCGGAGACGGCCAGCCGCCCGCCCGGTTTGAGCACGCGAAAGGCCTCGGCGAGCACGCGGTCCTTGTCGGTCGAGAGGTTGATGACGCAGTTCGAAATGATCACGTCGAGGCTCGCTTCGGGGAGCGGAATCTTCTCGATCTCGCCCTTCAGGAACTCCACGTTCTCGAGGCCCGAGCGCTTCTGGTTTTCGCGAGCCAGCGCCAGCATCTGGTCCGTCATGTCCAGGCCGTAGGCCTTTCCCGTGGGGCCCACGCGTTTGGCGGAGAGCAGCACGTCGATGCCGCCTCCGGAGCCCAGATCGAGGACCACCTCGCCGGGGCTCAGTTGCGCTAGCGCGGTGGGATTCCCGCAGCCGAGCGAGGCCAGCACGGCCTCCGCCGGCAGGCCGGATTTCTGTTGCTCGTCGTAGAGGTTGGCGGTGATCGGATCCACCGCGCCCTCGGGCGCCGCCTTGGAACCGCAGCAGCAGGAAGAGCCACTGCCCGAGATCACGCGCAGCGCGTGTTCCCCGTATTTCTCTTTGACCACGTCTTTGATTTCCATGTGCGTTGTCCTTTCGTCACGAGCACTTGCATGCCTTCAGGATCGACTCCGGCTTGACTGCCTTGTTCCGGGTGCAGCACTCTGCGTACAGGAACGTGAGCAGGTCCTGGAGGGCGCGCGCGTTGGCCGAATACCATAGGAAGGTGCCCTCGCGGCGCTGGTCGGCCAGTCCCTCGCTGCGGAGCTTCTCAAGGTGGTGCGAGAGCGTGGAGCCGGGGATACCCATCTCCGCCTGAATGTCGCCCACCACCATCCCCTCCGGATAAGCGGAGAGCAGCAGCCGCATGATGCCCAGCCGCGCATCGTTACCAATGGCTGCCAGCATGTCGGCATAGCGCGCGGTGAGTTCGGGATCTGGTTTCTGCTTCATCGAAATATACTTCGATGATACTAGAAACATGGAATGGTGTCAAGAGGAGAATGAGGCTACTCGATAGGCGGGAGGGACGCGGAGTGGACGGGGCGTCGATCAGGGGATGGCCGAGGCGCGGAACTTCGGCAGGTCGGTCCGCGCCTCAGTCATCTGCCGCACGGCCACGGGATGGATGCGACTCCCATCCCGCGCCGAGCGGCCGCAGGAGCCCCTATTCAAATATGACGCGAAGCTGGGAGCCGCCCAGGGTGATGGATGCGAGCTTCCTGGCGCCCGCTTCGTCGCTGATACCGAACGTGGTGGCTGCCGCCTTGGCGCCCAGCTGCTCAACCTTTGCCTTGACGTCGATCGTCTTGCCGGCTTTGTCTTTGAGCACGGCGGTCGTTCCAGTCACGTCGATGGAATACTTGCCGGGCTGTAGTTGCGTCTTACCGGCCTGGACCGGGTCGGACAAATTGAACTTGTAGGTCGCGGCCATGGCGAGCGAACCCGCGAGAAGCCCGACTGTAAGAAGGCGCGTGAATAGTCTTTCCATACTTCTAGTAGACGGCAGCTGGTACCGAAAGTAACCTCAAGATTGGTTAAAGGTGCCGTGCCGGACGGGAGCGCGTGCGAGCGCGCGCTAGAATACGCTAGAAGTGCAGACGATCCTTCTGGTGGACGATGACTCGGCCCTTTGCGAGTTGATCGCCGATGTCCTTTCCGAAGCCGGCTTCGCGCTGGAATCGGTCCTCGATGGCGGACGCGGACTGGCGCGCGCGATCGAGGGCAGCTTCGACCTCGTGCTGCTGGATGTCATGCTGCCCGTCCTGGACGGCTTCGAAGTCCTGAGGCAACTGCGCCGCCGTTCCCCGGTTCCGGTGATCATGCTGACCGCCAGGAACACCGAGCAGGACCGGGTGGCCGGCCTGAACGCGGGCGCCGACGACTATCTGCCCAAACCGTTCGGATCCGAAGAGTTGCTGGCGCGCGTGCGAGCGGTGCTGCGCCGCTCCGGGCACACCGCCTCGGGCGAACCGGAGGTGGCCACGGTCGGCGGCCTGCGGCTCGATCGCACCAGCGGCAAGGCCTGGGTCGGGGACGAGCCCTTCGCCATGACCGCAACGGAGTTCGCTATCCTTGACCTTCTAGTTCGCTCGGCGGGCCGGGTGGTGACGCGCGACCAGGTCTGCGCGGTGCTCTACCAGCGTCCGGCCACGCCGTTCGAGCGCTCGCTCGAGGTTCACGTCAGCCACCTTCGGAAGAAGCTCGATCGGGCGGGCATTCTCATACGGCCGGTGCGAGGCGTCGGGTACCTGCTGACAAAGGAGAGCGCTTGAACCTGCGATCGATCACAGCCAAGATCCTGATCTGGTCCTTGTCCACGCTGGTTCTGTCGCTGGTGGCCTACTCCTGGCTCTCGAAGGCCGTCATCTTCGGGGTTTTCGACGAAGCCTTCGCGCGCAGCGACGCGTTCGAGTTGCATCAGGCCAGCACGGCATACGAGCATGGCGGCCACAGCGAGCTGGAGCGCTACCTTACAGACCTGCGCGCGTTCGAGGGAGCCGAGCGTTACCTCACCGACTCATCGGGCCGCGATCTTCTTACCGGCGAGGATCGATCCGCGTTTTTCGAGGGCTCTCAGGGCCAGCGCCGGTCCTTCATGAACCGCGGCGATAAGCACGCGGTGCGGGTCGCTTCCGAGGACTGGCGCTATCGTTTCCTCATTATCTATGTGCCTCCGTACAGCTTCACCACGTTTGCGCCGTACTACTTCCTTCTGCTGACCGTGGTGGCGGTTCTGTTCTGGTTTCTGGCCATGCACTTCGCGTGGCCGCTGCGGCGCCTGGCGGCCGCGGTGCGGCGCTTCGGAAGCGGGGACCTGACCGTGAGGGTCGGAATGCGCCGCCACGACGAGATCGGCGAGCTGGGACGCTCTTTCGACAGCATGGCTGCTCGCATCCAGACTCTTCTCACCGCGGAACGGCAGTTGCTCCAGGACGTGTCGCACGAGTTGCGCTCGCCGCTGGCGCGGCTGAGTCTCGCCGCGGAGCTGGTGGGGAAGGACGGCGACCGGGCTGCCGCCGCCGCCCGCCTGCGGCGCGAAACGGATCGGCTCTCCGATCTGGTCAGCTCTCTGCTGCAGATGACCACGGCCGAAGGGGATCCCGAGGCCTTCAGCGTCGAGGATGTGTGCCTGAGCGACATTCTGCGCGAGGTGGCCGAGGACTGTCAGTTAGAAGCGGAGGGACGGGGTTGCCGCATCGAGGTCGATGCTCCGGACGAGGTCCGGGCCCTCGGCGACCGCGGACTGCTGCAACGCGCTATCGAAAACATCGTTCGCAACGCCATCCGCTACTCGCCCGCCGGTGCCGCCGTCGAAGCAAAGATCGTGGTGGATGGGGCGCGTGCAGTACTTTCCGTGCGGGACCACGGTCCCGGCGTGAAGGAGGACCTGCTGCCGAAGATCTTCAATCCCTTCTTCCGCGCGGACGAATCGCGCAACGAGTCGAGCGGCGGTGTCGGACTCGGCCTGGCGATCGCACAGCGGGCCATCCACCTGCACCACGGTGAGATCCGCGCCGCGAACGCCAGCCCGGGGCTGCTTATCACCATCGTGTTGCAGCGGACTGAGGAAGGGCCCGCCGCGTCCGCTACTTAGCGTCCACCTTGTCGAGCCGCAGAAAACGGGCCGCATTGTTGTAGAGGATGTCGCGCTTCTGCTGCGGCGTGAGGTAAGTGGCGCCTTCGATGACGCTGATCGAGGCCTCCATCAGGCCGGGCCAGATCATCTGGTCGGTACCGAACATCACGCGATCTTCGAATCCCGCTTCCACGATGCGCTGGATGTAGGTGTGCACTTCCTTCAAGGGGTAACTCCAGATGAGCCCGGCCACATCGACATACACGTGCGAGTTGGCCTGGAGCAGCGTGAGCAGGTTGTCGATCATGGGGTAGCCGGCGTGCATGATCCACAGCCGCAGTTTGGGATGGCGCGCGAGCAGGTCTTCGAGCAGAAGCGGATTGCCCATCGAGCCGCGGAACTTGGGCGTGGCTACGTTGGCGCGGCCGGAGCCTCCGGTACCCATGTGGATTCCGACCGGGATGTCGAGCTCCTCGGCCAGCGCGAAGTACTTGTCGAGCGACGGATCGCTGGGCGAGATGCCCTCGTACTGCGGGGCCACCTCTCCCATCACCTTGAACCCGCCAGTGGTGAACGCCGTTCGCAGCTCGTCCACCGTCACGTACCTGCCCGGGGTGATGCCGTTGTCGAAGGCAGTGCCCGGAATGATGCGCGCGGGCGCGGCGTCCTTCCACTGCTGGACGGATTTGGGATCGCCCATGACGACGGCCGTGACATTGAGTCGCTCGTATTCGGCCAGGAGGGCCTTCATGTACTCGGCCTGCGACTTGGAGGGCTCGAGCAGCAGCGTGCAATCCTGCGGGGCCCATCCGGTCTGCGACTCTTTGGAGTGCGGGTCCGACGCCAGGAATTGTGGGTTGAACGGGCACATCGGTCCCATGCCGGGAAAGCCGCCGAAAGTGTGTACGTGGATGTCGATTATGGGCGGGCGTTTGCCTGCGACGGGCTGCGCGAAGGCTATGGACGCCGCGACGAACAAGCAGCAGAGCGCGGAGATTCGCATGGGGGAATCATAGCAAGGGGACGAGCTGAAGGTTGCTCTACTTCAGCGCGTAGACAGCTCCGTCGGTCGAGCCGAAGTAGACGGCGTCCTTGTCGATGGCGGGAGAGGAGACCACCGAGCCGGTTGCGAAAAGCTTGACCACCCCGGCGTTCATCTCGTCGACGAAGAGGAAGCGGATGACCTTGCCGAAGTCGAGGCGGCCGTCGGCCCCGGTGAGAGCGGACGCGTTCTGCTTCGACGCTTCGGTGGTGAAATCCCACAGCGGTTTCAGCGTCTTGAGGTCCACGGCGTGCAGCTTGCCGTCGAAGCTTCCCACGTAGAGCGTGCTGCCGGCGATGGCGGGCGAAGAGAAGACGGGAAATTTGGCGTCGAAGGAAATCAGCTTGGCGCCGGTCGCGGCATCGAGGGCGTGGAAGAGGCCCGTGTCGGAGGTTCCGTAGTAGACCTTGCCGTCGTTCACGGCGGGTGACGTGATGACCCAGGAGCCTCCGTTGTTCACGGCCCATTTTTTCTGGCCGGTCTTGAGATCGATGGCGTACACGTTCGAATCGCGGCAGCCCACGTAGACGACTCCGTTGTCCACGGCCGCCGAGGACTGGAAGCCCTGCTGGTTGCCGATCTTGGGATCGACGCCGGCCTGGAACTGCCACGCGACCTTGCCCGTGTCCGCCTGAAGCGCGTAGAGGATGCCGTCCCAGCTTCCGACAATGACCAGTGCGCCGGAGATGGCGGGCGAGGCATGCACGACGTCGCCGGTGTGGAACTTCCACTTCAGGGCTCCGGTGGGCGCGTCGAGCGCGTAGACGTTGCCGTCGCCGCTGCCGAAATACACGGCTCCGTTGTAGACGGCGGGCGAGGAGAGGTAGAAATCCCACGTGTCGCCGATGAGCTCTCCGCTGGGCTGAAGACCGTGCAGCCGCTTGTGCGCGAACCGCCGCTCGCCTTCGGTTTCGAACTTCCACTTGAGCTTGCCGGAGGCGGCGTCCACGGCGTAGAACGTGCCGTCGAAGCTGCTGAAGAAAACGGTGCCATCCGCGACGGCGGGCGACGAGGTGACCCAGCTCTCCGTGTGGAACTTCCACTTCAACGCGCCGGTTTCCTGGTCGATGGCATAGAGGTTCTGGTCCGTGCTGCCGGCGTACACGGCGCCACCGGCGACGACGGGCGAAGAGATGACGCGGCCCGCGGTTTCGAAGCGCCACTGGACGCGGTTGAACTGGCGCACGCCGGTGGCATTGTAGACGCCGGTGTGTTCGAGGTTTCCCCGGAACATCTGGCCGAAGGCCGGGACTGCGATGAGGGCGGTTATGAGGCAAAGGTTCTTCATGGGGTCATGATTATAGACGAAAAGGCCTGAAACTGAGTTCCCTCGAAATCAGAATCAGGGCGGAATGGTTTATCCACACGAATTCCAGAACCGTACTACTGTAATCGACTGAGTCCAAAGCCTGATAAAGCTGCGGAAAAGCCTATTACTAAGCGATCTTTCGTATTGACCGAACCAGGGCTTTCGGCGCAACATGATGGAGGTTCCAAGAGGTTTACGGAGCTGGCGAGCCACGCAGGACGCAGCGAACCGGAACGATGATCTGAGGCGGCGGAGCGATCCGAAGCGGCAGGGAGAATCGGGAAGCGGGCGTTCGGCGGAGGCAAGCTTTCGAGCGGCGAATCGCAGCGAGCGATGATCCGGCGGGATCGAGAGGTCCCGAAGGGGAGCGGAGAGGCGAGGAACCGTTAGAAATACGGAGTGCGTGGCAACAAACCCTTGTGCGAGCCGACGGCCCGGCGACGGGAATGAGGAACGTGGAAGAGGACCGGTTGGCGCGCACTCCGCAGTACGGTGAAGGTGCAGGCCGGGAACGATAATCCCGCAGAGGTGGTCCGGAAACGGGCAGCCGCTGGGGGGGAGCGAAAGGCCGCATCGAACCGTAGGCTTGCTCAGGTCGCCGACGGCGACTGCAACGACCAGTCACGGGCAACCGTGGCAGGGAGACGGACGCTGTCGGGCGGATCTGAGTCCGTGCTCGGGGCCGATGCATGCCGGCCGGCGAGACCGCTCATCCGTAGGTCACTTGGAACCTTTTTTGTTTACGCCCCCACCACGTGCGCCAGCCGCGCCAGTTCCTCGTCCGTGCTCTGATCGGGGACTGAGCAGCCCGGCGACAGGATGTACTTCTTTCCGGCGGCCGCTGCGGCGGCGTGCCATTGGCTCGCGATCTCGGCTTCGGAGAGCGTGCGGTAGTTGGTCTCATCGACACCGCCCATCAGCACGCCGGAGAACTGGCTGCGGGCCGTGGCGAAATCGACGCCCGTCAAGTGGCTCTCGTAGTTGATCACGGCGGCCGGCCAGCCTTTCCAGAACAGGTCCAGGTAGGTCTTGCCGTGCAGGTGCAGGGTGTTGAAATGCGCGCCGGAGGCGGCGTTGAGGACCATGCGGTCGAAGGGCTCGCTGAACTTCGCGTAATCCTCCGGAGTGAGGACTCCGGGCACCGCGCAATCGATCGCCAGGAAGATGCCGGCGGCGCCGGTGGCGAGCGCCTTGCGCACGTGGTTGACCTCCGAGGCGGCGACGGCTTCGAGAGCGTTCAGCAGCACCTGCGGCTGCTCCTGCTTCAACCGCTGAACCTCGGGCTTCGAGAAAGTCTTCGCGACCTGGTTGTAGGGGTTGAAAACGGTCTCGACGAAATAGGCGCTGCCCCCGAGGCCCTCGCGGATGATGTCGAGCGCGCGCAACTGCTCGGGGAAGGGATTCGCGTCGGGCTTGATGGCCTCGATTCCGCCCGTCGGCTTGGGGTACGGAAAGTCGCTCATCACCTTGACGATGTCGGTACGGAACTTACGGTGGAACTCGAGCGTCGCCTCGGCGTGCCGCTCGCCGGGGAACGCGGCCAAACGAAAGTGATGCCACAGACTGAACGGCGGGCGATCGACATCGCCGCCCGCCAGCGCGCGATCCACCCGCTGCTTGCTGGTCAACTTGCCGGTAACGGCCATCGCTAAGCTCCCTGTGAGAAAGAATTGTCGTCTGGTCATGATTGCGCTTGGGCCTCGAACCTCCAAGACATTACTGGCACCCGATGAACGCCGATAAACGCAGATCGGCAACAAATTAGTTATCGGCGTTCATCTGCGTTCATCGGCGGCTCATATTGTTTTCCCGGATTTTTTCAGCAGCGAGTTTAGCGTGCCGCCGTGGCTCTCAGCCCGCGCAGGGCCTGGAATCATGAACCGAGCATCCCACGGATCACGTTCTGCCGCTCGGGGTCCATCCACTCGGTGTTGCTGATGATCTTCTCGAGCACCTTGCCGTCGCGGTTGATGATGTAGGTCTCGGGATACTGGAAGGTTCCGTAGTCGGAGGCGATCTTGGCGTCGGGGTCGCGCGAAGTGGCAAACGAGATTTTGTGCCTCTGGAGAAAGTCGCGGTAGGCCTTGGCGTTGGTGTCCACGCTGATGCCAAGCACCACCACGCCGTCCTTGGCGAACGCCTGCTGGAACTGGTTGAGGGACGGCGTCTCCGTGACGCAGGGCGGACACCAGGTGGCCCAGAAATGCACCACCAGCAGCTTTCCGCCGAAGTTCGAGGGGGAGATGGTCCTTCCGTCCTCGGTGGTCACGCTGAACCGCGGGGCGCTGTCGCCCGCCACCACGATCCGTTCCTGAAAGATGCCGGCGATTACCCACACCAGCCCGGCCAGGCAAACGACAATCAGAGCCTGGATGACGCGTTCTGTTTTGACTGGGGCCATTCGAACTTCCTATCATTAAGTGTAACCATTTGCAGGCGGCTGTATCAGTAGGGTAGGGGGCGCATGCTGATCACGAGGAGGGCTGATTTCTCCGCGTCACACGTGTGCCGTGTACCGGGGCTGTCCGACGAGGAGAACCAGGCTCTTTACGGCGCGGCCTCGAACCCGCACGGCCACGGGCACAACTACGTGATCGAGGTGACGCTGGAGGGCGATCCCCAACCGGAAACCGGGATGGTGTACGACCTCAAGCGGCTCAAAGAAGTGATCCAGCAAGAAGTGGTCGAGCCGATGGACCACCGCTTTCTGAACCGCGAGGTTCCGCCCTTCGACACTGTGGTGCCAACCACGGAGAACCTGGCGATCGAAGTGTGGCGGCGGATCGAGCCGCGCGTGGCCGGCCCGCGAGTCCGCCTGCACGCGGTGCGGGTCTACGAGACCGAAGACCTGTACGTGGATTACTTCGGAGGTCAGCCGTGATCCGCGTCACGCGGCGCTACCGGTTCTCGGCCTCGCACCGGCTCAACGCGGCCGGGCTCTCGGCGGAGGAGAACCGCGCGCTGTACGGAAAGTGCAACAACCCCCACGGGCACGGGCACGACTACGCGCTGGAGGTGAGCGTGCGCGGTCCGGTAGATGCGGCGTCGGGCCGTGTGGCGGACCTGGCCGCGCTCGATGCGCTGGTTCGCGAGCAGGTTCTGGAGCCATTCGACCACCACGATCTGAACGCGGAAGTTCCGGCGTTTGCGGAGCGCGTGCCCACTACGGAGAACCTGGCGGTCGAGATCCAGTCGCGGCTCTCGGCCCGATGGCCGGAGGTGTTCCCTGGCGCGGGGCCGGCGCTGGATGCAATCCGAATTCAGGAAACGAAGAGGAACCGATTTGAGCTACACGACTGACAACCCGGCCGCGAATGCGGCAGCCGTTTCGGAGCGCGGCATCGCCTCGCTGATGGAGGAGGTCCTGCGGCAGCTCGGCGAGGACCCTGCGCGCGAGGGCCTGTCGAAGACTCCGGAGCGCGTCGAGAAGGCCTGGAAGTACCTGACCAGCGGCTATGGGCAGGACGTTCAGAAGGTGGTCAACGGCGCGCTCTTCACGGTGAAGTACGACGAGATGGTGATCGTCCGCGACATCGAGTTCTTCAGCCTGTGCGAGCACCACATGCTGCCGTTCTTCGGCAAGGTCCACGTGGCGTACCTGCCGCGGCACAAGGTGGTGGGGCTGAGCAAGATTCCGCGCATCGTCGACATGTTCGCGCGGCGGCTGCAGATTCAGGAGCGGCTGACGCAGGAGATCGCGCAATCGCTCGAACAGGTACTCGATCCGCTGGGCGTGGGCGTGGTGTGCGAGGCGCGGCATTTCTGCATGATGATGCGCGGCGTGGAGAAGCAGCACTCCGGCGCCGTGACCAGCGCGATGCTGGGGGCATTCCGCGAGCGCAAGGAAACGCGGGACGAGTTCCTGGCGCTGCTGCGCCAGCACTCGAGCGAGATGTGAACATGCCACCCACACCTGATGCGATTCAACCGAGCCGCGACCGCCAGGGAGCGGAGCCGCGCACCTTCCGACATTTCGAGGCAACCGACCCCACCGGCCGGGTGTGGCGCGTGGACTTCCTCTGGATTCAGAACGCCATCTCGATCCGTCACGCCGATACGGTGGATGTGAAGTTCGAGCTGTCGGCGGGCCCGGAGCGTTTGACCAAAGTGGTGGCGCTCATGCACCCCGACCTGCTCGAGCTAACCCGGAAGACGGGGAAGCCAGTAGCCGATCCCTGGGTTTCCGCCTTGGCCGCGCGGCACCTGAGGCACATGATCGAGACCGGCGAGGACATGGAGAAGGCTCTCGTCACGCCGCCGCTCGAGACGCTCGTCGCATACGCGTAACCCGCTAAGATAGCGAGAGCGGTCATGATCTCGCTCGCGCTCTCCACTCCGCTGATGTACCTCAAGGGCGTCGGCCCGGCGCGCGCGGCGATGCTCGAAGGCAAGGGGCTGAAGACCGTCGAGGACCTCCTGGCGTACCCGCCGTTCCGCTACGAGGACCGCACCAACGTCAAGACCATCGCGCAGCTTGCGCCCGGCGAGATGGCGACCGTCATGGCGGAAGTGAAGGCCGCGCACCTGGCCGGCTTCCGGCGCCGCAACCTGGGCCTGTTCGAGGCCGTTTTCACGGACGCCTCCGGCGCGACGCTGGTGTGCAAGTGGTTCCATGGCGGCTATCTCGAAAAGGTGATCGAGCCGGGGCAGCGCGTCGCGCTCTACGGCAAGGTGGAGTTCGACAGCTACTCGGGCGAGCTCTCCATCCTCCACCCGGAGTTCGAGATTCTGGGCGAGGAGGAAGAGGGCGAGGCGGGCCTTCACACCGGGCGCATCGTTCCCATCTATGAGGCCACGCAGAAGGTCACCACCCGCGTGTTCCGGCGCCTGCTGTGGCAGATTCTCGAAGCGCTGCCGGTGGGGCCGGACCCGCTTCCCGAACGCCTGCGCGACGAACTGAAACTGCCCGACCTGCGGACCGCGCTCCGCGATTTGCACTTCCCGCCGCCGGGCGCGGACATCCGCCTCCTGAACGAATTCCGCTCGCAGGCGCAGTTCCGGCTGATTTTTGAAGAGTTCTTCTGGCTGGAGTGCGGCCTCGCGTTGAAGCACAGCACCGCCCGCAAGCAGCCGGGCATCGCGTTCGAGCTGACGGACCGCGTGCGCGAGCAAATCAAGCGGATGCTTCCCTTCAAGCCCACGGGCGCGCAGAAGAAGGTGCTGGGGGAGATCGCGCGGGACATGGAATCGCCCGCGCCCATGAATCGCCTGATGCAGGGCGACGTAGGCAGCGGGAAGACGCTGGTGGCGGCGGAGGCGGCCATCATCGCGATCGAGAACGGCTGGCAGGTGGCGACGCTCGCGCCCACGGAGATCCTCGCCACGCAGCATTTCTTTTACTTCAAGGACCTGTTCCGCAAGCTCGGCTATACGGTCGCGCTGCTGACCGGGTCGAACACCAAGGGCGAGAAGGCGCAGTTCAAGCGCGCGCTGGCGGCCGGGCTGGTGCAGTTCGCGGTGGGCACGCATGCGCTGATCGAGGAGGACGTTGAGTTCCAGAAGCTCGGCCTCGCGATCGTCGACGAACAGCACCGCTTCGGCGTAATGCAGCGGCTCAGGCTGATTCAGAAGGGCCCGCACCCCGACGTGCTGGTGCTCACCGCGACGCCGATCCCACGCACGCTGGCGCTGACGCTCTACGGCGACCTCGACGTTTCGGTGATCGACGAGTTGCCGCCGGGCCGCAAGCCCATCGTCACGCGGCATTCGGCGGAGGACGCCATCGAGCAGGTGTGGAGCTTCGTCAAGCGTGAGATCGAGCAGGGCCGCCAGGCGTACGTGGTATACCCGGTGATCGAGGAATCGGAAACGCAGGCCATGAAGGCCGCGGAGAAAATGTACCAGCACCTCGCGGTCGAGGTCTTCCCGCAACTCCGCATCGGACTGATGCACGGCCGGCTCAGCACCGCGGAGAAGGAATCCGCCATGGAGCGTTTCAAGGCCGGCGAGACGCAGGTGCTGGTCTCGACCACGGTGATCGAGGTGGGCATCGACGTCCCCAACGCGACAGTGATGGTGATCGAGCAGGCGGAGCGATTCGGCCTCTCGCAGTTGCACCAACTTCGCGGCCGCGTGGGCCGAGGCGCCAACCAGAGCTATTGCATCCTGGTGACCGGCAAGCTGAACGACATCGGCCGCCAGCGCATCCGCACGCTGGTGGATTCGAGCGATGGGTTCCACATCGCGGAGATGGATTTGAAGCTGCGCGGGCCGGGCGAGTTCTTCGGAACCAAACAATCCGGCCTGCCTGCGTTGCGCATCGCCAACATTTTGCGCGATTCCGAGATTCTCGAGGTTGCGCGCCGCGAGGCAGCGACGCTGGTGGCCCGGCCCGAGGCGGACGAGGATCGCCGCCGGGCGCTTGTGTATTTGAGAGGCCACTGGCAGAGCCGCTACGGCTTGGCGCAGGTGGGGTGAGAAGATGGCAGAGAAGACATTGGTGGCCGCCGATAAACGCCGATGAACGCCGATCAAAACCAAATGACTTATCTGCGTTCATCGGCGTTCATCGGCGGCCCAAATTGCCTTCCTGGACTTAGCGGAGTTGGCCAACCATGCGAGTCATAGCAGGAGAGTTTCGAAGCCGCCGGCTGAAGTCGCTCTCTGGACCGCATCTGCGGCCCA
>Ga0265338_10005266_pt1 | contig 16949 bp, 13 predicted proteins | sample 42126metaG_FD_193579 | JGI IMG/M metagenome (GOLD analysis project Ga0265338, IMG submission 193579) | Rhizosphere microbial communities from Carex aquatilis grown in University of Washington, Seatle, WA, United States - 4-21-26 metaG | ecosystem: Host-associated > Plants > Roots > Rhizosphere... | reverse complement strand
GTATAATTTGGTGGGGGTTGGTGGCCCGTCCCGGCTTACTCTAATTTCAGAGCCGTTGATTGTAAGAAAGGTTGGTTGCACTGACGGCCATTCCGGTGTCGCAATGAGCATGAATTTTTCATCAAAATGAACACAAGACCCAAACTTACGCTGGACGCCAATGAAGGCGTCGCCCACGTTGCCTATCGCCTCAACGAGGTCATGGCCATCTATCCCATCACCCCCTCGTCCCCCATGGCCGAGTTCTGCGATCAATGGGCGTCCGAAAACAAAAAAAATCTCTGGGGCACCATCCCGTCCATCGTGGAACTGCAAAGCGAAGGCGGAGCCGTCGGCGCCGTTCACGGCATGCTGCAAACCGGTTCCATGGCCACCACCTTCACCGCGTCGCAGGGGCTGCTCCTGATGATTCCCAATATGTTCAAGATTGCGGGTGAACTGCTGCCCACGGTCTTTCACGTCACCGCCCGCGCCATCGCGACCCACGCCCTCTCCATTTTCGGCGATCACAGCGACATCATGGCCTGCCGCTCGACCGGCTGGGCGATGCTCGGTTCGACCAGCGTGCAGGAAGCGCCGGACTTTGCCCTGATTGCGCAGGCGGCCTCGATGCGTTCGCGGATTCCGTTCGTGCATTTCTTTGATGGCTTCCGCACGTCGCACGAGGTGCAGAAGATTGAGATGCTGACCGAAGCCGATTTGCGCGCGTTGATTGACGACAAGCTGCTGGCCGATTGCCGCGCGCGGGCGATGTCCCCCGATCATCCGGTGTTGCGCGGCACGGCGCAGAACGCGGACGCGTTCTTCCAGGCCCGCGAGGCGTGCAACCCGTTTTACGCCGCCTGCCCGGACATTGTGCAACAGGCGATGGACGATTTTGCGAAGCAGGTCGGCCGCGCCTACAAATTGTTTGAATACGTCGGCGCGCCGGACGCGGAACACGTGATTGTACTCATGGGCTCCGGTTGCGAAGCCGTCCATGAGACGGTCGAAGCTTTGAATCAGCGCGGCGCGAAACTCGGTGTGATCAAGGTGCGGCTGTACCGACCCTTCGACGGCAAGCGTTTTGTGGAAGCGCTGCCGCGGTCGGTCAAGGCCGTTGCAATCCTGGATCGCACCAAGGAACCCGGCGCGGCGGGCGAACCGCTGTACCAGGACTGCGTCGCAGCAATTCTCGAAGGCATGACCAACGGTTGGGGCAATTTGAAATTTCTGCCCAAAATCGTCGGCGGCCGTTACGGGCTGTCCTCCAAGGAATTCACGCCGGCCATGGTCAAGGCCGTGTTCGACAATCTCGCCGCCGCCAAACCGAAAAACCATTTCACCGTCGGCATCACCGACGACGTTTCCCACACCAGCCTGCCCGTGGACCACGACTTTTCCACCGAACCCGACAATGTCATTCGCGCGCTGTTTTACGGCCTGGGCGCGGACGGCACGGTGGGCGCGAACAAAAATTCCATCAAAATCATTGGCGAAGGCACCGAGAATTTCGCGCAAGGCTATTTTGTCTATGATTCCAAGAAATCCGGCAGCATGACGGTGTCGCACTTGCGGTTCGGGCCGGAGCCGATTCGCTCGACCTACCTCATCACCCGCGCGAACTTCGTGGCCTGCCATCTGCCGGCGTTCCTGGAGAAATACGACATGGTCAAGCCGCTGGTGCCCGGCGGCATTTTCCTGCTCAACACGCCTTACTCGAAGGACGAAATCTGGTCCAAACTGCCTACGCCGTTGCAGGAATCGCTGATCGCCAAAAAGGCAAAGTTTTACGTGATCGATGCGACCAAAGTGGCGCGCGACAGCGGCATGGGCGGACGCATCAATACCATCATGCAGGTGTGTTTCTTCGCGCTGTCCGGCGTTTTGCCGCGCGAAAAAGCCATCGAGTCCATCAAGTATTCCATCAAGAAAACCTACGGTAAAAAAGGCGAGGAAGTCGTCGCCATGAACCTCAAGGCCGTGGACAACACGCTGGAACATTTGCATGAAGTGACGGTAACGAACCGCGTGAATGGCAGCGGCGGTCTGCTTCCGCCCATCTCGCTCAACGCGCCGAGATTCGTGCAGGACGTCCTCGGCCGCCTGGCCGTCAACGAAGGCGACGTGTTGCCCGTAAGCGCATTTCCGGCGGACGGCACCTTCCCGACCGCCACCGCGCAATATGAAAAACGCAACCTCGCGATGGACATCCCGGTGTGGGACGAGAAAGTCTGCATCCAATGCCTGAAATGCGTCGCGATTTGCCCGCACGCGACCATCCGCGCCAAAGTTTATGAACCGGATGCGCTGAATGGCGCGCCCGGCACTTTCAAGAGCACGAACAGCCGCAATCCGGAGTTCAAGGCCTGGAAATTCACGCTGCAAGTCGCGGCGGAGGATTGCACCGGCTGCGGTTTGTGCGTGGACATCTGCCCGGCACGCAACAAAACCGAAACCAAACTCAAGGCCATCAACATGCGGCCCCAGGCGTCGCTGCGATTGCCGGAGCGCGAGAACTGGAATTTCTTCCTCGCCCTGCCCGAGCTGGATCGGCGCAAGGTAAAGACGACCCAACTGCGCCAGCAACAGCTCATGCGACCCTTGTTCGAGTTCAGCGGCGCGTGCGCCGGCTGCGGCGAGACGCCCTACATCAAGATGCTGACGCAACTGTTCGGTGACCGCGCGATCATCGCCAACGCCACCGGCTGCTCCTCCATCTACGGCGGCAACCTGCCGACGACGCCTTACGCGACAAACGCCGAGGGCCGCGGTCCGGCCTGGTGCAATTCGCTGTTCGAAGACAACGCGGAGTTCGGCCTCGGTTTCCGCGTCTCCATTGACAAGCAAAAGGAATTCGCGCTTGAACTGGTCAAAAAACTCGCGCCGCAACTGGGCGACGATCTCGTCACCAGCATCGTGAACGCCAACCAATCCGACGAAGCCGGCATTTACGAACAACGCGAGCGCGTCGCCGCATTGAAACAAAAATTGTCTAAGCTCGATACGCCGGAAGTGAAGCTGCTGCTCGGCCTCGCCGATCAACTCGTGCGCAAGAGCGTTTGGATTGTCGGCGGCGACGGCTGGGCCTACGACATCGGTTACGGCGGCCTTGACCACGTGCTGGCCACGGGCCGCGACGTCAACGTGCTCGTGCTCGACACGGAAGTTTATTCCAACACCGGCGGGCAAATGTCCAAATCCACGCCGCGCGGCGCGGTGGCGAAGTTCGCCGCCGGCGGCAAGCTGATGGGCAAGAAAGACCTCGGCCTCATCGCCATGACCTACGGCCACATCTACGTGGCGAGCGTCGCATTGGGCGCGAAGGACGAGCAAACTCTGCGCGCGTTCGTCGAGGCGGAATCCTATCCTGGCCCGTCACTCATCATCGGTTACAGCCATTGCATCGCTCACGGCATTGCGGTGGACATGGGCGTCGGCGCGCGCCAGCAAAAACTCGCGGTGGACACGGGCCAATGGCTGCTTTATCGGTTCGACCCGCGGCGCGCCGCGGCCGGCGAAAACCCGCTGCAACTCGATTCCCCGGCCGCGAAGGCCAAGTTGCAGGATTACCTCCTCACGGAAAACCGGTTCAAGATGCTCACCAAGAGCAAACCTGAAGAGGCGAAGAAACTCTTTGCCCAGGCCCAGGTGGATGCCGAGCACCGCTGGAAATTCTATCAATTCCTGTCCGGACGCGACATGAAGGCCGCCAACGGGACACCGGTTGCCACAACGCCGGCGCCGGCCGCCACCGCGGATCAACAACCGTAAACAAAAATGAAAACGTGATGCATGACGCGTGAAATGCTATTGGACGTCGCCGGGTTTTCACGTTTCACGTTTCACTCATAATGCCAAAGCCTATGAATCTGACGACTACTTATCTCGGCCTGAAACTGCGGACGCCGCTGGTCGTGGCGGCTTCGCCGTTGTCGGAGGAAATTGACAATATCAAACGCATGGAAGACGCGGGCGCGGCGGCGGTGGTGCTTTATTCGCTGTTCGAGGAACAACTGCGCCAGGACCGCGCCGAACTGGCGCATAATCTTGAACAAGGCACCGAAAGTTTCGCGGAATCGCTCACCTATTTTCCCGAGCCCGAGGAATTTCATCTCGGACCCGAGGAATATCTCAAACATATCGCCGCGGCGAAAAAAGCGACGCGCCTCCCCATCATCGCCAGCCTGAACGGCTCCTCGGCGGGCGGCTGGACGCATTACGCCAAGCTCATCCAGCAGGCCGGCGCGGATGCGCTCGAGCTGAATATTTATTACATCCCGACCGATTTCAACCTGACGGGGACGCAGGTGGAACAAACCTATCTCGAAATTCTGAAAGCGGCGAAATCGGAAGTGACCATTCCCGTGGCCGTCAAGCTCAGCCCCTTCTTCAGCAATTTTGCGAACATGGCGAAACGGCTCGACGACGCGGGCGCGAACGGATTGGTGCTGTTCAACCGGTTTTACCAGCCGGACATTGACCTCGAAACATTGGAAGTCAAACCCAACATTTTGTTGAGCACGCCGATGGCGATGCGTGTGCCGCTGCGATGGATTGCGATACTTCACGGCCACATCCGCGCGAACCTGGCCGCAACCAGCGGCATTCATCGGGCGTCCGACGTGTTGAAGATGCTAATGGCCGGCGCCGACGTGACGATGCTTTGTTCGGTGTTGATCCGGCATGGCATCCGGCAAATCAGCACGATTGAGCGCGACCAGGTCGCGTGGCTGGAAGAGCGCGAATACGAGTCTGTGTCGCAACTCAAAGGCAGTCTCAGCCAGAAGAACTGTCCGGCGCCCGGCGAATTCGAGCGCGCACAATACATGCGCGCCATTTCCAGTTACCCCGTCCCGACGGTGAACCAATAGTCCCGAAACTGCATTTTGTGTCGGAGGGACGAGGAGCGCGGAGCATTGCTCCGCACTCCGTTTTGTATTACGCCGTTGCCCCCCTTTCCTGGACAGTTTCTTAAAGTTGCTTGCCAAATTGCGAGGCTTGCATAGAGTTCGCCCGATGTGGAAGTAGCATGGAATAATCCCCAGGACCTGAAACGTTAAAACATATTTTTTGCTATGAATATGACGAGCATCTATGTGAGCGACAACACTGCAACAGGGACGGTCACAAAATTCCACCCCGACGGATGCAGCACCGTTGTTGCCAAGGGCCTTAACGGACCTGCGGGCATCATCCTGGATAGCCGGGGCAACCTTCTGTATGTGGCCAATTCGGTCAGCGGAACGGTTGAAAAATTCGATTCAAGTGGCAACCATTCCTCCTTTGCCACCAACCTGAACAAACCCATGGGACTGGCACTGGATCGGAGCGGCAACCTCTACGTGGCCACCGCAGGCGGCGGGACCATTGAGAAGTTCGACTCGAGCGGAAACAAAACCACATTAGCCTCGGGACTGAACTTGCCAAACCCATATCTGACGTTTGACAGCAGCGAGAACCTGTACGCAACCACCACCCACACCGTCGAAAAATTCGCCCCCGGCGGCGCGCGCAGCACCTTTCTCTCGGTCCCGAATTTTGTCTTTGGCATTGCCTTTGACTGCTGCGGACGGCTTTACGTGAGTTTGCAAAACGCCGGTTCCATAAGCGGGCTCCACAGCAATGGACTATTGAGTTCCGACAATCCTCTTCAATTCGCGCCAACCGGCCTCGCCTTCGACGGATGCAACGGCCAGCTTTATGCCGCGTTCGGCTCGAGCATCAGAAAATATCACTTGGACGGATGCGGCGCCGTCGTCGCCTCGGGGTTCACTACCGCCCGGTATATCGCGGTTTCCCAATGACTCCGCTCCGGATTTAGTAGAGTTGGACGACACCCGGATGACAACGTCCGAGGATTAATCCGCTTTCCCAATCCTGCTATCCGATTCATCCCGATATAATTTGTGTCCACCAGCTTCGGGTGTAGGTTGGAAATGGGCCGTCTTCGTTACACTTCGACGCGCCAAGCGGTTGATCCGCCGCCGTTTCACTTTGGCGCGACAGGTAGTTGAGCTTTGAGAGATGGATAAGAAGTCGTAAATCGGAAGTGGGTTTCGGTGAAAGGGAATAAATGTTGCCGCCTGTAGCGGGAATCGCAGGACCGGAGAGTCAGCACAAAACAGCGTTGATTGTGGAGGGCGGAGCGATGCGCGGGGCCTGGGCGGCAGGAGTGCTCGCCTTTCTTCATGAAACCGGACAGCGGCAATACGACCTCGTCTATGCGGCTTCTTCCGGCGCCTGTTCCGCCGCCTATTTCGTCGCCGGACTGTGGGAGCCGGGCCTGACCATCTGGCGCGAAATGGCCAGCAAGGTCGTGCGCCGAACCAATTTTCTCCACCGTAAACCCATCATTGACCTGGCCTATCTGGTAGATCACGTCATCCGAAAACATGTTCCCCTTTCGGTCGAGGCGCTGCAAAAAGCACCCACGCGCTTTTTCATCGTGCTCACGGATTGTCATACCGGCGGGCCGGTCTATTTCCACGTTCGTGATGACCGGGTCTTTGACGCCCTCCGCGCTACTTCATCGCTGGCGCTGGCGACGCGCGGATATCATTTCGTTGACGGCCATCCCTACGCCGACGGCGGGGTGGCGGACCCCATTCCTGTCCGGCGCGCAATCGCGGACGGCGCGACGGACATCACCGTGGTGCTCACGCACAAACTGACTTTCCGGCTCAAGCCAATACCGCGTTGGCTGGGAAAGGTTGCCTACCCGGAATATCCCAAGGTGGCCCGCGTCTGGGCGGCCCGTCAAAACGTACATTATAACGACGCGGTCGAACTGATGAAGCATCCGCCGACCGGTGTGCGCATTAAAGTATTCAGCCCGCTCCGGCGATTGCCTGTGGGCTCCTTTACCATCGAACCGAAGCGTATCGCGGCCGCGATGCTCCTGGGACACGACGAAGCCCTGGAGCAGGCGAAACGGAAGGGTTGACCGCGTAAAAGGCCTTTGGCCTCACGCGGTTTTTGGGTCTGGGGTCCGGATTCTGGGTCCGGGATTTGGCGTCTCGCCGTTATCAGGGTAAATCCGCGTCATCCGTGTCATCCGCGGTTTAATTCGGGTCTGGCGGCCCGGCTTAAAACACTTCCGCCTTCAGACCGGTCGCCTGGCGCACATGTTGCGCAATCTGAGAAAGCGTTTTCAACGGCAGATGCCCGCATTCGGCGTGCGACATCGGCCGCGCCGCGGAATAAATCTGCACCAGCGAAATCTGCGCGCCGTCAGCCTTCAATTCCTTCAGTCGTTGGGCATACTGTTCGATTTCTTCGAGCGGCGGTTCCTCGCCATTGATGGCCGGGAACAGGCTCTGGATGACCACCGGACGTTGCCGCGCCAGCGCCAGGATGTTTCTCAGCACCTTTTCCAGCGATACGTTGCCGCGATTCACCTTGTTCAAAAAGGCCTGTGTGCCACCGTCGAGCTTCGTCCAGACTTCGTCGGACTTGGTGAGGTGTTTCAACCCTTCCTGCACCTGCGCCCGGTCAAGGCCGGTCGCGTTTGTCAGCAGCACAACTTTGAAAAAGGGATACCCGCCCAGCGCCCGGACGCGCACAACTGCTTGCAGGGCTTCGGTGAAATTGGGCGTCAACGTCGGCTCGCCGTCGCCACTCAAGGCAACGTGCCGCAGTTGGAGCAACTCGTCCGGCAACGCCTGGTAGGTCGGATGCTCGCGCAACCGTCCCTGGTGCACAAACGCCAGCGTGCGGCGCAGTTCTTCGCCCATGGCGTCCACGTCCAGCACCATTTCGCGCGACGACGAACGGCGGTCCACCTCGCAATAGACACAGTCGAAATCGCAGCGTTGGTCGGGGTTCATGTTCACGCCCAGCGACAGTCCATGGGCGCGCGGCGAGATCACGGCATAGACAAAGCGGTTGTTCAAAAAATCACGCGGCCGGTCAAACGCCGTCTCCCTTACGCAAACATGATGTATGGGCGCGGTCCGTTTCTTTTCCGTCCCATTCGAGGGAGCTGCTTTGCTGTTAAGTTCTTCCACAATTCTCACAAGGCACCTTAAGCGCACCGTCACCCGGATACTACACGGTTCTTGTCAAAGTCTTGACATGCCTTGCATGGCCTGATGCGGGGTATAAGCGCCGTTTTTCCGACCACCGGAAACGGAGTGAATGGCTTGACCAAATTTTGGCAATGAAGTGACATTTTTTGTCAATTCACGCATCCCGCTTGGTGAAACGCCTTCACGTGTCGTAACGTATACGGATGAACGCAAAGGGATTAAAAGTAAGCAAAAAGCGCGACCGGGTGGCCTGGATCAAGGGAGGCGAGGCGGCTTGTGCGACCCCCCCGTCCGCGCCGACCGGCCGGATCTGGCGGCTGGTGTTGCTAGGCGCACCGGGCGTCGGCAAGGGCACACAGGCCGAGTTGTTGTCCGAACGGCTCGGCGCCTGCCAGTTGTCCACCGGTGACATTTTCCGCGCCGCCAAGTGTCTGGGGGAAGGCGAACGGTCCCCCTCCCTGGAAGCCGCGATGCATTACATGGTCCGCGGCGATCTGGTGCCCGACGATACCGTGCTGGGAATTGTGCAGGAGCGCATGCGTTGTCTCCGTTGCTGCGGCGGCTTTCTGCTGGACGGTTTTCCCCGCACTGTCGCCCAGGCCAAGGCATTGGAAGCCCTGTTGAAAAAGGAAAATGTGCCTTTGACCGCCGTGCTCAATTACGAAATGCCCATCGACCAGATCGTAGCCCGGCTTTCCGGCCGGCGCACCTGTTCCAGGTGCAAGGCAGTGTTCCACCTGACCAACGTGCCGCCCCGGGTAAAAGGCATTTGCGACCATTGTGGCGGGGAACTGATCCAACGCGAAGATGACCGGCCCGAATCTGTCCGCGTGCGGATGGAAGTTTACGAAAAAAGCACCACGCCTTTGATTGATTTTTACAAAAAACGCGGACTGCTGGTTTCAATCAAGGCGGATGGATCGGCTGAAGATGTTTACCAGCGCACCCGCGCGCTCGCCCTGGCGTAGCGACGGTTTCAACAAATCCTCGGCAACTGTTCGCCGCTGGGCATGTCGAGAATCCGGTTTGCGCCAATCGCGCTTTTCAACATGACAATCGGCGTGGAACTTTCCACCACCTTGCCGATTAACGCCGGTCCCGCACCAACCAGATGACGGTTCATGATTTGCAACGCGCGCTCCATGTCGCTGGCCGCGATGAATGCGGCAAAACGCCCTTCGCACGCCACATGCAACGGGTCAAGCCCCAGCATTTCACAGGCGGCGTGAACGTCTTCTCGCACCGGCACGGATTTCTCCACAATCTCGATGCGCACCCCTGCCCCCTCGGCAATCTCGTTCAACGCGCTCGCCAGTCCGCCACGCGTCAGGTCGCGCAGACAATGAATTTCAATTCCGGCCTTGAGCAACTCAAAAACAACCTCGTGCACGGGCGCAGAATCACTTTCGATGGCGCTCTCGAATTGCAGCCCTTCGCGCACGGCCATGATGGCCATGCCGTGCCGGCCCAAATCGCCGCTCACCAGCACAGCGTCGCCCGGCCGGACGCTCCCGGAGGCAATGACGAGCGGGAATTCGATGACGCCTACACCGGCGGTATTGATGAACAAGCCATCGCCCTTCCCCTTGTCCACGACCTTGGTGTCGCCGGTGATGATTTGCACGTCGCATCGTTGCGCCGCGTCGCGCATCGAGCGGACGACCTGCCAGAGCGTGTCCATCGGCAGGCCCTCCTCAATGATGAACGCGGCGCTGAGATAAACCGGGCGCGCTCCGCTCATCGCCAGATCGTTCACCGTACCATGAACGGCCATCGAACCGATATCGCCGCCGGGGAAAAATAACGGCCGCACGACGTAGGAATCGGTGGTGAATGCGAGTTTCCTGCCGGTCCATTCCACCACCGCCGAATCGTGCTGGGTTCCAAGCAGCGGATTGCCGAAAGCCGCCAGGAACATTTTGCCAATCAACTGGTGCATCAGCTTCCCGCCACCGCCATGCGCCATCAGCACGTGCGGATATTGCGAGATGGGGATCGGGCAGACCGGTGTGAAATTTATTTTTGGTTCCATGCTTTAACTGATATTTACGATTTGCGATTCACGATTTACGCGCCGGTTCCAAATCGAGGATGATTCGTAAATCGTATATCGTAAATCGAAAATTCGAGAATTGGGGTTTTCCTAAAATTCAATTTTCAACCGGCACGGGCGCATCAGGATGTCGACGATACCGGTAATACGCCGCGCACGCGCCCTCGGACGAGACCATGGTCGCGCCCATCGGATGTTCCGGCGTGCAACGCTTGCCAAACTGAGGGCATTCGTGCGGCTTGATCTGTCCCTGTAGAACCAGTCCGCTGAGACATTCGGTCGGTTCCTCCACATGATGATCGACCAGCCCGAATTTCTTTTCGGCATCGAACGCGGCATAGGCGTCATTCAATCCAAGACCGCTCTGCGGAATTTCGCCGACGCCGCGCCATTTGCGCGGCACGATCTTGAAAACCTTGCGCATGAGTTCCTGCGCGGGCTGATTGCCTTCGCGGCGCACCGAACGGGTATACTGGTTTTCGACTTCTGCCCGCCCGGATTCGAGTTGTTGCACAACCATCAGCACACCCTGCAAAATGTCCATCGGCTCAAAGCCGGTGACGACTATTGGGACATGATATTTTGCCGCAATGGGCGGGTATTCCTCGTAACCCATCACGGCGCAGACGTGCCCGGCGGCGAGAAACCCCTGCACCTTGCAGTTCGGCGACGACAGGATCGCCTCCATCGCCGGAGGCACAAGCACATGCGAAATGAGCATCGAAAAATTGTTCAGCCCTTTTTGCGCGGCTTGATAAACCGCCATCGCCGTCGCCGGCGCAGTGGTTTCAAAACCTACCCCGAAGAAAACCACTTCCTTCGCCGGGTTTTGTTCCGCGATTTTCACGGCGTCGAGCGGCGAATAAACGATGCGGACGTCGCCACCTTTGGCTTTGACCGCCAGCAGATCGGTAGTGCTGCCCGGCACACGCAGCATGTCGCCAAACGAGGTGAAAATGACCTCGGGCCGCGCGGCGATTTCCAACGCCTTGTCGATCATTTCGAGCGGCGTCACGCAGACCGGACAGCCCGGGCCGTGAATGAGCGTAATCGTTTTTGGCAACAGTTCGTCTATGCCGAACTTCACGATGGCGTGCGTCTGCCCGCCGCAAACTTCCATGATGTTCCATGGGCGCGTCGTGAGGCGGTGGATTTCCTGCGCGAGCTGCCGCGCGCGCGCTCCGTCGCGATATTCGTCGAGAAATTTCATGGCCCGGTGTCCTTCAACTCCCCGAGATCCTCCATTTGCTTCAGATATTCGAAAACCTTGTGCGCCTCGTCTTCGTCAACCCGGCTGAGAGCAAAACCGACGTGGACGATGACGTAATCGCCGATCTTCGCTTCCGGCACGTAGGCAAGGCAGGCTTCCTTAAGAATGCCGCCGAAATTGATTTTGCCCATCCGCGACAGCGGGTCGTCGCCGCTGATGCTTTCAATCTTTCCTGGAATGGCCAAACACATGTCCCTTTAATCTAACACTTTGTGCGAAGGGCAGCAACCACTTGTCCCAAAGCAATTCCACCATCATTGGGCGGCACGCGTTGATGCCAATACGGACGGAAGCCTTCCGCCTGCAAACGGCGCACCGCGCGCTCCGTCAGATAGCGGTTTTGAAAACAGCCGCCCGAAAGCACCAAACGGTTCTGGCCGAAACGTTTGGCCACCGCAATAATCGCCTCCGCCAAAGCGTTGTGAAATTTGGCGGAAATGATGCCGGCGGGCACCCTTTCCTCGACGTCCGCGAGAATGGCCTCAATCATTGGCGACCAATCCAAGATAAGTTCGGAATTCGGAGTTCGGAGTTCGGAATTCAGAGATTTGGTGGGGCGAGCGTCCTCGCGAGCCGCATTTTGCACTCCGCACTCCGCACTCCGCATTGGATAGGCTTCGTCGGATCTAACTCCATCCAGTGCAAACTCCAACTCCATGGCGGCCTGGCCTTCAAACCGAATTTGCTGACGGAGATTGATGAGCGAGGCGACGGCGTCAAACAATCGGCCCACGCTCGAAGTGAGCGGCGAATTTATTTTTTTGGCCAGCATGGTCTTTAATGCGGCCATTTCCGCAGCCGAAAAGGCGGCAACAGTTGCCGATTTTTTTTGTGAAAAAACCTTCTCGCCTGAAATTTCGTAAAGCAGTCCGAGCGCAGTGCGGCGCGGTTCCTTGACCGCCTTGTCGCCGCCGGGCAACCGGAACGGACGCAAATGCGCGATCCGATCGATGGTTTCATTTGTCACAAGAAAAAATTCACCGCCCCAGACCGTGCCATCGGGGCCGTAACCGGTGCCGTCCCATGAAACACCAAGTGCCGGCGGCACAATTTCATTTTCCGCCATGCAGGATAAAATGTGGGCAATGTGGTGCTGAACGCCAATTTTGGTAGGGACGCGACCTGCCCCGACAGATTTCTGTCGGGGTGCCTGCGCGTCCTGGCCGAGCGGCAGCTCGGCCCTACCGGTTTCTTTCGCAAATTTCGTGGAGAGATAATCCGGGTGCAAATCGGCGGCGATGATTTCTGGTGTGGCGTCGTAAAGTTTTTGAAAATCGGCGATGACCCGGCGGAAGGCGGCGTAGGCCGGTTCTGTTTCCAAATCACCGATGTGCTGGCTGATAAAAACCTGGTTGCCAATCGAAAGCGCGACGGTGTTTTTCAAGTGCGGGCCAACAGCCAAAACGACTTTCGGAGGGCGGAGTTCCACGACGCCCTGAATATTGGGGCTCGCGGAGCTCGCCCCTCCGATAAAGATAGGTAACGGGGCGTAACCGCGGGCGCGACGCAAAATCATCTCCCGATCCAACATAACGCGCACGATGGAATCATCCACGTGCCGGACGATGGGGCGATTGTGGACGAGAAAAACATCGGCGATGTTGCCAAGACGTTCGAGCGCCTCGGATTCGTCCGTGCAAATCGGTTCGTCGCTCAGATTGCCGCTGGTGGCCACGACCGGAAAGCCGAGTTCGGCCATGAGCAGATGATGCAACGGCGTGTACGGCAGCAGGACGCCAAGATACGGATTTGCAGGAGCTATGGAATTGCCGATTGCTCCCGCATTGCGGAACCGATTGCCGATTTTTCTGAGCAACACAATCGGTGATTCGGGTGAGCACAATAACCGTTCTTCGAGCGGTGAAACTTCGCATTCTGCTTTAATGCTTTCCAACGATGGAAACATGAGGGCGAAGGGTTTTTCCTCGCGATGTTTGCGTTGGCGCAATAACCGGACGGCCTGTTCGCTGCGCGCATCCGCCATCAAATGAAATCCGCCTAGTCCCTTCACTCCGACAATTTTTCCAGCGCGAATAGCCTGGGCCGCGGCGAGCAGAGCGTTGTAGCCGCGTTCGTAAGAACGCGGACTCAGTGAAGAATCATCCGCTCTTTTACAAACGCGGCTATGGTCCCAAAGTTCCAACCGCGGCCCGCAAACCGGGCAGGCGTTCGGCTGCGCGTGAAAACGGCGGTCTCGCGGGTCGTTATATTCGGCCTGGCATTGCTGACACATCGTGAACGACTTCATCGACGTGTTCGCGCGGTCGTAAGGCAGCGATTCGATGATGCTGAAACGCGGTCCGCAATTCGTGCAGTTAGTGAACGAATACCGGTAACGCCGGTTCTTAGGATCGAAAATCTCGCGCAGACAATCGGGACAGGTCGCAATATCCGGCAAAACCAGCGCGGTTTTGTCGCCGCCGGTTTCACTCTCACGGATTTCGAACCTGATGCAGCCGGCCGGGTCGAGCCATGAAGCTTCAAGGCTTTGGATGGAACTGCGCGGGGGCTTTTCCGTTTCAAGTCGCAACAGAAATTTTTCAAGCGCCGGGCGCGGGCCTTCGATTTCAATCAGGACGCCCTGCGGTGAATTGTTGACCCAGCCGGCGAGCTGCAATCCGGTGGCGAGGCGGAAGACAAACGGGCGGAACCCGACGCCTTGCACCGCGCCGCGCACGGCGATCCTCAATCGCGTTGCTGGCGGCGCCTTCACAAAAACCTATCAGTCCTCGATCTCGAAATTTTCGAGCACCATGTCGGTGGAATTCACGGCTTTGACGTCCACGGAGGCACATTTCGGACAGACATCGGGTAAATGATGCCCGTGAAATTTGTGGCCGCATTGATTGCAAACAAGCGTCGGCTCGACTTCGGTGAGCTCGAGCGTGGCGTCCTGGAGAAGCGGAATCTCTTTTTTAACGATGTCGAAGCTGAACTGCATATGGTCGGCGCTGTGACTGGTCAGGGGATTGAAACGGATTTTGACCGTTTTCACGCGTTTGGCCTTTTGCTCAACAGCCTTTTTTTCAACGGTTTCCAGAATGGCGCGGACAAGATGAACTTCGTGCATAAAGGAGTGTGCTGCGGGTTTGGTAGGATTGTCAATTCACGTCCGGCAAAGGTTTTTGATTTCCCGGACGGCCTGCTCGAACCCGCGTTGCGCCTCGGGTGAAAGATCCTCCCCGAAGCCGAGTTTCACGGCGGGGATCGTCAGCCACCACGCCTCGGGGATGTGGCCGAAGACATCGCGCGCCAAAGCCAGCATCGTGCGCGGGTCGGCGGCATGCGCCATGAGTTGTGTGGATTCGTTGGGTTCGAGTTTGCGCAATTGCACCTCGCGAGGCGCGTCCACGGCGGCGTCCACAAAAATGACCGTGCGTGCCCGGGAAATCGGCTCGGCATGTTCGGGCGAAAGCTGCTGGCAGATCAGCGTGCGCACACCGGGCAATTGGAGCGCCTCCACGGCTTCGGCAACCCGGGGGCCCACGCCGTCGTCATGGCGCAACATATTGCCATAGCCAATGACCAGGAAGTCACGACCGGCGGCGGGAGAAGAATTGTTGCTCACGGTCAAAAGCTAACCCATCGGCGCAGAAAAAACAGCGGGGAAACGAACAAACAAACCGTTTCCCCGCCGGATACCACCATGAAAATTATCCACGCGCCATTTCGTTGAGCACGGTGCCGTCCGGGGCGATGAGTTGCACGCGCAGCGGCATCTGGCCAACCGCGTGCGTCGAGCAGCTCAGGCACGGGTCGTAACAACGGATGCCGTGCTCGATGCGGTTGAGCATCGGCTCGGGAATATTCCTGCCGTGCACGTAATGCTTGGCGATCTGCGCCACGGTTTGGTTCATTGCCAGGTTGTTCTGGCCGGTGGCAACAATGAGATTGACCTTCTTGAGCAGGCCGTCGCGGTCCACAGTGTAATCGTGGAACAATGTGCCGCGCGGGGCTTCGCTCGCGCCCACACCGCGCAGGCTGTTGATGCCGGCGTCGGCACGGAGCTGATCGCTGAGCAAGTCCGGATCGTCCATGTAGCGTTCGATGTATTCGATGGACGCGAGGATTTCGATGAGCCGCGCGTAGTGATATAGGAAAGACGACGTCACCGCGCCATGGCCCATTTTTTTGAATTTTTTCAACTCGGCATCCGCTTTGGGCACACCCATGCGTTCGCAAATATTCAGGCGCGCCAGCGGTCCGACGCGATACATGCCGCCCGGGAAACCGAGCGGGAGATAATACGGCGATTTGAGATAAGACGAATTTTGCACCGATTCGCCGATGTACTCGTAATATTTTTGCGGGTCGAGCTGGTCGGCAATGACGCTGCCGCTGCTGTCGCTGAAACGGATTTTTCCGCCGTGATGTTCCCAGGTGCCGTCTGGAGCGATCAAGCCCATGAACAGCGACGGGAAATTGCCGAAGACCTGGATTTCCTTTTCATGCGTCGCCAGCGTTTTATTGAAAAGGTCAAAAGCGACTTTCGTGGTGGCGTAAGCTTCGGGCAGCCAGGCACGGATTTTGGCCCGGCCTTCCTCGGTAAGGGGACTGCGCACGCCGCCGGGCACGGCCCAGGCGGGGTGGATTTTTTTGCCGCCGAGAATTTCGATGACTTCCTGGCCAAACTGGCGCAACCGGATGCCGGCGCGGGCGAGGTCGGCGTTGGAGGCAATCAGACCAAAGACATTGCGTTGCGCCGGCGGCGTGTCCCAGCCCATCAGAAAGTCTGGCGCGCTCAGGTGAAAGAAGCTCAACGCATGGCTCTGGACGATCTGGCCGAGGTTCATCACCCGGCGGAGCTTGTCGGCGGCGGGCGGGATGTTGACGGCCATGATGGCGTCGCCGGCCTTGGCTGAGGCAAGCAGATGGCTGACAGGGCAGATGCCGCAGATGCGCGGGGTGATGCCGGGCATTTCACCGTAAGGCCGCCCTTCGCAGAACTTCTCGAAGCCGCGGAATTCCACCACGTGGAACACGGCGTCGGACACATTGCCCGCGTCGTCCATGAAAATGCTGATCTTGGCATGGCCCTCAATGCGGGTCACGGGGTCGATGACGATGCGATTTGACATAAATTTCAAAATTAACCGGTAGGGCGGGCAGTCCCTTGCCCGCCGCGCGGCGCGCACGAAGTACGCGCCCTACCATTTATCCAAATTTCAATTGCGCGCCTTCCAGTTTCGGCGCCATGCCGCCCAGCACCTGGACCATCAGCGCTTTGATGCGGCTGGCCGGCGGCGGGCAGCCGGGCAGAAAATATTCCACGTAAACGGCTTCATGCACGGGCATGACGCGTTTGAGGAGCTGCGGCAGAATGCCTTCGGCCTTCGGCACACCGGAATTGTCCTGGGCATTTTCGATGTAAGCGCGCTGGAGCACGTTCTCGTCGTTGCCGAGTCCAAGCTGGTTGCGAATGGCGGGGACGTTGCCGGTGACGGCGCAATCGCCAAAGGATACCAGCACCTTGGTCCGCGCGCGAATTTTATGGAGAATTTCGAGGTTGTCCTCGTTGCAGATGGCGCCCTCGATAAGGCAAACGTCCACGTTCTCCGGATATTCTTTCACGTCCATGACTGGACTGTAAACGAGATCAATCTTTCCCGCGAGTTCG
>Ga0265338_10005264_pt1 | contig 16950 bp, 12 predicted proteins | sample 42126metaG_FD_193579 | JGI IMG/M metagenome (GOLD analysis project Ga0265338, IMG submission 193579) | Rhizosphere microbial communities from Carex aquatilis grown in University of Washington, Seatle, WA, United States - 4-21-26 metaG | ecosystem: Host-associated > Plants > Roots > Rhizosphere... | reverse complement strand
CACGGCACTAACAACCGGGGTAGTCAGCGGCATACCCACAACCGGCGCCACACTCTACGCAAGGCTCTACTCGTATATCAACGGAGCCTGGCAATACAACGACTACACCTACACGGAACAGTAGTCCAACCCGCAAACCAACGCACCGGCCTCGGTCGATGCTTGACGTCGCGTGAATGCGACGGTCAGGACCAGATCGATGGACACAAGCCGGCCCTTCGTTCGCAATCTGGGAGAGATGAGCGACACAGCGATGATACCGCTCTTCCGCAGCAGGCAGGATTAGAGGCTTTCTCAGTCTGCCCACAAAGCCATAAGAAGGGCTTCCTGGACACTGTCGCCGGAGCTGCGCGCCTGGAGCCGCCGCAGGAACCCGGCAGGATCGGGCGACGGACGGCCAAGCAGAAAGCCCTGCGCCTCATGGATACCCAGCTCCATCACCATGTGCAACTGCTCTTCTGTCTCCACTCCCTCCACAACGACGCGCATCCCCAGGCTGTCTGCCATGGTCAGGATCGACTTCACAAATGCGCGGGTCTCGCGCCGGACCATGAGCTCGTTGACAAACGAGCGATCGATCTTCAGCACATCGAATGGCAGTTTGGGCAGGTAGCTCAGGCACGAGTAACCGGTGCCGAAGTCATCCACAGCGATCGTGACACCGATGCGCTTCAGGCGATTCATGATCTCCCCTGCCCGCTCGATGCCAATCAGCGTGGCCGACTCGGTGAGCTCGATCTGCAGCAGATGAGGATCGAGCCCGGTGCTGTGCAGGATTTCCTCCACCTCACTGATAAACGTCTCACGGGCAAACTGTACGCTCGATACATTCACCGCCACCTGTACGGGATGGTTGGAAAGTATCTGCCAGCCCAGTGCTTCGCGGCAGGCGCGCTTCATGATGTGCGCTCCCAGGGGGATGATGAGATTGCTTTCCTCCGCCACCGGAATGAACACGCCGGGGGGAACCGCTCCCAAAGCCGGGTGGTTCCAGCGAGCCAGCGCTTCAAACCGTGTTACCAGCCTGATGTTCAAATTGAGTTCCGGCTGGTAATGGGGATGAATCTCGCCCTCGACGATGGCGCGGCGCAAGTCCGATTCCAGGGTCAGGCGCTCGCGCGCGGCGTTGCCCAGGCTATCCCCGAACTGCACCACGCAGTTCTTGCCGTTGCGCTTGGCGGCGTACATGGCGCAATCGGCCTGCTGCAACAGAAAGTCGCCTTCATTGCCGTGTTCCGGGAAGATGCTGATCCCGATACAGGCGCCCACCTGAATGGTATGCCCCTCGATCTCAAAGGTGTTCCTCAGCAATTCCAGCAGTTCCTGGGCAACAACTTCGGCATCGCCGGGTCCGGCAATCTGGTCCAGAACCACGGTAAACTCGTCGCCGCCGATGCGTGCCACCGTATCCGACTCGCGGGAACGCGTCCTGAGGCGATGGGCCACTTGCGCCAGCAGCAGGTCGCCGACGCGGTGCCCCAGGTTGTCATTGACCAGCTTGAAGCCGTCGAGATCGATGTAGAGCAGCGCCAGCTGCCGGCACTCGCGGCGCGCTCTTGCCAGGCTCTGCGCCAGCCGGTCGAACAGCAGGCGCCGGTTGGGCAGGCCGGTGAGCTCATCGAACAACGCCATCCTCTCCAGCTTCGCTTCGGCGGCTTTCCTGGCGTGGTCCCTCTCCCGAAGATCGGCGATCATCCGATTGAAACCCACCACAAGCGGCGCGATCTCGTCGCTGCCGCCAAGGGAAACCTCGGCATCGAATTGCCCTTCGTCGGAAACCTTTTGCATCGCGTCCGACAAGTCGGCGATGGCCCTCTCTGTCTCAGAAGCCCGCTCCAGAGCCGCCGCCTGCGCGCGTACGCGGTGGCGCAGGCGCCCCGCCCACACCAGCATGGCCATCGTCCCCAGGCAGGCCAGGCCCAGCAGTCCCATCGTCCGCTGCACGGTCCAGAACGACGGCGGCCTGATCACCGTCAGGTCCTCGGGAGAGCGCAGCAGGATCTGGAAGCTCGAAGGATCCTCTTCGAGCAGCCGATACAGCCTGGCCGGGTCTACCTGCATCGAGCAGACCCCGGTCAGGATCAGCACGCTGCCTTCGCCGATCTGCCCCAGACGCCCGCCGGTTTCTGACGTATCGAGCTGAGCCGTAAAGGTGCGCGTGCCGGCCTGCATCACCAGGCTTTTCCGCCCCGGCCCCTCCAGAGCCATCAGCACCTTTCCCTGCAAAGTCACCAGCATCGAGTCGGCATGCCCGTCAAGCATGGATTCCGCCGTTTCCGTCTTTGCCGGTACGGCAGAAACCCGGCCGGTGGGGAGCAATACGGCGTCTGTCAGCTCCGGCGAATAGCCGCCCACCAGCGTCGGATAACCGACGGCGCCGATCACATCTCCCACCTGAAAGGACTGCAGGTTGCCATGCACCTCCACGCCGCCGCTCGAGTCCTGAAGGTACAGGAAATCCGGTCCCGCCAGCGTGATCGTGCCTTCCACTTTCACTCGATGCCCGTACCGGCCCTTCGCGGAGTAACTCAATAGCGAGGCCACCGGCGTGACCTCCATGTTTGCCAGATTCGTAGCCGGCTCGAGGACCTCGATATCGGAGGGCCTGGCGATCAGCAATTGATAGCCCACAAGCTGCCGCCGCGAGTTGAAAATGGTGCTGAACACGCCGCGTATCCGCACCCGCGCGTCCTCCAGCGGCTTGACGCGGCCGAGGTCGGAGAACTCCGGTGTGGTGTCCACGTGGACCTGCCCCACCACGGTGTAGAGATCGAAGTTTACGATCGGATGTTTCGGGTCGTCGCTCGGGTGAATGGGATGGACGACTCCTTCAATAGTCACGTAGCGGCCATCCAGCTTGCCTGCCGCCGCACCTTCCACGTTGACCGGAATCGGCTCAGGCAGGGGCGCCGACCCCACGATGCTGAATTTTGGAGCCACAACCACCGGCGCAAAGTTTCCCGGATTGGTAACGCCCGTTACCTGCACACGCGCGCCGGTACGGAACTCGGGATGGTCTCCGGAGTACTTCAGGAAGATTCCGCCGGTGCCGTCATGCATCCAGAGCTGCAGCCACATCGGATCGTTGTACGTAATCACGCCATCCAGGCGCGCCAGCCAGCCCTGCGCGGCCTGCGACTGCTCAAGACGGCGAACCGCGCCCACCGTCGAAAGCACGGGAAGACTGAGATGCTGCTCGCCGGCGCTCTCAACCTGCGCCGGCGGAATCTCCCTGGCCGCGGCGTGGAACAAGTCGTATTTGAGGACGTCCAGGCGCGGGAAGCCCTCGGCTTCCACAGACGTGCCAACCGCAAACTGCGCAGGCTCTGCGAAATGGCATTCGATCGCGCCCCACCGGTCTTCGACCAGGATCGAATTCCGCGACGCTCTCGTCACCACGCCCCTGATTCGCACCTTGTGTCCGTTCCATCGCCCGGCGTTGAGCCAGAGAGAGCGTATGGAATAGAGAGGAACGGTGGCCGGGGCCGGCTCGATCACCTCGAGATCGTTCGCCGAGTTGGCCCACAGCCGCTCAGACAGAACCGCACCCTGCGGGCTGCGCCGCTCCTCCGGTATGCCCTCGATGCGCACCAGGGCATTCACCAGTCTGGACGGGTCGCCGCGCTCCCCCAGGCGTACTTCAACCTCCCAATGGTCGTCGCCGATAAACAGCTCCGGTCTTCCTTCCGCGTCCTGGCCGGCGCCCTGCACCACGGAGATGGTCCGCACCCGGATTCCGTTCTTCTCCGGCGAGGGAAAGACCGGAAGCGCCAGCGTGGCAGGCTGCGGCAACCGCACCCGCGCCACCGTAGTACTGATACGGATCTTTTCGAGGGCTACGCTCGCGGGCCCCTGCATGGGGTCGTATCGCGCCGCCTTGACCGCCCGGACCCGAACCGTCTCGCCCACACGGACTCCGGCCCGCGCCGGGTTCACCGGGATGGGCACTGCGCCACTCTCATCCTCGATCCAGAATCGGTTCCCGGGCCCATCGGTGTAGGTGACCACGCCCATGAGCCGCACCGCTGAGCCAACCGGCAGCTCCTGCAGTTCCTGAATCGGATTGCGGTTTGCATAGACGGAGAAGTACAGCAGTCCGCCGATGGTAATGCCGGCAGCCAGGATCGAGCCCCATAAAGCGGCTCGCCCGAATCCGGCTGCTCTGTTGAGTTTCACTTAGACTTCATCGGTAGATTGATCCGGATTCTTCAGTAGATCCGGAGACCTGCTGGTCAGGAAGGTGCTTTCAGGCGGGTGCCCCGGTCCCAAAGGCCCTTCCAAACCACACTGAGGGTAGCCGGGGGCCCCATCCTTCGCGTTTTTCAGGCGAAGGGCGAGTGACAGATGCCGTCCGCTCTCCGTGCCCAAGGCCGCTGGCCCCACCGCAGGCGGTCGAGCCCCGAGGCCCTTTTTCGATTTGCCCAGCGGCAGATAGTTCTCGCCGGTTACCACCTTTCGGCCCGTCTTGCTTTCAAGCTCAAGCCGGGCGCGATGGGCGATTCCGCCGCCCGTCTTTGCGGCCTTCTTGTTGGCGGGCAATCCCACCGCCATCAATCGCTCTCGAAGAGTTCTTCGTGGGTTCCGGTGCGTTCCAGGTGAAGTTTTTCAGCGGTTGCGGCATAGATCAGCACCCAATCCGGCTCAACGTGGGCGTCTCTATATCCCGCCCAATTGAGTTTGAGGGGATGGTCTTTGAATTGCGCCGGCAAGGGCTCCCCGGCGAGTAAAAGCTCGATCAGCTTTTTCAGCTTTTCAAGGTCTTTGCCTCTCTTCTTGAGCCGCTTTACGTCGCGCTGAAATTGGCTGGAATAGCTTGGGGAGCGCATCAGATGCCGAGCTTATGGAAGAGGTCGACGGCATCTTTGGCCTGGTGAACTTCCTCGCCCTGGGCGGTCTTGCGCATGGTTTCCCGCGTGAGCTTGTTGGGCGTCAGGTCGAACGGCAGAGCCTTCTCCTTTGCCACCCGGGTCAGAACGATGCGCATCACGTCGGAGACAGTGAGGCCCATGTCCTCAAGCACGGCGGCGGCTTTCTGTTTCACTTCGGCGTCGATTCTGGAACGGACAACAGCATTCGCGGCCATGCAAGCATTGTAGCCCATTTGAGCTACAAGCGCGCAATCCTCTCTCAAGCCTTGAGGCCCTTTTTCGACCTGCCCGGCGGCAGATAGTTCTCGCCGGTCACCACCATTCGCCCCGTCTTGCTTTCAAGCTCCAGCCGGGCGCGTTGGGCGATTCCGCCGCCCCCTTTGCGGCCTGCTTGTTGGCTGGCAAACCCACCGCCGCCTCAGTCTCCGCGATCTGACGCGTGGAAAGCTCGGCCAGGGCGGTGAAGATAAGTTCGGCCTCGCTCATGTGATCGCGGAGATTCTGGCTTTCAAGCCCCTTCAGGTCTTTATGCTGTTTCACCGAGACGCCGGACCATTCTTCGTGAATGATGTTGGTGAGGATGGCGAACTCCTCCCCCTGCTTTACCTCGTGACTGGCCCAGTAGTCGGTCAGCTTGTTGCGCGTCTCCTGTCCCGTCATGCGCTGGGTAATCCACTTTTCGCTGCGGCCCAGATTGCGCCAGTTCTCCCGTGTCCGCTCCAGCGCCAAAGCCGGATCGGCAATCTCCCGCATCCTTTCGTATCCCACCTTGGCTAGCCAAAGCTTGATAGGCTCCGCCTTGGGACTAGGAACGGATTGAACCAGCCGCAGCAGCGTCTCGGCGGTCGCAACATCTGTCAAATAGTTTTTGCCGTCGGAGGCTGGCAGCTTCAGTTGGTGACAATTTGTCACCAACTGGCTTCCCTCCTCATGCAGCCGCTGCTTGAGCTTGTTCCAGTATTTTCGGGCAACGGTGGCATCCGGCTGCTGGGTGAGGACGCGGACGACGTCGACCACCGAAAACCACCATGTCTCCATGGCCTCGTCGTAGACGCGGCGTATCGGCTGATTCTCGAACAGGGCGGTATGGGCGGAGATAGCCACGGTCAAAGACTACTCCCAAAGGCTTGACATGGAAGAATCGTTCCTGCGTCAGCCAGGCGCCCCAGCTCTCGTCCGTGAAACCTGGAAGACCCCCGGATTCGCCACCTCATCCAGCGTTTTTCTGATCCCTGATCCCTGATTCCTGACCCCTGACCCCGTCCTCAGGCAGCGGTAGCTGCCTTCTTCGGCCTGCCGCCCTTGCGGCCGTTCGCTCGTGACGCCCTCGAACATCGCGCTGCGAAAAGAAAATCTCCAGCCCCGCCGCTGAGGCGCACCACAACGCGTCCGATGTCGGTGGCGCTCATCCGCTTCAACCGCAGGTTTGAAGCGCAGTCAGTAAGTCAGCAAGCCAGCAGGCCGGCGAGTTAGCACCGCATCGCCAACGCAAAGCCCGACAACACTCAGGCCGCCGAAAACAACTCCCCGCCGTGGGCTAGCCTCGGTCGACGAGTGACTTGGTCTTCAAGCCCCTTTCGAGAATCGCCTCCGGCTTGCCTACTCCCGGCAAGCGCTTATCCGTCGTGCGCATTCTCTCTTTGTTGATATAAATGAGTCACCGGAGGGTCCCCACCCGCGTGACAATTTTCCTCAAAGACGTGCGGCACGCTCTGCGCGCCCTGGCCGCCGCACCCGCGTTTACCCTGGCGGCGGTGGCCTCGTTGGCCATCGGAATCGGCGCCAATACGGCAATCTTCAGCATCGTGGATGCGCTCTTGATTCGTCCCCTTCCCTATGCGGATGCTGAGCGGCTGGTCATTCTCTGGAATCGCTCTCCCGGCCTCGACATTACCCAGGACTGGTTTTCAACCGCACAATACTTCGACATCAAGAACGGCCATCATGGGTTTGAACAGATCGCCATCGCCATCGGCGGTAACTACAACCTGACCGGCTCAGGCGAACCCGAACGCCTCGGAACCATCCGGGTCTCCTCCAGTCTGCTGCCCATGCTTGGACAAAAGGCTGCCCTGGGAAGGTTGTTTGTTCCCGATGAAGACCAGCCAGGCCGAACCCCCACTGTGCTGCTGAGCTACGGAACATGGGCGCGCCGCTTCGGTTCCGACCCCGGCGTCCTCGGCAAAAAAATCGTTCTTAACGGCGTGCCGCATGAAATCGTCGGCGTCATGCCCCGCTCGTTTTCTTTGCCTCGTGAAGTTATGCCCACGTTGGACGGCGCGGAGCAGGCCGAGATATTGTTGCCGCTCCCCCTCCCTGCCAATGCCGCCCAGAATCGCGACCACGAGGACTACAACATTCTGGGAAAACTCAAGCCAGGAGTTTCTGTTCCGCAGGCTCAGGCCGAAATTGATATCCTGACCGCCGGTCTGCGCTATAAATTCCCTGAGGTCTACCCGCCCAACGGCGGTTTGACCTTTGGCATTGTGCCGCTCATTGAGCAGGTCGTAGGCAACGTTCGTCGAACTCTGTACCTGTTGCTTGGAGCGGTTGGCTTCGTCCTGTTGATAGCTTGCGTCAACCTGGCCAACCTCCAACTGTCGCGAGGCATGGCGCGCGAAAAGGAAATCGCCGTGCGGACCGCGCTCGGTGCCGGCCGTAAACGGATCATCGGCCATCTGTTGATCGAAAGTGCGTTGCTGGCCTTCTCCGGCGGTGCATCGGGCATCGTTCTGGCATTCCTGGCCTTGCGCTGGGTACGGCTGCTTGGCCCGCAGAGCGTGCCAAGAATTGACGCCATCGCAATAGGTTGGCCCGCTCTGGCTTTCACGTTCGTGGCTTGCGTAATGTCGGCTATCCTCTTTGGACTCGCGCCCGCGCTGCGGGTTTCGCGGCCCAACATGCAAGCCGCTCTGCAGGGCGCCAGCCGCACCTCCACCGGCGTCAGCGCAATCTGGGGGCGAGGCAACAAACTTCGCCGCTCCCTGGTCATCGCTGAAATCGCGCTCTGCGCAATGTTGTTGATTGGCGCCGGCCTCCTCATTCGCAGCTTCGCTCGCGTGCGCCAGGTTAATCCTGGCTTCAATCCCCGCAATGTCCTCACTCTTGAACTCACCATGACCGGCGACCGATACAAAGACAAGCTCGCGGTTCTGGCTGCTTATCGCGAACTTTGGCGGCGGCTGGAAAGCCTCCCCGGAGTCGCATCGGCAGGGGCCGTCACATCGCTCCCCCTCAGCCAGATGTTCGCCTGGGGACCCATCACTGTCGAAGGAAGAGTGCCCCCGCCCGGCGAGAAATTCATTAATGCCGATGTGCGCATGGTCAGCGGACACTATTTCCAGGCAATGGAGATTCCTCTTCGCCAGGGCCGCTTCTTCAACGACGACGATGTCGCCGGCAAACCCCGCGTGGCGCTCGTGGATGACTACATGGCGCAGCAACTCTGGGCCGGCCAGAACCCGGTTGGCAAGCGCCTGCACACAGGAGGCGTCAGCGATAAAGACTCCCCCTGGATCACCGTTGCAGGCGTGGTCGGCCGGGTCAAGCAATATACCCTCGACTCGGATTCGCGCATCGCGTTTTACCTTCCTCAAACGCAGTATCCAACCCGCGCCATGAACGTGGTCATGCGCAGCGCCAACAATCCTTCCGCTCTTGCGCGCGCCGTAAAACAGCAGATTCAGGAACTCGATCCCAACCTCCCCCTTTACAACGTCAGCACCATGCAGGAGCGCTTTGAAAATTCACTGGCTCGCCGCCGTTTCACCATGCTGGTGCTCGGGGCTTTCGCGGCAATTTCGCTCGGCCTCGCGGCCATTGGCGTTTACGGGCTCATCGCCTATCTGGTTGGGCAAGGCAGCCGCGAAGTAGGTATCCGCCTGGCGCTCGGCGCCACCCCCGCCAGGATCAGGTTACTCATCGTTCGCGGCGGAATGACACTGGCCTCCTGGGGAATCGGCATTGGCATCGCAGGCGCTCTCGTAGTCAGCCACTTGATGAGCTCGCTTCTCTTCGGTGTCGGAACCACTGATATCGTAACGTTTGTGGTTGTCCCGGTTCTCCTCGTCAGCATCGCCCTCTTCGCCAGTTACATCCCGGCACGCAGAGCCTCCCGCATCGACCCCAGCACATCTCTGCGATGTGAATAGAACAACGTCACGCGGCGGGTGCCCCCGGTCCCCGGTGTCGGACCCGTGACCCACCACTCCTCGGCGCCGGCTATTATCTACTGGCCGTACGCGACCTTGACGCGGTTTTGCGCCAGGGGCTCAGCTTGGATTCTTCTTGCCGCCCCGCCTGCGCAACGGAAGACCGTGCGCCGGGGCCTTTTCCCAGACTCGCGATCAGGTTACAGGACACTCATCTCCGGGTTGCAAGGTCGCGTCAGCACCAGCCAAGGCTCGGCTAAAAATGTTGGCGGAGGGAGCGAGCATGTTTGCACCGCTCATGCGAAAGAGTCAGGGGAAGGCGGGCGCGCCTGCCGGCCGCAGTTCGGGATTCCATGGCGCCCATGCACCCCCCCGGCGGTTCAGAGAATGCCACGCCTGGAAATTGTTATCACTTGCCCGCCGGGGCCGCCTTCTTGTGCTCCGCAAAGATGTGTGCCTGATGACAGCTCACACACGTCTTGCCCTTCATAAATGGATCAGACTTCAGTTGTGCCACTTGATCGTCGTGACAGGTGGCGCATGTGCTTAACCCCGGCGTGCCCGCGAAGTCCTTTGCTGTCGTCTCGCCATGGCACACAGTGCATTCCACACCGTTGGCGGCATGCGGGCTGGCTTTCCATTGGTCATAGATCGGCTTGTGGCAGGTGGCACAGGTATCCCCGGCCGGAATCAGCCGATGGTAAATATGCTTGGCTTGATCCAGCTGAGCATTGGCAGGTTGGACGGCAATAGCCAACACCAGAAAAACCAAAAGGGTGAGACCGAACATGCGCGCACAGAAACGATTCACGGGCAGACTCCTGAATACGGTCTCCAAGTATCGAACCGGCGATGGCCGCAATCAGTGATACACATCACGTCTCACCGGAATGCGATCTGCGCACTGGCTGCTAGGCCTAAGTCTTCCGTTATCCCCGGTCCCCAAAAGCGAAGAACCAAGGGCACCCACAGTTGATCAATCTGCAGGCTGAGATTGTGGCCACCCGCCCACAATGAGTGCACGTTGCTCTATTTCAGCCAATGGCTCTAGTCGCTTGTGGCATCTCACACAAGCGACGACGACGTTGTCCCGTTCAAAGCGAAGATGGCGATAATTCTTCAGCTTCTTAATATGGTGTAGATGGAGTTCTCGCTGCTGTCGTTCTTTGCGGCTCAGGGCGGCTTTCACCTGCGGTGTCATTTCGGGTTGGCCACATAGTTCGCAGACATTGCCGCGCTCTGCCCGTACTCTCTTGCAAAACGAATACCAGCCGTGCCCACGTTCTGTCTTAGCGCTGAGGGACTCCAACTCCTGCCAATCAGTATTTGCGTGGGCACCATTGAAGTAACGCTTGGCCATTGCCGGATTATAAGCTCCGTGATCTCAACCGGAGTTTTAGTGGGAAACATCTGTCCCCGGATTTCCCCGGGGCTCGAGGGCGGATGGGCGGGTGGCCCGCGTCTCGGAATGCTCATTCCTCCACTGACATTGGGTGTCCAGGGTCCCCGGGGTTGCGACCCGGGATTCCTCAGTCTCCGCCAGGTGGCCCGGTTCTCGCGACGTTCAATCAACCACAAATGATGGTCGCCCCAGGTGCGCATTCGGCTCGCAAAACCACCGGGAAGCTGCGCTATCTTCATCGCAATCCGGTAACGCAAGGATTGGCGGCGCGGCCGGAGGATTGGCCGTGGTCGAGTTACCGGCATTATGCTTCCGGGATCGGGGGGACGGTGGAGATTGAGTCGTTCCGGACGGCCTGGGCGAGAAACAACGAAACGCTCATACCGTTGCGCGCGGGTTCACGGGCATCGGTGCACCCTCAACTTGATCATGCGCGGTATGAGACCAAGGCCACCCGCCCGCCTGCCAATCAGAGATGGTTGATGTCGTTTAGGGGCGCTTCAAGCCCCCTCCTCTCTGTGCTACCTTCGGGCGGATTCGCTCGACCAAATGTCTCATTTCGTCGGCCCAATGGCTTGTAGTGCCTTGCTTCTCAGCAACCATATTTTCTTGATCAATCACCCAGCGGGCGACATGCAAAAGCAGCCGTCTCTCTTCGTCCGTCATTTCCATTCTCCTGTTCTTTCAGTCCGTGGTCGCACAAAGGACACATGCGGAGGAGTCGTTAGCGCACTTAAAAACGCACGTGGCCCACTCATTTCACCAACAGGGAGCTCCACCCCGTTCATCGCAGTTTCATTGTTCAGTATCAGTACATCCTTTACAGGTTGTTATCAGGACATCCTTTAGAAGTCATGATCGGGGGACCGATTTTGGGCTGGGGGTATTGGGATGTCGTGGAGGCTTGTGGGTGTGCAGGATCAGCGGGTGGAGTTTGCGGTTCGAGCCAGCCGCGGCGAGAGCATGAGCGGCTTGTGCCGGGAGTATGAGATCAGCCGGCCGACGGGCTATCTGTGGCTGGAGCGATTCAGAGAGCATGGCGTGGCGGGAGTTCAGGAGCAGAGCCGGCGTCCGCACCTGAGTCCGCGGCAGACAGGGGCGGAGATCGAAGCACGCATTGTCGCGCTGCGTCGCCAGCGGCCTGACTGGGGAGCGCGCAAGCTGGCCGTGCTGTTGCAGCGGGAAGGGGTTGTGTTGCCGGTGATCACAGTGCATCGGGTGCTGGCGCGGCATGGTCTGGTGCTGGATCGGGAGAGCCGGCGGCAGGCAACGGGCCGGTTTGAGCGGGAACAGCCCAACCAGCTGTGGCAGATGGATTTCAAGGGACAGAAGGGCACCGGGGCGGTGATCGGCCCGTTGTCTGTGCTGGACGACCACAGCCGCTATCTGGTGGCGCTGGAACAGACCGGCACGACGCGCAGCGAGGCGGTGCGGGAGCGGCTGGAGGGCGCCTTCCGCACCAGCGGGCTGCCGGATGCGCTGCTGATGGACCATGGCGTGCCGTGGTGGAACGCGCGTTCCGGCAACGGCTGGACGCAGTTGATGGTGTGGCTGATGAGGCAAGGTGTGCGCTGCTATTTTTCCGGCGTGCGCCATCCCCAGACGCAGGGCAAGGTGGAGCGGTTCCATGGTTCACTGGAACGGGCGCGCAGCAGGGCGGGCGCGGACCAGTGGCTGACGCAAGGCTGGCTGGATAACTTCCGCCACGAGTACAACCAGCTGCGGCCGCATGAGGCTCTGGGCATGCGCACCCCGGCCAGTCTATGGCGGCCCAGCGCTCGGGCCTACGATCCCAACCCGCAGGCCTGGGATTACGGCACAGGAGCGGATCTGCGCAAGGTCGGCGGACAAGGGCACATCTACATCGGCGACCGGCGCTGGAAAGTGAGCCAGGCGCTGGCCTCACACACGGTCAAGCTCGAGCGTATCGAGCAGCGCGTGCTGGTCTACTTCTGCCGCACCCTGGTGCAGGAGATCGACCTCAGGGGGGAGCGTTCCACTGCAGTGGAACGCTCCCCCCTGAACCCCTGATTGTAAAGGATGTCCTGATAACAACCTGTAAAGGATGTCATGGAACTTGACAATGAAGCTGCGATGAATTGGGTACACGCCCATAGTGCTTGAGTGCCGACCTTGGAATCGGTAAGTGGGCTAACTGCCTATTGCTTGACGTAGTGGCACTGGGCGACGCTGCCGGAGATGGCGTGTTTGGGGTCGGAGAGGGACCAATCATCCAACATATTGGTGGCGGGGTTCATTACCACGATCAGTTTTTGCTGGTTGGGATCGCCGCCGTAGAGGATGTGAACGGTGCCCTTGCTGGGTGGAAGGAGTCCGGGTATCCCCGGGCTTTCATAGTACATGTTCTGGCTGGTGAAGACCACTTTGCTGCTGCAGCCGGCGGGTATGGGATTGTCGGCTGTGAGCCATGTGCCGATGAGGGGATTGGAAGCGGCGGCTGCGGAGTGACAGCCGGCCACGAGGAGACTGAGACAAAGCAGAAGACTGGGCGAGAGACGCATACGACCTCCGGAATGCCGAGCTGGGGTGGGCAGATTATAGCGCCGAGCCGACGCCGCAGGGAAACCTTTTCCGGTTCTTGGAAACGGAGCATCCCCAGGGTGACCAAATGCGAAGGACCTGGGGCGCAACGGTTGGTCGCCGGGGAGAAAGGGCAAGAACGAGATTCGCCCATCCCACCCTAAACGACAAAAGGCCGCGGTTTAGGATGGGGCACGGCGCTGATGGTGGGTTGAGTGGAAGAGCCCGACAGCAGATCCACGGCGGGCAATACTCGTGAACGCTTCTTTACGTTTCGCTTACGGGGAGGCTACAGCGAATTTATCGCTGAGCCGGTATTTCTGAATGAGCCGGATTCCGCCGGCCTCAGAGGATCTCCGCGTGAACCGTCAAGCGATTGCGCAAGACCGGCAAGATTTGCAGACACCGTTTTTGAGTATCCATGGTAATGGCCGCTTGAATGTCTCACGGCAACTGGACGAAGTTGGCGATGACAGAATGGGCGGTGACAACGTGGGCGGCAAGGGTGGGACGCCTGCGATTTGTTGTGGATCGGGCCTTATCGGGTCTCGGGTCTCAAAATCGAGACCTGGGGCACCCGCAGCGGCTCCTTTTCTGCTGCTGGCTGCTTTTGTGTGTGCAGGAGCGGCGGCGGCACAGCAGCCTTCGCCATCGCCTGCGCCGGCGCCGGTCGCTGCGCCACTCACAACGCCGTCGCTTTCAGGGCCGCTGGCGGCTGCACCGCCCATCCAGATTGACGCGGGGCCGCTGGGCAAGCTGGATGTGGATGGCGTGGTCAGCGGGATGGGGCTGGTGGAGAACAATCATGGGGCTACAGACGACACTGGCCAGGCGGCGCTGAGCAACGCGCAGGTGTGGGTGCAGAAGCCCGACGGCTGGTGGCAGTTCTATGTGCAGGCCGGCGCGTACAACGTGCTGTCCATCGGCTTGCCGTATCTCTCCACGCAGAAGAACGTGAGCGAACTGTGGGGGCCGGTGCCGTTTGCGTGGCTCAAGCTGGCGCCGGGCAAGAGCACATCCATACTGATCGGTTCGCTTCCGCCGTTGATGGGAGCGGAGTCCACGTTCGGTTTTCAGAATATGAACATTGAGCGCGGACTGCTGTGGAACCAGGAGAACTCAGTGAACCGCGGGGTGCAGGTGAACCAGACGTGGGGCAAGCTGACCGCATCCTTGAGCTGGAACGACGGGTACTACTCCAATCGCTACTCCTGGCTGAGCGGGTCACTGACCTACGCGAGCGGACCGCACAGCCTGTCATTCCAGGCGATGGGGAACTTGAGCCAGACGGGATTTGAGACGCTGGCCACGCCGGTGGAGAATAACGGCTCGATGTACGCGGTGGTGTACACATGGACCAAGGGGAGTTGGGTGGTGCAGCCGTACTGGCAGTACAGCGCGGTGCCGACGAATGCGAAGATCGGCGTGGCCAGCGGCGCCAGCACCCAGGGCGGGGCGGTGCTGCTGACGCGCGCGTTCCACCATGGGCTGGCGCTGTCAGGGCGGGGCGAATTCATTGCCAGCACAGGCAGCGCGGGAGAGGGCTCAGTGAACCTGATGTATGGGCCGGGCAGCGCGGCCTGGTCGGCGACGGCGACGCCGACGTTTCAGAAGGGACGGTTCTTTGTGCGGGGGGATATTTCATTTGTGCATGCGAACCGGATCACGCCAGAGGATGCGTTTGGGGCGGCGGGGAATGATGCCAGCCAGGCGCGCGGGGTGGTTGAGGTTGGGTTTCTGTTCTGAGGGTGCTTCCGGGCGGCTTGCTGGGGAAAGGCAAGAGCGGAGGCAAAAACAGATCCTTCGCTTCGCTCCGTCGAAAATCACGTTCTAAAAGATTTTCATCCCCTTCGCTGGACCCGCAGGTCCATGAACACTCAGGATGACGGCTTCTATTTTCGGCTTCTTTGGGGAGATTCGCCCATCCCACCCAAAACTACAAAAGGCCGTGAACGGGCACAGCCGATTCTGTTAACTCTTTCTAACTTCGCTCACTTACTGCTTGATAACTGTGCCGTCGGGGAGGCGGAGTTCGCCCCAGCCGCCGTTGAGGCCGCCTTGGGTGAAGGGGAATTTAGCGGCTTCCTTTTCGTCTACTTCTATGCCCCAGCCTGGTTTCTCACTTACCCATAAGTAGCCGTCGCGCCACTCCGGGCAGCCCTGGAAGATGGTCTTAGTCTGATTGTTGAAGGGCGTGTACTCCTGGATGCCGAAGTTATAACTTACTAAGTCAAGAGTTACATTGGCCATGTGGCCTACGGGGGAGACGTCGCCGGGGCCGTGCCATGCGGTGCGCACACCGAAAGGCTCAGCGAGGATGGCGATTTTGCGCGCGGGGGAGAAGCCGCCTACCTGCGAGACGTGGACGCGGATGAAGTCGATTAACTGCCCGGTGATGAGGGGCATCCACTCGTGGGGGCTGTTGAAGAGCTCGCCCATGGCGATGGGGGTGGCGCAGTTCTGGCGGATCTGGCGGAAGTAGCCGGAGTCTTCAGGCGAGAGCGGGTCCTCAAGGAAAAACATGTGAAAGGGCTCGGCCTGCTTGCAGAATTCAACTGCGAGGTTGGGGGTGAGGCGCTCATGCATGTCGTGGAGGAGGCCGACTTGCTCGCCGAGTTCGCGGCGGCTGATTTCAAGGAGCTTGAGGGCGCGACGGAACTGGGCTTCGCGATCGAAGAGGGGCTTGTCATGGAGCGACTGGGGGCGCGGCGCGCCGTTGCGAGCGGAGCCGTACCCTTCCATGCCGGGCAGGCCGACCTGGACGCGCACGTTGCGGAAGCCCTGGGCCATGAGCTTGCGCGCGCTGTCAATGGTTTCAGCGAATTCTGCGCCCGAGGCGTGCGAGTAACTGTCAGCGGCCTCACGGCATTTGCCGCCGGCGAGCTGATAGACGGGGAGGCCGGCCTGGCGGCCTTTGATGTCCCAGAGGGCCTGGTCGATTCCACTAATCGCGTTGTTGAGCACGGGGCCGTTTTTCCAGTAAGAGCTGGAGTAACAGGATTGCCAGATGTCCTCAATGCGGTCAGTGGTTTTGCCGAGGAGGAATGGCTTGAGGTAGCGCTCGACGGCGGGCTTGACGAGGTCAGCGCGCTGGGTGAAGGTGGCGCAGCCGTAGCCGTAGAGGCCGTCCTGGTCCGTGGTGATTTTGACGACGGTGAGGCGGACGCCCTGGGGCTGGGTTTCGATGACGGAGATGTCCTTGATTTTTGGAGCGGGAAGGGCGCGGGTGGCGCGTGCGGCCTGGGCGTCAGCGGCGGAGAAGCGTGGAGCGGCGGCGAGTGCGCCGGCACCAGCGAGGGACTTGAGTAGATTGCGGCGTTGGATCATTGGAGAGCCCCCGAGGTGAAATGGAGGAGAAACGCCATTTTACGCTGGAGGAGGATGGGGCTGGTGCGGTTTTGGAATGACAGAAAGAAAAACAAGAACAAGAGCAAGAGCAAAAGCAAAGGCAACGGCAAAAGCAGGGTGGATTCAAGCTCCAAGTGCAACAACACATCCTCAAGATTGGCCAGGAGATGCCGGACGACTGCCGTGGAAAAGATGGAAAACAAAGGGACGTTTTCCACTTTCCCACGGCACGGCTGCGGCTATCTTTGTGAATTGATTCATGAAATCTGTTGCACTTGGATTTTGAGCGCGAGCAGATTCCCTGCGGGAATGACAGAAAGAAAAGCAAGAGCAAAGGCAACGGCGACGGCAAAGGCACCGCCCGTTCATCGGATAAAGCGCGATGAACGGGCACCGCTCTTTACGCTGGGGACTTTATGCCGGGGTCTTCAGTGTGGAGAGCGGCGGGAATTTGAATTGCGCTTTGGCGATGGGCATGCCCACCACTTCAATGCGCTTGAGATCGCGCGTGCCTACGCCGAGGCTCTCCGCCAGCTTGAGGGTGGAGTCGCAGGTTTCGAAGGGAGGAGTGCCGCGGTCGACCATGGGATCAAAACCCATGACGGCGGTGGCCACCGCATCGGTGCAGACGCAGTTCATT
>Ga0265338_10005263_pt1 | contig 16951 bp, 11 predicted proteins | sample 42126metaG_FD_193579 | JGI IMG/M metagenome (GOLD analysis project Ga0265338, IMG submission 193579) | Rhizosphere microbial communities from Carex aquatilis grown in University of Washington, Seatle, WA, United States - 4-21-26 metaG | ecosystem: Host-associated > Plants > Roots > Rhizosphere... | reverse complement strand
AAAGAAACCGCAGGGATGGTTGTAAACCATGAGCAAATCCACCTGGTTAAGAACGCCCTCTTGACGTTGATGCGGCGGTACGCCTGGAATGATATTCTGATCATCCACAATATTTTCGTTTAACACTGCCTGGCTTAGTTGATAACGCGCGGTGAACGCCCATCGCTTGCCCACCAATTGGCTGGCCGTGAACAGGAGCGATTCCTCCCGATAATTCAGATCCTCAGTCAGTCCGGACGACGGAACTGCGGGAGGATTCAGGAAGTAAAAATCGAACGCTCCAACCGTCTGACTAACATCAGAATATAACAGGGCGCCGGAAACACCGAGATAGGTTCCGGTGGAAAACCTCTGTTCCAGCGAGAATCCATACGTTTCAAAATTCGCCCCGGGGACCGGACCGACAACCGATTCCGGAATGATGCTCCGGTAGGATTGGACGAAGCCCGCCACCTGGGAAGGCTCCAGCTGATAACTTTGCTCCAGGCTCGCGCCAGACAGCGTACGGGTATAGCCGAAACGGAAGGTGGTGCCAGCCAGCGGTGTCCAGATCAACCCGGCCTTGGGGGAAACTTTATTTGCGGTCTGGCCGGTTCCGGAAATGGGGGCGATCGAGTTGTTTTCCGGAAAACTCAACCGGTCATAGGCCACTCCACCAATCAATTGCAGGGGATCAAGGATTTGCCATTGATGATAACCATACACGGAAATGCGGTTAAATTGAGTGTCGAACTGCTGTTGCGCGGCATTGGTCGGCGAACCTGGGAATATTGGCAGAGTGTATGGCCCAGTTTGGAGATTGTGTGTGTCGAAAGTGCCATACTGAATTCGCGTGCCCAGAATGGTAGTATGCTCGGGTGTCTGCCAGATCTGTTGCAGCTCTCCTGAATAAATCGTCAAATCACCCTGATATAGTTCATGCGTCGGGGTGCTCTGCACTCCAGCTATCGGTCCGGTTGGCGATGCCAGGAACGCGACCAGAGTTGGGTCGGCTGGGTTGGTTACGTTAAGCGAGTCTTCCAGCCGGGCCGCGAAAAGCAGGGTGTGAACCCCGGGACTCCAGTCATGATGATAGCCCAATCCGACGATCGGATTTTGATCTTCACTCACGCGGAAACCCGGGTTTGCGTTGGTCTGATTGTAATATTGGAACAAATCCCCGCTGGTTGCATGGTATTGCTTGACCTGCAAATACACGGTGTCCTGCGGCGTAACCTGGTATTTGATGGCGGCGGACAATTGCCGTTGTTCAACATCATTGTTTGCCCGCTGGCCGACGTCGCTGCGGTAAAATCCCTCCACGTCGTAGCCGAAGTTTTTATAGGTGCCAAACTGGGCGCCAGATTCCGTCCAGGCCCCGCGGCTCAAATATTCCGTGTCCGAAGCGACCCCCAGCCGGTCGCGCTCGAAGAGCGGGGAATATTCCTGCTGGGAAATCGTGGGAGACATGGTGCCGGCGCTGATCGGAGACAGCAGATTCGCCAGCAAATATTCATTCTCCGCCGGAGTCTCGTACCGAAGGTTGATCTGATTCGGATCCTGGAGTCCGTTGTAGCTGTTCGCCAGGAACAGGTGCGCGGAATAATTTGCGTAATCGTAATTCACCGCCCGGGACGCCTCGCGAAGGGCCACGTCGTCCATGCCGTCGTCCTGATACATCGCCGCGAGATTGGCGCTGCGCACCGCCTGGTCCTGGTCCAACAACAGTTGCGAGCGATAGACGCTCCGGTTGTCGTTCAGGGCCTGCGATTTTTCCAGGTCACGGATGGCGTCATTGATCCGGTTGTTTTCCTGGTTCAGCAAGGCGGAATAAAGCCACGGGGTCGGGTCCCGGGAATCCAGCCTTTCCGCGAGTTTATATTCCTTGGCCGCGCGCGGATAATCGCCGGTGGTCGCATAAGCCTTGCCCAGATAGCTCCGCAATTCGGCGCGTTGCGGCTCCAGCGCGGCGGCCACCAGCAGGTCTTCGCGCCCGTCTTTGGTGTCACCCTGGCGGATGCGGCAAAGACCGCGTCCCAGCCAGGCGTTGCCCAAGGCGGTGTCCACGGCCAGTGCCTGATTGAACCAGCCGATGGCCTCGCGGGTGTGGTTTTGTGCCGCGAGTAGGAAACCTTTCAAGGCCAGGGCCTGGGCGTTGCGCGGCGCCAGAGCCAGGCTTCGGTCGAGTGCTTCCAGCGCCGGTTGATTATGCCCAAAACTGAATTCCACTTCCGCGACCCGTTCCCAGCCAAAACCGAAGTCCGGCGAGGCCGCCACCGACCGCCGCGCCAGTTCCAAGGCCACCGATAGGGAGACTCCCGGAACGTTGCGCGATTGTTCATAGTAGGAGTCGGCCAGGAATTCCGTGGCCAATTGTGGAGCCACCTGCGCTGGCTCGGATTGTTGCTTCACGGCGGCAATCAACCGGCGCAAAGCCCCGGCAACCCGTTGCGGGCGGGCGGAAGCGTTGGTGGCGGACAACGACGCCAGCACGGTTTCAGCCGATTCCACCTGCCCTATGCTCAACAGCAACCCGGCATAATAGTCCCTTTCGGCGTCGGAGCCGGGCGATTGACCCGCCGGATATCTGGCCAGCGCCGCCTGCAGATCGCCGGAGCGGTAGGCCTGAAGTGATTCACCGAGATTCTTTTCCTCTTCGGATGTGAAGGACAAATCGTGCAGGTCAATGACCGCCGGGTAGTAAAAACACCATTGCAATACATTGTTGGCCAGGAAACCGGCCATGCGAACGGGGGCCTGGCCCGCTTCGACGACCGCCTGCTGGCCGTTGGTCAACAGGAGCGTGGCCTGCTCGTTGCCAAACCGGACCTTGCCGTCAATCACCGACAGCGTCGTCCGGTTCGTTTCATCCGCAGTCACGACAAACTCCGTGCCTTCCACTCCGGCCACGGCGCCGCGGGTGATAACCCGCAGGTGCCCCGGCTCGTCCCGATGAAAAAATGAAATAACGCCCTGGAGCAGATGCAGTCCGCATTGCGCGTCGGATGAATCCTGCGGCAACACCTCGATTTCGGTCAGGGCGCCGAAAGACACGACGCTCCGGTCGGACCAGAGCAGCGCCGCCCGGCTGTTGGGTCCGGTGCGCAGCCGGTCGAATGGATGCAGAACCTGGTTGGTCTGCGCAGATTTCCAGGTGGAGGTGGCCGGAGGGGCAAATTCAGCGGTGCCTTGAAGTTCTACTATCCGGATCTCGTTGGTCAACCCGCCAGCCGCCGCGGGCTGCGCGCTGGACACCCCGGCACAGGCCAGGAACCCTCCCATGACGACCGTCATCAGGCTGCACCCGACTACTTTTGAAAACAAATTCAAGCGTTTAATCCCTCACGCATCCGGCTGGTAAACAACGGGAAGACAATCATAAAACGCAATTTTCATCAACATTTTTCGCGATAATATGTATATTGTTGCCAACGGTCATTTATGACTTCATTAATTGATTAATGGCAGAGCCTATAGACGAATTGATTCCGACGCGCGCGACCCTGATTCAACGCCTCAAAAACTGGCAGGATCAGTCAAGCTGGCAGGAGTTTTTTGACACCTATTGGAAGCTGATCTATGGCGTCGCCATCAAGGGCGGATTGACCGGAGCCGAGGCGCAGGACGTCGTGCAGGAAACCATGATTTCCGTCGCCAAGCACATGCCCACTTTCGAATACAACCCGGCGATCGGCTCCTTCAAAACGTGGCTGCTGAACATGACCCGCTGGCGCATCACCGACCAGCTCCGCAAACGCGGGCCCTTTGCCGGCCAATCTCCTTCCGAAGAAACCACCACGCGCACCCGCACCGTGGACAAGGTCATCGATCCCGCGGGCCATGACCTGGACGCGTTGTGGAACGCAGAATGGGAAAAAACCCTGCTGGACGCCGCCCTGGCCAAGGTCAAACGCCAGCTCGACCCGCAAAAATATCAGGTCTTTGACCTGTATGTGAACAAAGGTTGGCCGCCGGAAAAGGTCGCCGCCACCTTTGGCCTTTCCGTTGACAACGTCTATCTGATCAAGCATCGGACCACGGAACTGATCAAGGAAGAGATCAAAAAACTGGAAGAGAAAATCATTTGACGGATGCCTTCCGCCGGCTCCCCGCGACCGGAGCAGCGAGCTCGGGGGTATTCACCTGACGGCACCTTCCAAACGAGTCTTCCAGTGATGAGATCAATGCAGTTCAACGTACCCCAAGGGCGGCTTGTTCGCCGAACCACCTTCATTATCAAGAAAACGGCGATATAGGCACCGATCCTCTCCCATTTGTATATCCAAACGAAAGTTTTTTTCAGCCCGACGTGGTCAGTAACTCCAACCGCCGCGGATGTAAACATGCACACCGTTGCGATATTCATACCGATAGGGCCGCCAGACTGCTCCCCGACGCGGCGGATGCGCCCAACGCCCGGATACCCAAGCCCAACGTCCGTGCCAGGCCCAATACCCGCCAATCCAGACGTAATCCCGTCCCGGCGCAACGGTGACGGTTTCCACAATCGGCGCCGGCGGAGCATCCGTCACCACCACTTCTTCGCCCCCGGCAGACGGAGGCGGCTGGCGATAAACCACCCGTTCACGAACAACACAGCCGCTCAACAGTGTTACCCCGGTGACCACCAACAAAAATGACTTCAGATACGACAACGTCTTCATATACCAGCTTAGACGAACCCCTTTTAAAAATGTTTCAACCATTTTACGGCTGTTCGGCGGGAACAGCCCAAACACCAACCCCGCCGGCTTGGTTTTTGCTGGTTGGCAAGTCCGTAAAGGAGAAACACGTTCAATGAAATCAATCAAATCAAAAGTCTTTTGCAGCTTCATGTTCATTACATTGTTAATGGGCTTGGACGGCGGCATCATCACCAGCGCCGTTCATCACGCCGTTACCTTGCCCGTCAAGGCCGCTGAAGCTCCACTCTAAGTCACTCTGGCATTGGTTTCCCCGGTTCCGCATTCTTCCCGGCCATTCCTGCCGGACACGGGCTTGATTAATTCTTTGTCACAATTCAAACAATCATTGATTCAAGACTGGAAACATGAATTAGTTGTGCCGAACAAACTATGAATACTCTTTTACGCATCCTGTCCGTGGCGGGAATCGGCCTGCTGGCCGGCAACGCCCTCGCCCAAACCGATTCCCCTTTCAAGGTGCTCGACACCACCCAGCTCATGGGCAATGGCGGCATCGATTATGTCTGTGTCGACAACGATGGCCGACGCGTTTATGTGCCACGCGGCGGAAATACCTTCGTGTTCGACTTGGACAGCCACAAATACATCGGCGCCATCACCAACATCGGCGGTCACGGCGTGGCCATCGACACCGCCACGCACCACGGTTTCAGCAGCGCCGGCAAGATCGGCATGTTCGACACCGGCACAATGCAGAAGATCAAGGACATCGATGTCCAGGGCCGGCCCGACGGCATTCTGTTTGAACCGTTCACGGGCAAGATTTTGATTTTGAGCCATCAGGCGCCGAGCATCACGCTGATCGACCCCAAGGACGGCTTGGTGGCCGGCACCATTGATGTCGGGGGCGCGATGGAGCAGGCCCAAAGTGACGGGCAGGGAAAATTGTACGTGGACGTGGAAGACGGAAACAAGGTTGCCGTCGTGGATTTGAAGGCCATGAAGACCGTCACCCAATACGACCTGGGCGAGAAAGGCGAAGGCCCCGGAGGTTTGGGATTGGACGCCAAAAACCACATCCTCTTTGCCATGTGCCACAGCCAGAATTGTATCGTCCTCAACGCCGACGACGGGAAAATTCTTGCCACGTTGCCCATCGGCAACGGCACGGATGGCGGTGGATTCAATCCCGCTACGATGGAGGCGTGGAGCTCACAGCGTGATGGCACGCTGACCATCATCAAGGAAAACAGTCCCACGAGTTTTGCAGTGGAACAAACCGTCCAAACCAAGGCCGGTTGCAAAACCTCCGCGCTCGACACCAAAAACAACCGGATTGTCCTGGTTTGCACCGAGCGCCTGCCGCAAGCGGCTTCGGCCACGCCGGTTCCCGCCACGAACGCGCCCGCGGGCGAACGACGCGGCGGCGGCCGCGGAGGTCCCGGCAATCTGGACGTGCTGTGGGTCGGCCGTTGATTTCCACAACTGCCGGCCGGCACTTGTTGTTGTTCCCGAGCTTTGATAATGTACCGGCGGTCGGGCGGTTGGCGCAGTGGTAGCGCAGCTCCTTTACACGGAGACGGTCGGGGGTTCGAATCCCTCATCGCCCACCAGCCTTCGCTTTGAACACCGGGGCGGTTATTTTTCGGCAACCAGCGTTCCGTCACGGCGCAAACGCATTTTTTGCCCACGCCATTCGACCGTGTTTCCAAAAAATGCGCCGGCCCAAATTGCCGCTTGCAGCAAATCCTTCACCGGCACCAACCACGCCGGAGAGATATTGTCCCGCTGTATGAATCGCCGCTGGAGATTTTGTGCAATTATGATCCGGACCAAAATACAACCCATTGCCACCAGCGGGGCGCCCCAAGTTCGGGACAAAACAAGCGAAGCGGCCAGCCAGAGCAACGACCAGAAGGAGGCATTGGATAAAATGCTGAAAAAATAGGGCAACGGCTGGCAAACGCGGATGGTGCGGGCCCAGCGAAGTTGGTGTTTCCAGACGTCAGACCAGTTCATCGGCCGATCCCAGCAGTCAACCACGACCGGACAAAGGGCAATCCGATGACCGTTTTGTGCGATGCGGTGGCCCAACTGGTAATCGTCCGCAAGGCAATTCACCAGGGCGGTGAATCCGCCGATCTCTGCCAGCAATTTGCGCCGGGTGAGCATGACCGCGCCGAGGGCAAAGTCGGGCGGCTTGAGCGTGGCCGCCTGCAACACCTGGCTCCAGAAATCGGCATTGACGGCAACGGCTTCGCAACGCATGGCGGTCGTGACCGGATTGGCCAGCCGGTAAAAACAGTTGACCAGGCCGGTCCGGGGATCGTCCAGTGGCCCGACCACGTTGGCGAGAAAATCCGGTGGCACCCGCACATCGGCATCGCTGACGAGAATCAACGGGTGCTTCGCCAGCCGTTCAAGCTGGATCAGGGTGGAAACCTTGCCGCTGGCGCCGAGCGATTCGCCGCAGACAACCAGTTGCGCGTCATGGCCGGGGTTTTTCCCAATCAGCTCATGGACGATCCGGCAAACGGGGTCTTGTGCCTCCGAGACACCGAGGAGGATTTGCACCGTGCCGGCGTAATTCTGGCTGAACCAGCTTTGGAGCGAGGCGGCGGTTGTGTCATCGCAACCTTTGAGCGGTTTGAGCAGGGTGACATCCGGAGCCATGGACGGCTTGTCGATACGGCGGTGCAGCGGAAAACGCACGGCGGCGAGCCATTGCCAGAAAACGAGGGCAAGGCTCAACAGTGCCAGGATGGCCAGGGTGGTCTCGGGAAAATTCACCGCGGAAAACAAACCCCAAATCAGGCGGTGGCGCCAGAGATTTTATGTTCGGGATGCTCGTCGAGCACGAGCACGCCGTACGGGGGAATGTCGTAATTGCCGGAAAAGGTGTTGCCCGTGAGGAAATCGTGCATGGGTTTGTAAAACTGGATGCGCACGGGCGAGTTTTGGTGGTTCAACAGAAAAAATACACGCATGCCTTCCCGCTGGCGCATGCACACCTCGACATTTTCCGGCACCTTGAGCAAGGGCTGCAGTCCGCACATCTGGCGCAGCCAGGAGACCAGGTCGAGGTAAAAATGTTGCTGGCTCATGGTGCCGATATAAATGGCCTTGCCCAGACCGAAAGCATTCATCGTGATGGCCGGCCGGCCGGCGTAAAAATCCTTCGAGTAGGTGGCCAGAATCTGACACCCCTTCGGCTCAATGATGTCACACCAGAGCCGTGCCTGGTGAAGGTGGCTGGTCGGGAAGGCTCCCTTGAAGGTAAGATGATTTTCCTCGCCGGGAGGAATGGGATCGAATTCCAAAACTTCCAGCCCGAACAAGTCCGTCAGGTCGTTGGGATAGCCGGTGTCGGGCGCGATGCAGTGTTCATTGACGAGGCCGGTGTTGAAGGTGCCGACGAGCGTGCCGCCGTTCTGGACATAAAGCTTAAGCCGGTCGGCCTCACCGGCGGACAACAGGTGCAACGACGGGGCAAATACGATCTTGTACTGCGAGAGATCCTCGGTTGGCCGGGCAAAATCCACGGATATATTGCGGTCGTGCAGGGCGTTATAGATGAGTTGAATGTGCTCGCGCAGGTTGAAAAATTTGTTCGGCTGCATCGGCTGTTGCAGCGTCCAGTCATTGTCGTGCGTGTAAAGAATGCAGGCATCAGCCATCACCCGGGTGCCCTTGAGCGCAGGAGCGAGCAATTTCAATTCCTCGCCAATCTGGCTGATTTCCTTGAAGACGCGGTTGTTGCCTTCAAGATGATGGGGCAGCAACGCGCCAAAAAATTTTTCGTTGCCGATGCGCGGTTGACGCCAACGGTAGTAGAGCACGCCGCAAGCACCGCGGGAGAGCAACTGGTAGGTGAAGAGACGGATCACGCCGGGACGCACGAGCGAATTGACGTCCTGCCAGTTGACCTGGCCGGCCTTCTGTTCAATAACCCAAAAGCCGCAATCGCCGTCGGGCGTCTTGATATCGGTCTTTTTCAGCGAGCGCAGAATGTCAATATCACAGGCCAGTTCGGAAGATTTGGTCTTGATGGCGGCATTGCTTTCCACCGAAACAAAGTCCACGGCGGCCGCCATGTCAAAGTGGTCGAATTTTCGATGGAGGGCGCGGAGATTGACGGTAACAGGCTGGTCGGGGCAGATTTCCCGCAGGACATCAGCCTGCATCCGCGCAAAGGCGATGATCGTGTCGCTGCAAAAGCGGCACCAATCCAGCATCAAGGCCGGGTTATGCGCGGTGGGCGCCTGCATGGGCATGGGCACCTCATCAAAAGAGGCAACCACCTGTCCGCAATAACGCAATCCGAGGCAATCGTTGAGACGTTCGATGGTTTCGTATTTCAGTTTAAGCCAGTTTTGCCATTCCAACCGGGAATCCTCGTTAAAGGACCATTCGGTCTGATGTCCTCCCAGGCCGCTGTCAATTTGCCAGGCAATCAACTGCGGATGATCCCCCAGGGCCCGGGCCATGTTTTCCACTAGGCGCTTGGAAGTGTTCCAGAAAATATCGTTGTTAAAGCAAACCGCCCGGCGGGTGCCCGCATGCTTGACCAGGCCCTGCTCATCGAGTGGAAGAATTTCCGGATGCTTTTTGGCCAGCCAGAGAGGCGGCGCGGCAGTGGGCGTGCCGAGAATCACCTTGATATCATAGCCGGCCATGATGTCCATGACCCGGCGCAACCAGAGAAAATCGTATTTGCCCTCTTCGGGTTCGCAGATGCCCCAGGAAAAATCGCCAATGCGGACCACATTGAATCCGGCCTTGGTCATCAACTCGGCGTCGCGTTCCCACGCACCCTCGGGATTGTCGGCAGTGCCGGCGTAAGGAAAGACCCACTGCTCAGGATAGTAATCAACGCCAAAAAACATAACCTCAACCTACGGGCTTGAAGCAGAGTCTAGGAGCAGACCGCCCCGCTTGCAATCCTAAAATCTAAAACATTGTCGCCGGACAATTCGCGCGGTGGTCAATTCGTCGATTTTTTGAACAAACCACCCAGGCCATGGGTGATGCCAAGCACATTGGATCCCACGGATTGTCCAAGTCCCTTGCCCATTGTCTGCACGCCTTTGCCCACTTCGGTGGCGCTATTGGCCAACGCTTTGACCGTGGCGGTGGTCAGGGCCTTAAGCACCTGCCGCGTCAAATCCGCCGCGGTGATGCCGTCGGTACCCTTGCCGAGGTCAGTCAGATGGACATCCGGCAAGATCACGGTGGCACCGTTGAAATTGACCTTGGCGTTGGTGATTAAAAAATCATCCACTTCGATTTTTTTTGCGGATTTGGCCGGTGATTTGGCGGCGGCGTTCGTGGCCGCAGCGGCGGCGCCTTTATTGACGGCGGAATTGACGTTTTGCTCGATTTTCGCAAGGTTGTTCCCACTAAAAAGATCGCCCTCGAAGGTGATTTCCGGCGCATCCATCCGCACCGAGCGGATGATGACCTTGTCCGAGAGGATAGAGAAAGGATTCAGGCCAACGGCCGCGGTGCCGACGCTGATGGCTTGCGGCGCCTTATAGCCTTCCGGATTGCCGACCACGAGCCCTTTGATGCTGGCCGAGCCGGTCAACAACGAAAGGGTCACCGCGTCCACACGGATGGAGACCTGCGTCATTTTGGGCCCGACGGTTTCAATGCCAGTTTTGACGATCGGACCAAGAAATAAATTTCCCACAATGCCGCCCACCACGGCCAAAACCGCCAACACCACGACAATGCTCAACAATAATTTGTTCATAATCTTTGTCCGCAAGGCTGTCGCCCCTGGTTAAATGCGCGCCCCGGCTTCAAACCCGGGCGAGGGATTGAACCATGGTGACAAAATCACTGACCTGATACGGCTTGGCGAGAAAACGGTCCGGCTTGGCCGGCTCATTGGCATAAACACTTTCATCGACCGTGCCGCTCAAAAGAATGATTTTTTGCGTCGGATGAATGCGCCGGCACTCGCGGATCAAATCGATCCCGCTCATGGTATGCATGGCGTAGTCGGTGACAACCAGGGCCGGTCGTGGCTTGGCCGCTGAATACTCGGCCAGCGCCGTATGAGGATCACGGAAGGTCCGCACCCGGAAATGCAACGGCTCAAGAATCATGACAGCCATTTCCAGCAACATGGGCTCATCGTCCACAACAAAGATCGTGGCTGTCGTGTTTTTGGCTTGGGACCCGTTCATACCTGCCATAACGATCAAATAAACACCTCTGTCTGCCGGCTGGCAAGCGCTTTCGTGAAAGTTATCCATAACCCGCCGGGAAACGCAGGAAAATTCCCATTGCGCCCGGCGGATTCCCGCCGTAATCTTGATTCCGGCACTGAAGTCAGTGCCACGAAACAGGGATTTGCGGTTATGAAAACAAAACCAGCGCCCGTGTCATCAGAACAAAAGGCGAAAACTCCCACGGTGCGTACGCGCCAGACAGCCAAATCGTCGCCAAAGGAAGCTGTTTCCTCGGCCGAAGAACCAAGGCCGAAGGCCCGTCGCGCTGCCAAACCCAAGACCGCCACGGTCCGTCGCCGGAAGATTGAGGTTCCGCCGCTTTTGCTGGAGGGAGATCAGCCGGCACAACCATCCGCCAGCGGCCCCGGCCAGAAATACGCGCTGGGCCCCGTGCCGCCGCCGCAACACTTTGAAAGGGCGGAAACCGAGCTGCCCGAGGCTTATGGCACGCGTCGGTTGTTCTTGACCGCCCGCGACCCGCACTGGCTTTACGCCTATTGGGACCTGACCCGCGACCAGCAATCGAAACTCAACGCCAAATCCTCGGACGGCCATCTTATCCTGCGGATTTATACCGGCCGGATCGAGGGACATCCGGTTTGTGAGATACAGGTTCATCCCGAATCACGCCATTGGTTCGCCCACGTCGAACGTTCCGGGGACTCTTACGCCGCCGAACTCGGATATTATTCCCCGCTGGGCCGGTGGACGCGCATCGCCATTTCCAGTTCCACCGTCACGCCGCCGGATGCCGCCGCGGTGGAAGGCGACGTTGAATTTGCCACGATTCCCTTTGAATTTCCTTTTGCCAAACTGATAGAAATCATCAAATCCGCCGTGCGCGAAAATCTGCCTCTGGCCCAGGCGATTGAGGAACTCCGCCGCCATGGCCATCCCGAATTGCCGCGGGCCAACGGGACGCCGGTTTCAACCTGGACCGCTCAACAGGAAAAAGCGCTGGCGCGGATCGTCAATATTGACGACGGCCGCCGCGTCTGGATGGGATCGCTGGAAATCACCGAGCTGATCCGCCGCCGGCTCACGCAGGAAATTTCCTCGCTCGGCGTTTCCAGCCTTTCCAGCCCCTTTGGCGGACTCGCCCAGCCCAAGGGGTTCTGGTTCAACGTCAATGCCGAATTGATCATTTACGGCGCGACCGAACCAAACGCCAAGGTCACGCTCGGCGGCCATGAAATCAAATTACGGTCCGATGGTTCGTTCAGCTTCCGTTTCGCGTTGCCGGATGGAAAATACGATTTGCCCGCAGTGGCCGTGTCCGCCGACGGCACGGACGCGCGCGCGGCCAATCTGAAATTCAGCCGCCAGACTGAATATCTCGGTGACGTAGGGGCGCATCCGCAGGACCCCGCGCTCAAACCGCCTTTGCCGGAAAATGTTTGAATCCATGGACGCGCCCGAACGCGGAGCCTTGATGTTTGTTCGTTTTACCGCCACCGGACTGATTGGCTTGAGCCTGCTTGAGCTTGTTTTATACGGCGGCGAATGTTTTGTGCATCACCAGCCCGTCCAAATCCTTCATGGAATCCTTCTCCTGAGTCCGTTCCTGTTGGGGGTGGTGGTTTTCATCAAAGCCAAGGCCATGGCGGAATGGATTTCCAACAAATTTGACTGATGAGCGAATTCCGCCGGCCCTCAGGGTATTTATCGCTCGTCCTGCACGCGCACCTGCCATTTGTACGCCATCCGGAGCATGAAAAATTCCTGGAGGAAAGCTGGCTTTTCGAGGCGATCACCGAAACTTACCTCCCCTTGGTGCAAATCCTCGATGGCTGGCGGCGCGATGGAATGGTCGCACCGTTGACGCTGTCCCTGTCACCGCCGTTGTGTACGATGCTGCTTGATCCACTCCTCCGCGAACGTTATATGCGGCATCTGGACGGCCTCATCGAACTGGCCGAAAAGGAAATCCATCGGACCCACTGGGACCGCGCCTTCCGGGAACTGGCGTGGATGTATCATCACCGGTTCAGCGTGATGCGGGAAGTCTGGCGCGACTGCGGCGGCAATCTGGTCAACGCCTTCAAACAATTCCAGGACGAAGGGCGGATTGAAATCATCACCACCGCCGCCACCCATGGATTGCTGCCGCTGCTGGCAAATCATCCGCCGTCTCTCCGCGGACAGATTTTGACGGCCCGCGACCATTACCGGTCATGTTTCGGGTGCGATCCGCGCGGCATCTGGCTGCCCGAATGCGCCTACGTGGTCGGCATAGAACAATTTTTACAGGAGGCGAACCTCCGCTGGTTTATTCTCGATTCGCATGGCGTACTGCAGGCGAAACCGCGCCCGCGCTTCGGCACTTACGCGCCGGTTTACACGCCCAACGGCATCGCCGCCTTTGGCCGCGATTTCGATTCTTCCCGGCAGGTCTGGAGCCAGCAGGAAGGCTATCCCGGCGACCCGCGTTACCGTGATTTTTATCGTGACGTCGGCTTTGACCTCGATTTCGATTATGTGAAGCCGCATCTGCCGTCGCCGGAAAATCGCGGTTTCACCGGCATCAAATATTACCGCATCACCGGTGGTGTGGGGGACAAACAGGTTTATGATCGAAGCGCCGCTTTGCAGGCGGCCGCCGGTCATGCCGGCCATTTTCTCGATCAACGCGCCGGCCAGGTACAACGACTGGCCGGGCTGTTGGACCGTCCACCGCTGGTGGTGGCGCCGTATGACGCGGAACTGTTTGGCCATTGGTGGTACGAAGGGCCTGAGTTTCTGGATTACTTTGCCCGCAAATTGTTCTACGACCAGAAAACCATTGCCCTCATCACGCCCGGGGAATATCTGCACCGGCATCCCACCAACCAGATTGCCCAACCTTGTGCCTCAAGCTGGGGTGAGGAAGGCTACTGGCGTGTGTGGCTGAATGAAAAAAACGAATGGATCTATCCGCACCTGCAGGTTGCCCAGGAGCGGATGACCGGTCTGGCACAGCGATTTCAGAGCGCAGATGGCCTTCCCGGACGGGCCTTGTGCCAGGCGGCGCGTGAGTTGTTGCTGGCCCAGGCCAGTGACTGGCCGTTTATCCTCCGCGCCGGTACAAGTCCTGACTATGCGCGCCGCCGGGTGAAGGACCATCTGCTCCGCTTCATTGCGCTGCACGACCAGCTTACGACCACCGGGGTTGACGAAAAATGGCTCGATGAAATCGAATCCCGCGACAATATTTTCCCAGCTGTGAATTGGACTTACTGGAAGTGACACGGGTTCGTCATCAACCGGCTGATTCCAATTTACAGCCCTGCCCTGCCTTGTTTGCCACACTTGATTGGAATTGGAGCCTCAGTGTCTCAAATGCGGAAAAAATAGCCGGGTTCGAGCCGCCATTTATCCGGGATTTTACCGCGATTTTCCGAACAATGATGCAATTTTGAGCCTTTTTTAGAAACCGAATCCCAAACCAGGACATCCACCACCCATTCCCGGTCCAAGGCATGGCATGTGCTGAACATTCTTCGAAGTCTTATCGGATTACGGATTTAGAAGCTCTGATAAGTAATCTGCTGTTTACTGACATTGGATAAATGAAAATTCGCGCCCTACTTGTGGATGACCAAGCAACCGGCTTGGCGGTGCTGCGGGACATGCTTCACCATTCCGAACCGGACATTGAGATCATTGGCCTGATCGGCAGTGGACGCGAAGCCGTGGAGGCCATCAACCAACAGGCGCCTGACCTGGTTTTTCTGGATGTGCAAATGCCCGAATTGGACGGCTTCCAGGTGCTCGCCCAGATCAAGCTGCCGCGGATGCCAATCATTATCTTCGTGACCGGCCGGGATGATTTTGCCTTGAAGGCTTTTGAAGCGCACGCTTTGGACTACCTCGTCAAACCCTGCCAGATGGCGCGTTTGCGGTCGGCGGTTCAGCGCGCCCGGCAGCAGATCCAGAGTCACCAGAGCGGTGAAATTCAGCAGAAACTGGACGGCTTGCTTAATGATTTGAAGGCCGGGTCAAAATATCCTGAACGTCTGGCGGTCAAATCCAACGGACGTATTGTGTTCCTGCGCCTGACAGACATCGATCTCGCCGAGTCGGCGGACAATTATGTGAAGCTTTACGTGGGCAGCGAAACACATATGCTGCGCGAAACCATGACAGCCCTGGAAGAAAAGCTGCCGCCAGACCGTTTTGTGCGCATCAGCCGCTCGACCATTGTAAACATCGAATCGGTCAAGGAATTGCATCCCATGTTTCACGGTGAGTACATGGTCTCGCTCCGCAATGGAACGCGCGTGACGCTCACCCGGGGATATCGGGAACAACTCCGGCAGTTGGGCGTAATGCCCTGAAGCTGAGTGCTGAACGGACCGTTCGGCGCTTCTTTTCCCCCCGACATTCCGCCCCTCAACGGGCGCAATCCACCCCTCTCATCCCGCAATACGTCCCAAATCCGTCACGTTTTAAGCCATTTCTGTTAAATATCTTGCAAGCGATGAAGAATCAGTCGGAACAATGACCTGGCACGGACTTGGGAGGTAAACGAGACAAAAGTTATGAAAAATTCATGGAAGTTGTCGTTAGTCGGTGCCCTGCTGGCAGCCGGCAGTTTGGCCATTTCCGCACGGGCGCAGAGCAACGTCGTCGTTTATGCGGCCGAGTACAATCAGTCCACCAACCTGTTTGGCACGGTTAACCTGTTAAACGGCACCTTTACCCAGATTTCCGCCTATGGCAGCGCGCTCATAAATGACATCGCTTACTGCCCCACGAATGGGGCGTTGTATGCCATATCCAACACCGCGACTTTGATTACGTTCAATAACACGAACGGTACCATCACGAAGATTGCCAACTTCAGTGTAAGCGGTATCGAGTCGCTGGCCTTCCGGCCCAGCGACAGCGCGCTGTTCGGAGCCACGTCGAGCAAATTGTACACAATCAATCCAGCCAACGGGACGGCAACTTTGGTCGGTAGTTATGGCACTCCCAAAAACCTTAACACCGGGCAGAACATCCGGTTTGCCCAGGACGGCAATCTCTACGTCAGCAATACGAGCACGAACACCGATATCTATCGGGTCAGTACCGCGAACGGCGCAGCAACGTGGATGGGAGAAGCCGTCGGCTACCCCTACCTGACGCTTGAGAACGCCAGTTCAAACATGTACGGGGTCTTCATCAATTTGGGCTCCGTCACCAACCCGATCCCCGAACTGGCAACCTTGAATCTGAGCAGCTTCGTTGTCGGAGGAACCAATGCCAATGGCAGCACTCACCAAATCACCCTCAATTTGGTCGGTGCCGGCACCAATTTCCCCGCCAACTATAACTTCTCGGGCAATGTGCCCCAGGCGATCACCAATCTTACCGTACCGGTGAGCGCAACGGCACTATCGAACCAGACGGCCGTGGTGGGAAATAACGTCGTGTTCAGCACGGTCGCCTCCGGCACGCTGCCTTATGCCTACGTCTGGCTGAAGAATGGTTCGCCCATCAGCGGCCAAATCAACAGCAGCCTGACCCTGACCAATGTGATCTCCACCGACGCGGCCACCTACAGCGTCATCGTGAGCGGCGCCATGGGAACGGCGACCAACAGCGCAACTTTGACCGTTACTAAAGCCAGTGCCATCATAACCCTTGGCAGCCTGAATCAGACCTACAATGGTTCAGCTGAAGCCGCCACGGCCACCACCACTCCGAGTGGCTTGGCCGTGACGTTCACCTACAACGGTTCGGCAACGGTTCCGACTGGTGCCGGCAGCTACACGGTGATTGGCACGATCAACGACGCCAACTACCAAGGCAGCGCCACCAACACGCTGCTTATCAACAAAGCTTCCGGTTCCATTTCGCTGGGCAGTCTGAGCCAGACCTACAATGGTTCAGCTGAAGCCGCCACGGCAACGACCACTCCGAGTGGATTGGCCGTGACGTTCACGTATAATGGCTCGGCCACGGTTCCGACCGTCGCGGGCAGCTACACGGTGGTTGGCACGATCAACGACGCCAATTACCAGGGCAGCGCCACCAACACGCTGCTTATCAACAAAGCTTCCGGTTCCATTTCGCTGGGCAGTCTGAACCAGACCTACAATGGTTCGGCTGAAGCCGCCACGG
>Ga0265338_10005262_pt1 | contig 16954 bp, 16 predicted proteins | sample 42126metaG_FD_193579 | JGI IMG/M metagenome (GOLD analysis project Ga0265338, IMG submission 193579) | Rhizosphere microbial communities from Carex aquatilis grown in University of Washington, Seatle, WA, United States - 4-21-26 metaG | ecosystem: Host-associated > Plants > Roots > Rhizosphere... | reverse complement strand
GGGGCATGCGAGTCAGATGCCCCAGAGCCTTCCCGTTGCCATGGCTTCGTCCATTTCCGCGTACTTGTTGAGCACCGCGGTGCGGTGCCCGGGCGAAATCGACACGGCCCGCGCGGCGATCCGCTCGCAATAGCCGCACGTCCGGCAGTCCAGCGCCGCGCAGTCCCGGTGGCGAAAACCTTCCAGGAAATCATCCGGGATCTGCCGTGCATCCACCCGGATCGGACATTCCGGCAGCGGCGAGAGCCAGCCCTGCAGGCGCGCCAAATCAAGCAGCGCCTTCAACCGCAGCGGATTCACCTGCCCCGGCTTCCAGAAGTGACGCAGCGCCCAGAGCGATTCCTTGCGCACCGGCTCCTTGAAGCCGTACGACAGCAGCAGTTCGGCCAGGTTTCCATCGAACCGCCGCTCGCTGTAGGCCTTGAGGCGCCGCAGCAGTTCCACCGACGGAATTCCCCGCTCCAGGAGCTTGAATGTCGTGTATCCCATCGCTTCATAGACGGCGAGATCCTCCGGCCGGATCCAGGCCGCCTTGATGAACTGCGAAGGATCCGTCAACCGCGACCGCGAACAGCGCAGGAAGCAATAGTCGATGAACAGCGTGCCGCTGCCGTCCGATGCATGGGCGAAGCCGTTCTGGTGGTAGCTTTGCAGCGGACAGTTCAGCAGGCAGACGTGATTCGCAATCAGCTGCAGATCGCAACGGACCGCCTGGCGGATCGCCGCCAGGCGGCGGAAGTTCCGGTTGATCGAAAAGCTCTCCAGCGTAATGGCATCCGCCCCCAGCTCTTCCCAGAACCGGGCGCGCCGGGGCGTGTCCACCTGGGCGTAGATCCCGACCCTCACCTTGAAACCGGGAAAACGGCGTTTGATCAGTTCCAGAAGAAAAGGGGTCGACACAGTGACCCGGCGCACGCCCAGGTCACCCAGCTTGGTCAGCAGGGCTGTCACCCGTTTCTGCCAGGGACGGGTCCACTCCCGGTTTCCGAAACAGGCCCCGTTCAAAAGATAATTGAAGGCAACGCCGTGACGGTCGAGCAGGCGGAGGTACTGCCGCAGGTCGGCTTCCGAGAGCGGTGTCGCCAGGTAGCGGGGACGGCCACCGCTGACCCCGTCGGTCGGGAACTTGCCGTAGACTTCATCGACCGGGTAGGCGGCGAGCGCCGGAACCATTTCCGGATCGTAATTCGCCGCCAGCGAGAACCTGGCCGGTCGGGGTGTCGCCGGCGCGTCGGCCGGATCGGAGCTGGTTTTTTTCATGTCTCACCACCAATTCATGGTCTCATTTCTTGCCGCGGCCTGACGTCTGGGACGGTGGGGTCGCGCGTCACTGGCTGATGGCATCCAGCGCCCCGCTCCGCAGGGCGTACCACACGAACTTCAGAAACGTGTCCGCCGGCTTTCTCGTGTAGTCCACCTTTCCCTCCCTCGCCGCGCCCGATGCATCCGGCGCGTTGGAGCTCCTGAATTTCAATTCGTTCGCCAGGAACGAGGCGACGCGGTCGTCCAGGCCGTTGGCGCTGCCGGTTTGCTTGTCGAGAACCGCCACCTCCAGATTCTCGTAGATCGCCCGCACCCGGCCGCGGGCCTGGCCGGCGCTCACGTCGATCTCGAATGTCGCCTCCTTGGCGCTACCGGACCTGATCCGGGCGTGTTCCGCGATTTCCAGGAAAGCATTGAGGCGGGTCAGGTCCATGGCGCTGAGCGATCCGGAATAGTGGAACGAGAAATCCGCCGGCGTGATCGGGATCGACATCGCCACCTTTATCGTTCCCGTGTCCATCAGGTCGCCCTGCGCCCGGACCAGGATCGCGGCCGATGCCTCGACCCGGTTGGCGATGTTCTCGACGGTCACACTGACGGCCCCGACGGTCAGCACGCCGGGATCGTCTCCCGCCCGCACCCGCTCGCTGTAGGTCAGGTGCCCGTTGGCAACGCTGAGGCTGTCGATCTGCAACGGCCGGGGGATGGCGGCCAGCGCCTCGGGCACCATGGGCGGACGCCGCACGAACGGGCGCGCCGGCTTGTCCCGATTGACCAAGGCATCGAAGGTGGGCCGGAAGACGCGGACCGAATGGACCCGGCACGACCCTCCCTGGAGCAGTTCGCCAATGTCCAGGCCCGCCACCCGGCACTCGGGCATGACCACATGATACCGCGTCGTCCGAAACTCATGCGCGGCAAAGAACTCCTCGTCTCCGACCAGCGCCCGCAGTTCGGTTCCTTCGGCGATCAGTTCCGAATCCGGCACCAACGCGCGCAGGCGCGCGCAGCGGATGCCATAGTGCGCGAGGGGGAATTCCAGCTTGAGATTGGTCGCATCGAGACTGGCCTGGGCGAAAACGCCGGGCCGACCGGCCGTTCCCCCCAGCAGGCGGATCCAGCGAGCGCCCGTCAGCGAAATCCGGGCGACCTTGAACGTCGTGGTGCCCGAGCTCAGGGCGATCGATTGGGCGACCAGGCGGTTGGCGCTCACCGAATATGTCAGTTCACCGATTCGCAACTGGCACCCGGGATACTCCCGGGCAAACGCGCGCTCCGCCGTCCTTCTGCCGTAGCCATTGAGGATCGCACCGCCGAAGACGACGATGAGCACAGCGATGGCGAGGACGATCGCGCCAAAGGCAAGGCCCAGATAGGCAGCCAGCCTCCGCCACGACTGCTTTTGATCCTGCTTCACCGCCGGTCTGCGCATCCTGTGCATTGGAAACCCGTGGAATGTACTGGTCCCGCCATCGTCATCAGTCGCCAAACCGGCGAATGAACCAGGTCTTCACCACCTGGGTCAGCAGCGCATAACCCAGCAGCATGCCCGCCAGAAACAGCCAGTACCGCGGCGGGAGAGCGACGAAGCCGAGCGTATTCGCCAGGGGCGAGACTGTCAGCCCGGCACCGGCCGCAACGATGATCACGGAGGTGAGGATGAGCGGCCAGCTGGCCCGGCTCTGGATGAACGGGATCTTGTTGGTGCGGATGACGTGGATGATCAGCGTCTGGGTGAAGAGCGACTCCAAAAACCACCCCGTGTGGAACAGCGCCGGGTTGTGCCAGCAGTCAAACACGTACAGCATGATGAAGAACGTCAGGTAGTCGAAAATCGAGCTGATCGGCCCGATGAACAGGATGAAGCGCAGGATTCGGCCGATCGTCCACTGGCGCGGCTTGGTCAGCCAGTCCGCATCCACCTCGTCGGTGGGGATGGTGGTCTGCGAGAAGTCGTAGAGGAGGTTGTTGGTCAGCACCTGAATCGGCAGCATGGGCAGGAACGGCAGGAACGCGCTGGCCCCGACGACGCTGAACATGTTCCCGAAATTCGAGCTGGCCGCCATCTTGATGTACTTGACGATGTTTCCGAACACCCGCCGCCCTTCCAGCACGCCCTGCTCCAGCACCAGCAGGCTGTTTTCCAGCAGGATGATGTCGGATGACTCCTTGGCGATGTCCACCGCGCTGTCGACCGAGATGCCCACATCGGCGGCCTTCAAGGCCGGGGCGTCGTTGATGCCGTCGCCCATGAATCCCACCACGCGGCCCTTGCTCTGGAGCGCGCGGATGATGTGTTCCTTGTGGGCCGGGGCCAGCCGGGCAAAGACGCTGGTGGCGCCGGCCGCTTCGGCCAGTTCCGCCTCGCTCATCGTCTCGACTTGGGAACCGAGCAGGAGATGCTCCACCGGCATGCCCACCTCCTTGCAGATGTAGGCGGAGATGATCTCGTTGTCGCCGGTCAGGACCTTGACGTCCACATTCAGGTGGTGAAGCCGCTTCAGCGCCTCGGTCGCGGTGGCCTTAGGCGGATCGAGAAAGGCCAGGAAGCCCAGCAGGATCAGGTCCGATTCATCCTTGATCGAGTAGACCGGCTCATCGGAACCGCCCGGCATTTGCTTGTAAGCGAGGGCAATCACGCGGAAACCCTGACCGTTCAGATCGTCCGCCAACTGCCGGCGTTTGGCGTCGTGCTCGGGCAGGACTTTGATGACCTCTCCTTTGACTTCCACCCGGGTGCACTGGCTCAGCACTTCCTCCACCGCCCCCTTGCAGATCAGCGTATTCAATCCGTCATCATCTTCCACCACCACCGACATCCGGCGCCGCACGAAGTCGAAGGGAATCTCGTCGATCTTGCGGTACTTCTCGTCCGCCTTGAGGTGCTCTCTCAGCTCTTTGTGGTCGAGGATCGCGGCGTCGAGGAGGTTCTTCAACCCGGTATGGTGGAAGCTGTTCAGGTAGCCGTACTGCAGCACCTTCTCGCTGGGAGCGCCGTATACGTCCAGGTGCTTCTCGAGCACGATCTTGCCCTGGGTGAGCGTGCCGGTCTTGTCGGTGCACAGCACGTCCATCGCCCCGAAGTTCTGGATGGCGTTCAGGCGCTTAACGATCACCTTCTTGCGCGCCATCGCCAGAGCGCCCTTGGAGAGGTTGACGGTCACGATCATGGGCAGCATCTCGGGCGTCAGCCCGACCGCCACGGCCATGGCAAACAGGAACGCCTCCAGCCAGTTGTGCTTGCTTAGTCCGTTGATGAGAAACACCGCCGGAACCATCACGGCGATGAAGCGGATCATCAGCCAGGTGAACTTGTTGATGCCCTTGTCGAAGCTGGTCAGCACGCGCTGACCGAGGATTTTGGCGGCGAGCGACCCGAAGAAGGTCCGGCTCCCGGTGCGGATCACCACGGCGGTCGCGGATCCGCTCTCCACGTTGGATCCCAGAAAGCAGAGGTTGGGCAGGTCGAGCGGGTTCTGGACGTCAGCCGACGCCGGGGCGGCCTTCTTTTCCACCGGCAGGGCTTCGCCCGTGAGGGCCGCCTGATTGAGGAAGAGGTCTTTGGCGGATAGCAGCCGCACGTCCGCCGGCACCATGTCACCCGCGGCCATCCGGATGATGTCGCCAGGCACCAATCGCGTGAGCGGTGCCTCCGTCTCCTTGCCGTCCCGCATCACCGTCGCCGTGTTGCTCACCATCGCCTTGAGTTTCTCGGCCGCGTTATCGGCCCGCAGCTCCTGGAAGAAACGCAACACCACGCCGAGAACCACCATCACGAAAATGACCACCGTTGCCCGCTGGTCGCCGGTGAGAAAGGAAAGCACCCCCAGAGCCAGGAGCAGAAGGACCAGCGGGTTCTTGACGTTGCCCAGGAGGCGCATCAGGACCGACGGACGCTTCTCCCGGGCAATGTCGTTTGCCCCAACCTGGTTCCAGCGAACCTCGGCTGCCGCTTCGCTCAGGCCGCCGGGTTGCGACCCGAGCTCTTTCAGAACCGCGTCGGCATCCGCGCGCGCCTGGGCGAGGAGTTGCGCAGCCTCAGGCGCCCCTTTCCCGCCCGGAAGGTTACCGGGCGGTGGAGGTGTTTTCAGGGGCTTGTCCGCGGCATCCATCATGCCTCCGTCGGGATGCCCACGGGTGACAACGCCGCCTTCAGAGCCGGCCGCGGGTGGGTTTCAATTCCTTGCGCCGCGCCGCACGCGGGGCCGGCCGCCCGCATGGATTCATCAGGCATCGAACGCGGTTCTGGAGGCATGGGAGGCGGGCGGAGGAAACTTGGAGCAGCGTTTTGACGAGTGACCGGAGTTCACGCCGGTTTGCCGGCGTTGGGCGCGCCCCACTGCCAATTCCGGATCTCCGGCAGGTCCTCGCCGTTTTTGTCGATGTATTGCTTGTGCTCGATCAGCTTGGCCGTGAGCCGCCGCTTGAGGGCGGCGCCCTTCTCGCCGGTCCGCGGCAGGCGGTCGATGGTGTCCATCACGAGGTGGAAGCGGTCGAGATCGTTCAGCACCGTCATGTCAAACGGCGTGGTGATCGTGCCCTCCTCCTTGTAGCCGCGGACGTGGATGTTGTCGTGGTTGGTGCGGCGATAGGTCAGCCGGTGAATCAGCCACGGGTAGGCATGGAAGGCGAAGATGACCGGCTTGTCCCTGGTGAAGAGCTCGTCGAAATCCCGGTCGCTCAGCCCGTGCGGATGCTCGGTTGGCGGTTCCAGCTTCATGAGGTCGACCACGTTCACCACCCGGATTTTCAGATCCGGCAGCTGCTCGCGCAGGATGGACACGGCGGCGAGCGTCTCCAGCGTGGGCACGTCGCCGCAGCAGGCCATGACCACGTCGGGCGCCACGCCCTGGTCGTTGCTGGCCCACGCCCAGACGCCGATGCCCGCGGCGCAATGCCGGACGGCGGCGTCCATCGTCAGCCACTGCGGCGCCGGGTGTTTGCCCGCGATCACAACGTTGACGTAGTGGCGGCTGCGCAGGCAATGGTCCATCACCGACAGCAGGCAGTTGGCATCCGGCGGCAGGTACACCCGCACAATCTCGGCCTTCTTGTTCACGACGTGGTCAATGAAGCCGGGATCCTGGTGGGTGAAGCCATTGTGATCCTGGCGCCAGACGTGCGAGGACAGCAGGTAGTTCAACGAGGCGATCTTCCGCCGCCAGGGCAGGTGCGCCGTGACCTTCAGCCACTTGGCGTGCTGGTTGAACATTGAATCGACGATATGGATGAACGCCTCGTAGCAGTTGAAGAGTCCATGCCGCCCGGTGAGCAGGTAGCCCTCGAGCCAGCCCTCGCACTGGTGCTCGCTGAGCATTTCCATCACCTGCCCGGCGGGCGCGAGGAATTCGTCGTTCGGCACGGTCGCGGCGTCCCATTGGCGCGGGGTGGCTTCAAAGAGGGCCTCCAGGCCGTTGGAAAGCGTCTCGTCAGGGCCGAAGACCCGGAAATTCCGCTGCTCGCGGTTCAGCTTCGCCACATCGCGCAGGAAGCGCCCGAGCACATGCGTGTCGCCGATGCCGCGCACGCCGGGCGCGGGCACGTCGACCGCGTAGCCGCGGAAATCCGGCATCCGCAGGTCGCGGAGCAGCCGGCCGCCGTTGGCGTGGGGATTCGCGCCCATGCGCCGTTCGCCTTGGGGTGCGAGCTCGGCCAGTTCCGGTTTCAGGCGGCCCCGCTCATCGAAGAGCTCCTCCGGCCGGTAGCTCCGCAGCCAGTCCTCCAGCAGCTTGAGGTGTTCCGGATGCGTGGCCGGGTCGGACAGCGGCACCTGGTGCGCGCGGAACGTGCCCTCAATCTGCCGGCCATCGACCACCTTTGGCCCCGTCCAGCCCTTGGGGGAGTTGAGGACGATCATCGGCCAGCGCGGACGCGTCAGGTTGCCGTGGACGCGGGCGTCCTGCTGGATCTTTTTGATCTGTTCCACCGCCGCATCGAGCGCCGCGGCCATGGCCTCGTGCATCGGTTCAGGCTCGTGCCCCTCGACGAAATACGGCGTCCACCCGTAGCCGCGGAGCAACTGCTCCAGTTCCTCGCGGGTGATGCGGGCGAGGAGGGTCGGGTTGGAGATCTTGTAACCGTTCAGATGCAGGATCGGCAGCACCGCGCCGTCCGTCGCCGGGTCGAGGAACTTGTTGGAATGCCACGCCGTGGCCAGCGGCCCCGTCTCCGCTTCGCCGTCGCCGACCACGCAGGCGACGACCAGATCGGGATTGTCGAACACCGCGCCGAACGCATGGCTGAGCGAATAGCCCAGCTCGCCGCCCTCATGGATCGAGCCCGGGCACTCCGGCGATACATGGCTGGGAATCCCGCCCGGAAACGAGAACTGCACGAAAAGCTTTCGCAGTCCGGCCTCATCCTGGCTGATGCCGGGATAGACTTCGCTGTAGGTGCCCTCGAGGTAGGTGTTGCCCACGATGGCCGGGCCACCGTGCCCGGGTCCCGAAACGTAGATCATGTCGAGGTCGAATTTCCTGATGACCCGATTCAGGTGCACGTAGATGAAGTTCTGCCCGGGAGTCGTCCCCCAGTGCCCCAGCAGCATGTGCTTCACATCCGCGAGCGTCAGCGGCCGCTTCAGCAGCGGATTGTCGTACAGATAGATCTGCCCGACCGAGAGATAGTTCGCGGCCCGCCAGTAGGCGTCCATCCGGCGCAGCAGTTCGGGAGTGAGCGTGTTGGTCTTTGCCTTCATGTTCGCAACTAAATCACCGTCCCGCTTTTTGCAGCCGCCAGGCGTCGCTGGTGACCGGGACGGCACTCGAGCTCATCGTGCTGCCGGCCGAGCGAACTCAGGACTTAGGGGGTCCCAGTCGGTCGGCGCTGAGCTGCTCTTTGGGCGTGTCCGCGAAGCCGTGAGGTGCGCCCGCATAGATCCCTATTCCGTCGTCCTGCCGTCGAAATGCTCGTTGTCAGCCTCCGCGTCGGCGCGGGTATGGTGGATGACGCCGTCCCGATGATTCGGAGGCGAATAGAGCGTGTAGAGCTTCAGCGGGCCGCCGCCGGTATTGGTAATGTTGTGATTCGCCCCAGCCGGGACGATCACCGCGTAGCCCGCGCGGATCGACGTCCGGACGCCATCGAGAACCGCCTCACCGGAACCTTCCTCCACGCGAAAGAACTGGTCGAGCTCGTGGACTTCCGCCCCGATCTCCTCCATCGGCTTTAGCGCCATGACGACGAGCTGGCAGTGTTTTGCCGTGTAAAGCACCCGGCGAAACTCGTCATTCCCGACGGCGAGACTCTCGATATCCTGCACAAATCCTTTCATGGTGGCTCCTCTCTGGTTTTGCCCGACGGGGGCGTTTGTTTCGAGTTGCGCGATGCGTCGAGTGGTTGAGGCGATCCCTGGGCCGCCCATCAGCCGGAGGCCGCTTCCTTCATGATCTTGACGATCGTCGCCTCCACCTCCTGAGCCACTCCCTCCAATTGCGGCGTGTTGAACATCGCCAGCAGCGTGGTCGGCTTCAAGGTGGCCAGCACGGTCTTGCCTCCCTCCTCGTAGATGGAGATCCGACAGGGCAGCGCGGTGGAGACGCTCATGTTCTCATCGAGCACCTTCTGCGCCTGGTGCGGCTGGCAGACCTCGAAGATCAGGCATTCATGGGCGAACTCCACGCCCTTCTTCGCCATCGTCTCCTTGAGGTTGTGAACCTGCATGACGCCGAAGTGATTGGCCTGGACGGCGGCCTGCAGGGCGGTCGCAGCTTCACTCACGGTTTTGCGGGTGGATAATTTGACCAGCATAGGTCTCCTTTCATGTCTGACAGTTCGCTGCTTGGACCGCCCCTGATGGCACGATCATTTCTTGGTCAGTCTGGCGATCACGGCGACCACGAGGACCAGCGCCACCAGGCCGATCACTGCCCAGAGCCACATTCCTCCGTTCGCCCATCCACCCATCCATCCGTTTGATTGGTGCATCAGGGGGAACCTTTGGCCGCGCCACCGTCAGCCCACCTTCGCGGGCACCGATCACCCTCCCGGCAGGCTGGATTGAGCGCCGGCGGCACTGTCCTCCGGCGCGTTAAGCGCAATGGGCGAACGGAGCGTGCGGCGGGTCTGGCGGTGCCATCAATTCTGGCCTGGTTGCGGAGTCGCGGGCTTTTCGTCCATGTCTTTCATCATCGGATGCTCCGGGGCGTCTTCCCCGCCCATCGGCATGTGCTGCATCATCTCCGCGTGCATCTTCTCCATCCGCGCATTCATGGCGACCCGCTGCTCCACCAGGCGGGTGACGATGGCGGCCGCCAGGTCCAACTTCTTGTCCGCCGGCGCGCTGTTCATCGCAGCCACCTGCGCGGTGAGTTCGGCGTCCTGCGCCCTCATCTCCGCCATCATCTTCTGCCTCTGTTCCTTTGTCTCCTCGCAGCACTTCATCCCTTTGGCCTCCATCGTGCCTTTGGCCTGCGCCGGCTCGGCGGATCGCGCCTGCAGGGGCAGCCAGAGGGCCAGGGCCAGAGCCAGGGCGAGACGAGAATGGGTGACGAGGTTCGTCGTTGGTGCGTGTTTCATGTGTTCTTGCTTTCGATTCTGTCGTTCCAGACTGCCGTTTGCGCCCGGCTGACGCCGGGTTGCGAAAATCGCTTCCATCACGAGGCGCCGGGATGCGCCCGCCCTGAGATTGCGCCGGCCCGGGCTATTCTGCTACGGGGTACAACCCTACCATCGTCCACGGCGGCGCATCACCCGGCTGAAACGGATTTCGCCGGGAGACGGCTCCGACCGCATGATCAAGATCCCCCATTCCGCCGGCGCGGCCACGGCTGGCCGGACGTTTGCTGCAAAGAAGGCGATCGTGCCGCCGATCGCTATTTCTTCATGGCCGTGATGCGCCTCAGATGCTCGGCCACGATCGGGATGGATTTGTCCACGAAGCTCTTGATATCCGCATCTTTCGTCGCGGCGGATTCGGCGTTGAACGCCTTGGCGTCCATTTCGTGGTCCTTGATCATGCCCGCGACATAGGCGTCGTCGAATGCCGTCCCCGTCAAGGAGGCCAGCTGATCCACGATCCCCTGATGTTCTGCATCCAGGATGCCGGGCAGGGTCACGTCCTTTTGCGCGGCCAACACCTTCAGGTCGCCGTTGATGACCGTGTGGTCCTTCACCATCAACCGGCCGAACGCCTTCACCTCGTCGCGCGTCCCTTTCTGGGCCGCCAGCTCACCCAGCTTCACCTCGGTCATGCCACCCTGGGCCGCGGCGAGCACGAAGTCCCGGTCCGCCGTGGAAAGGGTCGATTCGGTCTTCATGCAGGAAACTCCGAAAAGGAGTCCCGCCGCGGCCAGTGCCATCCCCAGTCGCGCGGCCGCTGCGCCGCCAATTCGCGGGCGCACCTGACCCGGTTCCACCGCGTGTTTTGATTCAGTCGTGGTCTTCATGATCTGCTGTCTGATTGATCTTGGCCTGTTTTCAGTTCTGGTTCGGAGCTTGCGTTGATCACGGATCAAAGAACCTGGCGAAAACCGCATCGCCTTGCCTGGCCAGCGAGAAATCCTTTTCGGTGATTCCTCCTTCATCATGCGTCGTGAGTTTCAACGTCACCTTGTTGAAACGAACCACGATGTCCGGATGATGATTGTATTTCTGGGCCTTCTTCGCGATCCGGTTGACGAAATCGATGCTTTCCAGGAATCCGGAGAACTTGAATGTCCGCAGAATTGTCTTCCCTCGTTTCGACCAGTTCGGCGCGCCTTTGAGGTGAAGGCTGATTTGTTTGGCGGTTAAGGCTGGCATTGGTTCATTCAGGTTTGCTTCCGGCCGGAACCACTCTTTTTTCCGCCCCCGGTGAGCTTGTTGACGGTGGCCCAGGCCCGGGCTTCCGCCGCTTTTATGCGGAGACCCTTTTTTTCGTAGCCGGCCTCGATGTGCGCCGCCTGACGTTTCTGTTTGTCCGTGTAGCTGGATTTATCGCCTTGAGGCATGGGCGGCTCCCGTCTTCGAGTGGGACGCCTTGCGTCCGGTTCGCCACGCCTTTTCGCATTTCTTCTCATAGTCGGCGAAGGCCTTGATCAAGCCCGTCAGCACCTCGGCCGAGGTCTCGAACAGCGCCTGAGCCTTCGGCTCCGCGACTTTCTCAACATCGTCGCGCAGGTGATCAACGAACTGACGCAGCTGGGCTTTGATCTTCTGTGTGTGGTGAATCGGGTTGTTCGTGAAATCTGGTTTCATGGATGTGGCGCATTGCCGGCGGCCGGGAAGCTGGCTCGGTGGTGACGGGATATTTCAAGTCGACGGCTTCTTGGGGAGGGGCACGGCGATGTCCAGCGCCGCGCTCAAGTCGATCTCATGCTCCTGTTCCTGCACGATGATGGCGCGCAACGTCTCGCTTAGCGCAAATTCCCCCATCGCCTCGGCCTGGCGAATGCGCTCACGATAGCGCCCCACCGTTTCCCGTTCGTTCTCCAGATCGGCCCGCAGCATTTCAACCGGGTCATGGGAGGTCTTCACCGGCTTGGGCCGCACCGCCGGCATGCCGCCCAGATAATCGATCTGCTTGGCAATCTTGATGGCATGGGCCAGTTCCTCGCCGGCATGCGCCTCCAACTCCCGCGCCACGTCGGTGTACGCCGCCCCCTTGAGCACCTGGCTGTACACGGTGTAGGCGATGATCGCCTGGTATTCGCCCGCCAGATCCTCGTTCAGCAGTTGGATCATCTGTTTGCGGGCGATGTTTAATCCGGATCGCGGTTTTGCTTTAGCCATAAGTCGTTTGGGGTTGGCAACCGGCTTTCACGCCCGGCTGCGTTCTGTTGAGACGATAAGATCCCATCGCCCGCCCCCGCTCAGCCTTCCACGCTGAAGCCGACCTTGATGGTCACCTGCCACTGATCCACCCTGCCCTTGCTGATGGCGCCGCGCGTCTCGACCACCTGGAACCAGGACAGGTTCTTGATGGTCTTGCGCGCGCGCTGGATGGCCCGGGCCACCGCGTCCTCGACGGACGTGGCCGAGGTGCCGGTAAGCTCGATCAGTTTGTAGACGGGGGTTTTCATGTTCGGTTCTTCCGGTATTGGCGCATCTGTGGCCCCGGCCTGTCCGCCTCGCGGCACATCCCGGCGATGGAATCACGCTAAGGGATGGACCGGATCTTTCCAACGGGGTGAAACCCTACCGGGAAGGACGGTCGACCGCGTCCTCCGAAAACGGATCCAGCGGGAGCCCGGATCGATCGCGCCGCCGGAATCTGCCTCAGGGAGCCGCGGCGAGTCCAACGACCCGGCCGACCGAGCGCGCGATCATCAGCGCTTCGTCCGTCCGGATGACCCGAACGGCGACCCGGCTGGCGGCCGCGGAAATCACGGCCGCATTCTCCGCATTGCGCGCCGCGTCCAGTTCGACGCCCAGGAAACCGAGCCCCTCGCAGATGCGGGCGCGAATGGAGGGGCAGTTCTCCCCAATGCCGGCGGCGAACACCAGCGTATCCAGTCCGCCGAGGGCGGCGGCGAACCCGCCCAGCCACTTCTTCGCCTGGTAGCAGAACAGCGCCACGGCTTCCGCCGCCCGCACGTCGGCCGCTTCCAGCCCGAGCAGGTCCCGCATGTCGGAGCTGGTCTCCGACACCCCGAGCAAACCCGATTCGTGGTTGACCATCTCGTAGTACTGCTTGCTGGTGATCTGCTCGTTGCGCGCCAGATACGGCGCCAGCCCGGGATCCAGGTCGCCCGAGCGGGTGCTCATCGGCAGCCCCGCGGTCGGCGTGAAGCCCATGCTGGTGTCAATGCTCTTGCCGTCGCGCACCGCGGCCAGGCTGGCGCCGTTGCCGAGATGCGCGAGGATCACGCGGCCGGTCGCCGCCGCCGGGTCGCCGAGGCGCGCGAGTTCCTCCAGCAGATAGGCGTAGGACAGGCCGTGGAAACCGTAGCGTTGCACGCCTTTCGCGTCGAAGCGCCGCGGAATCGGCAGCAGCTTGGCGACGCGCGGCAGGGTGTGGTGAAACGCCGTGTCGAAACAGGCCACCTGCGGCAGTTGCGGATGACGCTGGCGCAACGCCTCGATCAATTCGATCTCGCGGGGCAGATGATCCGGGTCGTACGGCCGGAGGCGGTGCAGTTCATCCAGCAGGTCCTGCGTGATGATCTCGGGCTGGATGTGCTTCATCCCGTGGACCACGCGGTGGCCCACGGCCTTGACCGCAGCGAACCCTTCCTGCTTCTCGAGCCAGTCAATCAAGACGTTCGCCCCCGACCGGTGATCGGAGGCCGCGACGCCCTGGCGGTCGTGCTGGTTCCCCGCCGCGTCCGTGAACGTCAGGCTGGTGCCGCTCAGGCCGATGCGGTCAATGGTCCCGGAGAATCCGCGCTTCAGCGGATCGCCCATTTGGTAGAGGGCGAACTTGATGCTCGAGGAGCCGCCGTTGATGGTCAGGATGGATGGCATATCGGCGCTCCTCATTTCGGTCCGCCGACTGCGACCGAGTAGTTCCGGCCCTCCCAGCGCTGGCCTTCTTTCCAGAAGAACGTGAACCCGACCACCGCCCCGTCCGGGCAAACCGTCGTCGGCAGATCGGCGAACCACACGTCGAGCGCGCTGATCGGAGTCGCCTCCGCCTGTTGGGAGCTGGCCCATCCGTCGGTGGACCACGCAACGGTGGCTTCGGCCGCGATGATGAGACGCAGGACCTGACCCTGCGGCATGCGGCGAATCGCATGCCGGGCGCTCCACATCTCGTGCGAGCATTTCACCGGGCTGGCGACGTAGCGCTGGAAGGCCGGTTCGACCCGGGCAAAACAAACGCCGTCGTGGGCGCTGCGAACGAGTGACACGTATTCCCCATGCGACCAGCAGAGCGGCATGGCCGCCCCCGTCGGCTGCCCGCGCCGCATGCCCTGCTCCGGCCGGTCGTCGTCATCCCACAACTGCTCGCTGATCATGCCGCCTTCATTGGCAAACCTCTCCAGGGCGGCGATGAACGGCTTGGGATCGCGTCCCGCGGCGAGTTCGTAGTGCCCGCGTTCGCCCGTCAGGATCGGCCACACGCGGCCGACGCCCGCGCCGTCGTAGGCGCCCCCGTCATCCTTCTGTCCGTAGCCGTCGTGATTGTAGCGGTGCCAGGCCGGACCCTGCGGCAAATCGCACTTGAGCACGCGATCCACGACCGCGAGGGAATCGACCACGAGAGGATCGTCCGCCGCCCGGATGCCCAGCCGGACCAGGTGCAGGAAGTCGGCGCTCACCACGTTCTTCGCGGGATGGACGCCGCCACCGTTGGCCACGGCGAGCACCGCGGTGTTGGGATCCGCGTGCGGATCGGGCGCCTCGGGATCCGTGGGATTGACGCGAATGTAGTGGCGCCGGATGCCGTCGACCAGGTCGCCGGCCGTGGTCACGGTCCATTCTTCAACGTGCGCGACCAGCCAGTCCGCGTACTGCAACAGGAAGTCCGCGGTGCCGGTTTCCCCGCGCTGCCGGGCGAATTCCGCGGCGCAAACCAGGCCGGCGATCACCGTGGCGAGCGTCGAGGGAGAATAGCCGGCGACCTCCTCCCAGCGCTCCTGCGCGGTGACCGGCCCCTGGCGGACGAGATAGGCCGCCGCCCGCAAGATCATGACCCAGGGATCGAACCGCCCCAGCGCCACGCCCTCGCGCTGCAGTCGCCACGCCAGCAGGATGGGAGCCGCAATCTCATCGAGCTGCACCCCGCACCAGTAGGCACTGCCATCGATCCAGCTGTTCTGCGGAAACCTCCCGTCATTCCGCTGGATGGCGGCAAGCCAGATCAGGGCGCGCAGCGGCGTCCCGGTCTGGCCGGTGGCCAGCAGGGCCGTCGCACTCTGCGCCAAGTCGCGCGTCCAGACCAGATGGTAGCCGCCGAGATCGTCGTCGCCCTTGGTTTCGCCCCATGGGATGCTCATCGAGGCCACCAGCGCTCCCTGGAAGGTCTTGTCCTCGTGGGCGAGCAGGATGCAGCGGCTCAATCGATACTGGTGGCCGTCGTCCGACGTCTGCGGGCAGAAATCATATTTCGGGTTGACGACGGTGCGCCGCCATTGGCGCACATAGGCCTCGCCGTGAGCCTCGAACGGCTCCGCCAGCGATTGCAGCAGCTTCGCGACCGTGCTCTGGCAACTCTGCCCAAAGGCCACCGCGAGCGTGAACGGGTCCCCACCCTGCGGGACAATCTCGCCCGTCAGCGCCAGGTTGCCGTTCCCGGCGCTGCGGAATTCCCAGTCCATCCTGAAATCCTTCATCAGATCCTGCCAGCCATCGCTGGCCCCGACATACCCGACGGATCGCCGCGCAAACCCCCGGCTGCATCCCAACACCAGATGCACCCCCTTGCGCTCGGCGTGGAGCAGGTCGTTCCCGCCGACCTCGGAACACCAGCCGGAGTTGCCCCGGCCCCGGCGCGCCAGGTGCGGCGCCAGCAACGCGTAGAGGCGCAACTTGCCGCGCAACGACTCATCGAGCACCTCGAGCCGGGTGTGCACGAGCAGCACCGAGCGATGCGGATCGGCGAGGACGTCCTTGATCAGGCGGTAGCGCCCGTTGCGTTCGGAATTGGTGAGACGGTAGAAAAGACAATCGCGCTCCGGGTACTCGATCCGGTGTTCCAGGTCGCGCTTTTCCTCGTGGCAGAAGGTCTCCCCGTCGCTGATCAGGAATTGAAAATCGCGCGTGTTCGGCTGGTCGACCGTTGGGTAGTAGATCTCGTTGACGATGCCGTGGCTGAGGGTGAACCAGACCCGGCAGCTCGTGTGATAGGCGGTGCCCAAACCCTCCTTGGCGCTGGAGGTCCAGCGCGGTTCGATTCCAGGCGCGCCGAAGGCGACGGAGTTGTCCGATGATTTCATGTCAGGATTGGGTGCGGCGGGAAACCGCCGGGGATGTTCCCGGCCCGAAACGGGCCGGATCGAGCTCCAATAAATCGCCGATCCGCCCGACGCTCACATCGGCGGGCGGGCGGGCGGCCAGCATTTTCGGATCCCGCGCGTAATGACCCTGCCGCACGAAGACGGTCGTCACGCGCCGGCCCCAGACCGTTTTGATGGCGGCCAGGAGGCGGAGCTTGTCGTCCACCATCACATAGTGATCCGCCGGATAACGGGCGGCCACGTCGGCCAGCTCGCGCTCCTTGTGCACGTAGATCAACGTGTGCCCGTCGACCGCTTCAAGGAGCCCGGAACGCTCGATCTTGCGGGGCTGGAAAACGACGTCACCGTCGGTGAGCAGGACCGCCGTTCCCCATTGCCGGACGTGCGTGATGACGTCGAGTGAGTTGGGAAAAAGGCGGTTCGCAAAGGGATAGTTGATGAGAAACCGCGAAACGTCCAAGAGGCCCAGGTCGTGCGGATACTCGCTGCGGTAGCGCTGCAAGGCGCCCAGATAGTCCGCGTAGCCGAGGCGGGTTCGCAACTGCTCGAAAATCGCCCAGTAGGCCCGCGCCCGCCCGGGACCGACCTCGCGCTGGAGGTGCTTGCTGAGGTCGGCGATAACCTGGTCGTTGTCGAGCAGCGTGTTGTCCACGTCGAACAGGAAGACGATCTTGGCGCGTGCCGGCCGCGGGAGGGTTTTTCGGTTCATGGGTCAATGGACAAACCGCGCATGAGCCTGGCCGGCGTCAAGCCGGGTCCACAGGCGAAAGCCGCCCCGGAAGGCGTTGGCATTGTCTCCCCGGCGGGTGCCGGGCGGCAGCCGCTTGAGCAGCCGGGCGTTGCCGCCCCCGAGCACGACATAGTCGGCCTGC
>Ga0265338_10005261_pt1 | contig 16958 bp, 9 predicted proteins | sample 42126metaG_FD_193579 | JGI IMG/M metagenome (GOLD analysis project Ga0265338, IMG submission 193579) | Rhizosphere microbial communities from Carex aquatilis grown in University of Washington, Seatle, WA, United States - 4-21-26 metaG | ecosystem: Host-associated > Plants > Roots > Rhizosphere >... | reverse complement strand
CTCCGGCAGGACCTTCGCATACCCGGCCTTGAGCGCGTCCTTGGTCTCGTACTCCCAGCCCTGCTTCATCTTGTCGCCCTTGAAAAAAGCCCACTCGGGGAAGGGGAGGTGCAGGTCGAAAGATCGGCTGAGCATGTCGAGCGGATCGCGGTGGGTCGGCAGGTGTCGCAGGCTGGCGCGCCCGACTTTGAAGTCACCCTTGTCCGCCGGCTTCTCGAATCCGTGCCGCGAGTCGAACACTCCGGCCGGCGTGCTGCCCGCGGTCGGATCGGCGGCGCCGGCCTTGGCTGTGTGCCCGAGCACCAGCGCGGTCACGCCCGGCGCCTCCTCGTGCTCGGCATCCTTGATCACCAGCGCGACCTTGGCCTCGCACGTGTCGGGCGCGTCGGGATCGACGTAGATCAACACCTCGATCTCGTTGCTGCCGGAGCGGACGAAGTGGTTGATCGGTTGCTCCTCGTGGGCCGGCGTCCCCTCCATGTTGCGCATGACCAGCCCTCCGTTGACGAACAGGTCGTACTGGCAGGACTCGATGTCGACGCGGAGGTTGAGGAGCGGTCGTGCAGGAATCATGGTCACCCTTTCGGCGCGTTTCGAGTTGGGGGCCTTGGCCCCGGCCGCGCCGGGCATGCAGAGAAGCAGGAACGCCGCGCAAACCAGTCGTTCGAGGATCCCGGGCCGCTGGGCCGAGCGAGCGTTGGCGGCCAGCTCGTCATTCACCTCCGCCTCCCCCCTTCGGCCAGGTCCACTCCTCGAGCAGAACACACTTCGCGGTCTTCTCGTTCTTGTTCTGGAACCCCGACTTGCGCTTGGTCTCGGGATCGTCCTCGTGTTCCTTCGGAGTCGTCTCCTCGGACTTCACGCCGATCTCGTAGTAGAGGAGGTAGTAGAGGGCGAGGCCGCTGAACTTCAGCTGGCCCGAGACGGCCAGCGGCTCCTTGCCGCCCTTGGGCTTCACGATGCCGGTGACCTTGCTCGCTTCCTTGCCGTCGGCTCCGGCCGATCCGATCTTGGCCGCCGCGGTCGCTTCGACGCGCCAGACGCGACCCGTGCCGATGACGTGGCCCTCGATGGCGAGGCTCATCGAGGCCTCCACCTGCGACGCTTCGGAATCCACCTCGCCTTTTCCGTCGGAGTATTTGACGCCGAAGCCGCCTTTGATCTCGCCTTCGACTTTCAGAACGATGTCGATGTCGAGGTTGCCCTGCGCGAAGCTGCCCTTCTCGCCGAAGCCCTTCGCGGCCAGGTCGCGCACCTTCACGATGAACTCCGCGACCGGCTCGCCGCCGGTCAGCACGCCCGCGAACTTGATCAGCCAGTCGAGGATGCTGATCTCCATCCCCATGCCGAACAGGGGATCGAACCCGAACTTGAAGTTGCCCTCGGAGCCGACGATCCGCTTCTTCGGGATCTCGATCAGCTTGAGCCCGCCGCTGAACTTCCAGCTCGGCCACTTGGGCTCGAGCTTGACCTGCAGGCCCATCTTCGACATCGACTCGAAGACCTTGCCCATCTTCCCGATCTTGCTGAGCAACGAACCGAAGAGCGGCAGGGCGTCGGCCTTGACCCCCGAGTCGAGCGAGTAGTTGTACTTGTCGCTGCCCAGCACCGCCTCCGCCGAGCCACCGACGACCCAGGTCGCCTCGGGCTCGTAGTCGAACGGTTTCTCGCTGCCGTCCGCGGCTTCCTCGTTCTTGTGCTTGTAGGTGATCGAGAAGTCGGCTTTCCATTCGGCCTTGGGGAAGACGTCCACCTCTATGCCGCGACCGTTGCTGACGTCGGCGTGGTCGTGCCCCTGGCACAGGACCGAATACACCGTGTAGGAGGCGTGCGGCAGATCCTTTTGCAGCGCGAGCAGCTTGAAGATGGCGGCCCAGTCGCGCGCGACGGGATGGCTCTGCGCGGGGACGTCGAAGGTCTCCGAGCCTCGGTCGATCGCGGTGGTGGTCCCGTCCTCGCCGCTCTCCACCATGACCGAGGGGCAGAACGGATGATTCGCGATGCAGGTCCCGAGCCACTGAACGGCCACGGCGTCGGCCTTGTCGGGCGTGCTGATGACCTGCAGCGCCGCCGGATTGACTTCCTTGATGAGGTCGATCGGGGCGAGCTGTCGGCCGCCGTGGCCGCACAGGATCGAGAACGACGAGAGCACGCACAGCTTGGCCTCGTCCGGTGCGGGCGCCGGGGGCGCGCTGTCGGGGCACGAGGTGACCGCCGGGTTGCACGCGCCGGCCATGCAGACGGTGTTGCCCTTGTTCATCAGCATCTTGTCGGTCAGCCGGCAGACCGGCTGGCCATCGAAGGTCACCGTCGGCGAAAACGAAAGAAACGTCGCCTCCATCATGAACACGCTGCTGGCGACTCCGCCGGCGACGCCGGCTTCGTCGCCGCTGCTCTTCACGAACTTCGAGCTCTGGATCGCGGCCGGCGATCCGTCGATGGTCACCGTGGTCGTGCCGCTGACCAGGTCCGACGACATCGCGATGTTCGGGTAGGGGATCGGCACCGGTCCCGCAGCCGACGGCGTCTTGCACACGTCGGGCACGGTCGCGGTCGCGATGCCGTTGCTGGTCTGGTGAATGACGCTCAGATCGTTGACGTTTACGGTGACAGGCACGACCGGTCCCCTTCCATTTCGACGATTGCCTGACGCAGCTTGTGGTCGCGCCCGTGGCACGGATAGCTGGCGTGCCAGACCATCAGGACACGTCGTTCGTCGGGATCGAGGTGTACGGTGTGCAGCACGGCTGCGGCGCTAGCGTCGCCATCCGTAAAGTGAACGCGAATTCCAAACTTTATTTCTGGCAACCGTACGGCCAGGAGACCGTCGGGCGTGAAGCCGGTCAGCTCGACGCGCGACCCCGGCGGCAGGAATCCGCGCACCTGCTGGTCCGCTGGCGCCGCGCGCCAGAACCGCTCGTCGAAGTCCCTGGGGAGCAGCGGCGCTCGGCTCTCCTTCCAGGCATCGTCGTAGGTCCCGGCGAAGCCGGCGCGCGCCGCCCAGCTCGGCGCGATCGGCCCGAAGCCGACCGGCGCCATCTCGAACGGCCCGGCCATGAGCGGCGCGTCGGGTGCCTCCAGACGAGGCGCCGCGCGGTCGAGCAGCGCCTGCGGCTGGTAGGTGAAACCGACTCCGACGGGATTCTGGGTGCTGCCCGCCGGCTTGCCTGGCGGCGGGGTGGGGTCGCTGCCGCCGAACGCGTTCTCGTAGACGATCGGCATTCGATCGAACGGGCGCGCCGGCCCGGGTACCACCGTGCCGCTCTGGCGCCCGCGCATCCAGGCGCGGACGCCGTGCGCGCGGATGTGCTTGCTGAGCGGGCCGACGCGAAAGCCGACGTCGACCGACGTCGCCGGCCGGCCGCGCGGCGCACACGCGTGGCCCTTGATCAGGATGTCGGTGCCGGCCTTGCCGATGATGACGTCGGCGTCGTGGAGCAGGCTGGATTTGCCTGGTTCGCCGCTCCACTTCGCGACGCGTGCAGGCGAGACTTGGTGCTCGCCCTTGGCCGCGCGCAGTGTTCCGTCGGGACGGATGTCGAACGCCGCCTTGACGATCGTGATCCAGACCTCGCCACCTTCGCGGTCGCGCAGGAAGCTCCGTTCGATCGGAAACGGCGTGTTGTTCTCGGCGATCCACATGCGCAACTCTGGCGTGTGGCGCATATTCGCGAAAAGGGGTGCGGTCGGCAATCAGCGAATCCGAAGCGCCGACGATTGGGTGCGCCGGCGCTTCACTTCGGGCCGAAATCGCAGCCGCGCAGATTGCGCGATGTGAACCAGTCAGCGACCGCCAGTGCGATGCGCGAATAGAGGCCGGCGCCCCGTACCCGGCCAGAGATATGTGGGGCGGCGATGGGGCCGTTGATGCTACAGTGCACGCCGACGGTCACCGTCGGTGCGTAGGAGACCTTGGCTCTGACGGCGTCGCGCGCGCCGATGATCTGGACGTCGTCGGCATAGATGCGGGCATAGATGCGATCCAGCGCCGTCGGGTGATGCGCGGCCGGTGCTTTCGGCTTCGCCGGCGCGCTGCTCCTGGTCGCGCCGATGCGATAGACGGTCCGGCCGAGGTGCACGGAGCCGGTCACGCGCAGGGTCCGTGCGCTGGGCTCCCGCGGCCGCAGCGCCAGCGCCAGCGCCAGCCCGCGGATGCTCACGCCGCCGATCGGTTCGCGGGTCGTCAGGCCTGCGCCGCGGACGAGCAGATCGATCCCGGCGATCGGCAATGGTGAGCGCTCGGGCGCCAGCTGGATCCGTCCTGGGCCGTGCTCGCCGGCGAGGAGGACCCAGCCGCCGGTGCCGAGCCGCGCCAGCAACGGCCCGATGACCAGCCGCGGGCCTGTGTCGGTGGAGGCAGGCCGACCGGAGATCGGACCGTCGATGGTCAGCGGTCCGTCGAGGCGAATGGCGCCAACCGGCGAGCGGGGCCAATCCAGCGTCAGCGCCTGGAAGCGCGCCTGCGCATTCACGCGCGGGGCGCGCAGCGAGCCGGACACCTTGGCGCCCAGCGCGGCCGAGCCGCCGCCCCGGAAGCCGGCTCCGGCCCCGAGCCACGGTCCGAGCCGGTCGCCATCGGCGACGACGTCGAGGGTTCCGGCCAGCGCGCTCGCGCCAGAATCGTCCGCATCGATGCGCACGTGTCCGGCGGCCGTGGCCTGCACACCCGACGAGCGCGCGATCAGGTTCGAGACGGCGAGGTCGCCGTCGTGCAGCGCGACGCGCGCCGGTTGGATCTCGATCGCGGCCGGCAGTCGCGCGGGCCATATCGACAACGGTTGTGCCCAGGAGGCGTCCGCGTCGATGGGAGGCGTCGCTTTCGACCGGTCGGGCCGCCAGCGCAGGTCGGCGCTGATCGTTCCGCTCGCTCGTCTGAGCCGCAGCGCGGGCAGCGCGCTCTGGATCGGCGCCAGCGCCAGCCGCGCGTGCACGCTCGCTCCCGCCCGTCGGGTGAATGAGCCACTCAAATCGATTCCGTCGAGCAATCGACCCCGAAAGCGCGTGCCGCCCTCGATCGCGTCGAAGGTGATCGCGCCGTCGCCCATCGGTCGGTTGGCCGAGCGGAGGTTCGCGAGCGCGAGCCGTCCGGACAGCGACGGCGATCGCTGTGTCCCGCGCAGCGCGAACGCGGCGTCGAGCTGGCCAGCCAGCAGCTGTCCCAGCGGGGCCCTCTGGCCCGGCACGTGCGCACGCGCCACGCCGGGCAGATGCGCCAGTGGATAGCGCGTGACCGTTGCATTCAATGCGACGGAGCCGTCGTGGCGGAGCGATCCTCCGACCTCGACCGCCCCGCCCGCGACGTTGGCGATCGCAAACGGGGTGATCGTCAGATCGCCGGCGACGTTGCGCTCGACGTCGAGGCGCGCCGGCATTCGAAAGCTCTCGCCGCGCCAGGTGACGCGCGACTCGGCGAGGAATTGCGTGCGCAGCGCGAGTCCGTCGGCGGCGCTGGCGCGCAAGTGCCCCGCGATCGCGACGCCGGATGCCTGCACGCGAAACGGATCGACGACGAGCTCGCCGCGCTGGAGCGTGACGGCGCCCAGCGTGACGCGCACCTCGTCGGCGCTCGGTTCGGCCACGCCCAATGAGGGACGTGGCAGCTGCGCGATCACCCAGCGGCGTGGCACGCCGTCGCCCACCGCGTCCCGGCCGAGCGCGAGCGCGAGCCTGTCGACGGCGACCGACCTGTCCCGTGGTCCTGGGCCCAGCTGCATGCTCACCGAGACGCGGCCGTCGAGCCGGCCGCCCAGTGCCGCCCGCTGTGCGCGTCCGAGCAACGGCCGCGTGTCGAGCGCGCGAAAGATCGCATCCAGCGTATAGCGGCGGTGCGGCAGCAGCTGCGCCTGCAGCGAGACCCCTTTGCCGTCGATCGCCGCCGATCCGACGAGCGCTTCGAACGGCCCGCGCAACGACACTCGAGCGCCGGCGTGCAGCATCGCCAGCCGCCGCCCGACGGCAGCGAACCTCGGTTCGCGCTCCAGCGCCTGGCCGAGCTCGGTCCAGCGCGCCGACAGGACGATCCCCGCCTTGCGCCCCAACGAGTGGGGCGCGAGCACGTCTGTGAAAAGCGCCTCGCCCGACAGCTGCGCGCCGCGCGTGCGCGCCTCCGCGATGGTCAGCGTCAGATCGGAGGGCGCGGCGCCGGTGACCGCAAGGCGCGGAACGGAGAGGCTATCGAAGCGCAGCTCGAACGTCTCCCTCTTTCCGGCGGGCCCGATGCGCAGCGATCCCTCCCGGCTGGTTTGCACGTCGTGCGCGTCGAACAGCACCTGCGCACCGTCTCGGGTTCCGCGCACGTTCAGGCTGCCGCGCGCGTCGAGCGCGTCGAACGCGACGCCCCACTCGGGGAACGACAGCACCAGCGAAACGTCGTGCAGGGTCACCGCCTGGATCGTGAACAGGGGGCCGAGCCGTGGCGGTGCGTCGGGCGTCTCTCCGGGCGTCTTCGGGGGCGTCGGCGCGCGGCAGGCGCCGCGCCCCGCGGCGGGGATCTCCGCGAGCGCGACGGTCAGCGGTACGCCGTTGCCGCGGCTCACCATGCGCCACATCCCGCCGGCCACGCGCGCCCGATCGACGACGACCTGCCACGGGTGGCGCCGCAGCGTCAGGTGGAGCCGGAGCTCGCGCGCGCGGAACAGGTCGTCGCCCTCGGGCTCGCGGACGCGCACGCCGTCGAGCGCGATGCTGAACGGCCGCTGGAGAATCAACGCCATCGTCGTGTCGACGCCGATGTGTCCGCCGCTGATCTCGAGCGTTCCGCACAAGCTCTTCGATTCGTGCCGCACCAGCGCCGTCAGCAGCGGTCCGCGCAACAGCAGCGGAGGCGCGAGGACCACGAGCACGACCAACGCCGCGAGCGCGATCGGGATTCGGGCGATCCAACGCCGGCCCCGGGTCATGTCTTCAAGGTGTTGTCGAAGAGGTCGGGTACAAGCCGGGCGTCAACGGTCGCGGTGGCTTCGCGAGCCGGTCTCCTTAGATTCGGCTCAGGGCGCAAAAGGCGGTGCGGGGATGTCTCTGTGGCGGCGGTCGATTGCTGAGGTGTTTGGAACGTTCTGGTTGGTCCTCGGCGGATGCGGCAGCGCGGTGCTCGCGGCAGCGTTTCCCGGGCTCGGCATCGGCTTTGCCGGCGTCGCGCTGGCGTTCGGCCTCACCGTGCTCACGATGGCGTACGCGCTGGGGCCGGTATCGGGAGCGCACTTCAACCCTGCGGTCACGGTCGGGCTCTGGTTGGGTGGACGCTTTGCGGGCCGCGACGCGCCCGCCTATATCGCGGCCCAGGTCCTGGGAGCTCTGTTGGCGGGCCTGGTCCTGTACGGCATCGCGTCCGGCGCGCCCGGATTCACTCTCGCGTCTGGCTTCGCGTCCAACGGTTACGGCGCCCACTCGCCGGGTGGATACAGACTGCCGGCCGCGGCGCTGTGCGAGCTGGTGCTCACTTGCGGCTTTCTGCTGATCATCATGGGTGCCACCGACACGCGCAAGGCGTCGCCCGGGTTCGCGCCGCTGGCCATTGGGCTGGCGCTCACGCTGATTCACCTGGTCAGCATTCCGGTGACCAACACGTCGGTGAATCCGGCGCGCAGCACCGGCGTTGCCTTCTTCGCCGGCGGCTGGGCCCTGCGACAACTCTGGCTCTTCTGGGTGGCGCCGCTGGTGGGCGGCGCGATCGGCGGGCTCGCCTATCGGGCGCTCGCCGAGCCGCGGGAGACCGAGCGTGAAGCGGGCGACGCATGGCCGCGGGGCGGGCTGTTCGTCCGCACGCGTGCGCGTGGCGCGCGGTGAGCCAGCGCCTCAACGTTCGTATCGAAAGAAACGCTTGAGGCGCAGAAACGGCCGCTCGATGACGTACCAGCTCAGGTAGGCGAGCCCGGCCGACGTGCCGAGGCTCACCAGCGTGAACAGCAACCGCCCGGGCACGCCTGCGAGTGACAGCGGCGTCGAGCCGAGGACGCGCTTCCAGCGGTCGAGCAGGAGATACATCAGCGGAAAATGGATCACGTAGCCGGCGTAGCTGTAGCGGCCGAACCAACGCAGAAGAGAGCTCTCGCACGTGCGTTTGAGCCACGAGCTGCGCGACGACCAGGTCAGCCCGGCGACCAGCGCGCCGGCGAGAACACAGACCGCCGAATACCCGAAGAGCTGAACCTCGCGGTCGTGAAACACGAACGAGCGCTGGCGATAGACGACGACGCCGACGACGACCAGCGCCAGACCCGTGAGCCGGCCGAGCCAGCGCTCGAGCAGCGTCATGGTCTCGCGGTCGCGGGCGGCGATCGCCAGCAGCGCGCCGACCATCAGCGCGTCGATGCGCGTGGGGAGCAGTGTGTAGACCCAGACGCTGTCGAGACGGAGCCGGAACAGCAGCACCGCGCGCAAGAGCGGTGCTGCCGCGATCGCGGTCACGCAGACAGCGCGCAGACGCCGCAGGTCGAGCCGCATCACCACCACCGGCCACAGCAGATAGAACTGCTCCTCGACCGCCAGCGACCAGAAATGCCCGGTGCGCGCCACGCTGGGCGCGTGCGGGTGGAGCGACGAGAAGATGTTGACCAGGTAGGCCCAGTACCAGCCCTGATTGCGCCGAAACTCGTCGGCCGATTGCCCGTCGATGAACGGCAAACAAATCAACAGCGCCAGCAATGCAACGTAATAGAGCGGAAAGATCCGCAACGCGCGCCGGATGAAAAACCTGCCGAAGTAGTTTGGTTGATGGCGCGTGTCGCAGAGAATGCCCGTGATCAGGAACCCCGAGAGCACGAAGAACAGATCCACGCCGACCCAGCCAAACGTCGCCGCCTGGTACAGGCGATCGTGCGCCCGGCCGCTGGAGACGATGATTCCGTGGTGCAAAATGACCAGCAGCACGGCCGCGCCCCGCAAACCATCGAGCGCGATCAGACGTTCACGTCCCTGAGTTCGATCACACGTCGGCGCCGCTGGCGTCATTGACCGCTCCCCCCGTTGCCGTCAACCATCAATCAAACGGAGAGGGGTGAGGTTCTTCCTTTTTCCGACATGCTCTCGACGCCCGCTCCCCGTTGCGGGTCATTTCATGTGTTCCAGCAGGTGCACCAGGTTGCGATCGGATCGTTCGACGCTGACCCAGCCGATCTGCGGGAATTCCAGCTCGAGAACGACGTAGATCGCCAGCGCGAGCGTACCGGCGAAGATCAGCATGTGCACCACGGGGCGCGCCGAGAAGGCGCCCATGCCGTAGCCGGCCAGCAGCGCGCTCAACAGCGCCACGCCGCCCAGCATGACGAACACGATGATCGGCGGGTGCATCTGGATCGCCAGCGTGCGCGTGGTGGCGGCGTCGAACATGTCGTTGAACGCCGGCAGCACGACGATCACCGCCGCGTCTCCCGCGGCGCGCGCCGCGTGAACCAGCGCGTCCCAGATCTCGTCTTGCAACCGCTCCGATCGAGCCATCGAGGCGCGGGCGGCGTCGATGTCGGGCAGCGCAGCGTAGGTCTCGATGCGCGCGCTCAGGTACTGGCGCACCTGGGCCTGGATCGCGGCGCGCGGCTCGGCGGGCAGCAACGCCAGTTCCTGGTAGGCGCTGCCGATCTTGTTGACCTCGTCGGTCACCAGGTCGCGCCGGTGGTCGAAGCGCGCGGCCGCGCCGTCGAAGGCGAACGCGATCAGCAGGCCCAGCAACGAAAACACCGCCGCGTCGACGGCGCCGACAGCGATCAGCTTGTCGCCCTCGCGCGCGCAACGCGCGTGCCCGAAACGGCGGCCGACTTCCTGACAGACCACCAAGGCGACGAACAGCAGCACCGCAATCGCCGCTGTCAGGAGATTGAATCTCATGGGGTGTGCTCGCGTCGACCGTTTGCGGATATCTCAAATGCCGCGTGAGCCAACCGATCGGGATTGCTCCCGACCGCCGGCTCACGCGGGATTGCCGTTGCGTTGTTTCCTCGGTCGCGGCGCCTAGAACTCCCAGCCCAGATGGGCGCTGCCCATCCAGGTGTAGAGGTGAGAGTCGCCGGCGTTGGTGGCGGTGGCGACGTTCTTGAACAGGTCGTCGTCGAACGTCCAGCGGCCCGTGCCGCGGATGTCCAGCAGGAGCGCGTGGCCGAGCCGCGCGGTCAGGCCCGCACCGAACGGGATCTCGAGGACGTTGTCGCTGCGCTGCAGATCCGACGTCGAGATCGCCGTGTTGACGATCCGGTAGTTGGTCCAGCCGGCGCCGCCGAAGACGTAGGGCTGGATGCGCCCGCGGAGGATGTTGATGCGGATGTCACCCTCCGCGGTGCTCCCCAGCAGCACCGCATTGTTCTCCAGGCCGAGGTCATTCTTGAAGCCCTGGGCCGACCCGACGTAAGCGGCTTCGAACGCGATTGGCAGCCGCGTCCCGATGGTCGCGCGCACGTCCCAGGACCCGCCGATGTCGACGAACGACTTGGTTCCGTCCTGCCAGAAGCCCACCGCGCCTCCACCCAGCGTGACGCCGACGCCGATCACCGACAGCGGCATGTCCGAATGCGGCGGCGGGGGCGGCATGTTGTTGATCACCACCGCGGGCGGCGGAGGCGGCGTCTCGATCACCGTCGGCGGCGGCGGCGGCGGGGGAACCTCGGGCGCGGTCTCCGCGACCGGCGCCGGCTCGTCCGGCTTCTCCGCCGGCGGCGGCGCCTCCGCCGTCTTGGGCGGCGTGCAGGCCGTGACCGCGACGGCGCGCGTGTTCTTGAGATCCGGGCGATCGGCCTCCTGGCCGTGGCCCGTGGTCGCGATGCTGTCCGGATCGACGCCCCTCGCGACGAGATAGTTCTTCACCGCGTCGGCGCGCTTCTCGCTGAGCATCTTGTTCTTGGCGGCGTTGCCGGTCTTGTCGGTGTAGCCGTCGACGCGGATCGTTCGGCCGGACTCCCCTTTGGCCCACTTGGCGACGGCGTTCAACGACGTGCGGCCGCGCGCGTTGATGCTCGTCGACCCCGATCCGAACGTCACCGTGACGCCCGCCTCCTTGCAGCCGGCTGTGTCACCCGAGGAGGACTGGTCCTCCTGGGCGCTGGTGTCGCCGCCAGAGTCGGGCGAAGCCACCGCAACGCCGCCACCCAGCAACACGCCGAGCGCGACCCCCGTCCATCGATACCACCTCGTGTGAAACATTGATTTCTCCTCCTCGTGCACTCTTATGCTTGTGCTGAACGCCGCGAGCGACGTTTAGCTCTAGATATGCGTCGCGATCGCGAGGAGGGCAGTGGGGGAACACCTGGGATCGTCTTGGTTGGGAAACCCTCAAAGGGTTCCCAAACCCTGCCGCCTTCGCCCGCGCGGCCGCTAATGGCTCGGCTGCGGAACCAGCGCGGGCGACGCGTTTTCAGCCGGGCGGCGCGCAATGAGCAGGAACATCACCGGCACGAGAAACAACGACAGCAAGGTCGACGACGTCAGCCCGCCGACCACCGCGAGCGCCAGCGGTTGATTGGATTCGGTGCCTGCCTCTAGCCCCAGCGCTGTTGGAATCAGGCCAATCACCGTGGCCAGGCTGGTCATGGCAATGGGGATGAAGCGGGTGCGCGCGGCGGCAACGACCGCTTCCAGCTTGTCGGCGCCTTCCGTGAATCGGCGGTTGGCGTCGTCAATCAGCAGAATGCCGTTCGAGACGGCAATACCGACCACCATCAACACGCCCATGAGCGCCGTGATCGAAAAGCCCTGGCCGCCTGCAATCAACGCGAGGACGATGCCCAGCAGCGAGACCGGAATCGTGAACAACATGATGAACGGCAGGCGCAACGATTTGAATTGCGCCGCCATGATCATGAACACGACCATGATCGCCAGTCCCATGGCCAGGCCCAGGCCGGAGAACGTCGTGCGCATCAGATCGACCTGACCCACGAACTGGAACTGGATGTCGCGCGTGCGCGGATCGGTGCGCAGCCTCTCTTCCAGCTCGCGCGCGGCGCCGCCGATGTCGCGGCCCTCCGTCTGCATGCCGACGTGGGCCACGCGCGACAGGTGGTTGCGCTCGATCGCGATCGGGCCCAGCGAACGCCGCACCTGGCTGTACGCGCCCAGCGTGACCGCGCCACCGTTGGCGCCGATGCGCACCGGGATGCGTTTCAGCGCGTCGGGATCGTCGACGACGCGGGAATCGTAAGAGGTCACCACGTAGTACGACTGGCCGTTGGAGGCGTCGACCCAGACGCTGGGCGTGTTGATATTGCCCAGCGTCGCCTCCAGCGTCGTCTGCGCCGCCGCGCGCGCCGACACGTCGACCAGCGCGGCGCTCGTCCGATCGGTTTCCACGCGCAGCTCGGGGTAGTCGATCTGCAACGAAGGATAGATGTCGCGAATGCCGGGAACGGTGCGCGCGACCTCGGCGATGGCCTTCGACTGCGCGTCGAGCTCTTCCAGGTCGTCGGCCGCCACCTCGACGACCAGCGGCGCCAGGTAGCCGTTGGAGAACACGCTGGCCACCAGGCCGCCCGGCCATTGCAGGAGCTCGACGCCGGGGAAGTTGTCATTGAGGATCCGGCGCATCTGATCGGCGACCTCGCGCTGGGACTGCTTGCGATGCTCGGGCTCGACCAGCGCCACGCGGATGAAGCCCATGTGCGGGCCGTTGTTGGGGCTGGTCATCGCGCTGCGCGCGTTGCCGGGCGAGCCGACGTTGGTCAGCACGAGCTCGACCGTATCCTTGGGTAGCTCGCGCGCGAGCACCGCACCCATGCGGTTGACCTTCTTCGCGGCGTCTTCGAGCGACGTGCCGGGCGCCAGGCGCACGTAGACGCGCTCCATCGATTCGTCGATCTCGGGGAAGAATGCGCTCGGCAGCCGCGTGGCCATCCAGACGCTGAGCGCGACGAGCACCACGCAGGCGCCGACGATCGTCTTGCGAAAGGGCAGCGCGGCGCGCAGCGCCTCGGAGTAGCCGCGCGCGACGCGCTCGATGAAGCTCGCGACGCGGGTCGCGACGCGGCCGGGCCGCTCGTGCCCCATGAAGTAGCGGCAGGCGATGGGCGTCACGCACATGCTGACGAAGTACGACGCGATCATGCTGACCGCGACGGTGACCGCCAGCGGGACGAAGAGCTTCTTGGCCAACCCCGCGAGCAGCACGACCGGCAACAGCACCGCCATCGTGGTCAGCGTCGACGCCAGCACCGGCAGCGCCACCGCGTTGGCGCCGGCCAGCGCCGCCTGCGCCGGGGTCATTCCCGCGCGCTGGTGGCGGTGAATCGATTCGAGCACGACGACCGCGTCGTCGACCAAGCGTCCCATCGCCAGGGTCAGGCCGCCCAGCGTGAACGCGTTCAGCGTGTGGCCGCCCGTGTAGAGAACGATCAGCGTGACCGCGAACGACAGCGGGATGGCCACCGACACGATCACGGTCCCGCGCGTGCTCTGCAAGAACAGCAGGATCACGAGAGCGATGAGCACCAGCGCCTGCACGACCTCTTTCTTCAGGCCCTCGTAGCTCGTGCGTACGAACGTCGACTGGTCGAAGATCGCCTTGACCTCCAGGCCGGGCGGCATGTTCTTGAGCTCGCGCACGGCCTTCTTCACCGCCTCGACGATCTCCAGCGTGTTGCCGCCGGGGATGCGCAGCACGTTCAAGTAGACGGCGTCGTTGCCGTTGACCGCGACGGACTGGGTCTCGGGCGAGCCGCCGTCCTCGACGGCAGCGACGTCCTTGATCAGCACGGCGCGGCCGCCCTGGACTTTGACCGCGGCGTCGCCGATGTCGGACAGGCGGGCCGCCACCGCGTTGGTGTAGACGTTGGCGTCGAAGCGCGGCGAGATGAACTCGCCCGACGGCAGGAGCGCGTTCGACTGCGCGACGGCGGTGGCCACGTCGCTCGAGGTCACGCCGCGGGCCTCGGCGCGCACCGGGTCGACGACGATGTTGATCTGCCGCTGCCGCCCGCCGTTGATCGACGCGCTGGCGACGCCGGGGATGCCTTCCAGGATCGGCTCGATGGCGTTGAGCGAGTAGTCGTAGAGCTGCGGTCCGGTCAGACCACCGCCGGACACGGCGACCTGGATCACCGGCGCGTTCGACGGATCGTACTGCAGCACGAACGGCGGCAGCACGCCCAGCGACTTCGGCACCGCCGACATCGCGAACGCGACCTGTTGCTGCACCAGCGTCTGCGTCGAGTTGAGGTCGGTCCCCCACTTGAGCCAGACGTAGACCACCGACAGGTTGTTGCGCGACGTGCTCTGCACCGAGTCGACACCCGGGGTCGCGCTGACGTACTTCTCGATGCGCCAGGTGATCGTCTTCTCGACGTCCTTCGGACCCAGGCCCGGCGCCAGCGTGCCCACGACCAGCACGGGCGGCGTCAGCTCGGGGAAGGTGTCGACGGACATGCGCGGCGTGACCACGAGCGCGAACACGACCAGCCCGATGCAGATCATCAGGATCGCGATCGGGTTGCGCAGCGCCAGTCCGGTCACAGCCGCGTCCCCAAGAGTCCGGCGTCCCCGGCGTCTCCGGCACCGCTGGCGGCGGCGTGGACGGTGTCGAGCTTCGCTTCGACCCGGTCGCCGTCCTTGAGCAGCCCGCGCCCTTCGGTGACCACCTGGCTGCCGGCGCGCAACGCCGGGTCGACGTACAGGTTGCCGTCGCGCTCGCCGAGCACGGCGTACACGCCTTTGTGCGCGAGCCCACCGTCGACGACGTAGACCGTCGCCCTGTCACCGCGCTGGGCGGCGGCGATCAGCGGCACCTCGGTGGCCGCCGCGGGCTGGCCGACGTCGACGGTCAATTCGGCCGTCGTGCCCACCGGCAGCGCGCGGTCGGGATCGGGCACGTCGATTTCCAGGTGCACCGTGCGCGTCGAGGGATCCGCCGCCGGCGAGCGCCGCGCGATCGTGGCCCGGAGGTCGCGCTGCGTGGCCAGCGCGCGCACGTGCACCGGCGTGGCCGGCGCGACGACCTCGAAGTCGGCCTCGGGCACCTCGCCGATGACGCGCACGATGCGCCGGTCGATCAGCGTCGCCACCGGCGTGCCCGGGTGAACGAAGGCGCCGGGGTCGACGAGGCGCGCCGCGATCTCGCCCTCGAAGGGCGCGCGCAGCACGCAGTCGTTCACCTCCAGCGTCGCGCGTTGCATGCGCGCCTGGGTCTCCATCAGCTCGGCCGCCTTGCTGGCGCTGTCGGCGGCGTGGCGCTCGATCTCGTTGGGCGACGCAAAGCCGCCTTCCTTCAGCTCGGCGACGCGCGCCGACTCGTGCGCGATCGCCTCCTGCTCGGCCTGGATGGCCCGCGCTTGCATGCTCACCGCCTTCGACGACGCCGAGGCGTTGCGGCAGTCGAGCGTCGCGATCACCTGACCGCGCCTCACTAAATCTCCGGGCCGCACCAGCACCGTGTCGACGTAGCCCGAGATCATCTGCGGCCCGACCTTGGCCTCGACCCAGGGCTGGATCGTGCCGACGTAGCGCCGCAGGGCTCGGTACTTCGCCGCGCGCGCTTCGACGACGGTGACGCCGCGGGGCGAGCCCACGAGCGCGATCTTGTTGACGTGCGAGCTCGCGCGCGCGACCAGCAGCACGCCCAGCACCACCACCCCGGTGACGCCGCCCACGATGTAGAGCGGCAGGCGCGCGCGCCGCGCCGGCGTTCCGTCCTTGCTCTCGCCCGCGCGGCGGGCGAATTCCTGGCTGTCCTTGGTCATCGCGATGTGGTCCCCCGCGCGTCTCCCGCGATCGCGCTCATGTGTCCTCGGCGAGCAACCGTGCCAGCACCGCGCGCGCGCGCAGAGCATCGTAGCGCCCGACGGCGAGCTGGATCTCGACGTCGGTGCGCACCCCCTCGGCGTCGGCCAGCTCCAGCGCGGTGCCGAGGCCCGCCTTGAACCGGGCCTCGGCCTGCGCGTAGTTGGCGTGCGCGGCGTCGACCGCGCGCTCGAGCCCGACCAGCGCTGCCTGCGCGACGTGCACCGCCACGTAGGCCTGGTGCACCGCCGAGGTCTCGAGCTGCGACAGCGCGGTCACGTCGGCGCGCGCGATGTCGACACGGGTCGCCGCGGCGTCGCGGCGAGCGGCGATCACGGGGTCGTAGATCGGCCAGCGCAGGACCAGACCGAGGTCCCAGTTGGCGATCGCCGGCGCCGGTCCGTAGGCCGGTGACACTGGCCCGCCGCTCGGCTCGGCGGTGCTGCCGCGTCCCGAGAACGTCGCGGTCAGCGAGAGATCCGGTCGCATCTCGGCGCCGAGCGCGCGCGTCACGGCCTCCGCGCCCTGGACGCGCGTGCGCGCCTCGAGCAGCACGGGATCGCGCTCCAGCGACGCCTTCAGGCTGTGGTCGAGCGGTGGCAACGGCGCGGCGGGCGGCGCCTCGCCAGCGGCGTCCAGGGTCGGGTCGTCGACGCCGACCGCCGCCGCGAAGATCGCCTGCGCGGTCTCGATCGAGCCCGCGCCGCGGATGCGCGCGACGTCGAACCGGGTCAGATCCGCCTCGGCGCGCGTGAGCTCGATCGGCGCGTGCAGGCCGCTCTTGACCTCTGCGGCCGCCATGTCGCGATGCAAACGCGAGCGCGCGTAGGCGTCCTCGGCGGCGCGCTGGACCGCGTGCGCACCCTGCACCGCGAAGTAGGCGTCCTTGACCAGCAGATCGACGCGTAGCCGTTCGGCGTCGGCGGCGTGGCGCTCGGCCTCGTAGGCGAGGTCGGCGACCGCGGCGTCGGCGGCGATGCGGCCGAAGTCGAAGATCTCCTGCGTGGCGCCGATCGCACCCAGCGTGGACGTGCTCGGGCTGAACGAGCCGGTCGCGTGCACCGCCGTTCCTCCGATGCGCGGGATGTCGACGTTGCGCGCGCCTACATAAGAGGCCGTGCTGTTGTTCGAGGTCGCTTCGAACGCCTGCAGCGTCAGGCCGACCCCCGGCAGCCACTGCGCGCGCGGGATTCGTGTGTCGGCGGCGGCCGCGGCCACGCGCGCCCGCGCTCCCTGCAACGACGGCTGGTGCGCGCGCGCATAGGCGAGAG
>Ga0265338_10005260_pt1 | contig 16958 bp, 11 predicted proteins | sample 42126metaG_FD_193579 | JGI IMG/M metagenome (GOLD analysis project Ga0265338, IMG submission 193579) | Rhizosphere microbial communities from Carex aquatilis grown in University of Washington, Seatle, WA, United States - 4-21-26 metaG | ecosystem: Host-associated > Plants > Roots > Rhizosphere... | reverse complement strand
TCGAGAAGCATCGGTTGAATGACGTAACTGTTATAATAATCCCAATGCCATTCGGAACCGTCGCCGTAAGCGCCGTCGCCGAGGTACCATTGCATGTGTCGATTGACGGCGTATTCGATTCGATTCGTTTCGCATTCGCCGGTGAACTGCCATAGGGCGGCCTCAATCGTCGCCGAAAAGAGAAGCCAATTATTTTCCCCCGGCTTCAAAGCGCGGGTGGATTTGAGGGCGGCGATCACGTTGCTTTGCTGTTGCGGAGTCAGGCGCGCCCACAGTTGATTTGGCGCCCGCAGCAGTCCGAACGCCAGGAACGCCGTGTCGACGAGCGCCTGGCCGCCGTGGTTGAAATTCAGAAAATCTCGCGACTTTGGGTCGGTGGCATTGGCGAGGGACTTGACGGAAAGATCAATGAACTTCTCGCGCTGTTTACCTTCAGGCGTGGCGTCGGGGCCGAGTTCAAGCCAGGGGGCAATGCCGGCGAGTGTCCGGGCGAACGCTTCCAACGGCGCATAATTGGCCCGATCCTTTTCCCATGCGTGAGCCGGCAGATCTTTTTTCAACGCGCCGCCCGCCAATGACGCGAGAACCGGTTCCGAAATCCGAGTCAGCACTTCGACGGAATAGGCGCGATCATCCGCACCCGAATCGGCGGCCGCGCGCGCCGGAGCGAGCGTCGCAGCACTCAAGCCCGCCAGTGCGGCTATCAACCCAATCCGTGATTTGATTCGAGTCATTGTTTTTACGTTTCGCAAACCCAGGAGCCGTTCAACGAAATATTCAACGCGATGCTAACAACACTCCGCCCCAAGGTCAGTTACTCAATTGGGTAATGGCTGATCGAGCGAAAGCCGTTATTCGCAATCGCGCCGCGTTCAATGTTCATGGCAACTGGACAATTCCCCGGCGAATCGCGGTGATCGCCGCGTCCGTCCGGTCCTGGACGCCGAGTTTGACGAAAAGCGTCTTGAGATGCGCTTTGACCGTATCCTCGGTGATGAACAGCGAGGACGCAATTTCCTTATTGCTGCGGCCGCGGACCAGAAAGTGGAGGACTTCCATTTCCCGTTGCGACAGTTCCGGCCGTTTCTGGCGCAACGCCAGGCGCTCGGCCAATTTTGGCGCCAGCCTTTCCTCGCCGGCGTGCACGGCGCGGATGGTCTTCGCGAATTCATCCATCGGCGTATCCTTCAGAAGGTATGATTTTGCGCCGGACTCCATGGCCCGATAAATGTCCTCGTCCATGTCGAAAGTTGTGACGACAATCACGCGCGCGTCCGGGAATTCTTTTCGAATCGCAATGGTGGCCTCCACGCCGCCCATTCCCGGCAACCGCAGGTCCATAAGGGTAATATCGGGCCGATAGCGGCGGTACGACTGGATGGCCTCGTTGCCGTCGCCACATTCCGCGACTACTTCGAGATCGTCTTCGGTCGCGATCAGAGCCGCGAGCCCTTTCCGGAAGGCCGGATGATCGTCCACCAGCAGGATGCGGATGGTTGGTTTGGTTTTCATGGGTTGCTAAATTCAATCAATCGCGCGACAGCGGCAGAGTGAAAATGATTTCCGTTCCGTGTTCGGCGTCGCTATTGATCCGCAAATCACCTTTCAATTCGGTGGCGCGTTCCCGCATTGCCGTGAGGCCAAAACCTCCGGCGGCCGCGGGAGGATGGGAAACGTCAAAACCGCAGCCATCATCGCTCACCACGAGGCGGAACTCCTTTGTCCCAAACTCAAGTTTTACCGCAATCCGTTTTGCTTTTGAGAATTTGGTGGCATTGAAGATGGCTTCCTGGCCGATGCGCAACAAATTGTTTTCGATGGCGGGAGAAAACCGGCGTGAGTGACCGCTAAGCTCGACGCTGGTGGCGATGCCGGTACCCTCGCAACGTTGTCTCAAAATTTCGCGTAATGCCCCGGCGAGATCGCGCGATTCCAGAACCTGGGAGCGCATGTTCCAAATCGAATTACGCGCTTCTGCGAGACTTTCCCGCACGAGTTCGTGAGCCGCCTCCAGGTTGTGACTGAGGGCTTCGGAATCGCCGTTCACATTTTTTTTCGCCAACGCCAGTTGCACGGAGGTCGCGGCGAGACCTTGCGCCAGGGTATCGTGCATTTCCCGGGCCACGCGGTTGCGTTCCGAAAGTATTGCCGCAAACTCCGCTTCGGCCATGGCGCGTTGAACCGTTTGTTCCCGCAGGCGCCGACGGGCCGCAAGCATTACCAGGGCGGTGACGAGCAGCGATGCGCAGGCCACGATTTCAAATACCAAAACAATATGTGACGGCGTCCACCACGGAGGTGGAGAAACCAGGACCAGATCGTCCGGTGAACGGAGCAGGATTTGAAAGGAGCGCGGACGCCACACGCCGCTGATGACGGGGCGGGACTCATCCGAGATAACCGAGCACAAACCGGACACACGAACATGGCTTCCGGGTTGCCAGCTGCCGGCAATCTGTTCGCTCATGAGCCTGCGGAGAACCGCTTTGAAGGTGGCGCCCTTCTGTTGAAACGTGAAAGCCCAACCATCAAGTACGGGCTGCATTTCGGTCAACAGCGCGTCGATGGATATCAGGTCTTCCTCGTGATCGAACGCGTCTTCCAGTGACTGAAGTTTCACGGGTTGCGGCGCCGGGAGAGTACCACGGCGGCGGAACAGCGCATCCTCGAGGACCGGGACTTCCGCTCCATAATGCAAGTATCCAACCACATCGACCTCATCGCCAGGATTGAGTTTCTGAGCCTGATGGGTTTGGACGCGCAAGCCGCTTTCATGGTCGCGCAGCCACAAAAGAACTCCCGGCTGTTGATAGGTGACGATGCCGCGCGCATGAACGCGATGCCGGTAGTCGGCGGTGGGGGAAAACTGCAGGAAAGTCGAAACCGGCTGGACGGCTGAAGCGAAAGGGTCCGCCGGCGCCGCCTTTTCGATTTGCACCATCCTATCGCGCGAAATTAAAACGACCGGACTGAGGACCTGGCGACGCGTGTTGAACTGATAAAAGCAGACACCTTGCACGCGGACCTCGGCGTCCGGTTCGATCCCGGGCGGGTGTTCGTTGTTGCTGCTGACGGTCAGCCGTCCGCCGCCGACGGCGAGTTCCATGTGCCAAATTCCAAATTCATTGGGCGCCGTGATGGGTGCCCAGCTTCGCACGACTCCGGATACTTCCACCAACTGGCCATCCATGCTGCCGTCGATCATTTGATCAAAGGTTACGTCTCGTGGCCTCGGAAGGGGTCCTGTTCCTATTTGGCGGACGGTATTCGCCATAATTATGGGCGCGAACTGGCCGGGATCGGAGACGCCCTCCACTTCCAGCAAATCTCCCCGATGCACGCCGGCAAGGGCATTGGTGGGACTGCGGATATAAACCCCGGCAGTTTCGTCGGCGACGACGGCTGCGACATCACCCGCTGGGCCCGCCTCGGAAACCATGACTCCACGCAGCCGCACAGCCAGATGCTTCGAAGCATCCGCCACGCTCAGATTACGGATTTGCGATGCGTTCGTCAGAACACCTTCAGGGGGCGCGGCAAGCAAGCTCACGCGTGCGAGCGCGACGAACCAAATCGCAGTCGAAAGAAGGGCGGCTCGCAATTTGGATAACCTGGAGAAAGCTTCCATGTTGCGTGCTCAGGGTATCAGTCAAAATGCGTTGTGGGCAATATAATCAATCCAGCGCGCCATTATTTTATTTGGCGTCCTTGCGAAAAACCAAATGCACCGGCCCCATCAGGCCGGATGGCATCAGCGGGCTTTTGCGCGTTAGCTGGCGGATGTTCGTCCTGGTGAACCGCTCGGCTTCCGGGAGGAATTGATCGCCGATGATTCGGTTCGGCCAGAAGTTGACCACTGCAACTTCCAATTGATTGACGCCGGGCTTTAGCGCACCGCTGATGTCGACCCGGAAGGGAGGCGCCCAAGCAATTCCGCAGGATTTGCCATTCACTTTCACTTCGGCCAGCTCGCGAACTTCGCCGAGGTCAATTTGCAGCGGTTCGCTGCCGGCGCGGGCCGGAACCTGGAATTGCTTCCCGTAAACCGCCGTGCCCGAGTAATACTTGATACCCGGTTCGCTGCGATCAGGCCAACTCATGAGCGAATCAAATTGCACCGACGCGGGGCCACCCCACTTGGGATCAAACGTCACCGTCCAAGGTCCGCTTAATTCACCCAGCGTGGCGTATTCGACATCGTTCTGTTTCGCGCTCGCGGGGTGCTTTCCCGCCGCCTCGCGAAACACAATGAATTCGGAACCGCAGGGCCCGAGTTTGATTGGTAATTTCGTGACGCCGCCGCTCTGCGCGTAGGCAGCCGCGAAACGATGTTCGCCGCCGACCGCGTCCCACAGCTCCGGGGCTTTGTCCACCACCCGAAAAGTGCAATTCAGCGAGGTTGCGTTCGTGGAGCGATTGGCGATGAAGTAAATTTCCGTTTCCCCGTCCCGGCGGTGAATGAAGTTGATTTCTGGTTTTGTGCCGTCGGTAGCTTCATTCTCGAAGTCGGGCTCCACGTCCAAATTCTTCAAGGCTTCGCGAGCGGTCGAACCGGCGAGGACGCGTCCCCTGCCCCATAAATCGTCGGCGAGCCGTTTCACTTCAGCATCACTGCCGGGAAAACCACTCAAGCCGCTGGCGCTGACGGGTCGCGCACCAATTACCATCGCTCCGGCGTCGACGAACTCCTTCAGCTTTCGCAAGACGGGCAACGAAATCACGGTTCGATCCGGCAGAGCCAGCAAGCGGTAACTGACTCCTTCCGGCAACCTTAACCGTCCGTTGCTCACTTTCATCCGATTGAGAATGACGTCGGCACTGACGACATCATAATCGTAACCATCGCCTTCCCGCGCGGGATCGGATTTGCGCAACTGCGCGAAGTTGGGGACGTGATCGCCATAATAATAGGCGACATCCGAAACCGGCAGGCCCTGTTGCAGCATCCACTGGCAGCGATTGATGTAATTAAAAAATGGCGCTGACTTGTCCCACCACGTGACGTTCGGGTTGAGGTGTGTGCCGGCAAAGTATTGTTGGCCGGGGATGCCGGCGTCTGGAGGCGAGCTCACAAATGCATGCCACGCGAGCAAATTCAATCCCTCGGTGCAGGCGTGATCGAACGCGGGCTTTAAATTGTCCCATAACGTCTCCTGCCAATGCGGTCCGATGCTGGTGAAACCCTCGGCGAGCACAAGTTTATGCCCGTAAGTGTGAGCCGCGGAGGCGGGTTGCTTCACAAAAAAACGGTTTCCGTCACCGATGCGATGCCGCCAGGACCAGGCCCAAAATTCGCTCATCGGAATATCGCCGTAGCCCAGGCATTGTTGGGCATCAATCGGGACGGCATGCGGACCGCCGCTCTCCGGATGAATCAGCAGACCGTGGCGGTGCGCGCCTTCGCGAAAAAGTTTGAAATGATTGTCGATCGCCAAATCTCCCATCGTGCGGCGAAAATCCTGGAGGAAACGGTCGGTCTCGTCGCGATTATTCATAATTTTGCCCGCGATGGCCGGCAGCCACGGCAACAAATCGTAACCGCGGCGGCTTTTAAATTCCTCCCGCAAAGTCGGCGTCCAGTTGGCGACTTCCACCTCCCAACTGTCCGTGTAGAGATACTTCAACGTCTTGCCGGCCAGCGGGCCGGCGTCGGCGATCAGTGGTTCCACAACCGCATCCCAATAACGGTGAAAGGCACCGGCATCGAAGGGGTCAAGCGCGTAGCCGTCCCAACCTTCGCTGCAAGTTGAGACTCGGCAATTGTCATTCAGTGTGAACCCGAAGCGGAGGACTTGCCACTCGCCTTCCGGAACGGTCCAGTTCAGTGTGCCGTCGGCGGCCATCTTTCCGGTCAAATCGAGAACGCCGCTCACGCGGGCGTCCTGCTCTTCCGGAATGGACGGAAATTCCTGAAACAGCGGCGTGGAAACCGGCGCGGAAAAGGGTTCCAGCGCTTTGATCAGTGCTTTCTGTTGCTGATTCTGAATCGGTTTGCGATCCGCCGGCAGATGGGAATTGATTCGATATGCCAGCACGAAAAGATCGCGATAGAAGTTATCGAGGCTTTTCGGCTGTTGGATTTTAATGATCGAATTGCTGCCGCCGTCCACGCGCGCCTGCGACCAGACCAATTTTTTGGGCGCATCGTCGACCGTGACCATGGGCCCGCCAAGATTCCAGCCGCTTTGAATATTGAGACTCATTTCGAGCCCGAGGCGATCGGCCTCGCGGAGAGCATGTTTGTACAGCTCGCGCCAGGCGGGCGAAAAGAAGGTGGCACCGTGCGGGGCGCGGACATTGCCATCCTGTGAAGAACCGTCGGCATCGACAATGATCGCGCCACCGATGCCTTTGGCTTTCATCGCTTCGAGGTCATGCGTGATGGATGGCACGGTGACGTTGCCGTTGAGCCACCACCAATACACCCGCAAGCGTGCATCGACGGGCGGATTGGTCCAGCCGGATTCGAGTTGCGAATCCGCGCGCAAGTGGAGAGAACCAAAACTGAGAACGGCGGCGAGAATAATCACCACGGAGAAACCGCGAGTGGAATGGTGTCGTATTCTCATTCTTGAATTCAGTTTGCGCGGGCAGCGCGTGCGTCACAAGTCATAATGGACCCTGGCGGGACCGTGCAATTGGATGGGAGCGCGCCCGCCTCGGGCGCAGTGAGACGCGCCCTCGCGGCTCATTCCTACGCTCCAAATCGATTCAGGGTTTGGTGCCATCCGATGCCGCGGATGTTCGGCGCGGGGCGCACCGAACTGCAGCCGAGGGGCTGCGCTCCCCAAAACTCCTCTGGTATCGCCCGGAAAAAGTAAAAATGGAAACTTTTATTCTGCGGTCAATGCGGATTACTCTTTTGACCAGCAGGAACATTCGCTGTGATGACAGATGTTGATCCGCCGCCGCAGTCATTCAAAACAATTATGAAGAAACCGATTCTTCCTCTCGCCGCGCTGCCCGCAATGCTTAGCCTTTGCCTGATGACGATGCCGGCTCGTGCCGCTGACGGGCCACCAACGATTCGACCGGGGGAAAAATGGGAGGATAACCGGGGCCAGCACGTGCAGGCCCACGGCGGAGGCATTCTCAAACTGGGCGACACGTATTATTGGTTCGGCGAAGATCGGACGCAGGGACTGCCGCAGGACAAACGTTATGTGGCGTGCTATTCATCCACGGATCTGGCGCATTGGACCTTTCGCAACCAGGTGGTGGCGATCTCCGATCCCGAAAACCTCGGTCGCGGCTGGGTATTGGAGAGGCCAAAAGTTTTTTATAGCGCGCCGACGAAGAAGTTCGTGATGTATGCGCACATTGACGACGGACCCTATAAATTTGCCCGCGTCGGGGTGCTGGTGTGTGACACGGTGGATGGCGATTATAAATATGTAAAAAGTTTTCGGCCGCTGGATCACGAAAGCCGCGATATCGGCCAGTTCATCGACGATGACGGCACGGCGTACCTTATCTTCGAAGATCGCCCGTACGGTTTCCGCATCGCGAAACTTGCCGCCGATTATATGTCCATTGAAAAGGAAATGTGCCTGATTCCGAAACACATGGAAGGCGGCGCGGTGGTCCATTATAACGGCCTTTATTATGCAATCGGTTCGGCGCTGACAGGTTGGCGGCCCAATCCCAACCGATTCGCCACGGCGACCAACCTCGCCGGCCCTTGGTCTGAATTCAAGAACATCGCCCCTCCCGAGTCCAACACTTACGGATCGCAATCCACCATGATGCTGAAAGTGACCGGAACCAAAACGACGACGGTCATTTTTATGGGCGACCTCTGGCGACCGCAAAGCCAATGGGATTCCCGCTATCTTTGGATGCCGCTTCAAATCGGCGATGACAAGCTAACGCTCCCGGAACCGAAGCCATGGAAACTCGACATCAAGACGGGTGAAGCGACGGTCGAGAATTGAGCCGCGGTCGTTTCTTTACGTTCATTGCGGATCGGCGCGGAAAATTCCGGGTCTCTATAATGTGCGGAAGGCAACTTGCCGAATGTCATATTGCCCTTGGGCCTATGATGGGCGCATTATGCCTCGATTCTAATGATATTTCTTCGGTTTACTAACGTTTGCCGAAATGATTACATCCCTCCGCGGATGTCTTGAGTTAATCGCGGTTCCAAACCAACAAATTATAGTTAAACGCAACTCGAGAGACAGAACACCGGTCACCCCATGAAATCGTTGCTCACGCTCAGTACCCCAAAATTAATCCTAGGACTTATTTTCGCCTCCCTCACCGCCAGTGCCGCCGATCCGGCTTATTGGTCCTGGGCTAAAACACCACCAATGGGATGGAACTCGTGGGATTGTTTCGGGGCGGGAGTCTGGGAGACGAACGCCGTCGCCAATGCCGATTACATGGCGGACAAACTGAAGTCGCACGGCTGGGATATCATCACGATCGACATCCAGTGGTACGAGCCGCTCGCTCACACGACAACTTATCGCCGGGGCGCATGGCTGGAGATGGATGCCAATGGGCGGCTGCTTCCCGCGACGAACCGCTTTCCCATGACGGCGGCAACGCGGTCGTTCAAGCCCATGGGCGATTATCTGCATGGAAAAGGCTTAAGATTTGGCCTGCACCTGATGCGCGGCATCCCGCGTCAGGCCGTGGCCAATAAACTGCCCATTTTAGGAACGTCCTACACCGCTGCCGACATCGCCAAAACAAACTCCACGTGCGGCTGGAACACTGACATGTACGGCGTGGACATGAGCAAGCCAGGCGCGCAGGAATATTATGATTCCGTCTTCGCATTGATGGCTTCCTGGGGGTTGGATTACGTGAAAGTGGATGATTTGTCTTCGCCGTATCACACTGACGAAATCGAAGCGATCCGCAAGGCGATCGATCGCTCGGGGCGGAAGATTGTTTTTTCGACCTCGCCGGGCGCGACACCGGTCAACCAGGGCGAACACATCGAAGCCCACGCGAACCTTTGGCGAATCAGCAACGATTTCTGGGATGATTGGGGGGCGCTTTATTCGCAGTTCGCCCGGCTGAACAATTGGACGCCCTTTCGCGCCCCCGGTCACTGGCCGGATGCCGACATGCTGCCGATGGGCAACGTTCGAGCGTGGCAGACCCGGGATGCCTGGACGCACTTTACCAAGGATGAACAGTTCACGTTGATGACTCTGTGGTGCATCGCGCGTTCGCCATTAATCATGGGCGGCAACCTGCCAAACAACGACGACTTTACTTTGGCATTGATGACGAATGACGAAGTGTTGGCGGTAAATCAGAATTCAACCAATAACCGCCAACTCCTCAACACCAACAATGCGGTCGCATGGATCGCGGATATTCCGGGATCGAAGGCTAAGTATGTGGCGCTCTTTAATACCTCCCCGGCGCCAGTGCCCGGCCGGCGTGGACGCGCCAACGCATCGGCGGGAACGAACGCTCCGGCGGCCGATCCGACGGCAACGCAGCCCAGGGAAATTACCGTCTCGGTCGCGGACCTCGGTTTGTCCGGCTCGGTAAAGGTCCGGGATCTTTGGAATCACAAAGACTTGGGCAGCGTCACGGAAAAGTTTTCGCAGACCCTCAATTCACACGGGGCCGGGCTCTACCGGCTCAGTAAATAAACCCAAGACGAAATCAACCATTCGCGAATCGCAAGGCAAAATCATAATTCTCCCCCCAAACATGAAAACCCGACTCACACTCCTCACCCTGGCGGTCCTGCCGATGTCGCTGTTGGCGGCGGACCTCACCGGCACCTGGAAAGCCGATTTCGAAACACAACGGGGCACGCAAAAGTACACCTTCACGCTCAAGCAGGACGGCACGAACGTGACCGGCAAAGCCAGCGTGGATACCGCCGGCGAGAAACGCGAATCCGATTTAAAGGAAGGCTCGGTCGTGGCTGACACGGTGACGTTTGTCGAACCGCTGAAAATTCAGGACAACGAAATTCGGGTGGTCTTCACCGGAAAGATTTCGGACAACGAGATCACACTAACCCGCAAGCCCGGCGACTTCGACCCGGCGGAAGCCACGGCCAAACGCGAGGTAACGGCTGCGCCGGCGCAAGCTGACGCCGCGAATCCGGAAGCGGTGGGTGCGCGAGGAGGCGGGCGCGGTGGACGCGGCGGTCCCATTACTCTGGGTCCCGACGACAAAGAAGCCTTTCCGAAAGCGCCAGTAGGTTTTGACAAAGTCCAAGAAGGCGTTGAGCACGGCAAGCTCGAACGGGTTGATTACGACTCGACCACGATTGGCGCGGCACGCTGGATGGAGGTGTACACTCCGCCGGGCTATTCCAAGGACAAGAAATATCCTGTGCTGTTCTTGCTGCATGGCATCGGCGGCAACGGGATTCGGGAATGGACGAAAAGCGGCTCAGCCAATGTGATCATCGACAATCTGATCGCCGACAAAAAGATTCAGCCCATGGTTGTGGTCTTTCCTAACGGCAATGCAACGACCAATGCCGGTGGCGGCGGCGGTGGTGGCAGAGGTGGACGCGGCGGACGCGGCGGACGTGGCGGAGCACCGGGTGGCGGTGGTGATGCGGCTATGATGAGCGGCGACGGCTGGGGAAAGAATTTCGAAGGAGATTTACTCAAAGACATCATCCCCTTCATGGAATCGCACTATTCCGTTTATGCCGATCGCGAACACCGCGCACTGGCGGGGCTTTCCATGGGCGGCGGACAATCCCTCGACTTTGGCCTCGCCCATCTCGACACGTTTGCCTGGATTGGCGGTTTCTCTTCCGCTCCCAACACCCGGACGCCGGAGCAGCTCGTCCCCGATCCCGCCAAGGCGACGCAAATGCTGAAGCTGCTCTGGATTTCGGGGGGTAGCAAGGACGGCCTGCTGTTCATCACTCAAAGAACTCACGCGTATCTCAAGGAGAAGAACGTTCCCCATATTTATCATGTGGATGGCAACGCCCACGATTTCAACCATTGGAAAAATAGCTTGTATTGGTTCAGCCAGCAGATTTTCAAATAGGACCTAATCGATGACCGCGTGAGGACAACGAATTATCCGGCGTCGCGAATGAACACCGGCGCCGGGGTTCCTCTAAATTTGTCCCACGGCTGTTCAGTAGCTAAACCGAAACGCCGCTTAAACACCGTATAACCCACCCCATGAAAACCAAACTCTCGTTGCTCGCTGCCGCCTCGGTGCTGACGGGCCAGTTCTGCGTGGCCCAGACCAATGAACCCGCCGATGATTGGAAGCCGGCGACATCGAACCAGCAGGGAAAACAATATCCGGCGGTCAATTCGGAAAGCCGCGTCCGATATCGCATCGCCGCCCCGCAGGCACAGAGTGTGCGAGTGGGCGGAACCGCTCTCACCAAAGCGGATGGTGGCGTTTGGACGGGCATCTCGCGGCCCATGGACGAAGGTTTTCATTACTACACCATCAATATCGATGGCGCCGAAGTTCCCGATCCCAACAGTCTTTATTATTATGGCGCCGGGCGCTGGGGCAGCGGCATCGAGGTCCCTGCCAAAGACCAGGATTTCTACGCCCTCAAAAACGTGCCCCATGGCCAACTGCGAGAAGTCCGTTACTTGGCGAAAACCGGCAATTCGACGCGGCACTGTTTCGTTTACACACCGCCGGACTACGAGAAGGACCCGAACAAGCGTTACCCGGTGTTGTATCTGCAACACGGCGCGGGCGAAGACGAAACCGGCTGGGGCAGCCAGGGCCACGCCGGTCTGATCCTGGATAACCTGATTGCCGAGGGCAAAGCCAAGCCTTTCATAGTCGTGATGGAGAACGGCGGGAACATCGGCGGGGGTGGCCGCAGAGGCGGAGGTCCCGGCGCAACCAACGCCGCTCCAGCTGTAACCGGCGCAACGAACAGCGCCCCGAGCGCACGCGGTGGACGTGGCGGCGGCTTTAACTTCAGCGCTTTCGAGCGGGTGCTCCTTGACGACACGATTCCATTTGTCGACGCCAATTACCGCACTCTCGCCGACCAGCCTCATCGCGCGATGGCTGGGCTTTCAATGGGTGGCATGCAAACCCGGACCATTACCCTGGCGCACCTTGATACCTTCTCGCACATCGGCATTTTCAGCGGCGGCAGCATCAGCACCAACGACATCACCGACATGCCCGGCTTTAAGCAGAAGGTTAAAGTCCTGTTCGTCAGCTACGGCAGCCGCGAACTCAACAACAACCGCGGCGGCGGTGGTGGTGGCCGTGGCGGTTTTGGCGGTGACCCCAAGGCGAACACCGAGGCGCTCAAAGAAGCGGGCGTCAACGCTCACTTCTATGTTTCCCCAGATACGGCTCACGAATGGCAATCCTGGCGGCGCAGCTTGCATGAATTCGCCCCGTTGCTTTTTAAGGACTAAGCCACTCTGACCAGCAGGCTGATAAATATTCAGGAGATTATCATATGAATCTAAGGTCTATCACGATTGTGACAGCGGCCGTCATGGCTGGTGGAATCTGTCTGGCGCAAGTATCCCCGCCGGCCGAAACGAATGGTACGAATTCCCCTGCTCCAACTGAGCCCGGCCAAAAGCCTCCGCAAGGCTTCGATCAGGCCCGCGAAGGGATAGAAAAGGGCAAGGCGGAAAGGGTCGAATACGATGGCGCGGCTGTGGCCGCAGGTTTAAAGCGCTGGATGGAGGTTTATACTCCGCCCGGATATTCCACCGACAAGAAGTATCCGGTGCTCTACTTGATCCACGGCGCCGGCCAGAACGAACGCGCGTGGGTTCAAAGTGGCCGGGCCCAGGTGATCCTGGACAATCTTATTGCCGACAAGAAAATCGAGCCGATGATCGCTGTCTTTCCAAACGGCAATGCGACCACCAACACCGAGACTGCTCCGCAAGCCGGGCGTGGCGCGGACGGCGCCGCGGCCGGACCCGGCGCCGCCGGCGCGGGACGCCGTGGGGGCCGGGGACTTGGAGACGGGTCGGGAAAGAATTTCGAGAACGATTTGCTCAAGGACATCATTCCTTATATCGAGTCTCACTATTCTGTATATACCGACGCCCAACACCGCGCTCTGGCCGGGCTTTCATTGGGTGGCATGCAGACCCGGACGATCGCTCCCGCCCACATCGATAAGTTCTCCTATATCGGCGTTTTCAGCGGCGGCAATATTCGTCCGGAAAACATCACCGATCTGGACGCCTTCAAGAAACAAGTCAAACTCGTGTACATGAGTTTCGGCAGCAAGGAAAGTTCCGCGCCCCGTGGCGGCGGCAGCGGCCCGAGCGGGCCTGAAGGCATCAAGCTCGCCGCCGATGAGTTAAATAAGGCCGGCATCAAGGCCGTCTATTACGTTTCTCCGGACTCGGCCCACGATTTTACCAGCTGGAAGCGCAGCTTGTATTACTTCTCGCAGATGCTGTTTCAAAAGTGAGGATACCTACGGTGCATTCATAAGACATTCAGGTAATCATCATGAAAACCATAATACTTGGTGTTGCCCTCCTGACGGCTCTTTCAGCGACCGCCCAGACAAATTCGCCCGTCAGTTCCGGACATCCTTCGCAAAGGAATTTCACGGGGGTTCAGTATCCCCGGATTGAAGCCGACAATCGGGTCACGTTCCGCTTCAACGCCCCGAACGCGCAAAAGGTCCAGGTCGCCATTGTCAGCGTGGCGTTCGATATGGTCAAAGGTGACGATGGTGCCTGGACCTATACGACCAAGGAGCCGCAGGCTCCCGGCTATCACAATTACTGGATGATCGTCGATGGTGCGATCACGCTCGACCCCAACGTCGAAACGTCCATCGGCTATAGCCACCTGTGCAACGGTTTTGAAGTCCCCGATCCGGAAGGCGATTTTTACCAAATAAAAAATGTGCCGCACGGCAACGTGCAGCTAAAGGATTACTACGCCAAGACCTTGAACGACTGGCACCGCGTCTATGTTTATACGCCGCCGGGATATGAAGCCAACAAGTCGACGCGATATCCGGTGCTGTATTTGCAGCATGGCGGTGGCGAGGACCGGCGCGTGTGGATCGATCTCGGTCGGGCCAACATCATCCTCGACAACCTGCTGGCCGAAGGCAAGGTCAAGCCAATGATCGTGGTGATGGAAACCAGCACGGCTCCCAACCCGATGGGCCGCGGCCCCGGGCCGGGTCGCGCCGCCGGAACGACCAATGCCGCGGGCGCCGCCCCGGCTCCTCGTGCGGGCGGTCCCGGCCGTGGCGGTTTCAATGTCAGCGCCTTCGAGCATCTTCTGCTCGACGACCTGATCCCTTACATCGACACGAATTTTCGCACCCTCAGCGATCAGCCTCATCGCGCCATGGCTGGGCTCTCCATGGGCGGCATGCAGACGCATCAGATTACGATGGCGCACCTCGATAAGTTTTCTCACATCGGCATTTTCAGCGGCGGGAGCATCAGCACGAACGAAGTTCCCGACGTGGCCGCGTTCAAGCAAAAGGTCAAAGTCGTGTTCTTCAGCTTCGGCAGCCGGGAGCCGGGTGCTCCGTCCGCCAAGTCCGCCGCCGCGGCGCTCCAGAACCTCGGCATTAATAGTTATTACTATCAATCGCCCGAGACCGCGCACGAATGGCAGACCTGGCGGCGCAGCCTGCATGAATTTGCACCGTTGCTGTTCCAGGATCAATCGCGGTCCAGTCGTAAACGCTCGTCAAAATGAACATGAAAATTGCAATTGTCGGTATTGCGCTGCTGGCCGGGCTTCCGGCCTTTGCCCAGACAAATCAGCCGGTCGTGGAGGATTTCAAACCCTCGGCGCTCAATCAATCCGGCAAACAGTATCCGGCGGTTAACTCCGAAAGGCGTGTCCGCACGCACATTGTCGCGTCGCAGGCGACGAATGTGTTGCTTGATATCAGCGCCGTTAAATACCCGCTGACCAAGGGCGCGGACGGCGCCTGGATCGGTGAATCAGGGCCGCAAGACGAAGGATTCCATTACTACCAGATCTGGGTGGACGGCCTCGCGGCTCCCGATCCGGGCAGCATGTTTTTCTACGGCGCCAGCCGGTGGGGCAGCGGCGTGGAAGTGCCCGCTCACGACCAGGACTTCTATGCGATGAAGAGCGTGCCTCACGGAGAAATCCGCCAGGTGCTTTTTTATTCCAAAAGTGCCAGTACGAATCTCCGTTGCTTCGTCTACACTCCCCCGGATTACGAAAAGAATTCGTCCACGCGTTACCCCGTGTTGTATCTGCAACACGGCGGCGGCGAAGATGAAACCGGATGGGGCAGCCAGGGCCACGCGGGGTTGATCATGGATAACCTGATTGCCGAAGGAAAAGCCAATCCCTTCATCGTTGTCATGGCGAGCAGCTACATTCCCGGCGCCAGCATGGGCGGCCGCGGACCGGCTCCGGCCGCGCAGCCCGGAGCCGCTGCGACCAACGCCCCCGCGGGCGGAGGCGGGTTCAATTTCAACTTCAGCGCGTTCGAGCACGTTCTGCTCGACGACCTGATCCCCTACGTTGACGGCAATTTCCGCACGTTCCCGGATCAACCGCATCGCGCGATGGCCGGCCTCTCCATGGGCGGCATGCAGACCCATAACATTACGCTGGCGCACCTCGATACGTTCTCGCACATCGGTATTTTCAGCGGTGGCAGCATTGGCACCAACGAAATCACCGACCTGACGGCCTTCAAACAGAAGGTCAAACTCGTGTTCATCGGCTACGGCAGCCGCGAAATCGAACCGGGTGCTCGCCGAGGCGGCGGCCGCGGTGGCGTCGGTGGCGACCCGAAGCTGAATGCCGAAGCGCTCAAAGCGGCTGGGGTGAATTGTCACTTCTACGTCTCTCCACAGACCGCGCATGAATGGCTGACCTGGCGGCGGAGTTTTTATGAATTCGCGCCGTTGCTATTCCGCGATTGAAATCGACGGCCGTTCGTTCGACACGTGGTAGCATCAACTTCGGTAGGGACATCGCGCTGCGATGTCCCCGCCCGCGCAGTAGCGGGCGGAACAACCACGCCCACGGCCTGTTCCAGGGCTCCCAAGTTGCGCCGCTGAACGCAGCGCGGCCTCCCGCCTCCCTACCCTCCTCTATTGGCGATTTTAACGTATGATTACTGATATCGGCGGCAAGGTGGATTGACACGCCTGCTATCGCCGTGAGACCTTCCAGTGCATGAACACTCGCTGGCTGACGATTCTGGGCATTGCTTTGCTTTGGACTCCCGCGCAAGCGGCGCCGGATACTGTCGGCGGAATCAACGCGCCGACCAATACCCGGCCACACCGTTTCGAGAACAACGTGCGTCTCTACGAAGCCGTGGACAAAACCAATCCCCCGCCCCGAAACGCTATTCTGCTGGCGGGAGATTCCCAATTTTACCGCTGGAAGACCCTTAACGAAGATTTACCGGGTTACACGGTCATCAACCGGGGGATTGATTCGTTCGAGACCTCGGACCTGCTTTACTTTGCCGATCGCCTGGTGCTCCCTTATCAGGCACGGCTGATTGTGCTGCATATCGGCGGCAACGACGTGCATGGTGGCAAATCCGCGGATCAAGTGCTGGCGGATTTCAAGGCGTTTGTGGCCAAGGTTCGCGCGGTGCAACCCACTGTGCCGATCGCTTTTTCCAGCATGACACCGGGACCGGGTCGCTGGGAGGAATCCGACCGGCGCAAGGAAGCGAACCGGGTGATCAAAAACTACATTGCCACGCAGCCCGGACTTCTATTCATCGACCTCTGGGATGCGATGCTGACGCCGGAAGGCAAACCCCGTATGGATTTGTGGGTGGCCGACGGCGTCCATCCCAATCACGCGGGATACCTCTTGCGGGTCAAAATCATGCAGCCATTATTGGGCGAGCCCGACAAAAAATCCCCTTATACCCGTTCTAGCACGTAATTGCACTATTCTCCGGAGCGGAAGCGTTTACCTGTTCGATGAGCCAGGGGTGTGAAACCAACCTCCGCACCCGTTCGGCGCTTTCATAGATCGGGCGCAACTCTTCG